>JAEEGI010023831.1_pt1 | contig 11990 bp, 10 predicted proteins | sample 8958751 | NCBI WGS metagenome assembly JAEEGI01 (sample SAMN16246545, study PRJNA631951) | gut metagenome | biome: gut microbiome; feature: rumen; material: KS-attached | host: Bos | place: Iran: Karaj | collected 2018-10 | reverse complement strand
GCACGCGATCCGCGCCGCGGTTCGCCGCGACCCGCAGCCCGACCGCAGACGCGGGTGCGGCTTCGCACTGTTTCTCTTCGGTGATACCGCAAGCGCCGAAGAGCTCCTGCGTGTGCACGGGTTTTCGTTTGAGCGTGCGCAGACGCCATGATCTATTTTGACAACGCTGCGACGACGTTCCCGAAGCCCGACTGTGTCCGCTGCGCGGTTATGGACTCTCTGCGCTGCTTTGCCGCGAACCCGGGCCGCGCAGATCACCGGCTCTCTGCCCGGGCCGCCGAGCGTGTCTTTGAAGCGCGGGAGTCGCTCGCGTCGTTCTTCGGCGGCAAAACCGAACGCACCGTGTTCATGCTTAACTGCACCCACGCGATCAACTTCGCGCTTAAGGGTGTGCTGAGACAGGGCGATCATGTGATTATCTCCTCGCTCGAGCACAATGCTGTTCTGCGCCCGCTCGAAGCGATGAAAGAAGCCGGCACAATCACCTTTGACGTCGCCCGGGTGGAACCGCAAAGCGAACGGCAGACGCTCGAAAACGTCCGAAGCCTGATTCGCCCGGAAACGCGGCTGCTGTTCATGACCCATGTGTCCAACGTGTTCGGCACCGTGCTGCCAGTCACGGCCTTGTCTGCGCTCGCGCAGAAGCACGGGCTGCTGTTTGGACTGGACGCGGCGCAGAGCGCGGGCGTCTATGATCTCAACATGGAAACACTTGGACTTGATTTTCTCTGTTTGCCCGGGCACAAGGGGCTCTACGGCCCGATGGGGACCGGGGCGCTGCTGTTGTCGGACCGCGTGACGCCGCGTACTCTGATCGAGGGCGGCACGGGCTCGCTGTCGCTGCAGCGAAAGCAGCCCGCTTTTCTGCCGGACGCGCTCGAAAGCGGCACGCTCAACCTGTCCGGTATCTGCGGTCTTGGCGCCGGCGTTTCGTTTGTGCGGCGAATCGGCGCAGCCGCGATACGCTCGCATGAAGAAGCGCTGATCCGTCTGCTGCGGGAGGATCTGTCCGTGATCCCCGGCGTCGAGACGTTCGAACAAATGGCGGACGGCACGCTGCTGTCGCTCCGTGTCGCAGGACAGGCGGCGGAGGAAACCGGCAGGCTGCTCGACCGCTGCGGGTTTGCCGTCCGGGCGGGCTATCACTGCGCTGCGCTCGCGCATACGACCTATGGAACGGCCGATACCGGCACGGTTCGCGTCAGTCCGTCGGTTTTCAGCACAAAAAACCAAATAAAAAATTTATCTTTTTCTTTAAATCAAATTGCATTGAGAACAATTATATGATAGAATAGAAGCGGAACAAGAAATTTCACGGATGGTGGCTGATTTATGGCGTTGTTCTTTCAAAACATCGGCGAAAACATCATGAAGTTTGTCTCAACGATTCAATGGTACGATATCCTCGATATCATCGTCGTTGCGCTGGTCTTCTATTACTGCATCAAACTGTTCACACGCACGCGGGCGATTCATCTCGTGCGCGGCTTTGTGTTCCTCGGTTTGGTCTATTTCATCGTCTCGGCGCTGAATATGTCGACGAGCAGCTTTTTGTTCTCGCGCTTATTCAGCGACATCGTGCTTGTGATCGTTTTGCTCTTCCAACCGGAGTTCCGCCACGCGATCGAATCCTTCGGACGCGGTGACTTCGCGAAGTTCAACCTCTTTTCGAGCTATTCCTCGCTGATGCGCGAAGAGACGCAGCAAAGCATCTCCGCGCTGGTGAAGGCGGTGATGACGATGAGCGACGGCAAGGTCGGCGCGCTGATCGTGCTCGAAGGGAAGTCGCCCCTCGGCGAGATCATTGCGACGGGCAGCGAGATCGACGCAAAGATCTCGGAGCCGATCGTCGAAAATATCTTCTATCCGAAGTCGCCGCTGCATGACGGCGCGATGGTGATCCGCAACAACCGCATCACGGCTGCCGGCTGCATTCTTCCCCTGACGCAGAATGAACTCAGCCGCGAGCTCGGCACACGCCACCGCGCGGCGGTCGGCATGAGCGAAGTGTCCGACGCGCTGGTGATCGTCGTTTCGGAGGAGACCGGCGCGGTCAGTGCCGCGCAGAACGCGACGCTCAAACGCGGGCTGGCCAGCGGCGAACTACTGGAACTGTTGAATGCTTTCCTGTTCTCCGACGAAGAAAAAAGCGTAAAGCGGCCACGGAGGAAGCGCCATGAAAAATAAGCAGAACACCAACGAAAAGAAAACAACGATCTATGAAAAGATCTTTTACAACAACAAATTGCTGTTGGTCTTTTCCTTCATCCTCGCCATCATTCTCTGGGCGGTCGTCAAGGTCAATTACAGTGAGGACACGACGCGTGAGATCAAAGGCGTACCGGTGACGCTGGATGCTTCGCTCGCGGAAGAAAACGACTATGTCCCTTTTTACGAGAAGGATAAACTGCTGGTGGATGTGACCGTATCCGGCAGGGCGCTCGATATCAACCAGTATTCACTCTCTACAGACAAACTCATCATTGAAGCTACCAGCGGCTATGTCGATTCCCCCGGCTATAAAACGCTGACCCTCATGCCGGTTCTGGAGTCCGACATCAACATCGTCAAGATCTCGCCGTCTACGATCACGGTCTATTTTGACCGGATGCAAAGCGCGCAGGTCAACGTGGAAGCGAAGCTGACGAACGATATGAAGGAACTGGTCGGCGACGGATATACCGTCGGACAGCTTGCGCCCTCGGTGAACACCGCCAACGTCAGCGGTCCCGCAACGGTGGTTGACAATTTGAAAAAGGTCTATTTTGAAGCGACCGTGAACAGCGACCAGCTCCCGCTGACCGCGACGACGGAGGTCGCCGCGCAGATCAGCTACGCGCTCGACAAGGAACGCGCTTCGCAGTTCCTCGTCTGTGAAAACGTCGGCACCGACGCGAACCCCGCGACCGTCACGATTCCGGTCTCCAAGGTGAGTACCGTCCCGACGGCAGTCAAGTTCGTCAATCAGCCGTCGTCTTTCGACGAGCAGCCGCCGCAGGTGAAGATCTCGCCCGCCAACGTGGAGATCTCCTATACGCCGGACGGCGAAGAGCCCGCCTCGTTCACGGTCGGCACGATCGACTTCCGCAAGCTGAAAGACGGCGTCAACAAGTTCCAGCTGACGGCGAAGGAAACGGATGCGGCGCTGCTGTACAACGCAACGGAGGAAACCTTCCTTGTGTCGGTCGATCTGCGCAGTATGAGCAGCAAGACGATCGACGCGACCGGCAGCAACGTGGTTTTTCTGAACCAGTCCGACAACAAAAAATACACCGCGAATCTGCGCTCCGACGGGCTCGGCAGCCTGACGTTGATCGGTCCCGCCGACAGCCTTGAAAAGCTGACCGCGGATCAGCTGCAGATCGAGATTAACGTGTCCTCCTTGAAGACGGATACCGACATCTGGCAGACCGTGAAGGTCAGCAACGTCTCCATCCGCGCGGACGGCGCGGGCGACTGCTGGGTTTACGGGACGTACAGTGCCCGGGTCCGGGTCAACGACAAATAAGGATCATTCAAGCAGCATCCGAATCGCTTTATTGTGCATCAAAAAATCTGCGCCGGCGTCCAGCCTTGCGCAGATTCTTTTTATTTTGTTGCATCAAACAAAGATTACTTTTTCTTCTTGTTGATGAGCGCCGCGCCGATCGACAGGGCGGTAGCGGCGCCGGTGAGCACGATGCCGTGCGGCACATATTTCAGCACCTGCCGCGGAGAAGAGGGCATATGCGTCAGGACGAATTCCGTGACCGGTTTTGCTGGTTGATACGCGCAGAGGTCCTCCATCGTGACAGTGTGTGTTTCAAATGTGGAAAGATCGCTTTCTTTCAGCGTGAACACGCGGACGCCGCGTTTGCCGCCGGGGCCGTAGGTGTGGAAGCCGCAGCCCTGCGTATAGCCGAGCCGGATGCCGCGGTGCTCGATCGAAAACGAGTTGATGTGATCGTGGCCGACGTAAAAGCCGAGAACGTCTCCCTTTTCCGCCAGCGCGTCCAGCTCGCCGGTGTTGTCGTCCGGCGCGGCGGGCGATTCCAGCATGAAGTCGCCGCGCGCGATCGCTTCGTCAGGCAGCACATAGTATTCGCCCTCGTGCTTATAGAACGCTTCCACGGCGCCTTTTGTGCCCTTTGCCACGCGCCGCAGGATATCGTAGTATTCCGGCAATGGAATGTGCTGGAACACGAGCGTCGGCAAATATGCGCCGTTTTCGACGTAAAGCCGTTCGCGTTCGCGGCGGAACCAGTCGATCCGATCTGGCGTCAGCGGCTGATAGACGCCGTCTTCTCCCTTGCCGCCTGAATCGAACACGTAGAGGTTGAACACATCGCGTTTGCCGAGACTGTCTTTGAGCTGCAGCGAAAACGTGCCCGGGTCGTCTTTCGACCGCGGCGTTCCGGCAACAAAGCCCGCGTGTGACGCGTAGATCTCCATCTGGCGCGCGTTGGAAACGCCGCAGTTGTTGTCGTGGTTGCCGAATGTGACGCAGAACGGGATCTTCCGGTCTTCGAGCGGACGCAGCAGATCCGCGATCGTGCGGCTGATCTTGCGCCGGGTGTCGCCCTTGAACGTGGGGGAGTAGCCCTTGAGCTGGTCGCCGGTGAAGACGACGAGATCGGGCTTGACCCGGTCGAGCGCCAGAGAGATGAGCTTGACCGTGTCGGGGTTGACCGTGTGGATCTCCTGCGTGTCCGTGATCTGCATCAGGGTAAAGGAACCGTTTTTGAAGCGGAGTGGTTCGATCATGTGCGCACCGCCTTTCGTTCGCTTGTGCTTTTATTGTAATCCGCCGCTGGAAAATGTCAAGTTTTACCGGAAAAGATTGACAAGCCCTTCTTATTGTGCTATAGTAAACGCGCAACATAAAAGTTGACTTAAAAAACAGAGTAGGCAATGGAGCGTACAGTGTTCGCGGGACGGGGAGTTGTCCGCGAAACGAAGGGGTGACCCGCGGTTCCGTTGCCGCATCCCGCTGTTGAATGGAACACGTCTTCCTTTTTGCAGTGGGCAAAAGGAGGATTTTTTTATGGATGAAAACAACCTTTCTGCCCGTCCGGAACTGCCGATCCGCTCGAAGGAATACTGGCGCCTTGCCGCCAGGAACTTTTCCGACGTCCGGATGCTCGTCTTCGCGTCGCTGATCATTGCGCTGCGCGTCGCGGTCAAGATGCTGAAGATCCCGCTGGCGGCGGGACTCTCGCTGTCGTTCGACTGCTATATCAACTCCGTTGGCTCGATGATCTACGGCCCGCTTGTCGGTCTTGCCGTCGGCGCGGTGAGCGATACGCTCGGCTGCCTCATTTTCCCGTCGGGACCGTACTTCTTCCCGTTTATCTTTGTCGAGATGGCGTCGTCGTTCATCTTTGCGCTCTTCCTGTGGAAACGCGATCTGTCCGTGCTGCGCGTGCTCGCGGCCAAGTTCACGGTCAACCTCGTCTGCAATATCATCATGACCTCCATCTTCTATAAGTGGATGCTCTATGTGTTCTACGGGCTGGAGGACGCGCAAGGTTACGCGCTGATCAATCTGACGCGCATCGGCAAAAACCTCGTTCTCTTCCCGCTGGAGGCGGTGCTCATTACGCTGATCCTCGGCGCGCTGACGCCGGCGTTCCGTTCGCTGCACCTGCTGCCGAGTACGCAGGAAAAGCTGAAGATTGAGAAAAAGCACGTTTTGCTGATCGTGCTGCTGACGGCGGTCTCCGTCGGACTCGTATTGTTCTACGTGTTCTTCCTGAAAGATTTTCTTTCCGCACACAACTTCAAGCTCGGCTGAGCGCTTTTCACCCGTGAAAACGGGTGTTTTTTTTCATGCAGACCTTGACCAAAGGCCCAGTTTGGATTATGATATTAGAAGACAAAACGAAAGAAAAGGATTATACTATGACGGATTCCAAAACTGCATTTATTGCGATCGTCGGCTGCCCGAACGTCGGCAAATCGTCCATCCTCAACGCCCTGCTCGGGCAGAAGGTGGCGATCGTTTCCGATAAGCCGCAAACCACCCGCACCCGGATTATGGGCGTCCTCACGGAAGGGGAGACCCAGCTCGTCTTCACCGACACCCCGGGCTTCCACCGCCCGCGCAACAAGCTCGGCGAAAAAATGATACAGGCCGTGTCAGACGGCATTTCCGGCGTAGATGCGTGCCTGTTTGTCGTGGAGGCGCAGGGCAAGCTGCGCGAAGCGGAAAAAGAGCTGATCGCGAAGTTCAAAGCGCAGAAGATGCCGGTGATCCTCGCGATCAACAAGATCGATACCGTCGCGGTCAAGACCGATCTGATGAGCCGGATTCTCGAGCTTTCAAAGGTCTATGATTTCGAGGCGGTCGTGCCGGTCTCCGCGATCAAAAAAGACGGGCTTTCCGACCTGCTTGACGAAATGAAAAAGCTGGCGCAGCCGTCGGAACACTTCTTCCCGGACGACACGCTGACCGATCAGCCGGAGCGTGTGCTCGCTGCGGAGATCATCCGCGAAAAGATGCTGCGGCTGCTGGACCGCGAGATCCCGCACGGCGTCGCCGTGTCGATTGAAAAGATGCGCGAGCGTCCCGACAAGGACATTCTCGATATCGAAGCGATCATCTATTGTGAAAAGGAGAGCCACAAGGGGATCATCATCGGCAAAAAAGGCGCGATGCTCAAGCAGATCTCCACTTATGCGCGGCAGGACATGGAACGCTTTTTCGATTGCAAAATCAACCTGCAGTGCTGGGTGAAGGTGAAAGAAGGCTGGCGCAACCGCGAAGGTCTGATCCACAATTTCGGGCTGGATTGATTTTCCTTTTTGACTTTTGATTATTTTGCGTCTCGGAAGTGAAAAGTAACAGCGAGATTACTTTTTGGGAGATGAGACGATGACGAAAAAAGAGCTTTGGCAAACCTTTCTGCGGACGGGGCGGATCTCGGATTATATCGCCTATGAACGCGCCCGTGAGGACGCGCCGGCGCAGGATATCCGCAACGTGTATCCGCAGGAGTTCGCCGAGGAATTCATGCAGAACTTCGATTCCGACTTTCCGGCGATGGAGCCGATCGGGAGCGAGGAGGACAGCGAGGAGCATTTCGACGATGACATTTGATACCGACGGTCTGGTGATCAAGGCCCAGAATACCGGCGAGCAGGACCGGCTGGTGACGCTTCTGACGCGCAAATACGGCGTGATTCGCGCGTTCGCCAACGGGGCGCGCAATCCGAAAAACCGGAACGCGTCCGCCACCGGTATGCTTTGCTATGCCGATTTCACGATCACAAAGACCGCCAAGGGAATCTGCATCATCAAGGAATCCACCGCAAAGGACGTTTTCTTTTCCCTGCGCAGCGACATCATTCGTTTGTCGCTGGCGCAGTATTTCGCGGAGCTGGCGTCGGAGCTCGCGCCGCGCGAAGAGGAGGCGGACGAGTTTCTCTCTCTGCTGCTCAACGCGGTCTATCTCGTGAGCGATTCCAAAAAGCCGCTTGGGCTCATCAAGGCGGCGACGGAACTGCGGCTGCTGTCGCTTTCGGGCTATATGCCGTCGCTGGTCGGCTGCGCGGCGTGCGGGACCTTCGAAACGCCGGAGATGCGCTTTTGCCCGATGACGGGCAAGCTCTACTGCAGCGACTGCGTTCCGCAGGAAGCGTCCGTCCCGGTCCCTGCGAGCGTGGTGCACGCGATGCGCCACATCTGTCTGACCGACCCGGGCAAAATGTTCAGCTTCCGTCTGTCGGACGACAATCTGCTGTTGCTCGTTGATCTGAGTGAACGATACCTGCACGCGATGACCGGCAAACGCTTCGCGACGCTGCAATTCTATAAAACCATGACAAGATAACGGAAGGGCAAATCCATGGACAGACATTACATATCATTGGAACTCGATAAGATCCTGCAGCGTCTCAGCGCGTTCGCGGGTTCTGTTGATGCGAAGGAAATGATCCTCGCGCTCGAGCCGCAAAGCGATCTCGACGACGCGCAGCGGCTGCAGCAGCAGACCGTGGACGCGCACATGCTGATGGCGCGCTTCGGCGGGCCGTCGTTCGGCGGACTGAAAAACGTCAACAACGCGCTGTCCCGCGCCAACGCTGGCAGCGTGCTCTCCATGCGCGAGCTGCTCGATATTGCCGGCGTCCTGCGCACGATCCGCGGCATCAGCGAATGGAGAAGTTCCAACAGCGGCGTCCCGTGCGCGATCGACGTCTATTTCGACGCACTGACGCCGAACAAGTATCTCGAAGAAAAGATCATGCAGTGCATCATCAGCGACGACGAGATGAGCGACAACGCGTCGCCCGCGCTCCGCGACATCCGCCGCAAGATTCGCGCTGCCTCGTCCCGCGTCCGCGAACAGCTCGACAAGCTGATCCGATCGTCGCATTATCAGAAGTACCTGCGCGAGGCGATCATCACGCAGCGGAACGGCCGCTACGTGGTGCCTGTCAAGATCGAACACCGCGGTGAAGTGAAGGGTCTTGTTCACGATACGTCCTCTTCCGGCGCGACGGTATTCGTCGAGCCCGCCGCCGTCGTCGAAGCAAACAACGACATCAAGGTGCTGCAAAGCAAGGAGAGAGACGAAATCGAGCGCATCCTCGCGGAACTTTCGGAGGAAGCCGGCAGCTTCTATGAGGGTATCAAGCAAAGCTATGAATGCGCCGTTGAGCTCGACATCATCTTTGCCAAGGCGAAGTACGCCTACGATTTGAAAGCGACCGCGCCGACGCTCAACAGCTACGGCAAGATCAACCTCCGGCAGGCGCGCCACCCGCTGATCGACCCGAAAAAGGTCGTCGCAACGGACATCCGCCTCGGCGACGACTTCGATACGCTGATCATCACCGGACCGAACACGGGCGGCAAAACCGTCTCGATCAAGACGCTCGGTCTCTTGACGCTGATGGCGATGTGCGGGCTGATGCTGCCCGTCGGCGATCGCAGCGAGGTCTCCGTGTTCAGCCACGTGCTTGCGGACATCGGTGACGAGCAGAGCATCGAGCAGTCTCTGTCCACGTTTTCGTCACACATGACGAACATCATCTCTATCCTCAAGACCGCCGACAGCGAATCGCTTGTTTTGATCGACGAGCTCGGCGCGGGGACCGACCCGGTCGAGGGCGCGGCGCTTGCGATGGCGATATTGGAACAGCTGCATCGCCAGGGTGCAAAGATCGCCGCGACGACGCACTACGCGGAGTTGAAAACCTACGCGCTCGAAACGGACCACATTGAAAACGGAAGCTGCGAATTCGACGTCCAGTCGCTGCGCCCGACATACAGGCTGCTCATCGGCGTACCCGGACGCTCCAACGCCTTCGCGATCTCCGAAAGGCTCGGCATGTCGCACGACGTGATCGAGCGCGCGCAGCAGCTCGTCAGCGGCGAAAACCGCTCGTTCGAGCATGTGCTCGAAACGCTTGAAGAAAGCCGCGCGGAGTACGAAACGAAGACGAAAGAGGCTGAAGCGCTCAAGCAGGAGGCTGACAAGGCCCGCGAAAAAGCGCAAAGCTATAAGGACTCCATCGAGGAACTGCGCAAGAAGGAACTCGAAAAAGCGCAGCAGCAGGCGGAGCGGATCATCGATCAGGCAAAGCGGAGCGCCTACGCGCTGATGAACGAGCTCGAGGAGCTTAAAAAGCAGGGCGACAAGACCGCCGACAAGGCGGAGTTGATCCGCCGGGCGAAGCAGCAGATGCGCCGCTCTATGGGCGAATTCGACGAGATCACGAACCCGATCGTCTCCCAGGTCGATCCGGACGAACCGTATGTGCTGCCGCGTCCGCTGCAGGTCGGCGACGAGGTGCTTTTGGTCGATATGGGCAAAACGGCGACCGTGACCGCCCTCGCGGACAAGAAGGGCGAGATCGAGGTCACCGCCGGCATCATCAAGCTGCGCACGCCGCTATCCAACCTGCGTTTGCAGGAGAAAAAGCCGGTGCCGCAGAAAGCATCCCGCGCCGTGCCGAAGAAGACCGAGAGCGAGTTCCACGTCGCCGGCGGGCAGAGAAACGAATGCGACCTGCGCGGGATGAACGTCGAAGAGGGGATCCTCGAGCTTGAACGCCACATCGACCGCTGTATGCGGCAGGGGCTCGACGAGTTGACCGTGATCCACGGCAAGGGCACCGGCGTGCTGCGCAAAGGCATTCAGGACTTCCTGCGCAAGAATAAATATGTCAAATCCTACCGCCTCGGCACCTATGGCGAAGGGGAGAGCGGCGTGACGGTTGTGACGCTGAAATAGTTTGCAGTGCACTGTGCACAGTGGACAGAGGGGTCGCCCTATGTGGCGCCCCTTTTTGTTGCCCGTAACAGATTATTATCGGTAATTGATTAGAGTTTCATTGTAGCCGCTCTTTTTAACCCGCTGTGAATCGTTTTCCTTGTGTACGACTTTTCCCGCGCCACTGCGCACTGCGCACTGTGCACTCAAACCGCTTTTGGCGGTGTAAAGATTTTTTTCTTTACACCTATTGACAAATCCGGATCAAACGTGTATAATTGCTTTCGCTGTAAAGAAAAGCGACTTTACACCGGGGGAAAGAAGGGGAAAATCATGGCAAAAAATCTGGATGTGACGCTGCTGTTCGATATCTACGGCGAAATGCTGACGCAAAAGCAGCGCGACTTTATCACCTATTACTATGATGACGACCTTTCCCTCGCCGAAATCGCGGAAAACGAGGGCATCACCCGTCAGGGCGTCCGCGATTCCATCAAGCGCGCAGAAGCGCAGCTCGAAAGCTTTGAAGCGCATCTCGGGCTCAAGCGGCGGTTCGATGAACTGCGGCAGGGGCTCAGCGAGATCGACGCGATGGCGGACATCATCAACGAAGTCAATCTGCGCACGATCCTTTCGCGCGAGATCAACGACGCCGTGTCCCGCATCCATTCGGTCTCGAAGATGCTCAACGAATAACCACTCTTTTGACGCATAAGGAAGAATGAATTATGGCATTTGAAGGTCTTTCCGAAAGACTGGAGGCCGCCTTTAAACGACTGAGAAGCAAAGGCTCGCTCACGGAATCCGACGTCAAGGACGCGATGCGTGAGGTGCGCATGGCGCTGCTGGAAGCCGACGTCAACTACAAGGTTGCGAAGGATTTCACCAAAACCGTGACGGAACGCGCGATCGGCGCGCAGGTGATGGAAAGCCTGACGCCCGCGCAGATGGTCATCAAGATCGTCAACGAAGAGCTGACCAATCTCATGGGCGGCACAAAGGCCCGGCTCAATACCGCGAATCATCCGCCGACAATCGTGATGATGTGCGGTCTGCAGGGCTCCGGTAAAACCACCCACAGCGCAAAGCTTGCGCTGATGCTGAAAAATCAGGGACACCGTCCCTTGCTTGCCGCCTGCGACGTTTACCGTCCCGCGGCGATCAAGCAGCTGCAGGTCGTCGGCGAAAAGGCGGGCGTGCCCGTCTTCGAACGCGGTCAGATCGATCCGGTCGAGATCGCGCGGCAGGCGATCGTCGAAGCGAAGGACCACGGCTACGACTATGTGTTCCTCGATACGGCGGGCCGTCTGCACGTCGATGAGACGCTGATGAACGAGCTCAAGAACATCAAGGCCGCCGTCCACCCGCACGAGATTTTGCTCGTGGTTGACTCGATGACCGGTCAGGACGCCGTCAACGTCGCCACGTCGTTCAACGAGGCGCTCGGCATCGACGGTCTGATCCTCACAAAGCTCGACGGCGACACCCGCGGCGGCGCCGCGCTCTCGGCGAGAGCCGTCACCGGCAAGCCGATCAAGTTCGTCGGTACGGGTGAAAAGCTCGGCGATCTCGACGTCTTCCACCCGGACCGGATGGCGTCGCGTATCCTCGGCATGGGCGATATGCTTTCGCTGATCGAAAAGGCGGAGCAGGAGCTCGACGAAAAGAAAGCCCGTGAGCTCGAAGAAAAGCTCCGGAAAAACAAGTTCGATCTCAACGACCTGCTCGACCAGATCTCGCAGATGCGCAAGATGGGCTCCATCAAGGATATCCTCAAAATGCTGCCCGGCATCG
>JAEEGI010023819.1_pt1 | contig 11992 bp, 16 predicted proteins | sample 8958751 | NCBI WGS metagenome assembly JAEEGI01 (sample SAMN16246545, study PRJNA631951) | gut metagenome | biome: gut microbiome; feature: rumen; material: KS-attached | host: Bos | place: Iran: Karaj | collected 2018-10 | reverse complement strand
AAGTATTAAAGAGTGCTGCTAGAAAATTAGAAGAAACAGATAAAAAAGAAAAAAAGGCGACAACTAAGAAGAAAACTACTAAAAAATAATAAGTTGATGATATATCAACTTTTTTTATGACAAAAAAATGTAAAATTAATAATTATTGTTATTTATGTTAAAAATATTAATGATATAATTTGTATAGAGGGATATGTATGGATGGATTAAGGTATAGAGATGCTATAGAAGCAGCTAATTCAGGAAAAAGGAAGGATTTTAGATACAGCATTGAAGATTTAAAAGAAAATAGTGCAAAACTAGATGAGAAGAAGGTAACTAGAAGGCAATTATTATCTCGAAAAGATGTATATTTATTAACTGGGGGCTTAGTTCTTACATTTCTTTTGGCGGGAGTTGCTTATTCACTTTCTGAAGAAGATTTAGTTCGTAAAAAGGGTGGAAGCATTCATATTGATAATGCTGGATTTTCTTCTACAGTAATGCCCGAGGGTATCGAAAAGCCAAAACCTAAAGATGTTATTAAAAATCTGATTGATATATTAGGTGAAGGGTTTACAAAGGGAAGATAATATGGAATTAGGAACAGAAGTAGTACTAAATGATAATTCTAAATATGTTGTTATTGATGATTTCGAGTATGAAGGTAAGGAATACTTATATTTAATTAATATATTTGATCATAAAGAAGCATGTTTAGTTAGATATGAAAATGATACAGTTCATAAAATAGATGATAATATCTTTGATAAGGTATTTGAAGAATTGATAAATAGAAATAAAGAAATTATTATTAAGAATTTAGAGGATGTTGTAGATAGTAATTAAGTGTTGATAACATAGATGTTATCAACATTTTTATTTTATCTAAATCATATAATTATCTAGGTGAATTATGAAAAAAATAATTATCTTAATAATTATCTTATTATTTCCAATAAAAGTATCAGCAGTAAGTGCATCGTCAATTATTGCAATGGATTTAGATAATGGAAGGGTATTATATGGTTATAATCTAGATGAAAAAAGATTAATTGCTAGTACTACTAAGATAATGACTGCTATAATTGCTATAGAAAATAGTGATATAAACAAGAAAATAGTGGTAACTGATGTTATCTATAAAGCTTTTGGTTCATCTATATATATTGAAGTTGGAGAAGAATTAACTATTAAAGATTTATTATATGGATTATTACTTAGAAGTGGTAATGATGCCTCTTTAGTTATAGCGAAAGAGGTATTTGGTAGTGAAGAAGAATTTGTTTATAAAATGAATGAATATGCTAGCAATTTAAATATGAATAATACTATATTTTACAATCCTCATGGTTTAGAAGAAAATGATGGTAGAGGAAATACATCTACAGTAAGAGACATGGCTAAATTAACTAAATATGCTATGAATAATAGCATATTTAGGGAAATAGTTAAAACAAAGAAATATACAGTTAAAACTAATTATAAGACTTATGTTTGGCATAATAAGAATAAATTATTAAACCTAGATTATATTACTGGAGGTAAAACAGGTTATACAGAAAAATCTAGAAGAACTTTAGTAAGTACGGGTAGTAAAGATAACATAAATATTGTAGTAGTAACACTAAATGATCCAGATGATTGGTTGGATCATAAGAAAACTTATGAAAATATTTTTAATAAGTATAAAAGTTATAAAATTATAATTAAAAATAAGTTTAAAATAAATGATGAATCATATTATAAAAAAGATAAATTATATATTAAAAATGATTATTATATGACATTAACTAAAGAAGAATTAAAAAAAGTATCTTTAAATATAAAACTTATGAAGATTGATGATTATGTAGATGATACTAATGTAGGTTATATAGAAGTAGTATTAGATAATGAAATATATCATAGGGAGCCAATATATGTAAGAAAAAATATAAAAGTAAAATTAAGTAATTGGGAAAAACTAAAAAGGTGGATAAATAAATGGTAGGGTATATATGGGCATTTTTAATAATAATAGGTATTATTTATTCATTTATTACAGGTAATATTAATGTTATAAATGATAGTATATTAACAAATGCTAATAAAGCATTAGAGTTAATTCTTAATTTAATGCCTATTATTGTATTATGGACAGGCATATTAAAAATAGCGGAAGTATCTGGATTGCTTGATAAATTTGCGAGTCTTTTAAGGCCACTATTATGTAAGTTATTTCCAAGTATACCTAAAGATAATAAAGCATTAGGATATATATCATCTAATATTGCTGCAAATATGTTAGGACTTGGTAGTGCAGCTACCCCAGCAGGATTAAAAGCTATGAAAGAATTACAAGAAATAAACCCTAGAAAAGATACAGCAAGTACACCAATGATTACTTTTTTAGTATTAAATACAGCTGGAGTAACTATTATACCAACTACTATTCTTGCTTTGAGAAGTGCTTATAATTCCTTTAATTCAGGTGAAATAATATTGCCTGCTATTATTGCAACAACTCTCTCTAGTATTGCAGGTTTATCATTAGATTATCTTATTAGAAGGAACAACTAATGGATATAATATCAAAGATAATACTGCCAATAATAATTGTTATTATTATATTTTATGGAGTTAAAAAGAAAATAAATATATATGATACTTTTTTAGATGGTGCTAAAGAAGGACTTATTACTACTTTTAATATCTTTCCATCTGTAATAGCTATGATATTTGCTATTAATATATTTTTAGATAGTAACTTTTTATCATTAATAACAAATCTTTTTAAAAATATAAACATCCCTATAGAAATAATACCTATGGCAATATTGAGACCTATATCTGGTACAGCATCACTAGCTATAATGAATGATATATTTATAAGTTATGGTCCAGATTCTTTTATTGGAAGACTATCATCAATTTTACAGGGATGTACTGATACAACTATTTATGTAATTGCATTATATTTTGGTACAGTTAAAATAAGTAGAATAAGATATTCTTTATGGGTTGGTTTATTTGCTGATCTAGTAGGTATAATATCCGCAATAATATTAACTAATCTTTTCTTTTAAATAAATATTTGTTATACTCTTTTTGAGGTGTATTATATGGAAAGACTTCAAAAAGTTATTGCTAATTCTGGATATACATCAAGAAGAAAAGCAGAAGAGTTAATTACAAGCAATCATGTAACTGTTAATGGTGAAATAATTAATACATTAGGTTATAAAGTAAATGGCAATGATATAATAGCGATTGATGGTAATATAATTACTAAAAATACTGTTAAAGAATATTATATACTTAATAAGCCAAGAGAAGTTATTTGTAGTGCAAGTGATGATAAAGGAAGAACTACAGTAGTAGATTTAATTGATTCAAAAACTAGAATATATCCAGTAGGTAGACTTGATTATGATACGACTGGACTTATTATATTAACTAATGATGGAGAACTTGCTAATATTTTAATGCATCCTAAAAATAAGATAAGGAAATCTTATATTGCTAAAATAAATGGTATATTAAATGAAGATGATTTTCATAAATTAAGAAAAGGTATATTAATAGATGATCGTAAGCTAGTAATAGATAACTTTAAGGTAAAGAAAATAGATAAAGATAAGAATACTTCTTTAGTAGAAGTTACCATTCATGAAGGAAGAAATCATATTATAAGAAGATTATTTGAACATCTAGGATATGATGTTATGAAACTTACGAGAAATAAATATGCCTTTCTAGATATTGATAATCTTAAAAGTGGAGAGTATAGAGAATTATCTACAAGTGAAGTAAAAGAATTATATAAATTGAAATAATATAATTCTTTTTATTTTGTTGATTTATATTAAATAATACTTTATAATTATAGTTGATAATAGAGGAATGTATTATGAGTAAATCAAAAAAAATATTAATTATAATACTATGCTTAGCGGCAGGATTAAGTATATTTCTTACATATAAAGCGTTTAGAAATAAACCTACTATTTTAGATGATGTAAATTATAATACTATAGATAAAAAAACATTTGGAATATTTATTGAAAAAGATACTTATTCAAGTGAATCAGATAAATACGAAGAATATAATGGTACAACATGGCCAACTGGATATGAATTAAACGCATCTAATTCAATGTGTTTTGACAATGACGGTGTATCAATACCCAATCCATTATCTTTTAATTCTGGTACTATAACCATTACAACATCAAATACTGCATATTGTTATTTATATTTTGATAAAGAAAGTGCAGGAATGACTGGAATAGAATTAGTAGCAAGTAATCCAAGCAATATGAGTTCGTCTTTAGTAGGGGGACTTTATAGATATCAAGGAACATATGATGTTGTAGATAATAATTATATATGTTTTGGAACAGATAATGAATCTACTTGTACAGGAGATACTGATCATTATATGTATAGAATAATAGGAGTAAATTCTAGTGGCCAAATAGAAGTAATAAAGAAAGAAGCGTTAAATACTGGATACAAATGGTATGATGATACATTAGCATATGAAGGTGAAAAAAACGATACTGTTTCATTAATTCGAGGAAATGCACAAAAAAACAGGGTTCAACTATTATGGTTTACCGGTAATTTTAGCGATAGCACTTTGCTTTCAATAGTTAATGGTAATGCATATTTGGGTGATACAAATTATATCCCAAATAGTACCTGGAGTAATAAGATTGCAAGCAAAACCTGGAAATATGGAGTAGCATCAAATAGTTCATATGATGGCGATGTTTTATACACAGCGTATGAAGGTTGGACGGATGAGACTGATTCGGAAAAGATATCATTACAATATATGCATGATTATTTATATGCCTATGGCTCTACTGCTCCGGGAAATGAAACAACTGCAAAGGATGCCTGGATTCATCTTTCTCATAATGACGGTAATCCACCATTTGCCTATGAATGGACAATGTCAAAAAGTGATCCCACGTATGCCACATTCATAAAGCAAACTAATAATTATTCAGATTTATATAGTGTTCGCCCTGTATTCTACTTAGAATCAACTGTAACAATAATCGGAAGTGGAACTATCAATCACCCATATATAATAAATAATTAAAAAATATGAAAAAAAGATGGATTTTAAATCCATCTTTTCATTTAATATATTATTCGTTACAATGACAATCTTCACATGTACATGGATCACAAGTACAATTTGGATTATCACATCCATCACTGATACTAATTGCACCAGTTGGACAAGATGATATAGCATTTTGAACATTTTCTGAATCAATATTATCTTGACTAATTACACTAGATAATCCATCTTCTCCAAATTCAAAGTGGTCTGCATCAATTGCAACACACATACCGCATCCTATACATGCTTCTTTATTAACAGTTAATTTTCCCATATTAGTCCTCCATGTCTAATTATAGTAAATAATTCTTATAAAATCAACTTATGCCATTTAAAAATGTCAATCTTTATGTTATCATTAATATGAAGAGGTGTTACTTATGGATTCAAGAATGAATAAGTATTATGATGATGATAAGTTAGTTAATTCTCGTTACCATCGTAATGCTGAACTATATAAAGAGATAAGTAAAAATGAACTTGAAAACTATGATATTAAAAGTAATGCAACTGTAATTGGGGAAAATAAAAGTGAAATAGATGTTGAAAAAATAAAGAAAATATTAGACACAAAATATAATGAACTTCCTAAAAGAAAGAGTATAAGGTTAGAAAAAGAAGAGGAAGAGGTTATTGAAAGAGAGCCAACTAAAGAATATGATATTAATGTTATTTTAGAAAAGGCTAAAGAAAGAAAAGAAGAAAATTACGAAGAAGAAAGACTTAAAAAGATTCATGATACTCAATTTGATATATTAAAGAACTTAGAAGTTGAGGAAACTGAAGAAGAGCATGAACATCTTGATGAGAATCTAAAGAGCTTAATTAATACTATTACTCTTAATGAAAAAAAGAATGAAGAAGATTCTGATCCTCTAGATATTTTAAGCGATTTAAAGGGTGATGATGATACCGAAGTATTAGATGGATTAAAAGAAGATGTTGATACAGAAATAGAGAAGATAGTTAAAGAGGAAGAAGAAAAAGAAAAGACAGATAATATAGATACTAAGATGATTAATTCATTCTATACAACATCTAATGCTATAAAGAGTAAAGATTTTGAAGAAATAGATGATGATTTTAAAGATAGTGTTGAATCAACTAGTATATTTGTTAAAATATTAATAGCATTAGTAATAATAGTATTCTTAGTAGGAATAGGATTACTTGTTAAAACAATATTTTTCTAAATAATTCATATTATTTAATATGAAGAATAATAAATATAAAAATACATTAATAATATTAATGTTTTTTTTAATTGTAATATCATCAATTATATTAGTTAATATATATGGTAAAAAGAGTAGCTATAATATAGAGTTATTAATTAATGAAAAAATAGATAAAGTATTATATCAGTTTTTTAATGAACTTATTACTAATGATATTATTAACAAAGAAAATGTTGATGATATATTAATAATTACTAAAAATAGTAGAGGAGATATATTAACAGTTAACTATGATTTAGAAAAAACATATAAAATACTTACTGATGTAACAAGAACATTATCTAGTTCAATTAGTGATTTAGAACATGGTAATATAGATATAAAACTATATGATAAGTATTTAGATAATGGCAAAAATGGACTTATATTATATGTTCCATTATTTATAAATAGTAAAAATGTATTTATAAATAATATTGGTCCAAGATTTCCTGTATTAATTAATTTTAATGAAAATATATTATCTAATATTAAAACTAAAGTAACAAATTATGGATTTAATAATGCATTATTAGAAGTATATATAACTGTAGAGATGCAAAAGTTAATAATAACACCAGTTAAAAAAGAAGATAGTGTATTTAAATACGATATTTTAGTATCTGCTTTGGTAGTTAATGGAAGCGTTCCAAATTTTTATGGTAATACCTATGAATCATCTTCTAGTATTATTAGTGATAATTTTGGATATTCCAATTAATAATATGGTATGTTATAATTATAATAGGGTGAGAGTGTGAAGGCATTTATTAATGAAGCAATGGAAAAAGCCTTAAGTGATTATTTAAATAGTAAGGATAAACCAGAAAGTGTTCTTTACAATTCTTTTTTGGTTGTTGTAATAAGAATGCTTATTTTAATGTATAATGAATTAGATATTATTAACCCTTATAAATTAAATAATGAAGATGCTTTTGATATGAATTTAATGAAGTATGGTGCTAAGAAAGAAAAAATAGATAATTTTAAAAGATTATTAGATGGCTTCTATGTTATTGAAAAAAGAAATAGCACATCTCTAAGAAGAGAAGAAAATATATATTTCATTGAGGTTCAAAAGATATTAATTGATTTATTTAATATTAAGAGATGTAATTTTGGCGTATCTGATGAAGAAACTAAAGAATTCTTTGATTTATTATATACTCCTGGGACATCAAATGCCTTAAGATTATCATATAATTATTTAAATGCTCCAGATATCTATGAAGTAGCAGAATATTATAAGAGTGAATTTGAAAAGAATCAAGCTGTAGAAGAAAAAGAAAAGAAAGAATTACTTGGATTTGATATATATAAATTATTTAATGTAAGTATAAATGATTTAAGCAAAATGTCTGGTGAAGATATAAAAAAATTAAATAGTGATATTTATAGAATGTTAGATATATCTGAAACATCGATGAACAAAGATTTTTTACTTAGAGAAAAATTTAAAGAATTAACAACACCAAAAAAAGTGATTACTAGCGGTAATGGATATGTTGATATTTTATTAATAATGAGTATAATAGTAACAGTAATTATGTCGGTAGTAGTAGTGGCAACTATTATATTCTAGGGGGATATTATGAATATTAAAATTAGAAATAATGAATACAAAATTGTAAAAGATATTGGCGAAACAGTTAGTGATTTGGAATTAGAAGAGATTGTAACTGATTATTATGATAATTTTGACTATATAGTTGGAGATTGGGCTTATGGAAAAGTAAGATTAAAAGGATTTAATAAGCATGGATCTAAATATACTAAAAGTTATAATGATTATGATAAAGTAGATGACTATATTGCTAACAAATGTGCATATGGATGTAAGTATTTTATTTTAGAAAAAGTAAAAAGAGATGTTGAAAAGAATAGTTAGTTTTGTTATAATTAGTTATAGTAATGAAGGGATTGAATAAAATGGGGAAATTAAAATTAAAATTAGGATCAGGATCAGTGGTAGAAAAACCACTTATTAATGCATTTTTAGAAAATGGTAGTACATATGTTGTGTTAGATAATGAATTAAATGGCTCAATGGGATTGCCAATTATTTTAGTGTCTAAATTAGAAAATGATAAATTAGTTAAAATAGCAGATCAAAGCGAATGGCAATTAGTAAAGGAATACTTAAAGAATATAATTGCTGGAAATAAAGTTGAGTTTGTTAAATTAAATAATGAAGTAAATGCTGATGATTTATACTATACTCAATTAACATTACCTGTTCCTTCATTTGATGCATTAAAGAATGCTTATACATTTAAAGAAGATGATGCAGTAGAAAATCCTGTTGCTAGTGCGATTAATAATCCTGTTGATATTCCAATAAATATTAGCCCAGAAGCAAATCCTAGTGTAGACGTTACACCTGAACCAGTTACAGATAAAACAATTGAGATTACTCCTGTTACTTCTGAAACTCCAGTTGTAGAAACTGCACCTGTTCAAGTTGCAGGGCCAACTCCTGAGCCGGTTGTTGAACCAATAGCAAAGCCAGTGGTAGAACCTGCTACTCCAGGAATTGATGTTACTGCACCAGTTGCGGAACCAGCGCCAGCAACTCCTGAAGTTAATCTAGATAATCCGTTATTAAATAATTTGACTATACCAGTTGAGGATACAAAAGTTGAAGAAGAAATACCAAATATGGGCACTGAAAAAGAGCCAGTAATAACTCCAACACCAATTATCGATGCCGATATCCCTGTATCCGAACCTGTTAAAGAAAGTGCATTTAAAGAACAAAAAGAAGCATTCATGCAAGCTTGTGAAAATATGTTTGATGCTTTAGTTCAAAAATTTGAAAAAGAATTAGAAAACAAAAATAACTGAGATAAAGATCTCAGTTTTTTCATACAATAAAGTATGAAAGACATTATTAATTACAATTATAATTTTGATATTTTAGAGTGTGATGATTATAAAAATTATTCAGCATTTAAATATAATGATGAAATTTTTTATTTTGTCTTCTTTAATAGAACTGAAGAAGAACTTACTGATTTATTAAAAATAATATATGAACTAAAAAATAAAGGTATTAGAGTACATGATATTATAATAAATAGATATAATAAAATGCTTACTAAAGTTGGAGATACTTGCTATATATTATTAAAATTAAATGATAGATTTGATAAATATATTAGTTTTGATTATATGTGTGATGTAATGAATAAATTAAAATTAAGTAATATAAATAGTAAACTTTATAGAAATAATTGGGCAGAATTATGGAGTAATAAAATAGATTATTTTGAATATCAAATAAAGGAAATAGGTAAAGATAAAGAAGTAATATTAGATTCATTTAGTTATTATGTTGGCTTAGCTGAAAATGCTATTAGTTATGTTAATAAGATTAATAAAGTAATAGGTATAAGTAATAATGATATTATATCTTTATCTCATAGAAGAATATTTATACCTAATATATCTCTAAATTATAATAATCCTTTAAGTTTTATATTTGATTTAAATATTAGGGATATTGCTGAATTTTTAAAAATAAGTTTCTTTAATAATATGGATTCTTTTAGTGATTTGAAGATATTTCTAAGCAATAATAAATTGTCTTCATATTCCTATCATATGTTATATGCAAGATTATTATATCCTTCGTATTATTTTGATTTATATGAAGATGTGATGAATAATAATGGTGATAATAAAAATATTATTAATATAATTAGTAAAGTCCATAATTATGAAGTATTCTTAAAAAAAGCGTATTATGAGATTAATAAATATACTCATTTAGAAAGAATTGATTGGATATTAAAAGAATAACTGTGTTAGTTATTCTTCTTTTTATCAATTAATTCTAAATATAAATCATATACTTCTTTTATTTTAGTTTCCCAATTAATATATATATCTTTATAAGCATTCTTAGATACTTTATTATATAATTCTTTATCGTTCATTATTCTTATAATGTTATTCACATAATCTTCTTCTGTATTCTTAGAGATAAATCCATTAACATTATTTGTTATGGTTGCAGTAGTAGCCGCACCTTCTATAAACAACGTTGGTGTTCCTTGACTAGCCGCCTCAATTTGAACAATACTAGATGCATCATAAAGTGATGGGAATAAGAATAAATCGGCAATATTAAAGTATGCTGCAAGTAATTTGCGATCCGTTACTCTACCAGGGAAGAATACCTCTTTTGTTAGTTTATTCTTTTTTATAAACGTCTTTAACTCTTCTTCATCTTGTCCAGCACCAACAAATATCATTTTAAATTTGAAACTAGGATTCTTTTCTTTTAGTAGCCTTAAACTATTTGCTAGGAATAATACACCTTTTAATTTATTTAATCTTCCGACATAAAAGAATACCTTTTCACCTTTCTTAATATCATATAGTTTTTTTAATTCCTTAACTTCTTTACTGTTACTATCTATTTTCTTCATCTCTGTAGCGTTATCCATTACTCTTGGCATTGTTTTATAGCCATAGTCTTCATAAAATATTCTAGCAACTTCACTATTAACGGCCCAGCATTCATCACATTTATTAAATATTCTTATCCTTGTCTTAGTCATTATATTAGCAAGAAAGTTTAATTTAAGTGCTCTTTTAAAGTCTTGCTTAAATTGACTGTGCATTGTTGCTACTACTGGTATATTATGACGTTTGGCATATTTAATACCTACTTTACCTAATCCGAAAGGGGAATGGATATGAACTATATCTAATTTATAACTCTCTAGCTTCTTCATAAATTTTCTATCAATATCTGGAAGTGGCCATGGATAATCTCCATAAGGTATATTAATTGATTTACATCTAACTACTTTATAAGGAAGAGTAGAATCATCAAAAGTACTCTTAGGAAATCTTGGCACAAATACAATTACATTTGCATATTTGCATAATTCAGTTGCATAGTTATTAACAACAGATACAACGCCATCAAGCATTGGATAAAATGTATCGTTAAATAAACCAATTGTTATTTTTTTACTACTCATAAATCCTCCTACAAAGGTATATTAATAATACCTTTAATTTCTGGTATTTCGTCTTGGAACATCGTTAATAATCCATCATTTATTGTATTATCTTGCAATAAACAATTGGTACAAGCTCCATATAATTTTATATATACATAATTATCTTCATATTTTATATATTCTATATCTCCACCATCCATATTTAAATAAGGGCGAATGTTTTCGATTAATTCTTTTATTTTATCTTCAGTATTTCCTTCTTTTTTCATTTAGATCACATTTTAATTATATAAGACTTTATTTTGTAAGTAAATATATTTTATGTTATAATTTTTATAGGTGTTATAATGAACGAAGATTATAAAGTAGGAGACATAATAATGGGGCAAGTAACCGGCATTGAAAAATACGGGATTTTTGTTAGCATTGATCCATTCTATGATGGACTTGTTCATATATCAGAAGTTTCTTCTGATTATGTTAAAGATATCCATGAATTTGTAAGTATTGGAGATACTATATATTGTCAAGTATTGGAAGTAGACAATGATAACTTACATTTAAAATTATCTATTAAGAATATTAATTATAAAAGTGATGATAGTAATAATCCAATTAAAGAAACAAGAAAGGGATTTTTACCATTAAAAGAAAATTTAGATATTTGGATAAATGAAAAATTAGATATATATAAGGGA
>JAEEGI010023817.1_pt1 | contig 11992 bp, 4 predicted proteins | sample 8958751 | NCBI WGS metagenome assembly JAEEGI01 (sample SAMN16246545, study PRJNA631951) | gut metagenome | biome: gut microbiome; feature: rumen; material: KS-attached | host: Bos | place: Iran: Karaj | collected 2018-10 | reverse complement strand
TATTCACTTTTTATTATAATAAAAAATAAGTGTTTTTTGTTTAATAAAACAAATAAATATTTTAAAAGTTAAAATAATTATTTACTTTTCCATAATTTAATTAAATTATCATATCCACAAGAAGCAATAACTCCATTACTTAGTTCAAAACAAGAGATTATATGTTTATTATGTGGGTTTTTCATTTCTATAAATTTTTTTAAATGAAAATCTTTATATTTATATTTTACAATACAATTATTTCCATTTTTATCTACAATTGAACATAAAAATAAACCATCAAAGCATTTAAAAATTGAAAAAATATGTTTTGGTCCAATAATAATATTAATTAAATTGTGAGTTGAGATTCTAATTAAATAAAATCCTTTTGAATTCATTCCACCAACACATAATATATCATTTTCTAATAAACACATCACTCTATAAGGCCAACCAGAATCTATATTATGAATATTAGCAATATTTGAATAATTATTTGGCTCCCAAAATTTTAAGCATTCTTCATCATATGATGATGTTACAAATTCGGTTTCATTTAATTTTAAAATATTACAATCTGATGTAATTTTTTGGAAATTGATAGATAAAACATTTAGAAAATATTGTTCATAAAATTTCCACACTTTCATTGTCTTATCACATGAAACAGAAATTAATTCATTTTGTCTTATTTCTATTACTTTTTCCACTCCATTTTTATGTCCTATTAATGTTTGTTCAATTTGATATTTATCTTCTCCTAATAATTTGACTATCTTCATTGTATTATCTTTTGAAGATGTTACTATTCTTCCATCATTTAATTGAGTAAAAGAAATGACCCAATTTAAATGTTCTTTAATTGATAACTGTAACTCATAAGAATCTTTTTTATATATATTTAATGATTTATCATTTGAACAAGAAGCTAATCTTCCATCTTTTAATTCACATAAATAATTTACATAATTTGTATGTTCTTTAATAATTTTAAAATCTGAAATAGGTGAATTTTGAATAATTTTTAGAAATTTATTTCCTTCATTATATATTTTATTTAAATATTCTTTTTTTTTTAATTCAAATTTTTCTTTAAAACTCTTTAAATTGTGAATAAAATAATAATTTAAGTTTTTTTTCTGTTCTTCATATTCATAAGTATTAAATAAAATTTTTAGAAATTTGATTTCTAAAGAACTTGATTCATTTATTTTTTCTAATTCATTTATAATATCTTTTTGAAGATTATTAATATATTTAATTTTATTCTCTAAACTGTTAATTTCTTCTTCTATTTTTTTTTTTGATTCTATAGATAATTTGAAATTTGATAAATTAGTTAAATTATGATTTTCATGTTCAAACTTACAATAAAAACATAAATTTTTTTTACATTTAAAACAATAAGAATCATATGTGTTGGAATGAAGTTTACAGATTGAATCATATTTTTGAATATTAATGATATTATGTTGATCATTTGAGTGATTTTTTTGACATTCATAACATATAAATTTTTGACATTTTGTACAAAAAAGTAAATTTCCATTTATTTCTTTTTGATTTTTTCCACATTCATTACATTTTTCTTTAAAAAGACTAAATTTATTATAGTCATAATCTTTTAATAAAATTTTCCCTTTGTGCTCGTTTTCACATAAATATTCTATTAAAGGTATTTCAGATTTATATTTTAACTTAAGTAAACATATTAAATTACATTGAGGACATCTAGGAATATCTTCTTTGCTAAAATCATATATTATAGGGGCAGGTTCACTTACATTTTCCATCATATTATATATAAATATTTTTAATAATAATCAAAAAAATAGTCTGAAAAATAAAATGTGGTATATTGAAAAAAAATTATTATAATATAATTAAAATATTAATATCCTGTAAATAAACCTATATATAAATAATTATTTTTAATTCATTTTAAATATAGTTAATTTTAATAGTTTTTGTTTTTCTCAATTATTTTTTTCAAAAATTAAAGATTATAAAAAATAATTTTAATAAAAATATAATAAATCAAAATTAAAAAATCGAAAAATCAGAAAATATTTTTATTTCTTTGTAAGATATATTATAATAATAAAAGTTTAATTAAAGAATAAAAATAATTAATAGAAAAAAGAAAAAATTAAAAAATATAATGTAAAGAAAAATATTGATATATCATTCAAATCCAATGAAAAAAATTATTATATAATGAATAATTATTGAAATATTTAAGTTTTGGTTATTTTATTATAAGTTAAAGAAATTAAATTTATAATGTCATTTCAATAATAGATGAGATAATTAAAAATTTATTATATATTTATTATAAATCTATTTAAAAAAAATGTTTTTCTTTATTTAGAAATTGTTATAAAAAATTAAATGACCTTTTATCCCCACTCTTCAATAAAAAAATTAATAATTTTTAATTATATATTTCATTAAATTCAATTTATTTTTATGATATTCATAAATGATTTATCAAAAAGAAAGGTAAATATAAAATTTTGAAATTTGAGAATAAATAATTTAATAAATATAATAAAAAAATTTGATAAAAAAAATAATATCACTATATAACTCCTTAGATATATAATAATTATGAAAAAACCTGAGAAGGAAAAGGAATGAAGATCAATATTCTTATAATAGAATGTTATTGAAGGAGATAAACTATTAAAGATTTTACATATTATTGTTTTTATTTTAAATAATACTTTTATTTTTTAAGTATTATTAAAATCAAATAAAAAAAATCAATTAAATAATTTTAAATCTCCGATAAATTAATTAAAAATATAACTTATAAAAATCTTAAAAAAAATGTTCTATAACACTTACAGGGCAACAAAAGCAGCTCTTCGTGAGAGAACACTTCAAGGAACAGGTTCATTAGAGTCTGATAGAAAACGTCTATTAGAACTACAAAAGAAAGAAAAATTAAAAGGTCTCCTAATAACCAAATTTTGTCGAAAGTATGGAATAATTCATCCAGAAAAATATATTGAAGATGAAGTATCAAAATTTGTTGATGGAAGTAAATTAACAGATGCAGAATTAAGAAAATTAGAAGAAAAAATAAGAAAATTACTCCAACAACAAAAATTAAGTAATTCATATAGAACAAATAAAACAGAAGAAAATTTTTATAATTCCAATAATGCAAATTATCAAAATATCCAAACTGAGAGTACTCCAAATATAAATATTAACCAAAATAATATAAATGAAAAATTTCATACTGAATCAAATTCCAGTTCAAAGACTAAGAATAAAAAAAAATATGCAAATATATATGAAGAATTAGCAGCTTTAGAAGCAGAAGAATCAGCATCAAAACCAAGAATTAAGAAATTAGATTTTACAAAATATGGTAATGAATGGAATGCAATAAATATATATAATAAATTATTATATGATAAACAAAAAAAAGAAGAAGCTTTTAAAGAAAAAGAAGATAAAATAGTTTTACATGAAGCTTTGGCAAAACAAATTGAAGATAAAGAAAAAAGACTTGAAGAAGAGAAAAAAAGAGAAAAAGAATATGGAAAAATTTTAAGAGCGCATAATAGAAAATTAATAGAAATTGAAAAAGAAAAAGCAAGAGCACTTGAAGAACAAAATCAAAAATTTAATCAATTTCGTTTAATGCAAATGGAAGATGAAAGAAAAAAAAGAAGATTAGAAGAATTAAGAGATAAAAAATGGGAAAAAGAACAATTAGAAAAATTTAAAAAAGAAAATGAAGAACAAAAGCAATTCGAATTAGAACAACAGAAAAAAAGAGTAAAGACTTTACAAGATCAAATAAAAGAAAATGAAGAAAAAAAGAAAAAATTAATGGAAAAATTAAAAAAACAAAAAGAAGAAGATGCACAATCAATGTTAGAAATGAAAAAAATGGATGATAAAAAAGAAGAAGAAAGAAGATTATATTTTAGAAAAATTGAAAAGAGAGGAAATAAAGAATTAAGTGATATTGCAAAAGAAAATCTTGAAAGAATGAAAAGAGAAGCTGAAGAAGAAAGATTAAAATATAAATATTATACTAGAGAAAAAATTAAATATGAAAATGAAAAAGAATTATTACAACAACAATTAAGAGAAGAAAGAAAAAAAGATTTAGCTAAATTTTTAGAAATTCAAATAGAAGAAAAAAGAAAACATGATGATTTTGATAAAATTCTTGATGAAGAACAAGCAAGAATTTTTAGATTAGATGATGAAAAATTTAAAAAAGATAGATGTCGTGATGAAAAAATCATTGATAGAATGAATAAAAATAATTTAAATGCACTTAAGAAACAAATGGAAGAAAAAAGAATAAGAGATGCTAAAAGAGATGGAATGAGTGGTATTGAATATTCTATGAATTATAAAATTTTAGAAGATGTTCATAATGCTTTGAATGCTTAAAATATTTTATTTTTTAAAAAATGAATTTTTTAATAGATTTATTATTGGAAAAATATTTTCTTTATTTTTTTCTTTTTTATTTTATTTTATTTTATTTTTTTTAAAGGAGATAATAAAAAGAGAAACAATATAAACACAAAAAAAGCAAAGTAATAATTTTTTAATTCCCATATTTTAATAAAAATTAAATAACCCAAAATCTAACATTTAAATAACATAACTAATAATTATGAAATATAAATCTAATTATGATGATACATCATTTCTAAATATTCAACAAATTCTCCAGGTTCAGTAATATAAAAATTAGCAGTAGAAGGTTTTTTTCCCATAGTAGTAGTATAAATTTTCATATTTAAATTAACTCTCATTTGTTCTCTATTAACATAATTTAAAAATTTAAACATTTCTTCATCACTTGTATCATCACCAATTGCAAAGATAAAATCAGGTATATTATTGTTTTCTAAATTCTTTAATAAAATATTACTAATAAAGAATCCTTTATTAACATTTTTTGGTTTAATTTCAACATAATCTTTTCCAGTAACAATATCTAATTTAGAATCACCAAAGAAATTTAATAAATGAATTGAAATTTCATTAGCTTGAATGTGACCAAAATAAGGGTCTGAATTTTTATAAGACCAACTTAATGAACTTTCTTTTAAAGTTAATTTACTTCCTTCTGTTTTTTCAGTAAATTCTTTTAATATATTTAATGCTGCTTCTTTCCAAGACCAATCTTTTACATTTATTAATTGAGTAAAACCATCTTCATCATAATTATCATTATTATTTTTATTTGAATTTGGTTCTTTATAAAAAAATCCATATTCAGCAGTCAATCCTAAATTATTTATTCCACCAAACCAAGTTTTTACAAATTTTTTTTTTCTTCCTGTAACTATATAAATTTCATTTTTTGGGTCTGAACATAAATTTTTTAATATTGTAGTTATTCTTTCATTTGGAGTATGAGTTTCTAATATTACTTTTTCTGATAAATCTTGTTGTGTAACATCTAATTCTTCAAAACTTTGTAAAGTTTCTTCATAATCTAAGAAAAATAATCTTTTTTTACTTTTTTTGTATGCTGCTGTTAAATTATTTAAATTTAAATGTTTAAAGTCTCTGCTTAATTTCATTAATCTAAAGTTAAATCCAATTCCTAATTCAACTCTTTCAAATTTTTCATTATCTGCTGTTACTCTTTTTAAATCAGAAAAAAATGCTTTAATCCATGAAAAAGTAGAATTCCTTTTTATATAATACATATCTTTTTCATAATAATCATTTTTAATGTAATCAGGTCTTTCTAATATTTTTTCAATTGCTGAAACAATTTCTGTTTTATTAAATGGATTAACTCTAATTGGACTTTTCACTGTTGATGAAACTCCTATTGATTCACTGATAATTAATCCAAATTTTTTGTCCTTATTTTTACATAATAAAAATTGATTTACTGATGTACAAATTCCTCTCCATTTTTGTAAAATAAATAATATTTCACATAAAGTATATAAAGCAATTTCTTCTTTAGTATTTATTATATTATCTTTTTGATCATATTGTTGGAAATATATTGAATCTTCACCAAATTTTTCTTTTATATGTGAAACATATTTTTCTATATATGATATATTTTCTCCTTCAAAAGCTTTATTCATTTTTAAAATTTGAATTAAAATTGTTTTACCTTTACATTCTTCATGCCTATCTAAATATTTTTCATAAGCATCAATTTTTAATTTTAATTGAGGAAGTTCAGTTGAATTATCAATACTTAAAAATGAAGTTTTATCTCCTATAATTTTTTTATATTTATCAATATATGTATTAAATTCATTAGTATTTGTAATTTTCTTAATTGAATCCATATCAATTCCAGCATGCATTATATGTAAAATAATATATTTACCTAAATAATTTAATGTAATGAATCCATTATGTTTAATTTCATAATAAATTCCAAAATCTCTGTTTAAAACAGTTAAGAAATTTCTAGCATAATTAAAAACATGGAATCCAATAACATCACATAATAAAACACTTTTAATTAATTCACTGGATTTTGGTAATGCTCTAAATACATCTGAAGAAGGGAAAGACATATGAAAATATATTCCTACTCTTGAATATAAATTTTTTTGCATTAAAGAATTAGGAATTAATGCTAAACCAATATCATTAATCATTAATAAATCTTTAATTTGGATAAAATTATGTATCATATTTGCAAATTTTCTATTTATTGTTTGATATGCTGAAAAATAATTTTCATATGCTAAAAAATAATCATCACTTACATCAATGGTACTATCTATAAAAACAGGTGCAATTATTTTTGTCATATAAATTTGATAATCTTTAAATTCATTTTCAGTTGCTGTTACCATATAAATTTTTTTTTCCTGTAAAAATTCAGCAATTTCTTCAATTTCAATTTCATCAAATTCATTAGCATTTTTAAGCATTCCAACCCAAAAAACTTCACAAAAATGTTTTTCTTTCATATCATATAAAAGTTGGAATATTAAATTTTCATCAGTTAAATTTATTTTATATTTTTCTTCTTCTGTTTCTCCTTTAATAATATCAAAAGGTAAAAACATACTTGCAATTATAATCCTATCTTCAGAAGTTAATTTTTGATTTTCACTAAAAATAAAAGTATCATATAATTCATTATTAATATTACTAATTTCATTAGGATCATAACTAAATAAATCTTTTTTTGTGAAACTTTCAGTTAAATCAGCTTTTAATTCCATAATGGATTTACTTTTTTTTTTTGATTCTTCTTGAATCAAATTAGAATTATTATTTCCTTTTTCATCAACAACAACAAATTTTCCTGGAGAAGATACTGTAAATTTCCTATTTTCATTATTAGGTAAATTTTCCCAAATATAATTATTCTCAGAGTCTTTTAAAACATACTTATATATTATTTCTGTTCCCACAGGACAAGAAATTTCAATTGAACTTTTCCAAACAGGATAAATTGAAGGATCTGTTGAAAGAACTAAAGAATTTTGAGGATTCCAACTACCTAGTTCTTCTATATTTCCTACCAAACGAAGTGATTGTCCAAATTCTGTGTCATATTTACATTGAAAAGATACTGAACCAAATCCATGACTAAAATAACTCATACTGTTACTACTTTCCTTAACCCTCATTTTTTTTTATTATATTTTTTTTTTTGATATTTTGAGATTATTTTTTATTAAAATTAAAATTTATTAAAATTAAATATTTGGTTTATATTTTCAAATATGAAATAATTTTTTTAGTTGTTAGAATTTAAAAATTAAATCTTTGATGTAATATAATAAATTTTTATGATAATTATTATACATTTTTTCTAATTATTTTTTGTATTTTAAAATATTTAATCTATTTTGATTAAATTTTCTACTTCTTATTATTTTTGTGTTTCATTTTCATTTTTATAATTTAATTTATTTTGGGTATTTCTTGTTTAATATTTTTAATTCTTTTTTGGTTTTCAATTCCTATAAATAATTAATTCCTTAAAATTTTGGAATTGAAACGAATTCCTTTTTATTTTTTTATTGTTTTTATTTTGATTTTTTCTTTTTTTCTTTATTTTCTTTTTATTTTACTTTCAATAATATTTGAGCAATTAATTATTTATATAATACTTTAAAAAAACTATTCTAACACTAATTATATTTTAAATCTTTAATTTCAATCACCGTTCCATTTTCAATTTTAAAAAATCTATTACATTTATTTACTGCCTTCATTCTATGAGCAATAACAATAACTGTAATTTTTTCTTGTTCAATTATCTCATCAATTAATTTTTGAATTTCATTTTCAGTTTTATTATCAAGAGCAGAGGTAGCTTCATCTAAAATTAATATTTTAGACTTTCTAATTAATGCTCTTGCAATTGCTACTCTTTGTTTTTCTCCTCCAGATAATTCATTTGATAAAAGTTTAGAATTTAATATGTAATCAATTTTACATTTTTTAGCAAAGAAATTTATTTTATCTTTTTTAGAATTTATATCTCCATATTTTATATTTTCATAAATTGATTTATTAAATAAATTAGGTTCTTGTAAAACAATACTGATTATTTTTCTTAAAGAAATTAAATTATAGTTTTTAATATTTACATCATCAATTAAAATTTCGCCTTTTGAAACATCATAAAATCTTTCAATTAATTGAGTTATTGAGCTTTTTCCAGAACCTGAAGGTCCAATAATACCAATTTTTTCTCCTGGATTAATTATAAAATTTAAATTTTTTAAAATAATATCATTTTGATTTATAGGATATGAAAAAGAAACATTTTTAAATTCAATTTTTCCCAAAAATGAATTCTTTTTTTTTACTATTAAATCTTTATTATTATCAAAAGGATCAATTTCACTTTTAATTTCAATTTGCTCAAATAAACTTTTAATAGCTTCTTTCATTAATGTTATATCTTTAATATATTTTACTGCACTTCCAATACAAAAAGTTCCTGTCATTATTGTAGCATAACATTTTAAAAAATTTTCTAACGTCAATTTTTTTTTCAAAAATAAATTTCCAGCCAAGTAAAAAGTAGTACCATAATCAAAGAAAATTAAGCATGAATTTAAGCCATTAAAAATCCCTAATAAAAAACAAATTTTAAAATCAGAATTTATATTTTTTAATACTTCTTTTTTGAATAATTTTTTTGAATTTTCTTCTGCGTTAAAAGCATAAATTGTAAAAGAATTACATAAGGTTTCAGATAAAATACTTCCATAATTATTATCTGAAGCCATATTTTCATATTGAGACAATAATGAAGAATTTATATAATTTGAAATAAAAATAAAAGGAATAAATGCTGTGTTAACTAAAGTCATTCTCCAATCATAAATAACTCCAATTAAAGTTGCTGAAAAAAAATTCCCAAATGATTGAATTAAAATACTAAATAAAGTTAAAAATACTTCATTTAATGATGAAGTATTTATATTCATTTTACTTACTAATTTCCCTGGATTATTTTCTTTAATGTCAAAAAAACTTAAATGCATTTTCAAATAAGTTTTAAATATTTTTACTTTAAAAATTGAACTAATTTTTTCTCCAATTGATTCTATTGAATAATATCTAATATAATCAACTACAGTTTGTATTATTCCTATAATTAAAATTATAATTCCATATTTTATTCCATTTTTTTTTACTTTTATTAAATCATTTGATGTAATTTTATCAACTGCTTCTCCTAAATATAATCCCATTAAAACAATTAAAACTCCTGAAAGAAAAGAACATATTATTCCTGAAAAACATAACAATTTATATTCTAATAATATTATATATAATTTCTTTAAATGAGATGTATTTTCTTCTTTAAAATGAGTTTTATTAATTGAATTTAATAATTTATCTGTTTTAACTAAATTATTATCTACAATTCCTTTTAATTCTGTTTCAAGAGAATTAAGTGATAAATCAAACATTTCTTTATTTTGAATATTCGTATTTTCATCTTCATCTATTTTTTCATTTTCTTTATCTTTATTATTATTTTTTTTATATTTTTCTCCTTCCATATACATACTATAGTATTTACCTTTGATATTCATTAATTCTTTATGATTTCCTTTTTCTAAAATTTCTCCTTCTTTTCCTATAAAAATAATTTGATCAGCAAATTTCACAAAATTTAATCTATGAGCAATAATAATTATTGTTGCTTTACCTGTAAATTCTTTTATTGATTCCTGTACTAATTGTTCGTTTTTATTATCTAATGAAGAAGTTGCTTCATCAAAAATTAAAATTTGAGGTTTTTTTAAAATTGCCCTTGCAATTGCAATTCTTTGTTTCTGTCCTCCTGAAATTTTTCCACCTTTAATTCCAACAATATAGTTAAATTTATTTTCTACTTTATTAATAAAATCAAAAATATAAGATTTCTTAGTTGATTCGATAACTTCATTTTCATTAGATTGTCTTCCAAAAATTATATTATTTCTTATTGTATCATTAAATAAAACAGGTTCTTGAGAAACATATCCAATATTTTTTCTATAATCAATAATATCTATTTCATTAATATTATATTTATCATCTAATACTATTATTCCCTTTTGAGGTTTATATATTCTTTCAATTAAATTTACAATTGTACTTTTACCTGTCCCTGATTCCCCAATCAATGCTGTTGTTTTTCCTGCTTCAAAAATAATATTAAAATTTTTTAAAATAATATTATCTTCTTTTTTTGGATATGAAAAATATACATTTTTAAATTCAATTTTACCTTTTACTGTTTCATTTAGTTTATTTTTTGTCTTTTTCTTTATATATCTTTTTGACATTTTTTCAAAATAAATCTTCCTTAATTCAAAAAAGCTACACGCAGCTTCTCTAGCTTCAGATATTAATTTTAAATTTTGAGTCATCAATGGAAAATCAGAACTTGGATTCATAACAAATTGTAAAATTATATAAACATCACCTGAATTTAAATATCTATTATTTATTACTGTTTTTTTATATATTAAATGACTTCCAATTATTATAGATAAAGAGACAATTAATCCCATATAAAAAGTAATCAAACTTTCTGAAATTCCTACAAAAATTGCTTTTTTATTTGAATTTTTTTCATTTTGTTTTAATTTATTTTTAAAATTTTTTATTTCAAAATCAAAATTACTAAATGATGCAATAGTTTTAATTTTATATAATATTTCTTCCATATAACCTCCAATTTGTTCATTTGATTTTCTTTGGATTTTAGAATATTTTTCTAAAAAACTTAAAATAGCTGATTGAGTTAATAATGATAAAGGGAATATTGAAATAATAATTAATGTAAATTTGAAATTAATATATAAACTAAATCCAGTTGAAAATAATATTGAAGAAATGTTATAAAAAAAAAATCCAATTGGTGTTCCAATTCCATTTTCTATTGATGTTAACTCTAAGATAACTTGATTGCTTATTTCAAAATTTGATTTACCTGATAAATCAAAAAATTTTTGGTTCATTGATAATAACATTTCAAAATATTGAATTTTATATTTATAACACATTTTTTTTTGATATAAAGAACAAAAAGTCATTAATAAAAAACCAAAAAAGAAACATAAAAATCCAATTATAATATATGTTATAAAAATTTGATTAATATGTTCTTTCATTATTTTTTCTTCTTTATCTTCTGCAAAATAAGTTATTAATTTCCCAGTATAATATTCTAGAAGTTGATAAACTATTCCATTTAATATTCCTCCAATTATTCCAATTAATAAATAAAAATTCTCTCTTTTTGAAGAAAGAGTCGTTAATAATTTATATAAAGAAATTTTTTTTTTTTCTATTTTTTTTGGTTTGGGTTTTTTAGATTCTTTATTTTTATTTTTTTGTTTTGTCTCTAGAAATAAATCTTCTTTTGAGTAATTTATTTTTTTATCCATTTTTTAGTATTACTTTAATATTTAATTATTATTAATTATTATTTAAAAAATGATTTATAATCTATTTTATTTATTTGATATTTATTATGAAAATTATTAAAAATTTGATTAAATTATTC
>JAEEGI010023815.1_pt1 | contig 11992 bp, 17 predicted proteins | sample 8958751 | NCBI WGS metagenome assembly JAEEGI01 (sample SAMN16246545, study PRJNA631951) | gut metagenome | biome: gut microbiome; feature: rumen; material: KS-attached | host: Bos | place: Iran: Karaj | collected 2018-10 | reverse complement strand
TTTAACTTCATATTCTTTTAGAAATCATCGTGGTTTCAGACTTTATTCCTAACTTTGCACTGAGGATTAGGCAAATGTATTCGGTAGTTTCTTAGCAAGTTGTATTTTTGTGGCCACAAATCCTCCTGCGGATGGATTCGTACCTCAAAAATCGACTTGCCTGTGCTTCGACACAGGAGAACGATACTCGCAACTCGTATCTATAACAGAGCTATATGGACAAAAGAACAATAGTATGCAAAGTGAGGCTTACTCCAGAAGAGCATGAACTCTTCCTAAATAAGGCATCCAGCTATGGTAACATAAGTGCCATGATTCGCGATGCAGTGCGCCAGTTCAACGACATCGGTACAGTCCGACGCATGGAGGCATTGAACGAAATGACTGACTTATTTCGCAAGTATCAGCAGGATCTCAGCTGGCTTGGCGGCAATTTCAACCAGTCAATGAAACGGGCCAATGAACTCGCCATAGGTCATGAACTCCGCCAGGAATATTACGATCAGGTTATCCTGCCCCAAGTCCGGCAGGTACTTTCTTTTCTCGAAGATGTCAAGTCAGAACAGCACTTGATTGCTCAAAAACTCATCAAACATAATCCACAAATATGATATTTACATTTTATCATAATTGCATATTACTATATTATTATAAGAGTATATTTGCATTTTGTGCAATCTACATATTTATATATTATTTGAATAGTATAATATGCTGTTTGCATAATATCATAATTACATATTAGTATATTAGCATATTATATAAATTGCATAATATGATAGCAACCATCCTTCCATCCAGTACCAATTTCCATGCTGTAGAATACAATGAGCGCAAGGTTGCCGAGGGTAAGGCAGAACTCGTGGAGATGCTAAACTTCGGCTACATCAGCAACATGGGTGAATATTCTACCGAAGACCTGATATCGTTTCTGAACGACTATTCAGCTAAGAATAACCGAATCCAGAAGCCTCAGTTCCATATAGCTTTCTCCTGTAAAGGCCACGAGATGACTCATGAGCAACTGGTCAGCTTCGCCCGTCGTTACATGAACGAAATGGGCTATGGTCAGCAGGGCCAGCCCATGCTCATCTATGCCCACCACGACACAGACAATAACCATATCCATGTCATTACTAGCCGTGTGGCTCCTGATGGACAGAAGATAGACAACAACCATGAACGTCGACGCTCTCAGGATGTCATCAACCGGCTGTTGCAGCAGAGTGAGAATGAAAGAGTTGGGGAGTCCACTGCCAAAGCTCTCGAATACACCTTCACATCCGTCCCTCAGTATATGGCTATCCTCGAATCTCTTGGCTATGAGTGTTACAAAGAGAATGGTGATATTGTCATCAAGCGAGCTGGAATGATTCAGGAGAAGGTTAGCCAGGCATTTGTCGAGTCCAAATGTCGAAAGGATTATTTCCAGGATCAGCGTCGCAAATATCAGTTGAAGGCTGTTATCAAGAAATATCGTGATATGTCCTCCAATAAGGAAGAACTCCAGCTGCTGATGCGTGACAAGTTCGGTGTTAGCCTGGTACTCATCGGTTCCAAAGATTCACCCTATGGCTATTTTATAGTCGATCATCATACCAAGTCTGTTTTCAAAGGTGGGGATGTCCTCAAACTGAAAGATGTTCTCCAGTTCCAGTCTGATGAAGAACGTTTCAGTAAGGCTGAAGCTTTTATCGATGAGATGCTGGATGACAATCCTAATCTGACTACACGGGAATTGAATAAGCTACTACGCCGCCAGTTCGGTACAAAACTCATGAATGGCACCATCCTGTTTCATGGCATATCTCACGAACTACCTGAGCATGTCCGGCAAACACTACGTTCCAATGACCGTCTCTCATGGCTGCAGTCGTTCCATCCTGCGAACGAAACCGAAGCTGCCGTCCTCTGTTCTATGGGCAAGTATGGCCATCCAGACCGTCTTGTGCTTGGTGAGCAGAGCGTTAACAAGGAAAAGACAACAGCCCAGCTTCATGAACTGTTTGATAATACGCCTGATGAGTCCCTTCGTGACAAGCTGCATGAAGACGGCTATTATATCCTCAATGACAATGATCAGTATTATTGCATAGATTTTGCCAATAAGGTTATTCTGAACATGGAGGAAGCTGGCCTTGACGTTGACCGTCTGAAGAGACGACAGACAAAGCAGGAGAATGCCAGGATTAACCCATCTTCGCCACAACAGTCATCGTCTAAACCTAATATCCTGCGACCCGTCCGTAAAGCCCTTCAGCAACAAGGTGGCTCAAAAGATAGCAGTCGTGAACATGAAGTAGGAGGCCACGGCAACTACGACGAGATAGATGATGAGCGTAAGTTAAAGAGATAAACTTGTGATCACTGGCTTTATTTCTCGCTCAAAGATACCCTTCTCCACAATCCTGTAGTGTGGATGGTAGGCTTCTCGGTATTCAGGCGAATGACTGATGGCATATTTGCCAGCAGAGAGGATGCTTTCTATGAACTGCTTGTCCTTGTCATAGTTGGGCAGCTGGAGTTGCATCTGCTCGATCGTGCCAATAATCACGTGCCATCGGTCACGCCACGATTCAATCGAACGACGTTCCGAAGTGTTAGCACTGCGGATGAAGGCATCGAGCAGCATATCCTCCTTTATCAGACCTTCCTTGATGGCCCTGATGCTCACACGGACATAACGCCCATCAACACCGCAAGGCTCATATAGCCAGGTCATGAGACTGTCAAGGCTTGTGCTTTGCAGCTCTTCGTCAAGATAAGCCTTTACGCGCTGTCTATCTGATACCAGATGCTCCGCCCCCATGTAGTCCTGGAAGCATGATTTGTAGATGTCGAGTAGCCGGGACTTTGGGTAAGTCTCCATCTGCTTCTGAACAAACGTCTGGATATCCTGTGCCGATGCAAGGATGCTCAACATCAGTGAAAAAAATAATAGTATAATCCTTCTCTTCATTCACAATGAATTACTGCATCCAGCTTCGTTAGCAACCTCTTCCGTCTATACTGCAAGCAGCACCTTCATCCTGTGGCCTTGGCTCCAGTCCCACATCCTTCGAGTAGAGCGTGACGGTTCCATCTTCCAGTACATAACATGGAATGCCTAAATCATCCACGGCTTTTGCTTCATCGAAAGCGGGATTTGTATCGCGCAGCTTGATGAACTGCTTCAGGTTTCTCACATGCTTACCGATGTCAATCACCTCGAAATTAGGGTTCCCCTCCACCTGCTTCTCCACATATTCGCAATCTGGGCAGGTCTGCATCACATACATCTTAATCATAGTCGTGCTGTTTTTGTTATTACTATTTGTTTTGCTACAAAATTACGATAAATTCTCCATATTTCACTCTCCAGCAATCAAATGAACGTCTCTTTTATGCTAAATTAGTTAAATCAGACTCTGTTTTACTATATTTTGACTACATTTGCAAACGAATCATTAAAACGACATATATATGACACAAGAATATGCAAGGGTATCAGTAGTAATGCCCGAAAACGAAGATAAAAAATCCCTCAGTCAAGAATTGACATACGAGATAGAGAACAACGACATTAAAGATGAATTTACCGTCAAGTTCTGATTATGGAAAAGAAAAGCGATACCTATCAGATTGCCGCCGATATCCAATGGGAATATGCCGGTGATGGCATTGTTCGCCAAATCATGGGCTACGATGAGCACTTGATGATGGTGAAAGTAAAATTCAATCAAGGAGCCGTTGGGACACTTCATCAGCATCCTCATACCCAAAGCACCTACGTTGCCAGTGGATGTTTTGAAGTGACCATTGACAAGGAAAAGAAAGTTCTCCGAACTGGCGATGGCTATTATGTGGCTCCGAACCTTCCGCATGGTTGCGTCTGTCTAGAGGCAGGTGTTCTAATCGATACCTTTAGCCCCATGCGTGAAGATTTCTTGAAATAGAAAAGAAGCTGAATAATGTAATTATATGATTCCTTAGAGCTTTTATTGGTTTACTGCTTAAGATAAATGATAAAACAAGAAGAATTAGAAATACTCAAAAGAATATCTGATAAAGATATAAAGAAGTATAGGCCTGAACTCTTTTCTAATAATGAAAAGGAAAAAAACTACAAAGAAAGGAAGCTGTCAAATGAAAAGAAAGATGACTCCAAAGATAGGGCTAGTTTCTCGTTTGTCTTATTAGTATTTACAATTGAGATTGCTTTGCTTTTGGGAGTTTTGTTTTTCAATAGTGAACTTATCACGACAGGGAGGATGATTCACTATCTTTTATTCATTTGCGGATTGATGTGTGCTTTATGGGGATATCTGCCTAATGGCAAATTGAAAATAAAGAGTCAGTTATTCGTGTTTGCTATTATTCCACTATGTGAATTTGTATTTGTCCAATTACTAGGTATAAGCAATTGGTGGGGGGTGTTGTTTATTTTTGTTTATATAGTATTATTAGCTTATATATTTGATATGGATTTTGACGATGATCCACCATCTGGTAGTAGTAATTCCGGAAAATTTAAAGAAGCACTTCTTATGGGATTAATTAGCGGTTTGATGAAGAGAAGATAAAACATGGAAATAGGCATGGGTAATACCATGGAGATTCCCATGTTACGCTAATTTTAGCCTTTTTATTTACTTAGTCGCTCCAATGCAGAAGAGTCTAGCCGATAAACTGTCCATTCCTTCATAGGCACAGCTCCGAGTGATAGGTAGAAGTCAATGCTTGGCAGGTTCCAGTTCAGACAAGTCCACTCCATTCTTCCGCAATGGTGCTCTCGTGCGATCTTGACTAGATGAAGTAGTAAGGCTTTTCCATAGCCCTTACCACGATTTTCCGGCCAAACAAACAAGTCCTCTAAATACAGTCCTGAATGTCCGATGAACGTTGAGAAGTTGTAGAAATAAAGCGCAAAGCCTACCTCGCGTCCATCCACAACGACAAACACCGCTTCTGCCCTGTGCTCATCAAACATTTCTCTTTCCAGCACTTCTGGAGAGGCGACAACCTCATTCTCCATCTTCTCATATCGTGCAATGCCTCGTATAAACTCCAGCAGTAACGGTACATCATGCCGTTCTGCCTTGCGAATCATCATATTTTCTTTCTTCATCTTGAAACCTATTTATCTTTCACAAGCCGCACACAATCGCCGTAATACAAATCGCCGTCGCTCTGGGGATGCAGACGCTTGGAATTGCCAGAGATACCCCCAGCCATTGTGCCGTGCAGCGAGGCAGACCAGTAGTCTATGGCCTTGCCGACAAGAGAGACTTGTGTGCCTTCACGATAACCGGCAGCAGGCAGGAATACCGCTCCCGCTGATTCCATCCGTGCCCATTCCGCTTCGGTATAGGTGTTATGCGTGTAGTTGTCTGCCTGCTCGTTGAAATAGTACGTGCCGTTCCATTCCAATCCTCGTGTGGTACTAGCTGTAAAGGAGAGGCCGACAGGCGTACTCCAGTTGTCGGGCAGCAGAATGGCACCATTCACACCGTTCACGGAACCCAATCCGAAAAGCGTGGCCGCATTGGCTCTGTCGTGAAACAGATAGACGTATTCTTCGTTGGTCAGCGTGCGCCAGCCAGCGCAAGTGCTGGTCTGTATCGTATTGTTGCCCCATTCATGGTAAGTGAGATATTGCTGTGTGTCAGTGGCAGAGAGAGTTGGCGTACTTCCAGTACCCCATCCGAATAGGTCTATCCAGCCGTCATAATCGTTGCCGATTGCCTCGTTGTTGCACTTCACACCGTTTTCATAAACGTTGCCTGCTGTCGCATCACCCACCACGTTGTACTGATGTTCGGCAAAGCGCCAAGTGCATGAGGATGCCCTATACTGCAGGTTGCCTTGTGAAAACTGCACCTGCTGACCCTCTGCATTAACAGAGAAACAACCCGGCAGTACACCGTCACTCCAGGCGATGGGTGTACTAGGATCAGAAGCAGGATTGTCATCGCTACTGCACGACAAGAATAACGCCAAACTAATGATAAGGGCGACATTTGATATAATATGTGTATTTATCTTCATTTCATGACCTCCTTGTATTTCTTGACAGCATCTGGTATAATCTCATCATGGTCAAAGGCTAGCTCTGGCAATGCAGATAGTGGGAACCACTGTGCTTTTGCCGCATCATCTTGACCGTTGACGGCTATAGGTTCATCAACGATGGCTAGATAAGCGACAGTGATAGTCCTCCCTCTTGGGTCTCGATCAACCTTGGAATATGCACCAATCTGATATACTATGCTAACCTTCATTCCCGTTTCCTCTTCAAGTTCCCGAATAGAGCATTGTTCCGTAGTCTCATCCATATTCATGAAGCCACCAGGGAAAGCCCAGCATCCCTTGAAAGGTTCATCACCACGTTCAATCAGCAGCACCTTCGGCTCTGCTTCTCTCGTCATCACCACGCAGTCAGCCGTAACAGAAGGACGTGGATATTTATAGTAGAACCCTTCTTCTATCTCATAGTTTTCTTTCGGGCCTCTCACTGCAAAAATGTCCATCTCTACAGGATTGATGCTTTCTGCTTTGCTTGATTTGACCTGCCGTTCTTCGTACGCTATCCCATTGGCAGTTAGCAATGATTGAAGTGATAAGATATAATCCTGCAAAGAAATAATTTTCTTTCTTGCGTCACGCATCATGATAACTCTTTTTGGAAAGGTTTTCGTGAGAGCACCCTTCAGTTGATTGATTTCCGACTTCATACGGCTGATGATAACTTCCTTGCTTGTTTCCTCAGAAGTCCCGCTTTTCTCTATCTTCTTTTGCAGGAGCATATTCTCTTCTTCAAGCCCCTTTGCATACTGGGATAATTCTTCAAGCCGCTTCAAATCCTTACGATATGCCTTGATAAGGTGTTTCATGCGCACCTCATAAGGAATCTCGTCATCCTCAAACACACTTACATGTCTTCTGTTTTGCTCTTCCATCTTCTTACAATTCTTTGAAAGCTTCCAGTAGCATCTTCATGCCTTCTGTGGCTGTAGTCTTGAAATGCGTAAAGCCTAGTTGTGTGCATTGCTCCATTTCGCCTGGATCAATCACGAACTTAGGCACTTCATGGTGGGCATAGTTGATGAACCCTGCTGCCGGATAGACCTTCAAAGAAGTGCCAACAACAACAAAAATGTCTGCCATGCTAACGATGTCGATGGCCACATTCATACTGTCTATATATTCGCCAAACATCACAATATAAGGGCGTAGTTGTGATCCGTCTTCCGCTTTATCGCCAACTTTGATGGGAGTGGTCAACGGATATTCCTTTACGCAAGTAGTCCGATTATCCATCGAGCATACTTTGCTCAATTCACCATGCAGGTGAATCACCTCTGTAGAACCAGCTCGTTCATGCAGGTTGTCCACGTTCTGCGTGATGACTGTCACCTTATGCTCTTTTTCCAATTCCGCAATCATCTTGTGAGCCTCGTTTGGCTCAACTTCCGACAGTTGCTTTCGCCTCCAATTATAGAAGTCGAGACACTTCTGCGTCTCATTATAGAGGGCATCCGTACTTGCCAAATAAACCCACTCTTCGTTAGTCCACATACCATCCTTTCCACGGAATGTACTCAATCCGCTTTCAGCACTAACGCCTGCACCTGTCAGAAATACTATATGCTGTCTTACCATAGCCCATCCTTTATATAACGACTATAAAAACGTGTTACCACTTCCTTCATATCTGATGGAAGATATTCCAATGCTTGCAGTTTCATTTCTCTGGGTATTCCCCAAATTGCTTCAGCGATGCTTCCAACAATGGCTCCCAAGGTATCGGCATCAGCACCAAGAGCAACAGCTTTTCTGACAGCATCCTCAAACGATGTGCTTTGTCCTATAATCCATAGAGCCACAGGAACAGTTCCCTGGCATGTCTCATCAAACTTGTTGATGACATTCTCCTTCTTGATATTAATGTCATACTTGGCAAACTCTGCGCATTCTGTCAGGATCTCCTTAATATGTTGCGAAGCCTCTCTGCCGAATTGCAGCGCACGGAAGATAGCAAGTACGACAGTCTGAGCACCTTTGATACCTTCATCATGATTATGTGATGGCTTGGCTGTTTCAGCAGCAGCATCAAGTACCTCGTCGATGTACTTATACGAATATGCCACAGGGCTGGGACGCATTGCTGCGCCATTGCCAAGTGAGTTATACGGCTGGGGCTTATCACTGTTAACCCATTGGGCAAACCTGCCACCATAACCTCCCATGGGATGAGGGTAGCGGTTACACCAATCATGAATTGATTCACCAAAATCTCGCCCATTTAGCAAAGCATCAGCTACGGCCACCGTACAAATAGTGTCATCGGTAAAGCCATTTTGATCTGACAGCCACTCAAAGTTATAGTCGTTGGTTGAGTTAAATTCCCAACGGCTACCTACAATATCACCTATGATTGCTCCTAACATATTTATTATATTTCTATCAGTTGCCCAACATGATCACTAATCTCCCTGTCCCATTCAAAAAGTTGGAAGTCCTTTATTGGAATGTTTGTGAAAGCATAGTCCAAGAAGAATCTGGATTCCTCTTTAAACAGATGGTGATACGTTGTCATGCTTTCATTACCTAAAGCCTCACCCGTCTTATGATGATAAGCACTCTTGAATCCCCATTCTTCCATAAGGTCAAAGATGGCTTGAATACTAAATTCCTTCGTCTCTCCAGATTGTCCCTTATAGCAATTCATGTCACCAATGATGACAGTTGGATGTTCCTTTATATATGGCTCGTAGTCCATAAGTGCCTCCAAAGCGATTTGAGGATATTTTTTTGGTTTATTCTGTTCGGTTGTGGTAGGCCATGCAGCCACTATCAGTGTTCCCTCTATTAATAAAGGCAGAAAATACTGATGCTTTGGCTTAAACCAGTCTGGCCTTTCTGCATTTAATCTTGAATTCCATACAATGCCAAGTCCTTTGAAATCAATATCGCCCATCCATTCCATTTTGTAGCCTTCGGGCAGAGAAACCATTTGGGGACACGCCAGTTCAGGCAGGATATATATATCCGCTTTGTTGGATAATATTTGATCCAACTTCTCTTGACTAAATCTACTGATGTTATACGATATGATTTTCATAATCGGTAATCACCAATTTGGAGGCAACACAATATTATCCACCTCATGTGCCCCTTCGAACAGCGGAGAGATTTCTTCATCAGTAAATCCGGCAATTCCGCAACCGATTCGGGTCACAAGGAATGTCAATTCGGGATGCTGCTTGGCAAACCAGATGAATTCATCCACATACGGACGGATAGTTTCCACACCGCCTTGCATAGTAGGGATGGCGTAGCTTTGGCCTTGCAGACCTACGCCCTTTCCCATGATGGCTCCGAACTTGCGGTAGGCGATATAGGCAGCCCCGCCTCCATGCATACCTTTGAGATTGCTGCCGAACACAAAGATCTCGTTCGGCTCCAACGAAGTAATAAACTCTGGTGTTGTTCTTTTCTGTTCCATAACCTCTTCTTTTATGAAATCCATATCCTCGCACGAACTTGGTGCATACATGTCTGCCAAAGAGCCTGGCATTGTGGGTGCAGGCATCGAAGCCTCTCCCATCGTAGCCTCGCGACTGAGAATTGCCCGCTCGTCCATCACCTCCACCATATCCAAGTCCATATCGAAGTTCTTCTTGAAATATGGTATGATGATTTCTTCCTTCAGTTTCTTGTATTTCTGCGAGATGGCTGATGGAGTCATTCCCATTTGAGCTGCTATCTCTTTTCCCTTGAAGCCACGTAACAGTAGCATATCGATAAGTAGCCTCTCCTGCCTGTCAAGTGGTGCATGGTCACATACATCTTCCACCATCCGATTGAACTGCAGCCGCAAATCGCTCGTCACGTCAAACGACCGCAAATAATCCTCAAACGTTATGCTGCCATACTCTTTCTTGTACCATTTCAGCGCATCGAGCACCACATAGCGGAACCCGTTGATGAGCCAGGTCTTCAGACTGACATTCGGAGAGTGATCCTCCAGCGGCTTCCAGTCATGCTCCATTAAGTAGATGGCATACTGATGAGCCAGCGACATAAAATCCAGATTTTCCTTCTCACTCAACTGATAACGCTGGTCAAAGATATAATATCCTGCCTGACAATATCCATAGAAATAATCCCGGATAATGTTGGCATCTCCCTTACGGAATCCACTGATAATAGCCTGTTCTGACAGTTGATGATGATACATAAACATATATTTTGGGCGAAATTACAAAAAAAATCTCATTTCAACTTAATTTTTTCCGAAAATCATCTTCAAAGAGATAAAAGACGTCTTAAACTGAGTATTCACCATTTAGAAATGTACGATTATGCAAACGAAAGAAGTTAAAACAAAGAGAGTCCACAATCTGATTATTGTCGATGAAAGCGGTTCTATGGAAGTTATCCGCAAGCAAGCCTTTGTGGGCATGAACGAAACCCTGCAGACTGTCCGTAAGATGCAGGAGAAGTTTACTGAACAAGAGCAGTTCGTTACCCTGCTTACGTTCGACAGCGGCCACACCACCTGGCACTATGATAACCTGCCCGCAGCACAGACCAAAGACTTGGACTGGAAAGCCTACTGCCCTGGTGGCGGTACACCTCTCTACGATGCCATCGGCAAGGGAATCTCAAAGACTAACGCCCAGATTGAGGATGGCGATCATGTGCTGGTGACCATCATCACCGACGGTGAGGAGAACAGTAGCGAGGAATGGACGCTGAAGATGATTCGCACGATGATAGAGAAACTGAAGAAGCAGAATTGGACCTTCACACTCATCGGCACCGACAACCTCGATGTGGAGACCATGGCCCAATCCTTTGCCATCGACGAGCATCTGGAGTTCCAGCAGAGCGAAGCAGGAACCAAGGCTATGTTTGCCCGCGAACGCCGCAGCCGTGAACGCTATAATTGCTGTGTTGCCGAAGATGCCGCCATGCCTACAGGTTCATTCTTCAACGAAGAGGAATCTTGATAATTACGAAGAATCCGCTTCTGCAATTACAGGAGCGGATTCACTTTTTACTATATAACTTGATGGCATCCAGCATGAAACGTTACTAATTAATCCCATCCTTCTTCATCGTTGTTTTCCATATACCGTCGCATACCATTGTCTTCCATGTCATCCTCAGATGCAGGGTCGAAACCACGCATATTGTCATAACCGACTGAGTTGTGAGTGCGTGATGAAGATGAGGATATGGAGCTAACAGATGCTGATGACTTTTCCTCTACCTTGTTACCTTCATTTTGAACATATGTTGATGTGGTATCGGAATCAGACCGTTCTACTACTGGCTGGTCATCATATATGATGGGCTCAGCCTGTCGTGATTTGTTCCCACATGAAATGAATGTCAGCATGAGGGTAATTATGGCAGAAATATGTCTTATACTTCTCATCTCCTATTGTGGCGTTATTCCATTTCATCTGGGCTGTCGTAAAATTCCATTGCTGCGAGAGCTTCGTCATCATTGCTGAATGCTGAATCCTCTTCGAAGATTTCTTCAACCTCCTCTGCGACTTCCCTGTTCTCCAGTTGCTCAATCTCCACCTTTTGTTTCTCAGGTGTAAACGAACCAACCTTACCTGCTTTTATACGATGTCTCATAAACTCTATGTACGAATATAAACTATTGTTATTGCTTGCAAATTTACAAATTTCTATTCGATTATTGACTAATTATCTACATTATCTTCAAAAATTCCCTTCAAAATTTGTTTATTCTCTACTTTATCACTACTTTTGCATCCGAAAAAGCATCAAGAGTGATTAGGTTCACACCAACCGAGCTTTCGTTATGCCACGGTGGTAAGATGATGCGAGTTAAGTGAGTATTAACTAAAATAATAACGGTATGCAATACACCCGAATTGTTCTTAATGAACCGCATGCCTCCATCGAGGGGCTTTATGACGAGCATCTGAGTTTCTGGAACATTGACGAGAAGTTCGTCAATGACATT
>JAEEGI010023812.1_pt1 | contig 11993 bp, 11 predicted proteins | sample 8958751 | NCBI WGS metagenome assembly JAEEGI01 (sample SAMN16246545, study PRJNA631951) | gut metagenome | biome: gut microbiome; feature: rumen; material: KS-attached | host: Bos | place: Iran: Karaj | collected 2018-10 | reverse complement strand
CCCCTATGCCCCTATAATGGATAAATGAAAAGCAGATCGCAAAACCGCACCTAACGGTTATATGCAATCTGCTTTTAATGAATAATCAAGGTTGCCTCTTCAAATGGAGGGCTTTTTCAGTGCCCTCCAGCAGCTGCAGACATTTTTTATGAACTATATGTATGTTTCAATCGCCAAAAGAAATGCCATGTCCGGAAGACTGGTTCACAAAGCGCTTCCGCCGGATACTCACTAATAAAGTGCATCGCACGCCAATATTTCAGGAAATGCTTAGAAGCAAGCGAGTGTTCTGTCAGTCCGGAGTGCTTCCCGAAATTACCGCCATTCAGGATCTCATTTAAAAGCGTCTTGCCCCTGCCCTCGTCCACTGGCACAATCAGACAGGCATCTTCAAGTCCTAACACCTCATGCATTACATACATCACAGCACCGGCAAACTTTCTTAGTCCAAGCCTGTTAAGTTCATCGGTCATACCATCCAATGGGATTCTCTCCTCGTGCACTTTCCGTAGCAGGAAATAGTAGTCAAGCATATGGCGAAGACCTATGCCCTCATCCAATAGATGATGCATCAGATGAGCTAACTGAAAAACGATATTAAACCTCAAGGAAGGGACTGTAATCCTACCTGCCTCATCAGGAAGATCCACCTCATGGCCATACATCTCATCACTGTGATCATCAAACCATCTTTTCAGTCGTTTGTTGTATACCGGATTATTCATATAAACAGGCAGATAGTGGACCTCTACAGGCACCTTCTTAAAAATAGGATAATCCACATGTTGGTATGCCGTTTTTGTATGGGGGAAACACTTCTTGACATATTTCACCACCATATCCCTACCACCTTTCACTTGAAGATCGATGTCGCCTGACGAACGGGCATACGGATTGGGATACATCATAGCATTACCCTGCCCTTTCAGAACACAACAGTCAAAACCATCTTTCCGGAACATTGCCACCATTTCTGCAGAACGCTGATTAACTAATATGTTTCTGTTTTTTATCTTAGTCACCTTATAAAACCAGTTCATTTTCAACTGGCGTGGTATAGTGACTTCATCCCCGTAGCGCTGTACCGATTCAAAAACAACGCCAACTATGGCCTGTTTCTTGGCCATATCATACATTACCTCCCAATCTGCGGCTTCTATCTGGGGAGCCTGATTGGATTCACTAATCGCATAGCGAACCAACTGAAAGAATTTACTCGTTATCTCTGACACAACTATGCCCCCACTTCATTCATGAGTTCCAGATAACATTTTTCCATCTCCTCCATCATCTTGCTGACGGTAAAATGTTCAGCCACACGCTGATGGGCTGCCTCTGCATAAGACTTGGCCAAAGCATCATCCGTCAATAGACGGTCTATGGCTGCTGCAAATGCGTCAACATCACCATTAGGAGCTTCAATACCTGTGACACCGTCAAGATTCACCCAGTTGACACCACTGCCGGGTATGGTAAAGGTGACTGCCGGTGTATGACAGTACATGGCTTCTGCCAGGGCCATACCAAACGCCTCGTTCTTGGTAATGGAGGGGAAGGCAAAGACCGATGCAGCATAATAATATCGGCTCAGCATCTCATCACTCAACCGACCCACGAAATAGACTCTCTCCGACTGGCATGAATCCATCAGTTGCTGGGACAAAGGACCATCGCCAGCTATCACAAACACACAATCTGACTTAGTACGTTTCTCTGCCTCTATCAGATAATCCAAGCCCTTATACTGAATATGTCTGCCTACGAAGAATACGATTCTCTTCCCTCGATATTTCTTCTTGATCTTATCAATCTGTTTTGTCGAAGGCAACTTGAGAGACGATTCATCCACACCATTCGGCACTACCCGTACCTTATCCCTGAAAGGCTGCAAAGGAACAGATCCTTCCTGATACTGAGGACTGGTGACCACTACCATATCGGCCCGTTTCAGCAGACGCTTCTCTATCGGCTTGACAAACCGATAGATCTTCCGTTGCTTGATGATATCCATGTGCCAATGGATAATGAGCTTGACATGCTTCGGGATGATAGGCAACAAGACAGCAGCAGGGAATGGATTGGCCCAGTGGAATTGGATGATGTCTGGCTTAAACCGCTTGATAACCTTCCGCAACACGGTAAAATACGTCAAGGAGATAGCTTGCCGGGCAACGGTCACCAAAGCTCCAATACGATACACCTTAATGCCGTCTACCTCACCCACGCTGTTGAGATGGCCCTCATTAAAACAGACCACTGCCACCTCATGGCCGACAGAGTTGTCTGCGATATACTTACAGACATTCTCCACCCCTCCTACATAAGGATAATAATACTTTGAGATATGTAAAATACGCATATATATTTATTTCTTCTTTTCACCTTTTCTCCAATAGTCTCCTACTGATCTCCATGACCAGACACAAACGTTTCTTGATAAGCATATAATACCATGAATGATGCGACTCCTCTGAGGCTGTTGAGGCATTCTCACCATGCCGTCTATACCACATCAACACATCTGGGATATAGTAATAATCGAACTTTGCCAATCCGACAGCACTGATCCAACCATCATGCCCGACGATATGATGTGGAAACGGAAGGGCATACTCCAACACATTTCTCCGGAACGCCATACAACATCCTAACCAGCGGGTTTTCCACAAGTTACACCAGAAGCCTTTCCGCCGATGCAGCCCCTCAGAGTAAAGGATACCTGTCTTGTTTCCATCTTTATCGATGATCTCCGCATCATGTAGTACGATGTCATGATTCTGCAAGGCTTCCCTAACTCTTTCCACCTTATTCGGTTTCCAAATATCATCCTGATCACACAGAAATATCATATCACCCGTCGTCTTCATCAGTGCATTCTCAAAATTCCAGATAAAGCCATGCCTGCCCTCATTCTGACAGATGATGATTCTATGGTCATGAAAAGACTCAAGAATAGTAATCGTATCGTCAGTACTGCCGTCATCAGAAACGACAATTTCGTCTTCCTCTCCCAATTGTGGCAGAACAGACATCACCTGTTCACGAATGAACCTTCCGCCGTTGAAAGTAGCTATACAGACAGAAATCTTCATCCCCTTATGACATTATCTCTTGATAAAAGGAGCCGACATCGGCAAGCGTTTTCTTGATGACATCATCCTTGCCTTTGATATTCGCATAGTTTGAGCCATTGATCAGATGAAGCCATGTGTCATCTACAATTTGGACATAGTCACTATGATAGATATCACACCAGTGTACCAATCCCTTGGAATTCTTAATACGTACAGTCTTCACCTGAGGAAACACCACATCCTTCAGATTATATTTGCAATAAAACTTCCGATAATTACCGCCGCCGGTATCCAGGAAATTCTTCTTTGTATATCTTGGCAGGAAATCCGGTTTCGTAGTGAATGTTTCATAATTAAAGATGCTGAACCCTGGCCAAAGATACCATTCATCCTCTTTAATACGAGATACACCATAGAAATCCTGCTGACCTAAGATTAGGGTCATATTGAAATCTCGTACAGGAAAGATGTCATGATCCAAGAGAGAGAACCGCATTGGCCTCTTCTCCCTAATATAATGATAATAGAGCCAATTGAGTGCTGCACCATGAGACACTGCTATTTGGTAATGAAACAATAGGGTAATCAAATACGGTATTTGAATATATTCAATGCCACATTTTTTACAGACAGCCTTTACGGCCTCTCTTTTCTTTTTGCTCAGGGAATTATCGACCACCACATGCTGATAATCCGTGTCTTTTATCATTGACTTTATTTGTTCGATTTGCTTTTCTATCAGTCGTTCGTCATTAAAGGCAACAGTCACCAATAGCATCTCACAACGGTTCTGATCATCCTTGTACTGCTGACGAACTAATTGCATGGTAGACAAGAAATAGGCTATCTTGCTATACAAATTAAAAATCTGTTTGTGAAATGTAAACGAATTCATTCATTTTTCTTTCCTATGATAAAAGGCATATAACCATTCATAGTGTTTACTATAGGATATATTATAGAGATAATAACAACTACTATAATGAATGCCCCCCAAAAAGAGTTCCTTATAACAGTTATTTCAAAACCAGAAAACACTGAAACAATTTTCAGTACAACCCTCTTAATTGGTTCATGTATGCACATGATAACAAGGCTGTTTCTTCCCATCCATTGCAATATGCCATGCTCGTATGATGAGATGATTCCACTTAACTTAACAGTCAAGAAGATAAACGACAAAGCCATTGGATAAAACAGCCACCATTTTGAAAAGCCATGGGCTCGCATATCAATGTGGGGGTGGAAAAGAAGCAATCCTCCAGTAATAACCAATACAGAAAGAATGATTCCACCCCAAAGGTTGTTGGTCTTGACTATAGTATAGCATTTATCCCCTATCCAAATGAAAGGCAGTGCCACTAATGCTATTTCAAAGCACCAAGGCAGCAAAGGCATTACTTCTTCAAGACAGAAATAAAGGGTGGCTAGGCCAATAATCCATAATGGCAACCACACTCCAGTATGCAGTTTCAACCATTTATACAAAACCAGGCAACAGAACAGGCAAGGAAGGAACCACATTACGACATTATATTCAAAAGCATCATCGACAGAATAGGAGGTAAAGATATTCAAGAACTCTTGAACCCTAATATCCAGTGTGCCTATTGCACCAGTGAAGATAGGGTTTAGAGCTGACGGTCTGAATCTCCATTCAATTACTGCCCAATAGACAAACGTGATAAAAGAGAAAGCGAAATAGGGCACAACAAGTGACCTCATATAACCAACCAAGCCCACATGCTGTTTATGGCTTGAATACGTTAGTGAACACCCACTGAGTAGAAAAAACAAAGGCATGTGGAATAAATATATGACAGAAGACAGCTCAGACTTAGCCGTATGAGCGAATACAACCAAAAAGATTCCAAGCCCTTTCAAAACATCAAGAGTTATATCCCGATCTCTCATTCTCAACAAGACTCAAATATTAACTTATAGTCTTATTAATCATCTTTATGACTATCTTTGCTAACATTTTACCCCATTTCACAAGAGGGAAATGACACCAGCAGAAATAAAGAAGGTATCCATAGTAATCTAAACGCAATAGATAATGGTCAGACATCTCAACATGCAGATAATTACAGACTGCTTTCGTCGGGCTCAAATAAAACGGTCCCTCCCATCCACACTCTACTGATATAGAATGGTTTGCATCAAGATTGACAACGTCCAATTCTGCCATTTCATTAATACATAATTGATAAGGATTCTCCCAATCTATCTTTTTAAGAATAACCCATCTCGTCTTGGGTTTGCTGAACATCGCCATATGAGAAACAGAACCTTCTGTAGCTACAATTTCCTTTGCGTATTGCATCAAAGCTACCTGCTCTGCAAAAGAGTGTTTTTCCGGATATACGGTCCTATAACCAGCTTTTGAGAACAATCTCTCTATTCTCTTTTCTCCATAATCGCGTCTGCTCCGGAATGACGTCCGAGATAAATATATCCTATCTACCTCCTCTATGCTTACTCTCGGAATTGTATCCAATATATGAAGTACCGTTTCCCGAAAATCTAACGTATAATATTTTTCTCCGACATTCTTTTTTATTTCTTTTGAAATCATAGAGTTTTCTGGTACATATACCGCTCTATATTTCGTTGGTCTGTCAATTACCTTAAGCTTATTAACATCAACACCTGCATATTGAAGAATTTCAAACACTTGTGGGGGCAAAGTTCGTGCCATATAAGTAATATACAAGATGTCTGTTTCTCCCTCTAATAGTTTTTTCCCTTCTTCACTCTGTAGGAACCATAGTTTTTTAAGATTATCAGTGATGGTGTGCCCAAAAATAGACATCATCACTCCAATATAAATGGCAGTACGGTCAACACACTCGACATTACTTTTATTGAAACCATATGCTGTCAAATCATCCCACTCTGTCCATGTGGAATCTTTCACATATCGGCCATCGCCTAATGTTACACCTCCTAAGCATGGGGTTCCCAAAAGGTTATATGGAAGAATATAACTATTTGAACAAATCCCTGCCTCCAATTTATGATTTCGCAAGTGAATCATATAAAGAGCGTCATTTTGTTCTTTAACTTCCTAACTTTAGCCAATGTCAGAAGCATCATACACCAATGCTTCTGTAGCGCTCTCATCTCCACTTTTTTCAGGAAACTCATATGAGAAGGAATCGATGACACCGTATACAGCCTCGTATCCAATTCTTTTTTCAGAAATAATAGTTTGTTAAATAGAGTTTGTCCATTCTGCGGATGCTCAACATACAATGCCATCGTGTTCAGGTACATCCGGTATGAACACAAGCTTATAAAATCTCTGTATATATGGCCTGGCAACTCCTTGGCCAAATCAGAAAACGCCCTACTAACAATAACATTCTGAGAGTGAACATTCGGCAGATATTGATAATTTGAGGAATTTGTCCGGATTCTGTAATGATAGAGAGGTGTCTCGAGTATTTTGAAATCTTTGGCTTTCAGATAGCACATCAAATGGAACAACCCGTCCTCATTTAAGAACATCTTTTCCTTGAATCTGATATTATATGCATCAAGCAAAGATTTCCTTGTCAACTTATTACAGGCACTACTAAGTATCTCCAAAGATACGTATAGCCCGTCGGCTCTGCTGCAATCAGGTACTAACGTAGCAAGAGGATACGAAGGAAACTCTTTCTTTCTAATGCATGGTTTCGAACATGACCGCGTAACTTCCTTTTCCCCGATATTAAAATATAGACTCCCCATCACAACATCTGTATCCTCATCTGTGTGAGCATATAATGTGGCGAGGAAATCTGTCATAATCCAGTCGTCAGAGTCAACAAAGCTTACCCAGTCACCCGTTGCTTTCTCTATACCATAATTACGAGCATAGGATACACCATGATTCTGAATATGATAGACTTTCAGCCTACTGTCTTTTTGTTGATAATCGTCACAGACTGTTGCAGACCCATCCGTACTACCGTCATCAACCAAAATCCCCTCAAAGTCTTGAAAGCTTTGTGCCAGAAGACTATCCAGACACTGCGGAAGATAAGCAGCATTGTTATAGATGGGGATAATAACGGATATTTTAGCCATGACATTTAGACAAGAACACATTCAATGGGATATATTCTTCATTCTGTTCTCGTTGTTTGAGTTGCTGACGACTCACGACGTCTTTTGAGAATACAGCCAAGAGCTTCTTCAACTTCATCCTGACGTATTTGCTGATAAGCTGCTTTTTGTACTGACAGGTAGCATATGACCCGTTGATCATAGAAGACTCCCGATGGGTCTGTATGACAGTATTATCAGAAGATGACACCCCTTCTGCACTTTCAAAATCTGCCACTATCACATCGACAGGCATGAAATGTCCTCCCGACATATAAAGTTGATAAAAGAAATTGTAGTCTGCCGCAATCCTGTATCTTGTATCAAATCCATCATGCTTCATGACCTCAGCCCTAACAAAGCTTGACTCATGCCCAAATGGCATTCCTGTTGAAAAGAATGTCAATGGGAGTTGTTTACGCACAAATTTGCCATAACTGTAACTATGGACTTGATAGCCATAGACGACATCTATATCGGAAGGGATCTCCCGAGAGAATACTGCCTCAATCGATTGACTGCTATAATAAATATCACCTGCATTCAGGAAAGTAATCCATTCGCCCGTCGCAGCACTGACACCCTTATTCATAGCATCATAGATACCACCATCCGGCTCCGAGACGAAGTAATCAATCCGATCTGCATATTTCCGGATAACGTCTACAGTTCCATCCTTACTTCCTCCATCGATGACAATATATTCAATCTCAGGGTAAGACTGGCTTAATACAGAGGTGATTGTTTTCTCAATCCCCTGAATGGCATTATAACACACGGTAATAACTGACACTCTCATCGTTCATTCTGATAGGTCCCGAAAGGACAACAATACATCCACGTAATTGGGAGATATGTAGCATACTCATTGGCCTGAGAAAGAATAAGTATTATAAGTGGCACAATAGTCAATATTCCAAAATTCATCTTTCTAATATTCATATACATCGCTATAAACATAACTATGATGTATACAAACCCCATCTGTGCTGCAGAAAAAAGCCAACCATTGGAGGCCGTCGTGTTTCCATAGGCTTCCAGTTCGGCATTCAACTCGACAGAATTAATACCCATGCCAAATATGGGATTGTCGATTGCGACAGTAAAACAAGCTAGATTGTCAGCCATCCTAATGGCATAAGAATTGTCATCGTTTAAGCTTTCGCTTAGTTCTAATTTAGCTTGCACGACATCACTTAAATAGAAAAAGGAAAAGATACCAATTGCCAGAATCGCAGACAAGAATATTGGCAGAATTCTTCTCTGGTTAAGCATGTTTCCATTAAACAGAAGCAAGCCGCTCACAAACAGAGCAAAAACGATATACCCTGTCGTACTACCCGTAAGAAGAATAGAGAGAAGCAATATACCATATTTTTTCAGAAGATATGCAATATCGTATATATGATTCTGAATATCATCAGAAAATAATACTAATACATACATTATAACAATCTGACATTGACCTGGTTCCCAATAAATCGAACTAAAACGAGTAAGAGGAATACTTTCAAAACTCCCCCAACCCACATTAAAAAAGTAAAGTGACATCGTCAAAGGCTTTTCTGCATCACCTTCAAGTTCTGCTGGAATGATTTCAAGGTTATATCCTATATGCACAAGAATACTGACTACCATTATCAATGAAAGCAGCCTAAGCAGACAATCTCTTACCTTATAGAAATCAAAGCAATACAGAGAGATAACAATTCCCATAGGGTAAAGAAGATACGACAAGAAAAAGAAGTCTGAAAAGATATTGACTACGACAGTTGAAATTAACATCCAGACCATCAGGAAAAGCACAGGAATCACACCTACGAACCACTCCTCTATCCTATATTCTATTTCACTATTTAGGAAGGCAGTAAAGCATGTGACCAACCATATCAAAAGAGTCGGTATCTGATTTTCCACATCAAATCGCTGTCCTCCTGAAAAACAGAGGATCTCAAAACAAAAGAGATACAGAATCCAATTTGGCATACTTTTCTATGATCTTCTATTTTCTCAATAGCCATGGCATTCGATATACCATGTTACTATAGACAGAGATACCTATCGTAATCAGAGAATTCCCAATAACCAGGCTGTAGACTGCTCCCATCACACCATACTCTTTGATGAGTATATATGAGAGAAACATCTGTATAAGACTTCCGGTAAATGTGATTAGTCCCATCACCATCGTTTTCTTTACCTTGTAGATAAACTCTATTGTAAAATTATAAAAGGTATATATAAAGTTCGCCAAAATAATCAGAGGAATATAAGCCATCGCTGGTAGATATTTGGAGTCTATCAGATAATGGAAGATGACCCAGGAAACGGCTATAGCAAAGAACCCCACAACTCCGAACAAGGCGTATATCAGATAAACCTGTTTCACGATCGCCCTCTTCTCACCCTCCTCACTCCTCACTCCACCCTCCTCACTCCTCACTAAACGTTTCTGAAGATAGGGTGTATAGGCATTGAAAAAAGACTGCATCAACATGGTATAGACGGAACTAACGCTGATAGCCATAGAATACAAGCCATTAAACTGCAGTCCACAATAAGTCGTGATAAAGACCTTGTCCATGCCGCTTTTCAGCCAAAAGGAAATGGAATGAGGCAGTAAAGGCAATCCGAAATGTAACAGCTTACGCATCCAAACCATCTGCAAATTTAGCCTCACATACCCTTTCTTCAGCAGCATCGTCAGATGAATGAGTCCGACAACACAGAATACCATTACCTCTGCATATATCTTGCCTGCTCCGCCACCCCTCAGCACGATGACGAAAAGGACAACAAACACAGCATGAAGCACGATCTGCAATATCTGTAGAATAGCGAAATGCTTAGGATTGTTTTCCAGCCTCAACAAAGTAAGGTTTATATTTGAGATTATAGAGGCAACAACAAACACCACACCTAACATTTGGATATGGAAGTCTAACTGCAGATGATCATAAACCTGTTGACTGAAGCATGCTGCAATTACACCTACTAATAAAGACAAACCAAGGCACAGCATCAAGAGATTGGATATCAGGCTCACATTCTCCTCCCTATCCTGCTCATAAAAGAAATAGGGGATGCTATTAACAATTGCCAGGCCCGCCAGCAAGATGATAAGAGTAGTCAAAACCGTAAAGTTGGTAGCTATCCCCAGCTCACTCGGAGGCAAGAAGTAAGAAACAATAGGCAACAAGATAAAAGACATAGCCTTCCCTACGACATCTGTAAGGGTATAGACAAATGTCTCTTTGACTAACGACTTATGTAATAATGAAAAAGTCACGGCTATCTCTTAAACAGGCTCTTCACGGCATCATAAATCCCGTTGCCAAGCAGACGGCGCATGGCAATCTTTGATGCCAAAAGATATTTGGCATAATAATAATGTGTCGGAACATCATAGGTATATGTCTTCTCAAATTTGCCGACAGGCTTATTCCATGTATCACCATACCAGAAACGCAAGATATTCTCAGGATTCCTGGGGCACTTGAATTGGCGGCCCAGAAATTCCATTTCACCATCCTGCAGATATTTTTTGGGAACCATCATGATTTCCAGATTATAACAATATAATCCCCATATAGTCATGGTGGGCTTCATGATATAGACGTCAATAAAGCAATTCGGAGTATTGTTCAGCCTGAAAGAATATGTGTTATTTAATGCTCTGATCAATTTTAAACCGCATTCTTCAATTTTCTGAAGATGCTGAAACATTTTCATTTCATCTTTTATATAGACATCCACGTCCAAGTCACCTGGGATTATTGCCTGGTCACGAACTGCTCCAAGAAGGGTTCCATATGCCAGATACACTTCAACACCTACTTGAGAAAAAACATCCTGAGTCTTGAACAGGATTTCCTTTGCATCATCTTGGGATATTTCCGGCAGATTCTCGCATTCAAGTACTTCTTCTTCAAACTCGAAACTTAACTTTCCTAATCTTGCAATAGCCATTTTGAAATATAAACTAAATATAATTCAATACAATACAAGAAGTGGCCAACCGATTCTCGGCCTTCATCTTGTTCAGTTTTTCTATCGCAGCCTTCTGAGTCTTGCCAGAACGGCAGACAAAGCAGGTCACATCAGCTATACCACCGACCAAGGCTTCATTATACTGGTCGATCTCCGGTCCATCCAGGATGACGATATCGTATGTATCCCGCAGGTTAGCCAATACCTGGTGAAGATCCTTACGAGCCAATAGGTCGGCAGGATGGGCAGAATCGGCAGTTCCTTCAGATAGGAGATCTAACAGACTGCGGCATAAGGTCTTCTCCCCCATCCTGGTGAAGGATTCTGCCAGATGGATAGAGCAGAAAGTCTTGCCGTCTCCCTTGTCGGCAGAGACAACCAATACGGTTTTCTTTCCCTCCTCCAACAGATGCAGTATGTTATTACGAACAAGCCGGAAGGCATCGTCAACATCACCTTGTCCAGAAGCAGGGATGATGCCCACCAGCGGCAGACTTGCTGTCACCTTCAGATCGACCTCTGAGTCAATAACCTTCTTCGCACTCCTTCGGGTAAAGAAAACGATATATGGAATCAGCAGACCGAGAATCAGCGATATGAACAAGGCGACCAACGTCTTAGGCTTCACTTTCTTAAGCGCCTGTGTCTCATCAATCAGTCTGCCCTTGTCTGTCGTATTGGCCAGTTCCATGGCCACTTCCTCCCGCTTCTGCAACAAGGAGACAAACACACCCTGCTTGATATTCCGCTGACGACTCACATCCGTCATCAGACGCTCCTGCTCTGGTACACTTCTCACTCGCCCATAATATCTATTGTATTCTCCTTCAACAG
>JAEEGI010023809.1_pt1 | contig 11994 bp, 8 predicted proteins | sample 8958751 | NCBI WGS metagenome assembly JAEEGI01 (sample SAMN16246545, study PRJNA631951) | gut metagenome | biome: gut microbiome; feature: rumen; material: KS-attached | host: Bos | place: Iran: Karaj | collected 2018-10 | reverse complement strand
CCCGTCCCATGATGACCTGGCAGTACCTGTAGGGCTCCGCCTGCCGGATCTCCATCTTGTCGTTCTGGTTCTCCGGCAGCAGCGCGTCATAGAGCTTCATGGCGCGGCCGCCCCGGCCCAATCGGCACTCCGCCACCCATGCCCAGGGGTTGGGATGGCTGAAGATGGCGCCGTTTTCCTTCAGCCCGGGATAGACCCGGGTGACAAAGCCGATCCCGTCGTCCACCTTCGTATAGCTGGGCGCGTTGAGCATCAGGCCGTAGGGGGTGAAGAGGTATTCATAGACGCTGTCCATGGCGGCGAGGCCCTGGGCGCGGTCAGCTGCGCCGGAGATGACCGCCCAGGTGTTGGACTCCATGTGCACGCGGCCCTCTTCATCCTGCTGGGTGCCGATCCTGCGGCCGTCGGCGGTGATGCCGCGGATGAACCACTTGCCGTCCCAAAGCACCCGGCGGCAGGTCTCTCTGACCCTGTCCGCCATCCGGCGATATTTAGCGGCGTCCTCCTGCCGATCGAGGCGCTCAGCGAGGGCGATGAAGTTGCCCAGCGCCCACAGGTGCAGGAAGCTCACCATGGCGCTCTCGCCGCCGCCCAGGTTCAAACAGTCGTTCCAGTCGGCGCGCAGGCCCTTGCAGATGCCGTTTTGCCCGATCTCCCGCGCGGAGAAGTCCAGGATGCGCTTCAGGTGTTCATAGACGGTCCCGGCGCCGCCGTCGGCATAGGTCACGACTTCGTCCATGAAATCGAAATCCCCGGTCTCGCGCACATACTGCACGACGGAGGAGACCAGCCACAGCGCGTCGTCCGCGCAGGCGTCCTTCAGGCCGTGGACGATCTGGCTCTTGTCGGGAACGGGGACGACGGTGGGGGACTTGAAGCCCTGCTTCTCCTGCACCGGCTCAAACCAGCGGGGCTCGAAGAGGTGCAGCCCGTAGCCCGTCGTGGTCAGGGCGCGGAGCAGCTCCACAAGGCGGCTGCGGCACTTTTGGGGATTGGAGTGGGGCACCATCATGGCGTCCTGGGCCGTGTCCCGGTAGCCCAGGCCTACGCGCCCGCCCACCTCGATGAAGGAGGTGAAGCGGGAGAACATCACGTTGATCTCGCTCTGATAGAGGTTCCAGATGTTGATCTCGGTGTCAAGGCCCGGGTTGGGCGTGGCGATGTGCAGACAGGCGAGCTTGGCGTCCCAGAAGGCTGCGAGGCGGCGAAAATCCTCGTCCGCCCGGGCCTGGGTATACTTCCTGCGCATGGCTTTCCCGGCCTCGATCCCACCTTCGCCCAGCAGAAAGAGCAGCCGCGCCTCCTCCCCGGGGGCGAGATGCAGGGTCTTTTTCAAACATCCGCAGTGATTGCCGCCCTTTTCAAAGCTTCTGCGACACTGGCCGCTCTCCACCGTCAAGGGGTTGCGCTCCGTGCGGTAGGGGCCGATGAAGGTGTCGCGCAGGCAGTCGAAGCCGTCGGCATCGAAATCGGACGTAAAGAACTGATACCCGTACTGCTCGTAGTATAGGTCGTGCTCGATCACGCCGTCTACGCAGCGGCTGCCGGCGGCGTAGAGGCTCATCTGGAAGTTGCGGTTGTCCATGTCCACCTGGTGGAAGCTGAACTCCAGATAGGAGAAGACGCTGATCGTGCGCGGTCGGTCGCTGTCGTTGCGAAGCCGCACATCCCAGAGCTCCACGGGGTCGTCCATGGCGACGAACAGGGTCTGGCTGGCCGCGATGTCGCTGTAATCGCTCTCATACCGCACATAGCTCAAACCGTGGCGACAGCGAAAATGCTCCTTTGGCTTGCCCACGGGCTGCCAGGAGACGGACCAAAAATCGCCGCTCTCGTCATCGCGAAGATAGACATAGTGGCCCGGTCCGTCCATGGGTACGCCGTTGGGACGGAAACGGGTGATGCGATGATACTCGGAGCTCTTGTAGATGAGATAGCCGCCCGCGGTGTGGTTGAATACACCGTACATATCCCCCGTGCCGATATAGTTCGTCCAGGAGACCGGCAGATCCACCCTGTCGATCACATATTCGCGTTTTTCATTGTCAAAATGGCCGTACTGCATGGAAGTGCCCTCCTCCAGCCGTATTCATTCAGCTTCATTATACCGGAAAACGGGGAAATGAAAATGCCTGTTGCTGTTTCTTTTTGTCTTTCCTTGCGCTTGAAAACTGTACGGGAAAGGCTTATACTGATTGGGAAGAAAACATGCGGAAAGGAGGGGAAGGGATGAAGCTCTTTTCGCCGGACTCCCGGTTCATGCGCGCCATGAGCATGCTGGGTGATCTTCTGCTGCTGAATCTGATCTTTCTGATCTGCTGCGTGCCCATCGTCACCATCGGCGCCGCTTCCACGGCCCTGTACACGGTCGCGTTCCGCATGGCGCGGGGCACGGAGGGACACGTTCTCGGCCTGTTTTTCCGCGCTTTTCGGCAGAATTTTCGGCGTGCCACGGGGCTGTGGCTGCTTCTGCTGCTGGCAGGAGGCGTGGCCGTGCTGGATATTTGGATCTTTGCCGCCTTCTCGGGCGTGCTGCGGCTGATCGAGATCCCCTTCGTGCTGCTGCTGATCGTTGCGCTCTTCACCGCCGGTTATGCCTTCCCACTGCTCAGCCAGTTTGAAAACACGGTGAAGGGAACGCTCAAAAACGCGCTGGCCCTTTCGCTGGGGTATCTGCCGCGCACCCTCGTGATCACGGCGCTGAACGTCTTTCCTTTGGCGCTGCTGCTGTATGACCCCTATCTGTTTCTGAACGCCGGCTTTATCTGGGCGTTCCTCTGGTTTTCCGCCGCGGCATATCTGGCGGCAAAACTGCTGGAAAAGGTGTTTGCTCCCTATCGGGAGGAGAAAAAGGAGGAGGACCCATCGTGATCGTACGCAAACTCGGCATCGCGGATTATCCCGCCGTCAACGCGCTCTTCGCCGTTGCCTTCGAGACCACGCCGGAGAACGGCCCGGCCAGGGAGGAGGACGAGGGCGTCCGCCACTGGGGCGTTTTTTCCGAGGACGGCGATCTGATGAGCTCCCTCACCGCCACGCCCTTTTCTATGCGCTTTGACGGCGCGGCCTGCCCCATGGCGGGCATCGGCGCGGTGCAGACCCTGCCGCCCTACCGCCGCCGGGGCGGCATAGCCGCCTGCTTCGAAAGGGCGCTTCCGGAGCTCTATGAGAGCGGCTTTCTCTTTGCCTATCTCTATCCCTTCTCCACGGCCTTCTACCGCCGCTTCGGGTTTGAGAGCTGTGTGACCGCCCTTGCCTGCACGGTGGATCTATCCCAGCTCCGCCTGCCGCCGGGCACCGGCAGCTTCCAGCTCGCCACCAAGGAAAAGCCCCTCTTCGAGGCGATCCGCCAGGTGGATCGGGCTTGGGAGGGGATGTGGAACATGGAGGTCCTGCGCGGCGAGGGGGACTATGCTTGGCTGGACAAGCTGGACCCGCTGGCGTCGCGGGAGTATCTATATGTTTGCTTCGACGCTTCCGGGGCGCCGCGGGGCTATATCGCCTTCCGCACGGCGGTCGAGGCGGGTGAACGGGCGCTGGTCTGCAGCCGCTTTCGCTTCATGGACAAGGCGGGGTTCTACGCCCTTCTCAGCGTATGCAAGAGCCTGGCCGCCGATCATCGGCTTGCCAAGTTCACGCTGCCCTCAGATCCTGCGCTGCCCTATCTGATGGGGGAGTGGTCCCTGGGTGCGGCCAGCTTCTCCCGGAAACCGGCCGGGATGCTCCGCGTGATCCATGTGGCCGAGGTGCTGCGCCGCGCCGCATACCGGGGAGACGGGGCACTGCGCCTCGGTATCCGGGATGGGCTGATCCCGGAGAACGACAGCGTGTTCGACCTTGTCTTTGCCCATGGCCGCGCCGTCTCGGTGGAGCGCACGGATGCAAAAGCCGATGCCGTCATGGACATCGCCTCCTTTTCGGCCCTGATCGCGGGCGTGTGCGACTTCGACGGCGCCCGAAACTGGATGGACGGCTTGGAGATCATCGACCCCGCGGCTCCGTTTGAGGGCGTCTTCTATCGCAAAAGCATGATGATCTCAGAGTATTTTTAGGAGCAGCGCAGGGACGACAAAGACCGTCTTTATTTCGAAAAAACGCCCCGCATCTTTCGATGCGGGGCGTTTCGTTGCCTGGGTGTTTCTTGGTTACTCTTTCAGTCTGAAAGCTCAGCCCGCGTACTTGGCAAGCTGCTCGTTGGCGGCGGCGACGAACTCGTTGATGCCGGCAGCTTCCAGCTTCTGCAGGAACTCAGCCAGGACCGCAGCCGGATCGGTCGCGCCGGAGCAGAGGCCGAAGGCATACTCGGCGAAGACGTTGGCGATGGCGGCGCCTTCGGTCTCAACCTCAGAGCTGTCGAAGATGAAGGAGCCGTAGGGCAGCGCTTCGGCGCTGTTGTAGTACTCGGCGAAGTCCTTCCAGTAGTTCACACCCTCATCCACGGTGGGCGGCAGGATGCGGACGTTGCCCATGCCGTTGCGCCAGGGGCTGTACGTCGCACGGTTCTCGTCGATCCAGGTGATCGTGCCGTCAGCGTTCTTGTTGAAGGTGAATCCCTCGAGGCCGTAGTTCAGCGTGGTCATCACATAGGGATCGGTGTTGAGCAGGTTCAGGAACTGGAGGGCCTTCTCGGGGTTCTTGGAGACGGTGGAGATGGCCATCATCGCGCCCTGGCCGGAAGTGGAATCCATATAGGGAGCGGAGGCCGGGACCATGCGCACGTCGATGCCGCGGGCCTTGGAGAAGTCGATCTCGCAGCCATAGGCGTAGGACTGGGTGCTGATGAGGTATTCGCCGCTGTTCTGGCAGGCGGTGCGGTAGTCGTTGGAGGTGGCCACGTTCTGGATGCTGGGGGAGATGAAGCCCTTCTGCGCCAGCTCATAGGTGCGCGCAGCATACTTCTCGAACTCGGGCGTGGAGAACTTGTTCACGATCTTGCTGCCGATGTCTTTGGCGGGGTGCTCCTTGTCATAGTAGTAGGACAGCACGTTGCCGGAACCCAGATCGCCGGTCACGATGGAGGTGACGTTCACGAGACGCTCAAGCACCATGGGCTCGACGCACAGGGGGTAGAAGTCGTTGACACCCTGGGAAGCCTTGAGATCCTTGGCTTTATGGAGCATCTCTTCGAACTCGGGGGAGTAGTAGTCGAGGCCCTTGGCGCAGATAGCGTCCACGTCATACCCGAGCTCGGCGAGCAGGGTGCCGTTCACATCCCAGCAGTTCTGGGTGGCGGTGTCCTTCAGAGCGGGCACGGCGTAGATGCCCATGCCGTCATAGCCGTTGGTCTTGGCACATTCCCAGATGCCCTCGGGGATCGTGGCAAGCAGATCCGCGCCGTACTGGGGCAGCAGATCGTCCAGCTTTACCCAATACCCGTCGCGCGCATACTTGTTGTACTCGTCGGCAGACCAGTTGCAGGTGAAGTACATGTCGACGTTGTCGCCGCCAGCAAGAGCCGTGACGACAGCCGTATCGAAGTCGCCCCAGGTGCCCCAGATGACATCGAGCTTGGCGCCGATCTTTTCGTTGAGATAGACGTTCAACTCGTCAAGCACCTTCTTGGAGGCTTCGGGAGAAACATTGCTGCCGTGGAACCAGATCTTCAGCGTGACGGGCTCTTCAGCGGAGGCGGTGTTGGTGAAGGCGAATACGCCAGCGAACATCACCAGGGCGAGGAGCAGAGAGACGATCTTTTTCATGTTGTTTTTCCTCCGTTTTTTTTTGATGTATCCTAAACAGCTGAGCTGTCCAGTTCGAAAGATGGCTGATGCTCAACCCTTGACCGATCCGATCGTCAGGCCGGAGACGATGTACCGCTGGAAGAAAGGATAGGCGCAGGCGATGGGGATGACGATGAGCACGACCAGCACCATGCGCAGCGTCTGCGTCGGGGCGCGCATGGCCTCCTGAATGGCGGAACTGCCCAGGGCCGCGCTCATGCGGTTGAGGTACTCCACGTTGTTCTGCAGCTCCATCAGCAGGGCCTGCAGGGGCTGAAGGACCTTGTTCTGCTTGATGTAGAGGAGGGAGAGATACCAGTCGTTCCAGTAGGCCAGGGCGTTGAGCAGGGCGATGGTGGCGAGGCCGGGCTTCGCGATGGGCAGCACCACCCTGAAGAAGGTGGAATACTCGCCGCTGCCGTCGATGGTCGCGGCCTCGATCAGCTCCAGCGGGACCGAGCTTTTGAAGAAGGTCCGCATGATGATGATATTGAATGGGCTCACCAGAAGCGGGACGATCAGCGCGGCGTAGTTTTCCCTCAACCCCAGCACCTGGGTGCAGATGACGTAGGTCGGGACAAGACCGCCGCCGAAGATCATGGTAAAGAAGCTGAAGAAGGTGAAGAAACCGCGGTATTTGAAGTCCGGGCGGAAGAGCGCATAGGAGTAGAGGGCGCACATCAGGGTGCTCAGGGCGGTGCCGATCACGGTGATGAGGATGCTGTTGAAGTAGGAGCGCCAGATCTGAGGCAGGCGCTGGATGGCGTAGGTGTAGGTGCCGGTCGACCATGCACGGGGGATAAAGGAATACCCGATCTCGCGGATGGAGGATTCAGCGGTAAAGGAAATGACGATGACGAAGATAAAGGGGATGATGCAGCAGATCGAGAACAGGCCGACGATCACATGGAAGATCGTCTCCGTTCCGACGCTGATTTGGTTCAGGCGATGGTTTTTGCGCATCTTCTCTTCCTCCTTCCCTTAAAACAGCGTGCTTTCCGGGTCGATACGCTTGACGACCGCGTTGGCGAGCATGATGCACACAAAGCCGATCACGTTCTGCAAGAGGCCGGCGGCGCTGCTCTGGCTGATGTTGCCGGTGGTGATGAAGACACGGTAGATATACGTGTCGATGACCTGGGTGACGGGGAAGAGGGCGCCGCTCTGCATGGGAACGTTGTAGAACAGGCCGAAGTCCGCGGCGAAGATCTTGCCCACGTTGAGGATCAGCAGGATGCTGATCATGGTGCGCAGATGGGGCAGCGTGACATAGCGGATCTGCTGCCACTTGGAGGCGCCGTCGATGGCTGCGGCCTCATACTGACTTGCGTCGATGCCCGTGATGGCCGCGAGGTAGAGCACCGTGGAGTAGCCTACGTTTTTCCATAGGTTGGCGAATATGATGATGAGCGGCCATGGCTTCGTGGTTGTGTACCAGGAGATGACATCCTTTCCCGCCGCGGCCTGCGCCGCCGGGAGCACGCCGTACTGGGCGTCGATGAAGGCGTTGAGGAAGTAGCTGACCACGACCCAGGAAAGGAAGTAGGGGAAGAACATCATCGTCTGATAGGCTTTGGCGACGAACTTCTTGGTGAACTCGTTCATCATGATCGCGAAGGCGACCGGTATGATCGCGCCGAGGATGATGAACACGATGTTGTACAGGATCGTATTGCGGATCGCCACGAGCGCCTGGTCGGTCTTGAAGATGAACTCAAAATTCTTGAGGCCGACCCATTTGCTGTGGATGAGGTTGTTCCAGAAGGTCGGGTCGCGGGGGAAGATCTTGTAGCTTTTGAACGCGAGGACGATGCCGCCGATGGGAAGATAGCGCAGCAGCAGCAGCCATATGGCGGTCGGCGACACCATCGTCAGCAGGGCCAGGACCTTCTTGTTCCGTTGGAACCAGTTGGGGGCCAGGGAAGCATCACCTTGCCGGGACCGCTTGTTTTTCATGTTTTCCCTCCCTGTCAATTTGCAACTTCATCAAAAACGCAGAGCCTGCAGCATTTTTCTAAACATATTGTAACAAATAGGCGTTGCCCTGTCTTGATGCTCCCTTGCGCTTTCTTGCCTGTGCTTGTGCAATTCAATACAAAAGCCCGGCTTTCCTCTCGGAAAGTCGGACTTTTTGCTGCTCCAGTATGGATCACGGCTCTTCATTGAGGCGGATCGCCGCCTCCACGGCCGCCTCGGCGCTCATCTGCCCCGTGACGCATTTTTGAATATCGGCAAAGAGCTCGCTCTTTGCTTCGCCGGAGATCCCATCCTGCACGGCGCCTACGATGCCGGTGATCTGCCCGTTGGTCTCGGCGGCGGACCGTTGGATGGCGTTGAGCCCCTTGGGGCTCGCGCCGTCGATCAACGCCGTGACCTCCGTGGTGATGAAGGAGCTGAGCACCTCCTCAGAGGTCATGTGAAAGACGAAGGAAACCGCAGCTTCGCGCTTTTGCGGGTCGTTCCACGCCTTGCGGGTGATGAAATAGCCCATCGAGATGCCGCCGATCGCCTCCGTGGCTTTCCGCGCCCCCTTGCCCGGCACGAAGCTGACCACGAAGTCGTCCAGATGATCCGGATAGTACTCCGTGAGATAACCGACCTTCCACGAGCCGTCGATCAGAAAGGCCGCTTTGCCCTGGGCGAAAAGATCCACCGTCTCCGCATCGGTGGCCGTGAGCGTGTTCTCGGGCAGATACCCCTGCTGATAGAGAGCTTTTATATCCTCGATCCCGGCGATCCAGCTTTCGGCGGCATCGTCGCGGACCAGATGGCCGCCCTCGCAATGGGGGATCTTCAAATGGGTATCGAGGGTCCCGTTGTTGAGGACCGCGAATTCAAAGAGGTAATGGGGGATCTCAAAGAGCGAACAGGCCAGCGGCGTATAGCCTGCGCGGCGGATCGTCTCACAGTCCCGCAGAAAGCTGTCCCAATTGTAGTCCGGCCCGGGGAGCGACACGCCGCAGGCCTTGAGGACGCGCCGGTTGACGAAGAGGTTTTCCCAGTAGCCGGTGGAGGGGACGGCATAGTGCTTTCCGTCCGAGGCCACGGCCATCATGGCCTGCTTCATGTTGGTGGCGTAGTCGGGATACTCCTCCCGGATCTCTTCGATGGAAACGACGCGGCCTGCGTTGATAAAGGGCTCGGCGTCCACGTCCGTGAAATAGAACAGCACGTCCGGCTCCGAGCCGGTCATGAAGTCGGTCAGCACGTCGTTTTTCCATTCCTCGTTGGAGGTGGACGAGCCGTCGATCACCTTGACGCCCGTTTTCGCTTCGTAGGAGGCGACGGCGGCTTCGAAGCTCTTGCGGTTGCCGTCGCCGCGGCCGTAGGAGGTGACGACGTTGAGCTCGACCCCCTTGTCGGGGTCTTTCTTCTTCTCCGTTTTTATACAGCCTGCAAGGGAGAAGAGGACAAGAGCGGCCAATAATAGCTCGGCAATGTGTTTTTTCATGTTACTCCTCCTTGTCCGGGAAGCTGATGCGTGCGAGGATCGTGCCGTGATCGGTCTCGTCCAGGCTCAGCGCGCCCTCCTTGCCATAGATGAGCTTCAGCCGCTTGCTGACGTTGCGGATGCCGACCGAGCTGGATATTTCGCCCTCGCCCTCCAGCTGATCGGCGATCCGCTCGCGATCCTTTTCCGTCATGCTGCCGTCATGCTCGACCTCCAGCACCAGACGATGATCCGCCCGATAGACGCGCAGCCAGAGGTTCCCGCCGCCGTGGCGAGCCAGGTCGTGCTCCACGGCATTCTCCGCAATAGGCTGCAGGATCAGCCGCGGGACCTGGCGCGAGAGCAGGCTCTCGTCGATCTGCTTGTGCACGCAAAAGCTTTCGCCCAGCCGCTCCCGGATGATGTACAGATACGCATCCATATAGCTCAGCTCCTCACGGAGCGCGATCTGCGTTCGCCCGTCCCGGTCCAGCGCCGCGTTGAGCATGGTCGAGAGCGCCTCGATCATCGCGCCCACACGGTCGTTTCCGGCCATGCGCGCCTCCCAGTTGATGATCTCGAGGGTGTTGTTGAGAAAATGCGGGTTGATCTGGGATTGCAGGGCTTTGATCTGGGCCCGCTGCGAGGCCTGCTGTTCCAGATACGAGCGCTCGAACTGCTCCTTCATCTCCGAGGACATGTCGTTAAAATGCGAAAAGAGCGTTTCGAACTCGGCATTGGGAGCGTACTCCGTGATCTCATATCCCCGCTCGCCGGCCTGGACCTTCAGATTGGCTTCGACCAGCGTCTCCACCGGCTTGCCCACATGCCTGCGCCACAGCAGCCACAGCAGCACCAGCAGCGGCAGCACTAGCAGCGCCGCGCCGGCGGCCGCCCAGCTCAATTCCGGGTGCTCCTTCCATGCGTTATACTTCGCCTCTTCCACGCGCAGGCGGAAGGGATGCCCGTCGACCGCTTCCTCATACCGGTAGCCGCCGTCCTTTTCCTCTTCCTTTACGATATTCTCCCCGTCATAGCGGAAACAGAGCTCGTCGATCTGCAGCTGCACGTCCTCCGCCGCGCCGAGCACGGAAAGCTGGGAAAAGAATGCCGAGGGCCTGAGCATCATGACGATGGAGGCGTACGGCTCGAAATGGCTGTCGAGCAGGTTGCGCGTCAGGTACAGGTTCCCGTGGATCAGCAGGAAGCAGGTCTGGGTGTCCTCGCTTCGCATGATCTGCAATATGGTTTCCGTGGCTGTCTGGCAGTCCTGGATCAGCGCCGACCCGCTTTCGCCCGCCCCATAGGCGTAAACACCGTTGATCTGTTCGTCCCAGAAGGCAAGAAAGACAGCCCGATAGGTGCCCGAACGGGAGAAATTATCCCGCAAATAGTCGTTGAGGCTGTGGTACAGCGCGATCTTGTTCCTGCTCTCGCGATAGCTGCGATAGGCGCTTCGGATCACGCCGTCGTAGGACACCGACTTGGAATCGTTGATCGCGCTTTCCAGCTCCGTTTTGAGCTGCAGCATGGCAAACTGGGCCGTGCCATCCAACTCCTGCCGGGCGGAGCGCTGATAGGTCTCCTCCAGCAGGATGCCAAATGTCGCCAGCAGCAGGAGGATCGGCACGAGCCAGCACAGGACCATGGTCGTAGCAAGGCCCGTTCTAAGAGAAATCTTTGGTTTTCGCACCTTTCCTCACCTCCCCCTCAATTCGCTGAGATCCGGCGAATCATCATCCATGATACAACATCTTGTCTTTTATCATATCACAGGAAAGCCGCATAGGCAAACAGACAATTTCCACGCTCTATAACGGAAAGGAGCAGGGATCGTGGGGGCAATTTCAGTCCCGATCCACACCGCAAGGTGGCAGGCGAGGGGGATGCTGTCTTCATCTGTGCTAAAGCTCCCGCGTTTCGTGGGTTTTGATTGCAGAATGCCAGAATATGACTATAATAGAACTATACATTTGGATAAGGAGATTTTTTTCATGAGCAGAGTCAATTATGGAGCAAAGCCGATCATGCTGCCGCAGCCGGTACTCATCATCGCCACCTATGACGAGAACGGCGTGCCGAACGCCATGAACGCCGCGTGGGGCATCACGACGGATTTTTCGGAGATCACCATCAGCCTTGGCAAGCATAAGACCACGGACAACCTGATGGCCCGGAAAGCCTTTACGGTCAGCATGGGCACGGAGGACACGGTGGCCCCCTGCGATTATGTGGGGATCGAGTCCGCCGCGAAGGTCCCCGACAAGTTCGCCAGGGCCGGGTTCCATGCCACCAAAAGCGCGTTCGTGGACGCGCCGCTCATCGACGAGCTTCCCATGGCGTTGGAGTGCAGGGTGAAGAGCTTTGAAGACGGTATCCTCATCGGCGAGATCGTCAACGTATCGGCGGACGAAAGCGTCGTGACCGACGGAAAAGTCGATCTCAAGAAGCTAAAGCCCATCGCGTTCGACCCCTGCAACTCTGCCTATGTGGGCCTTGGTGAAAAGGTGGGCAACGCATTTACGGACGGAGAAAAGCTGAAATAACGATCAACGGGCATCTTTTTTTCTGCTTTTGTTCAAAACAAGACTTTTTGTGAGATAGCCAACCGGAGATAACAGAAAGCGATATGATAGATTTGTCAAAAAGATTGATAGAAGCTAAAAATGTTGCTGAAGACCTAATGCAAAGCAAGACGTTTTCGTTTTGCGGGTTAACCCCCTCAATGCTGGACAGTGTACCGGGCGTGTATGCGATTTTCGATCACGACAAGGATGTTACCTTGTATGTCGGCAGGACGAAGAACATTCGCCGACGCCTCTACACGAACCATTTGATGGGCCC
>JAEEGI010023808.1_pt1 | contig 11994 bp, 14 predicted proteins | sample 8958751 | NCBI WGS metagenome assembly JAEEGI01 (sample SAMN16246545, study PRJNA631951) | gut metagenome | biome: gut microbiome; feature: rumen; material: KS-attached | host: Bos | place: Iran: Karaj | collected 2018-10 | reverse complement strand
AAGCACTGACGATCGTGGTATAGGACATGGCACCGTCTTTCACCAGCTTGTCCCGGAAATCGGCGATGGAGGTCTCCTTCTGCCCGATGGCCACATAGATGCAGACCACGTCCTTCCCCCGCTGATTGATGATAGCGTCCAGCAGCAACGCCGTCTTGCCAGTCTGCCGGTCGCCGATGATCAGCTCCCGCTGTCCCCGTCCGATGGGGACCAGAGCGTCGATCGCTTTCACGCCCGTATGGAGCGGGACGGAGATGGACTTCCGGTCCGGGATGCCGGGAGCGGGGTATTCGATGGGTCGCTTCTGTTCCGTGCGGATATGTCCCTTTCCGTCGATGGCACGCCCCAGAGGATCTACCACACGGCCCAGCAGGGCCTCCCCCACAGGGACGCTGGCGATGCGGCCGACACGGCGCACACGACTGCCGCTCTCGATCATTTCATAGCTGCCGAATACCACACATCCGATGCGCTGCGGCTCGATATCCAGTATCATTCCCCGTTCGCCGCAGTCAAATTCCACCACTTCGCCGTACATGATGTCCGCCAGACCGTCCAGCCAGCATATCCCGTCGGATACGCTGAGAACGCGGCCCAGCTGGAAGGTGTCCAGCTGCGGCCGGGCTTCCTCAATGCCCTCCATCAGATCCCGGAGGATGCTTTCCTTGTCCTGCAACCCGTCGATGGGGCGCTTGGTCAGGTCCTTTTCCAGATGATAAAGACGGTTCTCCACCGTCATGTCATAGACGGTATCGCCGATACGCAGGCGCAATCCGCCCAGCAGGTCCGGGTCCACCTTGACCCAGTAGGAGGTCTTGCCGCCGACCTCGTGAAGGAGGGCTGACGTTCGTTTTCCGATGAGTTCCACCAGATCATCCGACAGAGGAAAAGCGGAGGTCAGCGTGACATACAGAACGTCGTGGTGCATGAGGTAACACATATCGCCCGGCGTGATGTGGATCATCTCCAGGATCCGCTCAGCAAACAGCGGCTCCATCGCCCGAATGCGGGATACCTGCGGCTCCTGCGTAAGGTGAGCGTGCAGCTCCAGCACCAGCGCACGGACGGCCTGGTCCCTCGCGCTGCCCAAAGCTTCCCTGCGAAGCTCGTCCAGCTCCTCTTGATGCGCCAGTTCCGCCTGACGGGATTCCTCGGACAGGGATTGGCGCAGCAGTTCCAGTTCCGCATCCTCCGCCGGCTCTTCCGGCAAAGCTGCAGGCGCCTCTGTGCTGATCTCCGGCAATGCAGAATCGGCAGCGGCCTCCAGGGCCTCCGCCTCGTCCAATTCTCTGCCGATGCGTTCCCGACGCTCGGCAAAGCTTTTGAGTACCGTTTTCCTGCCTACGATCCAGAGCCCAACGGCAAGGATGAGGAAGTTGATCAGGGCGTACACAAGCTGCATTCAGCGTTCTCCGAAAGCCATCAGCTTATCCGTAAAAACGTTCACATGATCATTCAGGGAAACAGCGAGTTCAGGCACAAGCTCGGCAGCCTCTGCCTCCGCCTCTGCCTGACGGGTCTGCGTTTCCCGAAGGAACTTCTTTTCCCTATCTTCCCGTTCTATCCGGCTTTCCTCGCGAAGAGCCTGAACCATCTTCATGCGCTCTTCCGCTTTTTTCTGCTCTGCTTCCTGCTTTTGCGCTTCCGCAAGAGCCAGCATTTCCGCTCGCTCCGCAGATTTATCCAGGCTTTTAGCGTGGGCGATCCGCGCTTTTCTGGCATCCAGGAAGGTGAGCATCGGCTTCAGGAGAAGCCGCCAGAGGATGAGCATAAAAGCGCAGAAGCAGAGAATGGTCCAGATCAGGATATTGGGTTGTATCGTCATTTTCCCAGCTTATCCGATCTTGCCCACCAGCATGAAAGCAATGAGAAGACCATAGATGGTAAGGGCTTCCATCAGAGCCAGGGACAGAAGCAGCGCGCTGCGGATATCCTTGGCCGCATCCGGCTGACGGGCAATGCTTTCCAATGCTGCACGGGCTGCTTTTCCCTGAGCAAGGGCGGGAAAAATGGTGGAAACAGCGATGCAGAAAGCAGCGGCAAGGGCGATGATAGCAGAATCGGTCATATCGGGTTCTCCCTTCTTTAGTCTTCAATGATCTCCTGAAGATAGGAGGCGGTAAGCATGGTATAAACGATGGCCTGAATGGCGCAGAACAGAAGGCTCAGCACCATCATAATGATAGGAGCGCCGATGGGAAGCAAGTGGTACAGGTTCTCCATCACCGTCTCTTCTCCAAATATGTTGCCAAATAGACGGAGGGCCAGAGAAGCGGGCTTGATCAGCTCGTCCAGCAGTAACAAAGGTACGACAGGGGTCAGAAAATGCTTGAGATAATGCTTGGCCCCGGCATGGATCCCCGCAGTCTGGAGAAAAATGAAGGTGACGATGCCCAGCCCAAGGGTGACGGACAGAGAGGACGTGGGCGCTTTTACATATTTGCTGAGCCCGACGCCGGGTATCAGTCCGGAATAGTTGGAAAGTATGATGAAGCAGAACAGCGGGCCCAGGAAGAACAAATATCGGCGTCCGTGTTCCTTGCCCAGAATCCCGGCGAAGAAATCATCCAGGCCTTCCACTGCAATTTCCAACAGATTCTGCAGCTTTCCCGGGCGCTCTTTCAGATTGCGTGTGACCAGGAGGGATATCACTGCGGCCAGAGCCAGGAATATCCACATGGCAATCACTTCTCCGGTCACATCCAGGATACCGAACAGGCGAATGACCGTTTCGGAGGCTTCACCCATTTTCGATCACCCCTTTCCCTTCCCGTTATCATCCTTCGTCAGCCGAAGGGTAAAGAACGTCAGCATCACGGTGAGGCCCAGAGCCCCGCCGATGAGCAGCGCAGTGAGATTCAGCTCCGAGTGTTTCCCGATCCAATACAGGATCACCAGATAGGCGATGCTCAGGATCGTGCGGATCGGAGAAACCAGACCGATGCCTGTATTTCCCTTGTTCTGAATGAGCATGCGCAGCAGAAGGAAGTTCACCCAGGATACCAAAGCCCCGCCGACAAAAGCTGCCAGCCCAATAAGGACATTTATCAACCGGTTCCCCTCCTTACCCTACCACTATACCACAATGTGTGGGAATTGCCAATCCGTTTGCTATGAGTATCTTTCGATTTGCTTAGTTAAAGAGTTTGCCTGCACGTAAGGCAGGCCATTCAGAACGGCCTGCCTTACGGTCATTATCAATATGCAAACGGAGATAGCTCAGCCTGCAAACTCTTTGAAGTCCGTTTCGATCAGCTGTTGAAGAGCAAGCACCGCCGCTTCTTCATCGGAGCCTTCCGCACCGATGGAAATATCCGTACCCTTTACAATGCCGAGAGACAGAATGCCAAGGAGGCTTTTCGCATTGACCTTGCGTTCCTCCTTCTCGATCCAAATCGAGCTTTTGAACTCGTTTGCCTTCTGGATAAAGAACGTAGCAGGCCTGGCATGGAGTCCGACCTGGTTGTTGACGGTAATCGTCTTCATGAACATAACGGCGTCACGACCTTTACAATGTTTTTCCCGTTGTATCGCTGTTTCGTTTTCATATTCTAGCAAGGAATCTGTTATCCGTCAATAGTCAAAGTGCCGATAAACCGGGCTGGAATCACCCGTGAATCGACAGACTGACACGGGATAAACAAAGAACGATCGCCGAAAGGTTACGACGGACGGGTCAGATCTTCAGTTCCGCAATGGTCACGCCGTCTTCCCCTTCACCGTAGCGGCCAAGGCGGAAGCTCTTGACGCCGGAATCCCGGCGCAGATAGTCCTGGACGGCTTTTCGCAGTGCGCCGGTGCCTTTTCCGTGGATGATGCGGACGCTGGGGAGCTTGGCCGTTCTGGCCGAATCCAGATACCGTTCCAGCATCAGCAGGGCTTCGTCCGTCATGCTGCCCCGGAGGTCCACTTCCGGACTGACCGAAAGCCTGTGGATCTGCGCTTCCGTCTTCTTCTTGAATTTGAGCTTGACCTGATCGGCTTCCTCTACCACGCGGACCTCTTCCTGCTTTGCGGTGATACGGAGGATCCCGGCCTGAAGGGTCAGCGTGCCGTCTGCGCTGACGGAGATCACGCTGGCCTGCGTGCCCAGCTTCAGCAGGAGGACTGTATCTCCCTCCTTCGCGGGCCTTGTGGGTTTCTGCGTTTCTTCCTCTTCCGCAGCGCCGACGCCCAGGCTGTCCTGAGCCTCGTTGAGCTTCTTCATAAGGCTGACCCGCTCTTCATTGATCTGCTGGGCGTTCTCTGCGCGGATCGCCTTCTTGCGCATCTCATTCAGCTCGTCGAAAACCTCGTCGGATACCCGGCGCGCCTCCCGAAGCAGACGGTCAGCCTCGCGTTTCGCGCTCGCACCTGCCTTCTGTCGCTCCTCCTCCGCAGCTTTGCGCATTTCCGCAGCTGCACGGGCGTCCTCCGTAGCCTGGAGGCGAAGCTTTTCCGCTTCCAGCTTGGCCTGTTCCATCAAATGCTGTTCTTTCTGCAGCAGCGTGACCACATGCTCGAAGTCGGTCTGCTCTGAGTCCATACGGCTCCTGGCGTCGTCGATGATGCTCTCATCCAGTCCCAGACGGCGGGAGATCTCAAATGCGTTGGATTTACCGGGAATACCCATCAACAGCCGGTAAGTAGGCCTGAGCGTCTCCACGTCAAACTCGCAGGAAGCGTTCATAACCCCTGCCGTTGCGGTCGCGTAGACTTTCAGTTCGGCGTAATGAGTAGTCGCGGCGATCTTTGCCCCCTGGCTGCGGGCATACTCGATAATTGCGATAGCAAGAGCCGCGCCCTCCGCAGGATCCGTCCCTGCGCCCAATTCGTCGAAGAGGATCAGCGTATCTTCATCCGCTTCCCGGAGCATGCCCACGATGTTGCTCATGTGGGAAGAGAAGGTGGACAGGGATTGCTCGATGCTCTGCTCGTCCCCCACGTCTGCCAGGATCTTTTTCAATACCGGGACGGTACTGCCGCTGTCTGCGGGCACATGGAGACCGCAGGCCGCCATGAGACAACAGAGGCCAAGGGTCTTCAGGCTGACCGTTTTGCCGCCGGTATTGGGGCCGGTGATGACCAAGGTATCGAACTCTCCGCCTACGGAGATATCAATGGGGACCGCTTTCTTGGGATCAATGAGAGGATGCCGCGCTCGCTTCAGGCGAATACAGCCGTTTTCACTCAACTGGGGAGAGTCGGCATTCATCCGGTAACTGAGCTTCGCCTTGGCAAAGATCAGATCCAGACGGACCAGCACATGCTGATCGCAGAGGATATCCTCTTCAAAACCGGCGGCGTCATTGCTCAGCTCCATGAGGATGCGCTCGATCTCTTTCTTTTCCTTTGCCTGCAGTTCGCGGATCTCATTGTTGGCCTGCACCACCTGCATCGGCTCGATGAAAATGGTCTGTCCGCTGGAGGAAACATCGTGCACAAGTCCGCCCAGCGCGCCTTTATGCTCCGCTTTTACGGGGATCACATATCGGTCCGAACGCATGGTGATGATGGGTTCCTGCAGGATCCTGGAATAGGAGGGCGAGGTAATGATCTTGTTCAATACGTCGCGGATGCGGGCGTTGGCAGCCCGCATGTGACGCCGGATGGAAGCCAGCTCGCTGCTGGCAGCGTCTGCAATTTCGTCCTCTCCCACGATGGAGAGGGTGATCTTCTCTTCCAGAAACTTGTTGGCGATCAATGCGCCAAACAGGCCGCTAAGGCTCCCGGCATCCTCGGATGACCAGCTTTTCATCTGGCGGGCAGCCCTCAGAACCCCTGCGATATCCAGCAGCTCACGGGTATTCAGCATGCCGCCCAGACGGGCCCTGGAAAGGCTCCCGGTCACCTCCCGGATGTCGGCCAGGGGCGGCGTCCCCTTCATGGAGATCAGCCGTTTCCCGTCGCTGGTCTCTTTCAGGCGCTCGCTTACCTCTGTCATAAGATCGGAAGGCCGCAGCTTCAGCGCCTCTTCCTTTGCAGACGCACAAACCGCCTCCTCCTGCAGGATCTGCAGGATCTGCGGCAGTTCCAAAGTGCGCATGGATTTTTCCAGAAATTCTTCTCTTGCTTTCATATCCTTCACCGTTACAGGCTTTTGTAGTAATCCAGCGTCCGGAAGGAACGCTCCAATTGTTCTTTTACATAATTTTCCGCTGCGTCGCCAAGTCTGCGAAGAGCGCTCTCGCTCACCCGGAAAGAGAACACACTCTTCCGCTGTGCGGACACGATATGCCGGATCGCCTGAAGCGAGGGAGCGTCCAGAGCCATGGGCCTCTGTGCCAGGGCGCGCAGAGCACAGTCCCGGCAATAGAGAGCGCCGCCCCGCAGATCCAGCGTCGGGTTCTCCGGTTCTTCCCTGCCGCAGGCGGCGCACTGTTCCGTTTCCGGCTGATATCCCAGCAGCGTCATCAGCCGCAGCTCGAAAGCGCTTTTGACGATTCTCGGATCCTTCTTTCCCTCCGACAACAGCCACAGCGCGTTGAGACCCAGGGAGAGAGCTTCCGGTTCCTCCACCGTTTCGGGGCAGGAGGCGTCCAGCAGCTCCAGAAAATAGCAGCCCAGGGCGTATCTCCTGAGATCGGCAGTCAGCCCGGAAAACAGCTCCAGCGTATTGGCTTCCTTCAGATAATACCGTTCCTTGGTCTCGGAGACCGTCATTTCCGAAAAGGCCATGGGCTGGCAGGCGGCAGCGACGCGGCTATTCAGGCGCGTGGCGCCCCGGGCTGAGATGCTGATCTTTCCCAATGCGTCCGTCAGCACCGTCAGCATCTTGCTGCTTTCCTTATATTCTGCGGTTCGGAGTACCAGGCCTTTCAGGACAGTATCACTCATGGTAGCCGAAATTCCGAAGCATCGCGTCCTGATCCCGCCAATTCTCCTTGACCTTGACCCAGCTTTTGAAATAGACCTTGGTGCCCATATAGCGCTCCACATCTTTTCGTGCCATCTCTCCGATGCGCTTGAGCATGCTGCCGCCCCGACCGATGATGATGCTTTTATGGCTGGCCTTTTCGCAGTAGATGGTCACTTCCAGGTCGATGATGCCATCGTCCCGCTCGCTGAAGCGTTCCACCTCCACGGCGGTTCCGTGAGGGATCTCATGCTCCAGGCAGTAAAGGAGCTTTTCCCGCACGATTTCCGCCACGATCTGACGGTCCGGCTGGTCCGTGACCATGTCCTCTGGGAAAAGCTGCGGGCCCTCTACAGTATAGCGGGTCAGGATCGCCAGCAGTTCCTCCACGCCTTCGCCGGTTTTGGCGGAGATGGGGATGATCTCGGCAAACTCTCCGGCTCCAGCATAAGCGCTCATAACGGCCAGCAGATCGGGCTTGTTCACCGTATCGCACTTATTGATCGCCAGGATAGCGGGAGAACCGGAGGAGTAAATCATTCTGATCAGCGCTTGCTCCTGTTTGCCGACGTTGGCAATGGGCTCCACCATCAGCACCACGGCGTCCATATTGTCCGCAACGCTGCTTTCCACGATCCGGTCCAGGTAATTGTCCAAGGCGTTTTTGGGCTTGTGATAGCCCGGCGTATCCAGAAATACCAGCTGTGCGTCCTCACGTTGGCAGATCGCGCTGATGCGGCTGCGGGTCGTCTGCGGCTTGTGGGATACGATGGCGATCTTCTCCCCCGCAATATAGTTGGCCAGGGTGCTTTTTCCCACGTTGGGCCGTCCGGCTATGGTAAAAACTCCGGTCCTCGTGATCTTCATAATCTCATCATCCTCATAATCATTCGTTCTCTATTGCGCATCTGCTTCTTGGCTTCCCCTTCGTCCACGTGGTCGTAGCCCAGCAGATGCAGAACGCTGTGTACGGTCAGGTATGCGGTCTCATGTTTTTCCCCTGTCCCGTATTCCCTGCCCTGCAGCCGGATCCGATCCAGATTGAGCGCCATATCGCCCAGCGGCAGCAGGCCGCTTTCCGGATCCGTTTCTCCGTCTGCGGGATCGAAGGCTTCCGGAGTGAAGTTGAAGGCGGGGAAAGAGAGAACGTCCGTCGCGCGATCCACGCCCCGCAGATCCCGGTTCAATGCGCGGATGCCTTCATCATCTGTGAACAGAACGTTGATCTCACAGGGAACGCGCACGCCCTCCATGCGCAGTACCGTTCGGATGCAGCGGGCAGCCAGGCGGGATGCCCAGCGGGGGTAAGGTACTTCTCCGCTTTTCAGGATCGAATGTCGTGCCATCAGTTTTGCCTTCTTCTCCGGGCCGCCGCCGTCGCGGGATCGCGCGGGTGGCCCTTTTCGTATTTTTCGTAAGCCTCTATGATCTTCTGCACCAGGGCGTGACGGACCACGTCCTCCCCGGTCAGGCGGCAGATCTCGATATCGTCGATGTCCCGCAGAACATTGACGACTTCCTTCAGGCCGCTGACTTTATCCTGGGGGAGGTCGATCTGGGTCACGTCGCCGGTGATCACGGCCTTGCTGCCGAAGCCGATGCGGGTCAGGAACATCTTCATCTGTTCCCGGGAGGTGTTCTGCGCTTCGTCCAGGATAATGAAGGAATCGTCCAGAGTGCGGCCGCGCATATAGGCCAGAGGCGCAACCTCGATATTGCCCTTTTCCAGGTAATTCTGATAAGTTTCCGGACCCAGCATATCAAAAAGGGCGTCATACAGCGGGCGCAGATAAGGATCCACCTTGTTCTGCAGATCCCCCGGGAGGAAACCGAGCTTTTCCCCAGCTTCCACCGCAGGTCTGGTGAGGATGATGCGGTTGACTTCCTTTGCGCGGAATGCAGTCACCGCGCAGGCGACGGCAAGATAAGTCTTGCCGGTGCCCGCCGGGCCCACGGCCAGCGTCACCGTATTGTTGCGGATCGCTTCGATATAGCTACGCTGGCCCAGGGTCTTTGCCTTGATCGGTTTCCCCTTGGCCGTGATGCAGACCACGTCGTCCGCAAGCTGGGAGATCCGGTCCGCTTTTCCGTCCATGGTCAGCTTCAGGGCATAGCGCACATTCTGCGTGGTGATCGGTTCTCCCCGGGAGGCCAGGGAAAGCAGGCCGGCCAGGGCCTGTTCCGCATGGAATACCGGTTCCTCCTCCCCGACGATGTGCAGCTCGGAATCCCGGTCCGTGATATGAACGCCCAGTTCGCTCTCCAGAATATGCAGGTTTTCATCGAAGGAACCGAAAACGCTTACCAGGTTTTCGATCCGATCAATGCCGATGGTTCTTTCCGCCATAACTCACACTCTCTTTTGTTCAGGTTCATCTTGCGCCGATCTCCCGCTCTGCGGCGATATCTTCCCGGCACTGCGCCAGCAGCCGGACCTGCAGATATCCGTCCTTTACCTCGCGCTGGAACCAGGTTTCCAGCACCTCTGCGTCCGGGGCAGCCCGGTGAAGCCAGCGAAGAAGACGATCTTCCAGGAGACCGGCGCAGGCTTCCGGGTCAAGCTCCAGCAGAGAAAGACGATATGCGCGGTATTCCGTCTGCCGAAGACTGACGGGCAGGGACATGCCAAAGATTTCTGCGCGTTTTTCTGTCGTTATTTTATCATAGCTGTCCCTTGAAATGCTACTGTCATTGTAAAAATTGAGCTGTAACTCGCCGATTTTCAGCTGATAAAGCCGCTTAACGTCGCCGGTATATGTTTTTTCTTCGACGCTTAAGGGGATCGTAAGGGCATTTTCGTACCAGGTCCAGGCCATCACTCTCCCCATGGCGTGAACAAATCTTGTCTCCGCCTGCCGATCCGACAGCGATCCGGTGATCAGCGTTTGTCCGCAGAGGACCGTATCCCCTCTTTTGACCAGGGGTTTTCCTGCGAGGACACCAATGCTTTCCACCGTGCCGGTTTTGGCCGCCGCCACTTCCCGAGGCAGAGATTCATCGACGACTGCCGGCGGCTCCCTGCGCTCCCGTATTTCAACCAGCGCCCGGCTGCCATGTACCTGCACGGTACACCAGATCAGCCGATCAAGGGCTTCCTGCATGCGGCTTCGGATCTGGGGATTATCCAGATGCAGTCCACTGACGCCGCAGTAGACGCCGTAGGATTCCAGCGCCGTCAGGATCTCCCCACGGCTGATTGTTTCATTCCCGCAGACGTCGATCTGCCAGATATGCGTGGAAAGAATGAGAAAATACAGGAGGAAGGGCAGCGGGATCAGCAGCAGATAGGCTCGTTTACGAAAACGACGCAGAAAATGAAAGAACCCGCGGCGATGCTGGATAGTGATCTCAGCTCCGCAGCGATGGCCGATTCCTATGACCCGTGAAGTTGTCCCAAAGGGAACATAAAAGGAGTATTCGTCGTTCCCTGTTTCCCGAAAGTCCGAAGCATTCACATTCTTCAGACAAAGCTGCGTGATCAGCTCCGATGGATCCCGGCAAATAGCCTTCATGCGTATCCCTTCCGTCAGCCAAAGCTCAGACCGCATCGTCGGAGACCAGCTCCACGGCAGAGATCCTCCCCAGCACGCACAGCTCCCGCCAGCTCATGCTTTTCAGAACCAGGTCTTTCCCTTGAATATGGATCAAACCGCCGCCGGTGTCGATCAGGACGCTGTCCTGGGAAAAGGATCGGACGCCCCGGTGGGGTTCGATCCGGATGCTTTGCATGGCGGAAATATGGATCTCTGGCAAACCCCGGTCAAAACTGAGGGGGATATCTGCCGAAAGCATTTGCCTTTGGAGCCCATGAATCGGGTTTTTCAAGAAAGATCGCCTCCCGTCAGACATAGGTTTATACAGCTTATCTTATCTTTCGGGAGGTCAGGATATGCGTCGAAAACCCATCAAGGAACTGTTCCTCTTCCTGCCCGCAGCCGCTGCATTCGTGCTTTTGATCGTCTGCGGAGAAAAGACTTCCACCGCAGCGCAGTCCGGCTTGGAGCTTTGTCTGCGTTCTGTCGTTCCGGCCCTGTTCCCATTTCTTGTGCTGACGCATCTTCTGCTTCAACTGAGTTTTCCGTCAATTATTTTGAAATCCTTGGGCAGGGGCTTTGAAGCGGTTTTCGGGATCCGCCAAACAGCGCTGCCCGCTTTCCTGGCCGGACTCATCGGCGGTTATCCTTTGGGGGCCGACGTTGCAGCGGAATCCTGCCGCCTGGGCCTTTGCTCGGAGGAAGAAGCGGGGCGCCTGCTTATCTTCGCCAATAACTGCAGCCCCGCCTTTATCTTCGGCCTGCTGGGCGGTAAGCTGCCGGGAGGCGGGCAGCAGGCAATGATCCTGTTGGGGCTGCAGTGGTTCGTTTCCATTCTGCTCGGGGTGGTCCTGGGTATCGGACATCAGCCTTCGGAGGGAAAAAGCCTACAGACGGAAGGCTCCAAAAACTCGTTCTTTGTCCGATTCACTTCTTCCGTGAAAAGCGGAGGCCGTTCGGTCCTGAACATCTGCGCCTACGTGATCTATTTCAGCGTTTTCTCCGCAGTACTGCCGGCGTCTCCCTTGCTGCGCGGCATGATGGAACTGACCGGCGGGATCCTGCTGCTGCAGCCTGGCCGATGGTCGGCGGGTATCGCCGGCTTTCTGATCGGCTTCGGCGGCCTTTCCGTTGCCTGTCAGGTGTTTTCCACTTTGGATGGCAGCGGTATCCAAGCAGGCAAATATCTCCCCTTTCGGCTCCTGCACGGCCTCCTGACGGCATTTGGAATGATGCTCCTGAATTTCGGTCACTTTTATCTGCTTATCTACTGCGTTTTTCTCCTGGGAATCGCGGTTTTTGCGAAAAGCTGTGGAAATAGATCACTTTCTGATATATAATGTCTGAGAGGTGATCTGCTGTGCTGTTCCGAAGCGATATAGAACCATCCTGCGCCTATTGCAGCCATGGCCGCTGCGGCGCTGAGGAGGAAGTACTCTGCGTATATCACGGCGTTATGAATCCCTGGGACAAGTGCCGCCGATTTGACTATGACCCGCTGCGGCGCGTACCGGAAGCGGAACCCCTTCCGGTCATGGAGGCAGATCCCGCTTCGTTCGAGCTGTAAAACGGGAGGCAATCCCCTCTTGCAGTCCTGTAGCTGATATGATAATATTAAGTTTAATA
>JAEEGI010023807.1_pt1 | contig 11994 bp, 8 predicted proteins | sample 8958751 | NCBI WGS metagenome assembly JAEEGI01 (sample SAMN16246545, study PRJNA631951) | gut metagenome | biome: gut microbiome; feature: rumen; material: KS-attached | host: Bos | place: Iran: Karaj | collected 2018-10 | reverse complement strand
GGATAGCATAGATAGCTACGTTACCAGCACCTGAAACAGCTACTGTCTTACCCTCGAATGATGTGTTCTTAGCAGACTTAAGCATCTCCTGTGTGAAGTAGCAAACACCATAACCTGTAGCCTCTGTACGAGCAAGTGAACCACCGTATGTAAGTCCCTTACCTGTAAGAACGCCTGTGAACTCGTTACGAAGTCTCTTGTACTGACCGTACATGAAACCGATCTCACGTCCGCCTACACCGATATCACCAGCTGGAACGTCAGTATCAGCACCGATGTGCTTAGCAAGCTCTGTCATGAATGACTGACAGAATCTCATGATTTCCATGTCTGACTTACCCTTAGGATCGAAATCAGAACCACCCTTACCACCACCGATTGGAAGTGTTGTAAGTGAGTTCTTAAAGATCTGCTCGAAACCTAAGAACTTGATAACTGAAAGATTTACTGAAGGGTGAAGTCTAAGACCTCCCTTGTATGGTCCAATTGCTGAATTGAACTGAACTCTGTAACCGCGATTTACCTGAACCTTACCCTGGTCATCAACCCAAGAAACTCTAAACTGGATAATACGCTCTGGCTCAACGATACGCTCGATAACGCCAAGTTCCTCAAGTTTTGGATTTGCAGCAACAACTGGCTCTAATGACTCAAGAACCTCTCTAACTGCCTGTAAGAATTCTTTCTGCTCTGCGTTTCTTGACTCAAGACCGTCGTAAACGCGCTGTAAATAACTGCTCTTAAAATTCATGTTTTTATATTCTCCTTCCATGATAAACGTTCAGTGGGCGCGGACATTTGTCTTCCCTGCGCAACCTAGAGACGATTGTACATCATTTAACACTTTAGTGCAATAAATTTTTTTAAAAAATCCACCTATTATCTCAATAGGTGGATGAAAATCCTCTATAAATATTTCTTTTGCTCAGTAAAACCTCGGCCTTTTACCTCTGAAACACGACTGATAATAATGAATGCTTCTGGGTCTATATCATGGACAATCCGCTCTGTTCTAGCGAGCTCTCTGGTAGAAACTATAGAAAGTGTAATCTCTGTATCCTTGGCAAGATAACCTGTACGTCCATACATAACCGTAACACCACGGTCTATATCCTGAAGGATTGCTCTTCTAATTTCATCATGTTTTTTGCTGACGATTTTAATCTGCCTCTTTGATTTACCAAGAATAAGTGTCTTGTCTAATGTAAGAGTGTATATAATCACAAGCATTATTCCATAAAGAACTTTGGTCTTGTCGGTAAAAAGAGCCTGAACTCCTAATATACATAAATCACATGCCCACATAACTCCAGAAATAGGAAGGCCAAAGTACTTATTTAATAAAATAGGCGGAATATCCATACCACCAGTTGACGCGCCAGTTCTAATAACGATTCCAAGGCTAGCGCCTATCATAAGACCGCCAAAGACAGTGCACAGCACAATATCATCTATAGGCGAATAATTGGCTGCAATCATCTCTGCTATATGAATTTCAACTGGTAAACAAAATGTGGAAAGTAATGTATTGGCTGCAAATCGATGTCCCATCAATCGCCAGCCAATCAGAAATAGAATAGTATTAATGATAAATACTACATAAGATGTACGAAATCCAAAAGTGTGATGAAAGAACAAAGCAAGACCGGTACCACCACCAGTAATGAGCCCAGATGGCTCAATGAAGAATGCTACCGCTAAAGCGTAAACAAAATTTCCCAATACTACAATCAATGCTGTTTTTATTATCTGCCTCATCACAACACCGCTTTCATTAATTATTTCAAACAGCTGTGATTGTACACCAATTGCGGACATTTGTCAGCACAGCACGGTAACGCGTTAGCAGACTAAAGTAAAAACCTATAGACCGAGAAAATGCATACGGCCGTCATCCCTCTTCTTAGGGGCATTCTTTGGCTTCTCTCCCACATCAGGATTGAAATATATACCCTTAAGGCTATTAGTACGGTTGCGAATGCAGTCAGGGCAAAAACGACCATAGCGGATACTGCATCCACATTTTTCACATTCTATGTAAACTACGCTTCCCTCAGGGATTTCAAGTCTCCCCTCTTTAAGCATAGCGTTAATCATATCTACAGGTACACCTGTGTTCTCAGAAATAACTATAGCAGGACTGGCCCCATTTTCGTCAATGTAATCCTTAACCTTACCAAAGTCATCTACTTCCTGATGACCGCAATCATAGCACTCATAATGACCGCCGCCTATGTATTTGATGCGTCCCTTACACTCAGAGCATCTAGTAGGCTTGCGCTCCATGAATTCTTTAACAAATTTCTCTTTTTCAGGGTCTTTACCTGCCATAAAAATCCTCACTATAAATCAAATTCATCTGTAATACTCTCGTCGAGAGGAGGCATCTCACTTGCATTGCCCTCTAATCCCTCACGAATTAATTTCCAGTTCTTAAGGAACCAGACAGTCTGAGCTGGATGCTTGTAAAGTGAAAGCATCTGCGCTCCCTCATATTTATGTGGATACACAAGCGGAATATTAGTCGAACGTGATGTGGTAAAGTAAATCACGTGAGTGAAATCATTGTTCTCTAAATACTCCGGTGTAACACAATAGTATATATACTCGCCGTAGTCAGTCATATAATAGAAAGTCATCTCAGCCTGCTCGACCTCCATAGGCTCCATCTCAGTGACCTTGAACTCATCTACGCGAATAGATTTTACCTCTTCATCCTCAGCATCATCCGAGGTAGACTTCTCTATTGACTTTTTCCATCGCTTGGCCTCCATTGGATCCATCAGACCTGCAAAGAAACGGTCTTCCTGTTCAACAGTCTCAGAATCCTCCTCATTTTCAGAAGGGTCCTTGCCTGTCTTAAGCCAAAAATTGATGACGTTGAGATTTTTATTAAGCTGTCTTGTGTGTTGGGCGTATAGCTTGTCATCTTTTTCCATTTTAGAAATATATGACTCATACTCGGCCTCTACTGCTCGTCTTGTATTTTTCTGTTTGAAATAGACAGGCATCAGAAACAAAAGCATCACGCCTATTGCACAGATAAATATATTAATTGTCAGCCAATCCATAGTATAAACTCCAATAATCTAGAAAAAGATTGAATAACTCAATAATCCTATCAAACACAATAGTAACAATGTATTAATCGCTGTAAATACAGAAAAAATCCTAATATCTCGCTGCTGTTTTTTAACTCCGTCATGGTTGTAGACTGATTCTAGATTAAGCTCAAATTCCTTAATCAGATTGTCCATCTGTGCCTTGACTGGCTTGGTGTAGTCAAGGGCATCCTGCAGATTTTGGACCTTGGTCTCTACACTTCTACAGAGCTTTTCATTGGTAGTCTGAGACTCATAGATTTTCTGTTTTATTTCTCCATTTTCAATAGCATAGAGCTGTAAAAGCTGCTGCAATTCAAACACTTCGCCTTGAAGTCTATCTATTTCTTGACGAATATCATCCTCAGCCATGCCTATGTATCTATGCTTAAAAATAGATTTTCCAGAAAATTCTCCCTTCATAAGCATCCTCCCGTCAAAAAATTCATAGAATATAGCATCCTATACCTACTTAGATATTATCACTTTTCACTATTATTTGTATAGTGGATTTGTAAATTATACAAAATGTAGTGCCCCAGCACTGGGAAAGAAGTCTGAAAGACTTCCATTATGAATGTGGGTGGAGTCACTGTGAATAGTAACAATCCATAAACATGAAGAAGCCAGGCCTCAAATAGGCCTGGCTAAAAAAACTATTAATTAACTTTCTTCAGTCCCTTTTTCTTTTCTGCGCTTTGCTGCTACAAATAATCCTGTGAGACCTCCAATTATTGGAAGTGATGCTCCAGCCCATCCATTAGGGCCAAGTTCACCATATCTAGCTACCTGATCATCATCGATGCCTGTGATTACATCTACATTTGCAGGTGCATCTACAATGTCATCATCAAGAATCTCCTGATCAAGTACTGCAAGTGGAACTCTTGCATCATTATCTATAGGTGTAATTACTGCTGCCTGTCTATATGTGTTGCCTGCTGCTACATTTGTATCAACACGGCCTGCAGCATCGCTGATATACTCTGTTGCCGCATTAGAAATTGTAATGCTCTCCGAGCCCTCAATTGCTTCTGATGCGCTAACTGATGCACTTGCAGATGCTGATTCTGAAGCGCTTGTTGATGCTGATGTAGAGCCACTCTGTGATGAAGCTACAGATGCTGACTCTGAAGCACTTACAGATGAGCTTGTGCTAGTTGATGTGCTTATTGAAGTGCTCTCTGAAGTACTTGTGCTTTTTGACTCGCTTGAAGCAACTGATGCTGATTCAGATGCGCTTATTGATGCTGCTTCTGAAGCTGATGTAGATAATGAAGCTGCTGTCTCTGATTCAGCCTTTGCTGTGCTAGCCAATTCACTAGCAGCTGTAGATGCAGACAAGCTTGCTGCAGTTGATGCAGCTGCGCTTTCTGAAGCAGCTATTAAGCTCTCACTCTTGTATGTGCTAAGACTCTGAGAATTAGCCTTTACCTGACTTGCCAAATTTGCAATCGTCTGAGATAACTGTACAAATCCTGATGTACTACCAGTTACACTTGTTGAGAATGCATTTGCATCCTCACTGAACTGCTCAGCTGCACTAGCAAGAGAGTTCATGTTTTTAATCATTTCGCTGCGCTCTGAAGCCTGTGAATGGTATGTTCCTTCGGTGTACCAATCGCCACCTTTGAGCATTTTGCCTTCATCATCTAATGTATAGTCAAACTCATATCTTGTGCTTACTATTTTAGCAATAACTGAGCCATCAGGCATCACTACGTTCTTAAATGTTTCTTTTTTAGGACTTACAGTATCTGTAACTGCATAAGCCTTTTGTACTACATTGATACCATATACTCCAGGAGCATAGTCTTCATGTGGAATTCCATTGATATCAGTCTGGTGAGTCTCATCTTTATAAAGAGAATTACCAAATTCATCTACAGTAACGTAGTCAAAGTATTCTTCATTATAATTTCCATCTAAATCAATCCACTTAACAACGTATCTCTTGTCATAATAGGTACTTCCATACCATCCAGTATGTAAGTTACCATTTTGAATATTAGCGTATAAAATCTTGCCCTCAACAAGCAATTTATACTCAATCATAGCCTCTGCTAAAGGACGACCATAAGGTATATAATACTCATTCAAAGATAGAGCAGGCTTTCTCTGTAAAGCAATTGCCTCTCTTTGAGCTTTCTCTTCAATTTCTAATTGAGCAATTTTCTGCTGAGTTTCTGCTACACCAGCATTATCATATCCGTTTGTAATAAATGTCTCTGATGTTGCTATATATTCGCTAGCTGCCTCGCTTTCAGCTACAGACATGCTATCAATAGCCTCTGACTGGCTTGCAGAAGTAGACTCTGACGTAAATAAGAGTTCAGATTCCGCATCAGATACAGATGCACTTTCAGAACTAATTGTTTCTTCAAGCTCTTCTATGCTGCTTGTAGTTGCAGCTGTTGCTGCCTGTGCTGCTGATTCTGGAGTTGCCTGAGGTGCTGGCGCTGCCATAAGAGTTGGAGCCGCCTTACGTGCTGGCGCTGCCATGAGCTTCGGAGCCGCCTTACGTGTTACTGCAACTGGTGCTTCTGGTTCTTCCTGTGCCTCTGGCGCTGCTGCCTGTACTTCTGGCGCTGCTTCCTGTACTTCCGGTGCTGCTGCCTGTACTTCTGGTGCTGCTTCCTGTGCCTCTGGTGCTGTTGCCTGTACTTCTGGTGCTGCTTCCTGTGCCTCTGGCGCTGCTGCCTGTACTTCCGGTGCTGCTTCCTGTGCTTCTGGCGCTGCTGGTGCTTCTGGTGTTACCTCTGCTTCTGGTGTTACCTCTGCTTCTGGCGCTGCTGGTGCCTCAGGTGTTACCTCTGCTGTAACTGTTGGCTCTTGTGAAGCTGTCTCAGCAGGTGCCTCTTGTGCTGCTTCAGGTGCAGAATCATATACTACTTCTTCGCCTGTAGTTTCTATTTCATGCGCATAAGCTAAGCCCATATTAGAAAAAACGCTGGCGCCCCCAACTGCTGTGCCAGTGATTACGATTCCTTTTACGAGATCTTGTACTTTCTTACCCATACTACTATCTCCTTTACTCGCCCTATCTTGTTCTCTTATAAGATATATCGGTCGACTATTATCTTTTCTGTAAAGGTATTATAGAAATTAAGTATGAAAAAACAATGTACAAATTGTATACATTCTGCCAAATTTAAAGCGTTCTTGCCACAAGCCACAGAGCACTATTCTCGGTAAAAATCTTCCTTCAAAACCCTTTCGTATTGGCCCTTAAACCACGCACCAATACCAGCAGTATTATCATTATGACGGCCATGAAGACCTTTTCCATATACTTGAACACCGGCAGAATTCAACTCTGACAATAGAGTCTCATAAGCGGTGTCATCATAATCATCTTCAAACATGTAAGAGACAATGAACTTGGTGTGACTGAAATCAGTGTTTCGAATTTTACTCCACACTCTCTCATTTAATGACTCCACACCTGCCATTGACATGTCCCCAGAAAACTTCTGGAGCAAATCAAGTGATGTTGGAAAGCCACCAGGTCTTTTAAGTCTCTCATTCTGCGCTATATTTCCAAGGCTAGCTAGAGGCTTACCCAATATAAGCGCATGTGGCTTCAAATCACATCCGTAGTACATAGAACCGATGGTTCCCATGGAGATTCCTGATAGAATCAAATCACTTGGGTAAAATCCTAGCTTACTTAAATATTTATCTATAATCTTAACCATTGTGCGCTCAAATTCAGGCGAACCCATATAAAATCCGCCACCCTCAAAACGCTGCTCAGCTAATAATAAGAAAGGACATCCCATTTTTCTCATCATGTAATATCCCTCAAAACCCTCCATGGTTTTGTAACCAGAAAAATAAACCGCCAAAGGTGGTTTCAAATCGCCTGGATCAAAATATGCAAATATTTCTTCTCTCTCAGAGGTAACATACCTCTCTCCACCTACCATGAATTCTCCTATATCCCATCTGGAAATTCTATCGTGGAGTCCAACTATCTCAAGATGCCCACTACCTCTGGCTCTTAGAGAGACAAAAATAGTTCCGGCACCATTTCTTCCTTCTATACGCACTTCATTTTGTAAATCCTCTTCGGAGAACTCCCAGGAATCCAACACATCCGAAAGGCTTCCTGAAACAAATTGTTTGATTGAAAGGGAAATCTCTACTCCCTCATCCTTTTTATATTCCAGCCAAAAGTCGATAGCCTGACCTTCTTCCATAGGAATATTTCCCCTCCAAAAAGCTATCTGCTTCATATCATAACCGTAATCGCCATCTAGACTGACGCTATACTGGCCATTCCATTTTACCTGCCCCTTGAAACCATTAGCTATTCCTACAGAACCAGGATTAAACTTTTCTCCATAAGGCTTGCTAAAATATTTTTTTGCTTCATTATTAATAAAATCCTGAATGTTATATGATGGCAAAAGTTTTCCCATTCTCTGTTCAAATAGGACACCATTTTTCTCATCCGGTTCAAAGCTATCTACAGCAAAAAGACAGTAGGAATATGACATATCCTTCACTGCCTTTATCTCCTCTGGCTCTAGATTTCTCTCTAGAACAACTATTTCATATATTTCCTTTTTATATTTCACTTCGCCATCAACAAAGATGTGCTTTATATATGAAGGGAAACTATACTTATTTTTCCAATCTTCAGTTCCAATTTGTAGTATTCGTATTTTCTCCATAATGCACTATTAGCCTAGCCAGCATACGCCAGCTAGGCCCCTTTTTGTTGTTTTTAATATTCTCTTTCCTCTACTTTTAGTCCCAGTGCCTTGTCAATAAGTGAGAATACGCCGGCAATTGGAACTATATATACAGCCTTTGAAAGCTGTAAGAATGTGCTTAAGTTGTCGCCCTGAATTGCAATTACAACAAATGTCAAAATTGTAAATCCAATCCAGAAACAATATGTAAGGAATTTTTCTCCCAGGAATACTTTTACAATTGTAACTACAACAAGTACTGCCAAAAGAATAATCCATGGACTTCCACAAATAATCTTCATGCCCTCAGCAAATCCTCCAATATTGTTCATGTTGTAAACTACAACATGCTGGAAGAATTCTTTTGCATTCTTAAAGTACCACAGATAAAGTCCCATAGGAACTCCCACTGTAATTAAACCTTCAAATACTGATACATAATATGCTCTGTATTCTTTGCCCTTTAGACCATCTGCTTTGAACTTGATAGCAAAGAAAATAAGCAATACAAGCCAGATAAAGATATAGCCTGGCTGCAAGAAAAATACTAGGCCTAAATCAATTGTAAGTAAGTATGTGTGATATGACAAGAATCCCTGCTGAAGCTGTCTTGCTACGTGATAGCATGTTAATGTAAGGATGAAGAACATCATTTCTTCTGCACCTGCATGAGTAAGGGCACCCCACTCAAAAACAGTTAAAAGACCCGCAGAAATCATCGCGAAAACTTCAGATGTAAATAGCTTCGCTGTTTTGTACTGGAATAACACAAGGAAAAAGATTCCAACTGTTTCCATTATAAATTGAACAATATGAGTGTCTGTTGGCAGATATCCCAGGCCATAGAACTCATAAAGCACTGGGCCATAATTTCCATCCACCTCCACGTAAGCTAAAAATCCATCGCGAATCTGATGGGCAATATCAAGAATCCCCTCCTGCATTGCTGTAAATGCATTATTCATCCATGGATTTAGTGGGCTGGATAACGAAATAACAAATGTAATCGCTAGAACCCCCAAAAATTCTAAACATCTTTTAAGCTTTTTATTCATCCCAATATCCTCCATAAAATAATTTAGAGAGTGACAAATTATATCACTCTCTAATTATAATTCACTTTTAACTACATTCTGTAAAGAAACTGTGAATTATTTCTCGTTTTCTGCTCTTACGGCCTCAGTCTTAGCTTCCTTCTTGTCTTTTGCTCTCTTTCCAGCTAAAGCACTGATGATGATAAGAATCCAATACCACCATACTCTTCCAGCAAGACCACTCTTTGAAATAGCAAGAGGTGTCTCTTCGTCTTCGATTGTAGTAAGGTCTTCATCTCCAACGTTTGCTGCTGTGTGATCATCATCAAGAACTACAGCAAGTGGTACCTGCTCGTCTGCAATTCCCTGAAGCTCATCACCTTCAAGCTCATTGAAGTTAGAAACTCTTGAAACTGTATTATTTGTAACCTCATTAAATGAAGTTGTAATTGTGTTATCTGTTGTGCTTCCTGCCACACCATTGTTCTCAGATGCAGAACCATTTGAACCAGCACCACTGCCTGAATTGTCATTTGCTGTGCTTGCTGCAGCAGAGTTGCTTGCACTAGTTGAAGCAGACTCTGAAGCTGAAGTACTTGCAGCTGTGCTTTCTGATGTAGATGCACTCTCACTTGTTGATGTGCTAGTTGAAGCACTTTCAGAAGCTGATGTACTCATGCTTGTTGAAGCACTTGTTGATGCGCTCTCTGATGCTGATGCGCTCTCGCTTGCACTTACTGATGCTGACTCAGACTGGCTAAGTGAAGCTGATGTGCTAGCTGACTCTGATGCACTAAGGCTAGCTGAAGCTGACTGTCTCTCAGAGTTACTAATACTCATACTCTCTGAAAGGCTTAAGCTTACAGAAAGTGACATACTCTGGGAAATAGAAGTACTTGTGCTCTCAGAAAGTGAAGCGCTTATTGATTCAGACTCACTTAATGAAGCTGATGTACTTGCGCTAAGTGAAGCACTTGTGCTTTCTGATTCTGACAAGCTTGCCGATGTTGATGCACTCAATGAAGCTGATTCACTCTCGCTTAGTGAAGCACTAGTAGATGCTGACTGGCTTTCTGATGCCGAGGTACTTGCACTTGTTGAAGCGCTTTCACTTGCGCTAGCTGATTCAGATAAGCTTATACTCATTGAAACACTCTGGCTCTCAAGTTCACTTATTCTTGCAGAGGCACTTGCTGACTCTGACTCTCTTATGCTCTCAGAGATACTTGCTGACTCTGATAAACTTGCTGATGTTGATGCGCTCTCACTTGCTGATGTACTTGCGCTTGTCGATGCACTTGTGCTTGCTGACTCACTCGCTGACGCTGAGCTGCTCTGGCTTGCTGATGTTGACTCAGAAGCTGATGCACTGTTGCTTAGTGAAGCTGATGTTGATGCAGATTCACTTGCCGAAGTGCTTGCACTTGTTGAAGAGCTTGTGCTTGCTGACTGGCTTTCTAATGCACTAGTTGAAGCAGAAGTGCTAGCTGATGTAGATGCACTTTCGCTTGCACTAGCTGATTCAGATAAGCTTATGCTCATTGAAACACTCTGGCTCTCAAGTTCACTTATTCTTGCAGAGGCACTTGCTGACTCTGACTCTCTTATACTTTCAGAGATACTTGCTGACTCTGATAAACTTGCCGATGTTGATGCACTCTCACTTGCTGAAGTACTTGCACTTGTTGATGCACTTGTACTTGCTGACTCACTTGCTGATGCTGAAGTACTTGCGCTTGTTGATGCAGATTCACTAGCTGATGTACTTGCACTTGTCGAAGCACTCTCGCTTGCTGATGTACTTGCACTTGTTGAAGCGCTCTCGCTCGCTGAAGTACTTGCGCTTGTTGATGCGCTTGTGCTTGCTGACTCACTTGCTGAAGTGCTTGCGCTTGTTGATGCGCTTGTGCTTGCCGACTCGCTTGCTGAAGTGCTTGCACTTGTTGAAGCACTTGTGCTAGCTGATGTACTTGCGCTTGTTGATGCACTTGTGCTTGCTGATGTTGACTCAGAAGCTGATGTACTGTTGCTTAGTGAAGCTGATGTTGATGCGCTTTCACTTGATGATGTGCTGGCACTTGTTGAAGCACTCTCGCTAGCTGATGTACTTGCGCTTGTACTAGCCGACTCACTTGCTGATGCTGAGCTGCTCTGGCTTGCTGATGTTGACTCAGAAGCTGATGCACTGTTGCTTAGTGAAGCTGACGTCGATGCACTTTCGCTTGCTGATGTACTTGCACTTGTCGATGCGCTCTCACTTGCTGAGATACTTGCGCTTGTGCTTGCAGATAATGATGCACTCTGGCTTGCTGAAATACTCTCACTGATGTATTGTGAAAGGCTTGCGCTAAGTGACTCGCTTATACTCTGGCTCATTGACGCGCTTGCTGAATTAGAAGCACTCACTGACTCAGATCTTGAAAGAGATGCGCTTTCAGATGCCTTTGCGCTCTCTGATAATGACTGGCTACGTGACTCAGAAGTCTGAGCTGAAGCAGATGCACTCTCTGATAATGATTCACTTCTTGACTGAGATGACTGATTAGATGCAGATGCACTTTCAGACATTGACTCACTTCTTGAAGCTGATGAACTCTCAGATGCCTTTGCGCTCTCGCTGATTGACTCTGTCCAAGAATCAGACTCAGAAGAAACCTCAGATACAGTCTCACTTACAGAATCTGAAACCGAAGTAAACTCACTTCTCTCATGAGCGTAATCATCTTTTCCCTTATCAAAATCATTGATTGAGAAATATGTATATCCCTTAACTCCAAAGTTGCCGTCTTTTGCCTGCCCAGCATTATTGAAGTATACATCTGTGTCTTCCTTAGCTTTTGCTACAAAGTTATCCTTAAAATTAACACTGTAGCTTGTTGAGCTAGCTGATGTATATAAAGTAACAGTCTGTGTCCAATTGTTAGCACCATGATTATCTATGGTAGCTGTAAATGTATATGTGCCGTTTCCATTGTTAACAATTCTAGAATTTCTATAGAAATAAGTCTTACCACCAATCTTGATTCTCTGATTGTTGTAAGAAACTGTATTTCCTTCGCTATCTGTAAGTGTTGAGTATGTTCCCACGCCCTGTGAATTAGAAACGACTACACCAAGGGTATTGTCTGCAGAGTTTCTGCAAACACCTGAAAGCTGTCC
>JAEEGI010023805.1_pt1 | contig 11994 bp, 8 predicted proteins | sample 8958751 | NCBI WGS metagenome assembly JAEEGI01 (sample SAMN16246545, study PRJNA631951) | gut metagenome | biome: gut microbiome; feature: rumen; material: KS-attached | host: Bos | place: Iran: Karaj | collected 2018-10 | reverse complement strand
TCCGTCCACATCAGCACCGGCTCCGGCATCCCGCCGGTGACATAGTACATTTTGAGCTTTTCATAGAGCGGATTGAAGAAGGCGTCCGGCAGCGGCTCAATGGTGTCAACGGAATCGAGGGCTTTTGCCAGATTATCGTCGCCGTTGGCGAGCAGGAATTCCGTAAAGGTCATCGGGTCGATCTGCATGAAGTTGACCTTGCCTACGGGGAAGGAGGACGGCTTCGACAGGGCAATTCCCAGCAGAGAACCGGCGCAGGCAATGTGGTACTGCGGCGCGTTCTCGCAGAAGTACTTCATGGAATTGATGACCTTCGGGCAATCCTGTACCTCATCGAAAATGATCAGGGTCTTTTCGGGCTGGATCTTTTGCCCGCTGGCCAGCATCAGGTTTTGCAGGATGCGGTCAACGTCCTTGGTGGTTTCGAAGAATTGCCGGTATTCCTCGTTCTCATCAAAGTTGAAATATGCTGTATTTTCATAATAACGTCTGCCGAATTCCTTGAGCACCCAGGTCTTGCCCACCTGCCGCACGCCCTTCAGGATCAGGGGCTTACGATAGGGTGAGTTCTTCCACTCCAGCAGCCGTTTGAGAATCAGTCGTTCCATTGAGCCCCTCCATCACATAATTCTTGGAGTTTTGGTGCCGTTCTTCACACTATTATTATACCCGACTAGAGCCACAAAAGCAATAGCATCACAGAATTAATTATAATATCGTGCTCTGTGTTCACACTTTTATAAGGAATTGCTTTGCGTAGAAATAATATGTAACTTCCGACAGCTTATGTCTGAAAAAACGAAAGGTATAAATCAGAGGCAGGGCGATGCTCAAACGCCCTGCCTCTCCACTACGATAACGGCAGTAGAAATACTCATTCATGAGAGAACCGCTTATAGATTGAACTATCAGGAGCTAACCAAATATAGAATATTGCGATTGACATTAACCAAATATGGTGATACTATGTGTGCGTAGAATCGCAGCAATCCAAACAGCAATAGTTAAATCGGAGGCAATACTAGTGGATAGTATTACGGAATTGGTCAAAAAGGAGATTCATGCCCAGTACAAGAGCGTTCGGAAGTTCTCTGAAGCAAGTGGGATTCCTTATAGTACCCTTTCGAATGCGTTGACAAAAGGGATAGGAGGAACCTCTTTTGATACAGTCACAAAGATTTTCTCTCTTTTGCATATCAAGCAGTCTTCCGATGACGGAATAGTCCTGTTCAACGAAGAGTTCCAGGATTTCTATACGAAGCTCACTCAGTTAGACGAACAGGGCGTCAATACTGTGTGCGCTGTGCTCAATTCGGAATACGTGCGATGCAACAGTGACCCGAATGACACTTCAATGAAGGCGTTTAACGGTTTCAGATATGTCAGAACGCCGGTAGAAGCCTTTGATTCGGAAAAAATCAAAACGCTCGTGAAGAAGGTTCAGCAGAATGGTCGCTAAGAATGCACGGAGAGCAGCCTATACGCTTCTGCACCAGTATAAACTCTCGGTTCCTACCCTCGATAATCTCGTCTATATTGTCGAGAACATGGGGTTCGAGATAGTCGATTATTCGACCAGTAGACTGGATTCGGATTTCTCAGATCTTGTTCAGAGCTTAACGATACATGAACTGGTTAAGACGGGCAAGGCCTTTGTATATCAGAATGCAGATGTAAAACTTCTGTTCCTGTGTGAGACCTTGAACCCAGATGAGAAGCTTTACGCAATTGCCCATGAGTTGGGACATATTCAGAGCGGGCATCTTCAAATCGGGGCAAACAGCAATTATAGCGTTGTCGAGGAGTATGAAGCAAACGAGTTTGCACATTATTTGCTAAACCCGGGAGTTGGAACACGGAGTATTTCGGTTGTTCAACAGAGAAAACCCTTGTTTGCCGTTCTCGTAGTAGTTGTCCTCGCACTATTACTTGGTACTATGGTTTTGAAGCACAACGCCTCAGAAAAGCAGTATTACAAGGAATACTATGTGACTGAAAGCGGGAAGAAGTACCACACAAAAGATTGCTCAGTAATAAGTGACAAGGCGAATGTTCATAGGCTGACTGCCGAAGAATATGAATCCGGGCTATACGAGCCGTGTAGCATCTGCAAACCAGGTGTCGACGGCTGATTGGAAGACTTTCGCTTATATGGCTTGCGCTTTAAATGAAGAATCATCTAAACCAATCCATAGACCGTGTCCAAACTATCAGAATTACCGAGGAGGGGTTACCGTGTCTATCCCAAGGAAGATAACTGTCTCATGTCCAAAATGCGGAAAGCGATTTGAAGCGCTTATTTTTGATAGCCTCAATACTGACTATTCTTCCGACATTGCAACTAAGATTATCAGTGGAGAACTGTTTGATGCTAAATGCCCGAAATGTGGTAGTATTGCTCATTTAGAATATGATATGCTTTACCATGACCTGAAGCATAAAGCTATGATTTGGGTTGGTCACACTAACAGCGAAAACTACGATTCAAGAGTTGCCGAAATGAGAGCAACTCAACAACTCCCAGACTATATGACACGTATTGTACCAGATATGAATGCATTGCGTGAAAAAGTGGCCTGCCTTGAGGCAGACGTTGATGACCAAGTAATGGAATTATTCAAATTGTTACTTGAGCACCAACTTATCGAAGAGAATCCAGATTTCAAAATAAGAAACTCCTTCTTTACATATGCAGATAATAAACTGATAGTGTTCTTTTATGATATGAATGGAAAGGAGATGCACTGTTATTTCGAATATGAACAATATGATGCTTTCGAAGATATATACCGTGAGCGTCTTTTGAAAATGGGCAATAAGCCATTTCAGATAATCGATAGAATGTGGGCAATACAGTTCTATAAGGAGATGCCTACTGAAGAAAATATCGGAACCGAGAAGAATCCTATGGAGGAACGCGAGAAAGATAACGAGCCTGATGAGTACGATGATTTCTTGGCAAAGTATGCAAAGAATAGCGTTGGAAAAGAGCCGGAACGCAAAAAGAAAGAGAGGACAGATCCACAGCCAACGCCCCCCAAAAATGAGGACGCAATACCAAACTCAAAGGCGACTGTAGAGAGCCAGAAAACTACGGCTACAAAGCCACACGAAGCAGAAAACAAGAATACTACGCAGAGACAGGCACCTGTTGAATCCCCAGAAACGGCTAAAGACAATTCAGACCCGGCAGAGGTCTTATATGATCGTTCAGAGCGAATTTCGCAGGGAAACCTTCCCATTGTATTGGAGAGGACAACCCTCAAACAAATAGCTAATGGCACAGTAATACTGTGCTGTGCATTTCGCTCAACTTCTGTCGAATCTATCAGAGCAGTGCAGGTTGATGTTAAGTGTTTAGATGTTTGGAACGAGCCTCTTCAACCAGTCGAAGGGTATCAGTATCTAGACTTAAAAACGAAGCGTGACTCTTCTTTTGGGGAGAATACCCCTATTCCCATTCCGGATCCACGAACAAGAAATGTTGAAGTTCAGATTCGGAGAATTGCTCTCGCGAGCGGGGAAGTCTTGCTTCGGAAAGAGGACAAGACATCGGTTTCTGAACCAAGACGCACCGAACATAAGAGTGATGATAAAGAAAACCAGAAGAGTAATAGCATTCATCCTGGCAGCAACGACAAAAATACAAAGCGATTCTTAGGGCTTCCAGTCAAGGTTTGGCTGATAGGTGTTGGCTGTGTTGCGGTTGTTGCCCTCGCTTCTTATTTCATCATAAAAGGTAAACTGTTGAATGTGGATCCACCAGCACAGGTTGTTCAGGAGCAGCAAACGTATACCGTGCTACTGAACCGAGACGAGGGCGAGGGTGGAACCACAGTTATAACAGTGGCAAATGGTAGCGTGTTGCCATTAGCCTATGCCCCAACGAAAAGAGGGTATGCCTTTAGAGGTTACTATTCCGAGCGGAACGGGCATGGCACTATTTATTATAATTATGCGATGGAATGCGCAAAAAGATGGGATAAAGAAAGTGACGGAACACTGTATGCTCATTGGGTAAAGAGACCGGAAACGTCGTTTAGCAATGACTCTCTCGTGGGTGATCCAGTCTATGTAGATATAAGAAGTATCGCTCCGAAATACGGCATTGTTGACCCTCTCACCGGAGAGTATTCTGCGTTTGTATGTGAATGTGAGACTCACAGTGGGCCAATTGTGTGGATTCTTTTAAAAAGCTCGACCTATAAAACGTTCTATGATTATAGAGTTGATCTAAAAGGAGATCCAAGTCTTAATGAGAAAAAGACATTTGAGAAACGAAGGATCCACGGAAACGTGATTACTTCCGGCTCGGTCCTGACAGACTTGCCAGACAAGACTGCTACTAAGATCATCGAGTTTTATTCGCAAGATTAAGTTTTACATAGCCATCTTCGCCAAACGAGCCCATTATTGATTCCTAAGCATGGTTGATAGCTATGGTTTGTTGAGCCGATTATTCAATAAATAAGTCAGAATGAAATAGTGGGAGAATCACAATGCCTGAAACTCAAATTGAAGAATTACGAAAAGCGATTATTGACGTGGCAGTGGAAGCTTGGCGATTCCGGAATGTGTTTGACAAAGCAATGTCCAAACTTGATTCTAGCGAGGGGAGTAAGTATTATAGTCAGTTCAACTGGTTTTATCGAAAGGTCGAGCTATCGCTCCAAATGGCTGGGATGAGGACCGTAGATGTTACCGGCCAACTGTATGATATAGGAATGGCAGTGACCCCGTTAAACCTGGATGATTTTCCCGCCGATGAGATTCTTTATATTGAGCAAATGGTGGAACCGATCATCCTCGATGACCACGGGATTGTTCGAACCGGAACAGTGATGCTTGGGAGGCAAGGGACATGATTCATTACATAGGAATCGATTTGGGCACAACCAATAGCGCTATATGCTCATTTGATGGAGAAAACGTCAGGGTTTGGAAAAGCCCAGAGCAGAACGATGTAACTCCGTCGGCCATCTATATTGACAGGCGTGGGAATCGTTATTATGGACAGCGTGCCTATGATAATGCTCCTCGAAATCCCAATAACAGTGCGACTCTCTTCAAAAGGTTTATGGGCACCGATACGAAAATTGAGATTAAAGGTGCGGATCTTGCATTGACTCCAGAAGAGTGTAGCGCCGAAATCCTGAAGGTATTATTCGGCTATCTTCCGGAAGAAATCCGTAATTCAGAGGACACTGCTGTCGTAATCACTGTTCCCGCAGCCTTCAACCAGATGAAGAAAGATGCAACGCTTGAGGCTGCAAGGTTAGCTGGGTTCCAGAATGTCGCGTTAATGCAGGAACCCGTTGCTGCTGTTATGAGCGTAATGCGACAAACGAAGACAGAAGGTGTTTTTCTGATTTATGATCTCGGCGGCGGAACCTTTGATGTTTCCATAGCAGAGAACATAGGCGGAAAGGTAAACCTGCTTGCTCACGGTGGGATTGAGATGTGCGGCGGTCGTGATTGGGATCGGATCGTGTTTAACAGTATTGTTGTCCCGTGGCTTCGCTCGCGTTTCGAATTGCCAGAGGATTTTCTGATCAACAGCCAGTACAAGACTTTAATTAGTTTAGCTCAATGGGCTTCGGAAAAAGCAAAAATCGAGCTATCATCTAAGGAGGACAGTATTATCGCGTTGGGAGAAGTCGAGGCCCGATCCATGGATCTCAACGGAGATGAAATATACATTGATATCCCTATAGCACGGAACCAGCTGGATGACTTGATCTCCGAAATGATCATGGACACGGTAAATGCGACCCGTGAAACCATGCGCAAAGCAGGACTAACAGCGAATGATATCGAGAGGATTGTATTCGTTGGAGGCCCTACGAATTACAAACCGTTAAGAGATACCGTTTGCCATGAGCTGGCTTTGCCCGCTGATACAACAGTAAACCCAATGACTGCTGTTGCTGAAGGCGCGAGTATCTTTGCTGAATCAATCAATTGGGATGATTTTAAACATGAGAGGAAAGCTGCCAGTGCAGAAGTAAAGAGCGATTATCAAATCAGTTTCAGATATACGGCCAGAACGCCGGATTCCAAAGCGAAAATCGTTTTCATCACGCAATCTACGGATAACTTCGGCGCAGAAGTGAAAAGCCTGGATACAGGATGGACTTCGGGGAGGTTTGCCCTGAGTAATGGTCAGGCAATAAGCTTGCCTCTGCACAGAAGCGGAGACAACACGTTTGAAGTAAGCGTCTTTGATGCTTATGGACGTTCAATGCGCTTAGAAGAGAGCCGGATTGTGATTACAAAAACGATAGCAACGATCGGTGCGATTCCTGCGTCACAGTCCATTGGCGTTGAGGTTATGAAAACCCTCGGCGGGAGTTCTGTACTTGAGTTTCTGGTCAAAGAAGGAGATGATCTTCCGAAGAAAGGGGTCACCACTTTTAAAGCCGGGCAAACGATAAAAGCGGGCTCCGGCTCATCTTTGAATATTAAGCTTTGGGAAGGTAGTATCGAATCACCCGTGGAAGATAACCGTTTCATTGGAGTCTTGAAAATATCCGGGACGGATTTTGAAAGCGGTGTTATCACTACAGGAACAGAAATCATCTGCGAGTATGAAATGAGCGATGCTGGAGCAATCAGCCTTGAAGTCTCTATTCCATCGATTCGAGCCACTTTTGGCAACAAAAACTTCTATTCGCGCCAAGAAGGCCAGAGGGATTCTTTAGATACAGACAGGATCTCTGATGATGGTCAAGTAATGCTAGACAGAATTGATGATATGGGCAGCAAGGTTAATGATGAACGCTTGGATAGAGCAAGAATGAAAGCAAAGAATGCAGCCAGTATCGCCAATTCTTATAGCAGCAATGAAGATGTACAAAAAGCATCGAATGACTTGCTCGAGTCTAAGAAACTCGTTTATGATGTGAGAAAGGACAACCTGAGCCGTATCAGGCAAGCCGAACTAGAGAGCTGCGTAAGGTTCTTCAACGAATCAGTAAGGCGTTATGCAAAGCAGACTGAGGAAGAGGCTTTTGACAATCAATCGCAAGCCGCTCAACGTGCGATTGACCGAAATGACCCGGATTTTGAAAATCTACTTGATCAGCTCAAGAGGAAAAACTTCGCAATTCTGTGGCGACAGGATTGGTTTGTCATTGATTGGTTCAAGCAAATGGTCAGTACACCCTATAACTATGCTGATTATGATAAATTCAACATGCTTATGAGAAAAGGCGAAAACTGTATTACTAACGACAGAATTGAAGAATTGCGCGAAGTAATCAGGGAGTTGTGGGGAATTGAGATCAAAGAGACATCCTTTGCAGATATGGTTGAGAAGACAAATATCGTAAGGGGGTAAAGAATATGGAGAGATGGCTTCCAAAAGGTTTTCAGCTTGAAAATGGAGAAAAAGTCAGTAAACAACTTTCTTCGGGTTCAGAGTGGCAACTCTATTTGTCGGATAATCAAAGCTATGTCTTGGCTATCTCTCCGCAGTTGTATTCAAAATGGGAAGAGCTTAGCGTATTGCCGTTTGGATTGTTCTTTGAAGAGGAGGCACCATTCGGAAAACTGTGGATCAGTTTTGACAAGTATAATAGTCCAATAGCTTCTGTAAAACATGGGCCATATCCGGAGAATGCAGAAGATGCCCGTGCATTCGCTGTTGCATTGAAAAAATCAAGAGAGGCAATACCTGATGCGTCTTTTGAGGATGCCATCTACTTTGAACGATATTCTTTGATGCTACCTACATATGGAGATAAGTCTCTCGATGATCAGACGGTTCTGTGTCGATGGGTGACTTCTGGAGTTGAAATATCCATAGATAGATTTGACCGACTCTGTGAAATCGTGTCTTGGATGTCTCCGCTGGTATTGGAGAGTGTAATTAGTGATGCAGGCTTCTCCGTCTCTCATGATATTGCTTTATCCATAGCCAGTGAGCGAACTCAGGAGGCAAGTGAAACAAAGACTGTCGGTCCTATAGAAAGAAAGGCATCAAACGGATTCGATAAGGCTTTTTCCCTCCCCGGTAGGCCAGATCTGGAGGACTTCTTTAATGACCATATTATCGATATCATCCGTAACAGCGAAAAGTACAAGCGGATGGGAATTGACTTCCCTTCAGCTATTATCTTACACGGACCTCCTGGTTGTGGGAAAACCTTTGCAGTTGAGAAGCTCATAGAGTATCTTGGTTGGCCAAGCTATTATGTTGATTCCGGGAGTATCGGCAGTCCTTTTATTCATGATACCAGCAAAAAGATCTCGGACATGTTCAACAAAGCAATTGAGAATGCCCCCTCTGTAATTGTTATCGATGAAATGGAGGCATTTTTAACAGCCAGAGAAGTATCACAAGCGTCAGGTCAGCACCATGTTGAAGAGGTTGCTGAATTCTTGCGAAGGATACCTGAAGCTACAACAAAAGAAGTACTTGTGATTGCAATGACAAACCTGATCGATTCAATCGATCCGGCAATACTCCGTCGCGGAAGATTTGACCATATTATTGAAGTGAAAATGCCATCGAAGGCAGAAGTGGAAGAACTCCTGCGGCATTTGTTTGAGAATCTTCCTGTCTGTGAGAGCATTGATTACGACCAGATCTCATCTCGGCTTGAGGGACATGCTATGTCGGACATAACATATGTGGTCAAAGAGGCAGGACGCCTTGCAGTCAAGCGAGATGAGGATGCCATAAGTAATAACCTATTAAATGAAGCAATTAACTCTTTGCCGAAACAGCAAGGCAAACCTAGGAAAATCGGCTTTTAGATATACGAAAAAGGTGATCTGAATGCAGTACAAAGACAATCCGTTTAGAGTTCTTGGTGTATCACCTATAGACGGGAGACGTGAAATCGTCCGCAAGGCTGAGGAAAAAGAACTCTTTTTGGACCAACAAGATTGTGCGAACGCTAGGACGATACTTACTACACCACAGCGTCGGATAGCAGCGGAGGTCCATTGGTTTTTGGATTGCGATGACTCGGAGATTCAAGAGATTGAAGACTATATTGCTGGGCAGATGGAAGGAAAAGACAGCGATAATCTTCAATGGGAGGATTATTGCCCATTGACCCAGTTGAACATACAGTTGGCTTGCATTGATGCCCAGGATTTTCAGAATGCACCATCTGCAAAGTTTTACATCCTTGGAATCAGCAGATTGTTTGAATCGGTAGATGCCGACAGTGTTCTTCAATTGATCAATGTGTGCAGGAACAAAGCCGGATTTCCAGAAGTTATAAATACCCAAGAAGTCGAGTCTACATTGGCCGAATTGCGCACGGAAATCAAGCAAAGTCTATCTAACCATCTTCAGAAAATACCTGAGGATAGCTATATCCAAATCGTTACCATTCTTTCAGAATCTTACTTCGGAAATCAAAGATATAAAGGTCAAGCTGTCTTGGAGGACGTGATTTCAGAATACCAGATCTACATAGATGATACCCTGCACCAGTTCGGGCAGAGTATCATTAAAACTGCAAAATTCATCTTAATGGGTGTGCAGAAAATTGATGTGAGCTGGGCTGTCTCAGATCTTTTGGACCAACTCCGCGCATGGGACCGGCTGGCACAGCCGTTACAACTTGGGGCATTAACAAAGGGCAGTTCTCATGAGGAAAGCAAAGAAATACTGCTGTCCTTAAGGGAATTAGCAGTAAATCTTCACAATGAATATAACTTATCTGAAGAATCACTTGCTATTACTATAGCAACACAAGAGGTTTTTAAAGAACTGCCGGAGTATGCTGAATTACTGAATGAGGACAACCAAGCATTAACAGGGATAATAGAAGAAAAGGGAAAAGAGGAAATCCCTGATCCTGAATTGCTACGGCAACAGGAAACTGCGGAAAAAATAGAGCAAAGCCTGAAACAACTTGAGAAATCCATGAAGGATGTCCAAGAATCGTTACCAGAACAGAGAAAGGAGAAAATCAACAAACTATTATCCCAAATGACAGAGTTGGATAAATTCATCAAGTGGAAGGTTAGCGATCGGGGGCTTCGCAATCAGCTTCGAGAGCGCATCGCGTATATGGTTCGCTCGGTGGGCATTGAATTGCACAACACAAATGAAGACTATGCAAATTCCTTAAATGTGATAGATGCCGTAAAAGAAGAGTTCGGGGACCTGGATCAAATATCCCGTGCGACCAATCAAGATATTTCTGTGTTGACGTTACAAATCAGCAGACAGATAGCAGCAGAGGTATCAAAAAAGAAAAAGCGGAGAGGTGTGATTATTAGCGCGTGTGTCGCTTTCGCGTTGTTGGTAGGTTGGTTAGTGACAGGTGTTGTGGTTTCCAGAAACCAAAACTCAAATCAAACGTCGCTATCAACAATAACGACGCCGCGACCTACTGTAAAACCAACTTCAACAACGTCACCGACGGCAAAGCCGACGACTAGGCCAACAACTACGCCAAGACCAACTGTAAAGCCAACCGCTACACCTAAACCAACCGCAAAGCCCTCACCGACGCCTCAGCCAAAAGAAATGCCTCAGAATGGAAAGGTATTTTATAGCTCCACTAGTGATCGACCTAGTTCCTTCAAAGTTACCAACAACAGTTCATCCAACTATTATATGAAGTTCGTGAAAGCAGGGACCAACACCAAGGTCATAACATTCTTTGTCCGTGCAAATAGCACTGCTACCATTGATATGCCATCAGGGAATCTTGAATTGAAATATGCATATGGAAACACCTGGTATGGAGAGACCCTCCTTTTCGGGGATAAAACGCAGTATGCCAGAGACAAAGAATATTATGATTTCACAAACTATACTTGGTCTATCACATTTGAGGCAACGACAAATACTGGGAATACGATGTTGGTTGAAGGTATTGATGCTGAAGATTTTTAGGGTCTCTCTTACCTAGGCACACAATTCAAGTAATGTCGCCTAAAGATTTGATGTACGATACCACATTTGAGAGTAAGTGGTAGTAATGAGCTTGTTGTTTTGCTTGTTAGATGATAAGGAGGGATAAAAATGAGTATTGACGGAGCGTATTTCAAATGCCCTTCTTGTGGTAAAGAAATATACTTTGAAATATCATCATATAATGAGGCGCACAAGTGTCCAGATTGTAGTCAGTTTTGGGTTCTTGAAAAAGGCGAATTGAGGGAAGCGACAAAAGACGAGATATGAAGACAGTTAATTGTAATCGTTTTCTCCCTACTTGCGATTGTTAGTCACAGAATTCTGCAGGAGGAGGCCATCCGTAACGAGATGACCTCCTCCTTTTCCCGTTCAACCATATTGCCTCAAGTCGGATAATCAGTATCCGAACTTGGGCACCGGGCTGGTATCTGTGCTGTGGGGCGGAATACAACGGTCAGCCACTGCGCGTTGGATGTCAGCCACTCGTTGAGATAGCCCTCCCGTCCTTGCATTTTTGCAAGACTGCGGGAGGGCTTTTTGTTTTTCTTGCGGAACCGCCGGATTTTCACGGTCTAAGACTTTTTCTCCGTATATTCAGACGGCAAAGAAAAATGCCGAAAAATTGAAAGGAGAAAAGCCTATGACGATTTTTGAAGCCGTCAAAGCTGAGGTCACGCCAAGGATGGCAGCGGAACGGTACGGTCTGCGTGTCAGTCGAAGCGGGATGGTTCGATGTCTGTTCCACGACGACGCCACGCCCAGCATGAAGCTCTACGACGATCACTACCACTGCTTCGGCTGCCAGGCAACGGGGGACGTGATCCATCTGACCGCGAAGCTCTTTGATGTTACAGATCAGGAAGCAGCGAACAAGCTGGCCGAGGACTTCGGCGTCCAAAGCGAAAAGAAGTCCATACTGGCAAAGCTACACCGTTTACAGGAACAGGCCGAACAGGAAAAGCTGTGCTTGCGGGTGCTGCGGGATTACCTTCATCTTCTGGAAGGGTGGAGAACAAAGTTTGCGCCGAAAACGCCGGAGGAGGCACCGGACGACAGATTTGTCGAAGCCCTGCTGATGGTTGACTGTATCGAATACCTGCTGGACA
>JAEEGI010023804.1_pt1 | contig 11994 bp, 7 predicted proteins | sample 8958751 | NCBI WGS metagenome assembly JAEEGI01 (sample SAMN16246545, study PRJNA631951) | gut metagenome | biome: gut microbiome; feature: rumen; material: KS-attached | host: Bos | place: Iran: Karaj | collected 2018-10 | reverse complement strand
CCCCGGTACCATCTTAAAAGCCGCAAATCGTTTGATTTGCGGCTTTTTTGTATCAAGAGAACGATCATTTATGCCACTTTATGCCATTCAGGTCATTTTTTTCAGCCCTGCCACCGCATTTTCAATTACAGTTCAAAAACAATATGGAAAATATTTATTCACACATCCATCAAAGCGCATCAAATGACTCATAAGTAGCGCATTATGCAGTCTCCAAACAGACAAAAAAGAGTCTGGAGGAGTAAAAAACAAGCACTGAGTTATGTAAAAATACATCCACTCAGTGCTTACGAATTCCCCTAAAAAAAGTATGTGACTACCGCCCCTAATCGACGCGCTCCTCCGAAACGCGGAGAAGCAGGTCGCTTTCCTCCTTCTCGACAGGATCGGGCATGAACGGCGTCGCGTCAAACGGTCCGACGACAATCGGCAAAACAGTGAAATTGTCTTCGGCGCCAGCCGCTAGAACATGTTGTTTCAACTGCTCCGCAATCGTGTTCGGATCATTTGTGGAAGCCATTACCATCTCGATGGTTGCGTCATCGAGCATTCCCCAGACGCCGTCAGAGCAAAGCAAAAAGACGTCGCCCGGGCAGATGGCGATTTCCGTCCATTGCGGATGGAGCTGCTGCCCGCCGCCGACGACGCGCGTCAAAACATGAAGCAGCTGCGGCGACACGTTGTCGATTTTCTGCTTCCGCTGGAGCATTTCGTTGCCGACGGTGTGGTCCTGCGTGATGAGAAACAATTCGCCATTGCGCAGGCAATACAACCGTGAATCACCGACATGGCACACCAATGCCTGGTCCGGATTCCATGGATTGAACAGGATGGAAACCACCGTGCTACCCATGCTGCCGTAATGACGCGCCATCGCATAGGCCTGAATGGCCGTCTGGGATTTGTGCAACGCCTGCTGTACACAGTATTTACGTTCGCCAGGCGATTCGTCCTTCGTGCCTTTCATGCTTTTGGCGAGCATGTTGCGAATCATCTTCGAGGCGACTTCACCCGCGTCGCCGCCGCCCATGCCGTCCATGACGGCGAAAAAGCCGTCTTCAGGCAACGCCAAGTAGTTGTCTTCGTTATTTTTGCGAACAAGTCCCATATCCGTGTGGGCATGGTATTGGAGAAACGATGCGAAATTAATCATTGTTTCACCTTCCCCCACGAACAACCAGTATGATTCGTGTCAATTTTCCATAGCATGACCATGATCTGCTCTTTATCCTTTATCCATAACAAGATGCAACGACCGTCGCGGCGGTCGAGCTCGATTGTGTGTTTCAACGTGTAGCCCTGCTTTTGCCAGCGGGAGGCGACATGCTGCTTCGCCATGGACAGCGTCACATGGAGCGTCTCCTGATGCTGCCATGCGACATCCTTCCGTTCGGCCGCCGGCGGCTGGACGGAAGGTGCCATCTGCGCATAAAGCGCACAGCTACAGAATATTATCAATAAAAAACGTTCAGTTCGCATAGTATCCTAACACACGCGAATATTTGGTACTGCCCTGCTGGCAGGAGCCGTCCGGAGCGCTGTCACTGGCAGGAATGTCATCGCCCGTTATATCCCACAACGCCCCCTTGCCGAGCGATTCGGCGGACGCGGAGCGGTCGTACGTCCCTTCGGAGGACGACCACCGTTGCATGACGAAGAATCGGTAGTGGTCTTCATCCGACGTGTTCAGACCGATTTTCGGCGACGCCTCCACATCGTAGAACACTTTCGATATGCCCATCAGCGAACTCGCGCGGGTGGAGCCGTGGGATGCGTCGATGGCGGCACCCGTCATGACGGAGAAGTAGTTGGCCGTTTTGGACTGGTAGAAATTCTTCGCATTGACGGCGCTGATGCCGACGCCAGGCGTCGTATTGAACATGCTTTTGACGTGTTTGTTCAGCTTTTCATTCTTGCCAGAATCGTCGAAGCCGAAACGGCGGTCACCCCAAATGGAGGCGAGGCGTTCAGCGGATAGCAACTGGATGTTGCCCAATGTGATTTCGCCGATGGAAAACAGCGCGCCGAAGAGGAAAAGGTACAGCGGGAAGACGATGACGGCTTCCATCAGTACCGAACCTTTATCATTAGAATGTCTTTTTTTATGTATCATGTGATCAGTGGTCAGTGGTCAGTGGTCAGCGGCCGATGGTTGGGAGGGCTACGCTCCTGCGCGGCCGGTAATTTGTTAATATAATTATGAATTATGAATTGTGAATTATGAATTGTTAATTGTTTTTCATTTCAATCTGTTTAACGCTTGGCGCGCCTTTCAGATCGCTACCCGGATTCGATGTCCGTTTCAGATCGCGGCCTTTGTTTTCAATGGTCGCCTTACGTTCGACGCCTTTGCCTTGGCTGTTCTCCTTTCCCATCATCGTCTCCAAATCGCTCTTCAGGGTTTGCAGCGATTGGTTCATCTTGTCGGATATGTCGATATGTTCGAGGTCAACGGCAAAATTGATAAGCCCCATCAACGCGCCTTTGATCTGCGAGGTGATGGAGGAAATCGTGTCCATGAGGCCGCTGGCGAAATCCTTGAACGGCTCCATGGCATTCTCCAGCCATTCCATAGCTATGGGGCGCTCCAAAGGAGAATCCAGATCGAACTTGTTGTTGAATTCGTCCATGATCCCACTTATCATATTATCAAAACCGTCTACCATATTATTAAAATCACCCACGATTTCGCCGACTTGATTAGAGAAATCACCCATGAGCCCGTCCCACTGGCTCTCAACAGTTTCACCATCCAATATCACATTGAGGGTTCTGTCCAGCACATCCATCTCCCCCCGTCCAATTAATTCTGACATAGCATTAGCGAATCCTTGAGGACCACCAAACATAAGATTGTTCATAAGTTCTGCTCTTTCATATCCCTCCATAAAATCGTTAACGTCATTGGAAACACTGACAATGTCCTCCGCAAGGGAAGTCGCCGCGCCTTCGCCGAAGACCTTATTAATCCCTTCGCCAATATAAGGGCCGATAATGTGTGAGAGGACTTCACCGCCGACTGTGGCAACGGCATCGCCAAGCTTTTCACCGATTTTTGCCCCACCAGGGAATCGGGACCCCGCAAGCGCGCCCCCAATCTTGCCGCCGAGCTTGACGGTTCCTTTGCTGATAATCTTGCCAGCGATGTCGCTGGCAACCTTGCCGCCAACATCGCCGACAACTTGATTGGCGGTCTCATCCGTCATTTTCGAACCGGCATGTTGCGACTGGTCGCCAACCTTGTCAAACGTGCCTTGCACCGTCTTTGCATCGGAGTAATGATTAATAACCTTTTCAACAAGATCAGCAGGTGTCTTCGCCCTGCCATTGGTCTTGACAAGCGTGATTTCAAGAGGAATTTCGCTGTTCAAGACGGCGGGGGCCCATGAATTCGGCCGTCTGGAGCCGATGTCAATGGGGCGCAGGAAATCCTGCCTATCCACATGGGCGGCCAGCAGACGGCGTGCCTTGAACGGATCGATATCGTCATGGCGGCTGTCCGAAACGTTTGGCGCGATGTTGTTCAAGACGTTGTCTTTCAACTCCTTGGCATCTTTCAACATGTTTCGGATGACATCATTGACCGCCTTCGGAATCGCATCGCCCTGCTTCAACGGTGCAAGGCCTTTCAGCGACTCTGCCGCCTGTTTCGCCTTCTCGCCGAAGACCGCGCGGGCGGCAGAAACGCATTCCGCCGCATTCGCCTTCAGAGCGGTGGCATCCTTTCCGTATCCATCCGCGACGGCCGCCATCCCCTGCTCAAAATCAGCCAACGCGTTTTCACAACGGTCTGTGTACTCCTTTATGGCTGCGTTCGAGGCGGTTATGAAATCCGCAAAGGCCGCGTCCGTCTTCGGCAACTGCGTCTTCAGCACATAAAAGATCTTCAACAACGACAAGTCATGGCTTACGGTGTATTCGCCTATCTGCTTCTGCAAAACATCACACCAATACGCAACCTGTTCCGTCAAAAGATCTTCAGCCTCGCAATGCGGCTTCAGCGTCGCGAAGACAGCGCTGGAAAGTTCCGCAAGTTGTTTCCGCGCCACCACATAGGCCTCTTCCGCCGAAGCGGCCTTCAACGTGGCGGCGGCATCCGTCAACGCCTTCGCCACGTCTTCTGACGATTTCCGCAACTTAGCCAACGACTCTTCGGTTGTTTTCGCAAACGCTTTCCATTCATCGTCTGCAGAGCCGGAAAAATCTTCCACATCGCTCTTTAGGTCTTCCAACTGGCGTCTGAAAGCTACCTTGGCGACCGTCGCCAGCCAGCGAGCGGGAGAGACCATCAAAACGGGCGACGGCATTTTTTTCTGCTCATCCGCCGTCTTCGGCACGGGAAACGCCATCAACGACTTTTCGATTTGAGACATGATGTCCTGTCCGGCCTGTTTGATTTGCTGCGTAAGCTTTTCTTTCAGAGAAAGAAGCGACAACGTTTCCTCCACGATGCCATCGATGGTTGTCGTCTTCAGTTGCTTCACGTTAGCAACGGCCTGCGGGCAGGCCGCGAGAAATTCGCCGACGGTGTCCGCCGTGGCCTGCAACGCCGCTTTCAGAGCGTCCGTTTTTTCTTCAGAAAACACGTTGTCATCGTGATTTACGTTATGCCATGCGGGACTAATCGGCAAGCCGGGCATCCACGCCGAAGCGCCATTGGCAATCTTGGCCTGCACCGTCCATGCCGCATCATAAGCGGCTTCACGGTTGGCGAAGATGTTCTGCAACGAACGGATGCCGACGCCCAACGCATAGCACGCTTCGTCCATTTTGTCTTCCTTCGCGAGGCGAATCGCCTTATTCAGATATTTTTTGGCGTTCAGATAACGCGTATCATTGGGCGAAACGGAAAATTTTCCGTATGTTTTGACGGGCGTGCCTTCTGCCAAAACGCCTGTGTTGAACACACGGTCTTGATTCCGATACATTTGGACATTCTTCTCGCCCGCCTTGCGCTCAATGGTGATGTCACTACCGTCAGACCATGCGCCATCACCGACGCGAATCGCCTGTTCATCATTAAATCCTAACGTCTTGCAAATATCCTGCACGCCTTTCGCATGGACGAATGACTCCCAAGCCATCGTCGTCTGACAAGCCAACAGACTGAAAACCATCAATAGGGAGACCAATCTTTTCATTTCGCGTCACCTCCCTTCGCCATTTTGTAGTATTTCAGAACCGCTTCGCTGGCGTTCAAATCATACATTTCCAATGTCGGAGCCTTGGCGGTGTCTTTCGGAATCGTGACGGTGACAACCAGTCGCGGCATAAACATCGGAATGTACGCAAACACTGTGGCGTTGGGCTTTTTGTAATAGGAATAAAAAACGAACTGTTCGCGCACATCGTCCGGCAAGTTCATGATCCGGCGGATATGTTCGTCAAATTTGCCATCCCAGAAGATTTTTTGGAAGGCATCACGCTTTCCGTTTTGGAGGATGATCTGCAGCGATTTCATCAACTTCACGTCCTCGTTGTTTTTTACCAATTCACTCGTGAGTTTGATGCGCATGGCCGCACGCAGGCCGATAAGCTTCATTTCGTCCTCCAGATTGGAAACCGCGAACTCGCCGAGGCTCGGCGTCGCCTTCTGCGGGAATGTCTTGTCGAAATGCTCCGCTGTCTTCATGAAGACGATTGCCAGTTCTATGAACAATGGGCCTCTGGAAACGACGGTCGTGAACGGATATTTGGCGGGCGTTTCGCCGCGGAATGTCTCGCCGGCCAACATGGCGAATTTCGTGACGGAGCCATATCCGCCCTCTTCAGGAAGCTTCATCTCCAATAATAAAATGGTATCCCAGAACGGATTGTAAATTGCGCTGACAGCAGATGTTGCGTCATAGCTTCCCGTAATTTCCATCGAGCCGACGAAGAAATCCGTGAGCAGCTCCTTCTTCAACGGCTCCATGCGCTGCTTCCAACGGCGGAAGCAACGGTTGTCGAAGAACTTTTCTGCCGCAATTTCCGGTTCGCCGATAGCCATCCGATGGAATTCCGTGACCGTTCCCATGGTCTGCAAGGCAGGCCGAAGTGCTTGGGAATTAGGCATTTCAGTGGCGGATTGCGCCATCACACACATGGCGGAAATCACCGTCATGCACAGAAATTTCGTGATAAGATGGAAATGTTCGTTTTTCATTTTTCTATTGATGTCTCATGGTCGCCGAAGCGGCGACGCATTCATGTAGATGGTTCTGTGATTGCGCGGAAGCGCGATATAAGGCCGTCATCTTTATGGATTCGCATGCTCATAAATGCCCGGCTTGCCGCTAGGGCCTATTCTGTCGCGGCCCACATTGTCGCGACCGCCGCTTCTAGGGCTTACCCGTTCGCCGCCTTCGATGCCTATGCCCTTCCTGCGGCCGCCGTCATCACCGCCCATCTGGACTTGCTGAACAGCCGGCGTGCCTTTCAGCTCGCCTTTTGGACTCGACTGCCGTCTCAAATCACGCCCTTTGTTTTCGATGGTAGCCTTGCGGACGACGGATTTGTCCTGTTCGTCGTCCTTCCCGCTCATGACGTTCAAATCACGCGTTAGAACGCGCAACGATTCGTCCATTTCGGCGGAGACATCGACATGCTCGATATTGACGATCAAATTCATAAGCCCCATCATGGCACCACGTATCTGCAACGTAAAGGAGGAGATCGTATCCATCATGCCACTGATAAATTCCGTGATGCCCGACAAGGCGGCATCCAGCCAACTGATGGCGATGGGGCGTTGCAACGGATCGTTCAGATTGAACGTGTCATGGAATATATCCATGATCTTGTCCATTTCGTTGAGAAACTCATCTTTCTGTTCTTGTGTATATTTTGACGGATCAAATTCATCCTGCCCAAACTTGAGGAAATCAGGAAGGTAGTCGTTAAGGCCATCCCATTTGTCGTTTATGAAATCAATGCCATCGACGATGTTATGTGCGAGATTATCCGCCGTACCTTTGCCGAAGAAATAATCAATACCGTCTGTAAGATGCTCGCCGACCCAATCGCCGACGAAACTACCTGCGACCGCGCCGAGAAATGTACCTGCACCTGTCCCGATGGCTTCACCGACAGGACCAAAACGCGAACCAATAACACGGCCAAGGAGTCCGCCGCCTTTTTCAAAAAGATTTCCCGCCAGCGAACCAGCCACTTCGCCACCGACATCCCCCATGAGGTCATGGGCTACATCAGTGGTAAAACCATTGTCGGAGATTCTATCGTAATAACCCTTTTCTTTCCCAAGCTTGTCCCCCTCGTCCTTAATCTTCTTCCCGTCGTTAACAATCTCGAAGAATGTTTCGTAAGCTTCGGCACTTGGACGCCTCACCATCGTGATTTCCAACAAATCGTCGTTCTTCCACACGGCGGACTTCCATGAATCAGGATGTCTGGAGCCGATGTCGATGGGGCGCAGGAAGTCTTGATGGATCACATTGGCGGCCAGAAAACTACGCAATTTCAGCGGATTGCATTCGGCTTGGCGGTTATTCGGAACGCCAGGCGCGATATTCTTCAAGACATTGTCTTTCAGATCCTTAGCATCGTTCATCAAGCCACGGATGACATCGTCCACCGCCTTTGGAATCGCTTCTCCCTGCTTCAACGGCGCGATGCCCTTCAGCGATTCCTCCGCCTGTTTCGCCTTCTCGTCGAAGGCCTTGCGAACATTGGAAACACATTCGGCGGCGCTCGTCTTCAAGGCGGCAGCATCCTTTCCGTAGGCATCCGCGATGGTTGCCATCTCCTGTTCGAAATCCGCCAACGCGTTTTCGCAACGGTCCGTATACTCTTTTACAGCTGCGTTTGAAGCGTTTATGAAATCCGCGAAGGCCGCATCCGTCTTTGGCAACTGCGTCTTCAACGCATAATAAATCTTCCACAGCGAGAAGCCATGACGCACGGCATTTTCGCCCATCTGCTCGTTGAGAACATCAACCCAATACGCAAGTTGTTCATCAAAAAGCTTTTCGGACTTGTAATACGGTTTCAGAGACGCAAAGACCGCATTAGAAAGTTCCACAAGCTGTTTTCGCGCAACCGAATAGCCATCTTCCTGCGACGATTTTTTCAACGCGGCAGCGGCATCCGTCAATGCTTTCGAAATATCGTCCGCCGATTTCCGCAACTGCTCCAGCGAATCATCGACCGTTTTCGTGAACGCATTCCATTCAGCGTTTGCGGAGCCGGAAAAGTCTTCCACGTCGCTCTTTAGATCTTCCAGCTGACGTCTGAAAGCCACCTTGGCGAGCGTTGTCAGCCAATTGGCGGGCACAGCCGTCAAGGCGTGTGGCGGCAGGCTTTCCTGCTCCCGAATTGTCGCCGCCACGGGAAACGCCGGTAGCGGCTTGTCCAACTGCGTCATGATGTCATGGGACGTTTTCTTGACTTGCTGCGTAAGTTCTTCTTTCAGAGGAATAAGCGACAGCGTCTCCGCCACGATGCCATCGATGGCGGAATCCGGCAGCGGCTTCACATTTTCAACAGCCTGCGGGCAAGCCGCAAGAAATTCGCCAACGTAGTCCGCCGTGGCTTCCAACGCCGCTTTCAACGCATCCGCATGATCTTTGGAAAAAACGTCATCTGATGGATTTACGTTATGCCAAGCGGTATCGAATGTCGCACCTGGTATCCATGACGCGGCACCGTTGTTCATCTTGGCTTGCGTCAGCCACATCTCGTCATTCACCACATCGCGATTGGCGAAAATGTTCTGCAATGCACGCACGCCTGTACCCAACGCATAGAAGGCCTCTTGCGTTTTGCCTTCCTTTGCGAGACGGATCGCCTTGTTCAAGTACTTCTTGGAGTTCAGATAACGCGTATCGTTGGGCGAAACGGCGATTTTTCCATAGGTCTTGACAGGCGTGCCCTCAGCCAAAACGCCTGTGTTAAACGCACGATCCTGATTTCTGTAAAAATCGACCTTCTTCTCGCCTTTTTTGCGTTCAATACGGATATCATTGCCGTCATGCCATGCGCCATCACCGACGCGAGTCGCTTGTTTTTCATTGAAGCCCAATGCTTTGCAGATGTCTTGCACACCTTTTGCATGAACGGCGGACTCCCAGCCCATCGCCAACGGACAGATCATCAGGCTTAAAACAATCAACAGGGAGGCTAGTCTTTTCATTTCGCTTCACCTCCTTTTAACGCGCTGTAGCTCTTCAGAAGGGCCTGACTGTCATTCAGATCATGAATTTCCAACGTCGACGCGACGGTAACGTCCTTTGGAATCGTGACGACGGCGACCAGACGCGGCATGAACAGCGGAATGTACATGAAAACCGAATAGTTGGGTCTTTTACAATAATAATATAGGACAAACTGCTCGCGCACATCGTCTGGCAGGGCCATGAGCGTACGGATATGGGAATCATATTTACCGTTCCAGAAGAGCTGGCGGAATTCTTCACGCCGTCCATGCTGCAGAAGAATCTGCATGTTTTTCATCATCTTCGATTCATCCTTGTCATGAATCATGCTCTGGATAAGTTTGAGGCGCATAGCGGAGCGCAAGGCAATCAATTTCATCTCCTCTTCCATATCGGGAAATGCGAATTCGCCAAGATTCGGTGGCGATTTCAGAGGGAACTTCATGTCGAAACGCTCTGCCGTCTTCGCATAGACCGTCGCCAATTCCACGATCTGCGGGCGTTCATTCGAAATAACGGTTGCAAAAGGTTTCTCTGATGGCTTCTCGCCGCGGAACGTCTCGCCCGTCAGCAATGCAAATTTGCCGACAACCGCCCTGCCGCCCATTTCAGGCAGTTTCAATTCCAATAATAAGATCGTGTCCCAGAACGGGTTATAGATGGCGCTGACGGCATTCTCACGGTCATAGCTACCGGTGATTTCCATGGCGCCGACGAAGAAATCAATCCATTGCGGCTTCTTCAACAGCTCCATGCGGCGCCAACGGCGAAGGCAGCGATTTTCGAAAAAACTTTCCACCGCAACATCCGGATTGCCCATGGCCATCCGATGGAATTCCGTAACGGTTCCCATGACTCGCAAGGCAGGCCGAAATGCCTTGACATCAGGCACATCCGCAACCGTCTGAGCCGTCACGCACAAACAGAACAGCAACGCGACGGCAAGAAGTTTTGTGAATATGCGCAAGTCCTTGTCCATCAATTGATTTTCGCGCCTTGGAGGCCTGACACATTGAGTTTCTTACCGTTCGGCAACGCCGAATTCATGATGCCGCTGCCGCGAACCGTGTTCGGATCCGTCTGCAACGTGCCTTCATGGGCCAAAGAGCCCCACTTGGCATCGCCCGCCATGCCGAACAGTTTGTAAGTTTCGGCGGCGCATTCCTGCCATTCGAAATCGTCTTCCGACGGCGTTCCGTTAAACGGCGACTCATAACCGGCCGCGTAACGGACGGGCAACAACGTGCCTTCCCAATCAGGCGTGCAAAGATTCCAAATGCTCTTCAGCGGTTCCGTCTTGTCGCAGATGCATCCCTGTCCGACGGTCTTGGAATTCACGCCAAAGACGGAGCTGTCATCGTCAGGATGCCAGACATGCGTCACTCCGTTGTAGGCGACTTCGTAGTCGCGGTCGCTTCCGCCCGAACGGTGATAACCGGCGCGGGAAGCCGCGACCGTCCAGATATACTGGTCTTTCACAGGATTGAAGGCGGTGAAAATGCCTTTCGAAATGGAACCGCTTGAGCCACCTGTGAAAATCTTTGTCAGCGGATTGTGCATCTTCCGGGCGGCGAAAACCATGATGGTGCCGTCGCCTTTGAAAAATTCTGGGCTAAGGATCCACGGTTTGCAAGTCTCTGTGACGTAGTATTTTGGATCATAGATGGCCTTGTCGTCGCCATAGATACGGGAGTTTCCCGTCAGCAGGATGTACTTTTTCGGATCGCCGGAATTGATCAGGAAATTGAGTCCGAGAACGCACTGCTTGTATTTGGAACGCTTGCTGTCGCTCAAGCTGAAGGGGAACCAGTTGGTGAAGCCTTCATGCCCACTGCAGTCCGTAGAGAACATGGCGACGATCGGCGTCGGAATGTGGAAGCAGTACTGCAAGATCGGAACGCTGATGCAGAACCATTTCTGCGACGCCCAGACATATTCCGCGCAGAGCGCGACGGATTCCTCCGGATTTTCATACGCCTTTTTGCAAAGATCCGTATAGTTGTCTTTCGTGCCTCTATAGTTCTGGCAGGACGCGGGATTGCAGAGCAACGACATCTGCGCCCAGTAGGGAACGCGCAACTGATCGCCGCCTTCGCGGAAGTTCGCATTTTTGTAGCCGCGTGTGATTCCATAGCCTGGCGACGGAATCGTTTCGTTACGCGTCACCTTCTCCTTATCCGCCGAAAATTCATCCAGATGGCCGCGGATGTACCAATGGTCGAGACCGTTGGAGACATCGTCCAGCCCGAAATAGCCCAGCAGATTCTTCTGATATTTGCCCTGCGTGTCCGGCGAGCCATCGGCCATCGCAAGAAACAGCTGTTCATGCTCTTCCGTATTATATAGAGGATAGAAGAAGCAGCCTTTTTTCTTGTCGTACGGATTGGTGCTCTTCGGAATGCGCACATGGAAATGGTAGTCGTTCAAAACGTCGCCGCCTTCCGACGTGACCCCACGCAACCGCAGATTTTGCCGCAACGTCTCCACAGCAGTCTGCTCAATGGCGCCCGGCATCGAATCATTCAGTGATGCGAGCAGCTTGTTCATGGCCTGAATGGCGCTGCGGTCGTTGTCGATACCCTTAGCAAGCATGTCCGGATTAGCGGCATTGAGCACGCCTTCAATCATGCTAATGTCTGTGCTCATCAACGATTTGTTAAGGCGGACGGCATCCGCCGTCACAGACGTGGGAACATCCGGCAATGGACCGGGCGCGCCGCACCACCAACCATAGCCGTTTGCATCCTTATGCGTTGAGTAGCAACAACCATTGCAACACGACTTGCCCGTCGGAAGGATGATGATATGGTCGTAATAATCCTTGCACCGCTGCTTGTCGTTT
>JAEEGI010023799.1_pt1 | contig 11996 bp, 10 predicted proteins | sample 8958751 | NCBI WGS metagenome assembly JAEEGI01 (sample SAMN16246545, study PRJNA631951) | gut metagenome | biome: gut microbiome; feature: rumen; material: KS-attached | host: Bos | place: Iran: Karaj | collected 2018-10 | reverse complement strand
ACAATGGCTTTGAATAGTCGATGTATCTATATTCAACGGGAGTACAACGGCGATTCGATTCCGGACTGGTTTGATCATTATACGCTACTGACGGTCAATGCCGTCGACGGCAGCATCATTGACCGCGATCTGGGCTATTGAAGCTTTGTGCATATGGAAAACGGGAGAGGGCGTTTGCCTTCTCCCGTTTGCGTTCGGCTGGGTTATTGTACGGCGATCGCGCCGGTATCGGTGACGACAAGCGCGCTTTCAAAGAATGCCTTGCAGGCGCGGACCATGTAGTCCGTATCCATGACGCCGCCGGTCTCGACCGCGGAGTGCATCGCAAGCTGCGCAAGGCCGATATCGACGGTCTTCATCGAGACGCGCGTGTTGCTGATGCTGCCGAGCGTGCCGCCGCCCGCGATGTCGCTGCGGTTTGCAAAGTGCTGGACCGGAACGTCCGCGCGACGGCAGATCTCCGCAAACAGCGCTTCGGACAGCGCGTCGGTCGCATAGCGCTGGTTCGCGTTGTGCTTTATGACGACGCCGTCGTTGAGGTGCGGCGCGTTCTTCGCATCGGAAAGCTCCGGATGGTTCGGATGCAGGGCATGTCCGTTGTCGCAGGAGAGCATCAAAGATGCGGGCAGCAGCTCGGACAGCGTGCGTCCGTAGTGCGCGGCGATGCGCGTTGCGACGTCGTACAGGAACATGCTTGCCGCGCCCTGCTTCGTTTCGCTGCCGACCTCCTCGTTGTCAAACAGCGCATAGACCGGAATCGCTTTGAAGGATTCGGCTTCGAGCAGCGCTGCAAGCGTCGTATAGGCACACTGCAGGTCGTCGATGCGCGGCGCACAGAAGAACGCGTCATCTGCGCCGAAGACCGAGCCGCGCGTGCGGTTGATCACGTACATGTCGTATGAGACGATGGCGTCCGGTTCCACGTCGAGCCGCTCTGCGATCAACTTGCGGATCGCGCCCTTTTCCTTCGTGTTCGCAAGCAGGGGCAGCGTATCGACGGCCTTGTTGTACTTGTAGCCGTTGTTGATCTCGCGGTTGAAGTGGATGCATACGTTCGGGATCAGGCAGAGATCGCGATCGAACGTCACGACGCGGGTCTCAAATGCGGCGCCGCTTTTGACGATCGCGCGGCCGGCAAGCGACAGCGGACGGTCAAACCAGCTTGAACAGATCATGCCGCCGTAGCCCTCGGTGTTGAGCTTCAGATAGCGGTCAAACATGACGACTTCGCTGTCGGTTTTGAGCTTCCAGCAGGGGGAATCGCTGTGGCTTGCCGCGATCATCAACCCGGGCTGCGGTTGTTCGGGTACGACAAACGCGATCAGCGAGGAGCCGTTGCGCGTGATATAGTAGCGTCCGCCGGGCGTCAGATCCCAAGTCGACTGAAAGGACAGCCGTACAAAGCCTGCGTCCAGTAGCTGCCGCTCGGCTTCACGGACGGCGGCAAAGCAGACGGGGGAGCGCTCGATGAAATCGAGCAGCGCGTTGGTACGATCGAGATCGGATTGCTTCATAGTTCCCTCCTGGTATTTGATGGTTGTATGTGTGTCGGTTGATGTATCGTTTTGCGGCGCGTTCTTGTCACGGCGATCTGCAGAATGACGCCGGTCGACAGGAACAGAACGGGGATGACAAGGTCGAGCGCCATGAACAGGTTTTCCTTCGAGGAATCGGAGTCGTCCGACAGCGCACGTCCTACGGAGATCACGGAGAAATCGCGATCGGATAGCGCGCGCGAAAGGTACAGATCGGTTTCGCTGACCGATTCGGTGCGGTCGACGTTCGCAGCCTTTGCACGGATCACAAGAAAGAACCCGAGATAGACGATTGACAAAAGCACACCGAGATGCGCAAGGATCAAAGCAATGATACGCAGTCGTTTTTTCATGTGCCCTCCTTATGGATCCACGACCGCGAGAATGTCCGCGTGGGTCCGATCGTTGTGTCCGAATACCGTCTTGTTCCAGACCATGCCGGAGGAGCCGCCGCCGTCCAGATTATACGCGGCCGTAAAGCCGAGCTGCACGCAAAGCTCAGACAGCTCAGTGAGCGTCATGCCGGGCGACTTGCCGTTTCCGTGGTTCTTGCCGCGATAGTCGATCATCTCGCGCGTGCCGAGGACGACGACGAGGCCGTAATGACCGGGCTCGTAGTATCCGAGAACCGTGCGCGGATTGATCTTCGACAGCATGGAATTGAACTTTGTGCGCGCCGTGCCGTCGTCGTTCAGGAGCTTCGGCCCGAAATAGAACACCTGCTGCGGATAGTTTGCAAGGATCTCATCGTAGTCGATCTGATCCAGCACGCAGTCATAGACGCGCATTGTGCCGTCGTGATACAGTACGCACATATCGCGGGAATACTTCACCGGCCGTTTCCCGTCTCCGGGATAGAGCTGAGAACCGTTGCGGATGATGAGGCCGTCCTCGATTTTGCCGGAGTTGAAGTTGTCGCCGTTCGTTGCAAGGATCGCGTTGATGCGCTGCGCGTATTCCTGCGTCTTGACGTTTCTGTGGTAGGAATCCGAATAGGACGTCCTGAAGCACGCGATGTCCTTGACAAAGATCTCGGCGAGCTGATATTCCAGCTTTCCCTTCTGATAATGATAGATCTCGACAGCGGCGTTTTTGCCGTAATAGGTATAAATCAGCGCCTTTTCGGTGCCGTCCGATAACGTTTCGATCACGTTCTTTTTATCGTAGGTCTGTTCGACGGGCGGATCGGAGAACTTTTCCGCGTACTTTCCGCGCAGCAGTCCTTCGCCCTGCGCGGCGTCCGGCGTTTCGGTCGGTTCGGGAGAAGCGGACTCGGACGGAACCGGCGTTATTAAAGCAGAATCCGAGGGATCGTGTGTCGGTGTTTCGGCAGGGGTCGCTTCGGTGGTTTCCTCGGGAACCGGCGTTGCGGGTACCGGCGTCGGCGCTTCGGTCGCGACCGGCGTCGGAAGCTGATACTCCTCGATCGTATTGTGCTCGACAAGCGGATTGGTGCAGGTCTTGAGGTACAGCGTCAGCGACAGCGACGCAAAGAGCATGAAATCACACAGGATGATCAGCCACATGCGCGCCTTTCTGAAGCCGTGCTTTTTGAACGCGCCGTCGATCCAAAGAAGATCGTACAGCAGAACGGACAGAATGAACAGCACCGGGATCGCGATCGGCAGCCACGGCAGGTTCGGATAGATGAAGGTATGCGGGTTGTAGTATTCCAGAAGATGGAACAGGATATAGACCGCGGAAAACACGATCCCGAGGTTCAAGAGCACAGCGGCGATCACATGGAGTACCCGCTGCGCTTTTTTGGACAGTACGGAGCGTCGTTCGGTCATACCGTCGTCACGCCTCTTTTTTGCGGCGGTCGTTGAACACGAACGCGCGCTGCAGCAGGTAGGATACCGGATAGACGATGATCTGCACCGGGATGTACAGGACCCACTTGCTGATGCCGATCGCCATGGCCAGCACGTCGATGCCGTAGGAAATGCCGAGAATGGCAAGCGCAAGCAGCACATACTTCGGGAAGGACATGTGCGCATTCCTTGCATCGAACACCCAGTAGCGGTTCATCAGGTAATTGAGGACCGAGGACGTCGTACGGGAAACGATCCGCGCGATCAGCACCTGTACATTGTCGGTCATCGCGAAACCGGACAGGATCCAAAGCATGCCGTAAAAGATCGCGGCGTCGATGAGAAAGCTCAGGATCGATACGCCGATGAATTTCATGATGGAGGAGCTGGAAAGCAGCACCTTATAGATGCGGAACGAATCCTTGACGGCATGAAAATGCGAGGACTTGTTCTCTTCGATATAGACGGTGTCGATCCACTCCTCGACAATATCGATATGATTCTTAGTGCAGTGGATCAGCTGATTGATCTCGTATTCGTAGCGATCTCCCTTCAATGCGCACATCTCGGGAATGCGGGATGCGGAAAACGCGCGAAGACCCGTCTGCGTGTCGTGTACGCGCACGCCGGTGCAGAAATGAAACACGCCGCGCGTGATCGCATTTCCTGCGCGGCTCTTGAACGGAACGTTGCCGGTGAACTTGCGTGAGCCGAGCACGAGCGCGTTCGGATTGGCTTTGAGCCGTTCGGCGACGCGCAGCGCATCTGAAACAAGATGCTGCCCGTCCGCGTCCACGGTCATGACGGATTCATCCGCGGAGAAGTGTTCTCCGATATAGCGGAACGCCGTCTTCATTGCCGCGCCTTTGCCCTTGTTGACCTCATGCGTAAGAAGCGTGACGTGGTCGAAGCGCTGCACGGCGTCAAAGACCGGACGGCACTTTTCGCTGCTGCCGTCATTGACGACAACGATCGGAAACGTCGTCTGTTCGGAAAAATCCTTCAGCACGCCAAGCAGCTTTTCATCGGGTTCATACGCGGGAATGACAATGATCATGCCAAAACCTCCAGTTTAATCATATTAAAGTATACCACATTTCTGCGGAAAGAAAAGGATTTTTCAAGGATTTTTACAAATATGACACGGAAATAACGCAACTTTGAAGCATGTGCGAATGAAATGCGTTGTTTTTGTAAAATGTTCGTAACGAATCTGCTATTTCATAGCTTTTTTCAAAAAAGGAGAGTATGATGATAAAAAATACAAGCTCCGAAAGGATCGCGATATTGATGAATAAAAAGAAAAAGATCATTTTGTTTGCCGTGATTGCCGCATGCGCGGTCGTTGTCGGCATTGCCGCTGCGCTGATCTTCAGTTCGCTCGGCACCGGAGACTCGTTCCGAAGAGCCGGCTCCTGCAAATGCTCGGGAGCATCGGATCGGAAGGCGGACGTTACGACGGAGCCGGACCCGGAATCGGAAAACATCATCTATCGTACGCCTGCGCCGGACGAAACGCCAGCCGAGCAGACGGCTGTTCCGACGGATCATACGGACGAGCCGACCGAAGAGCCGACGGAGCCGCCGGTCGATCCCTACGAGGAATTGATGGAAAAAGCGGACACGTCCATGATGAAGGATATCGTCAATATCCTTCTGATCGGCGTCGACTATTCTCCGGAACGCGAAACATGGAGAAACAAGGATTTCCATTCCGACGTTATGATGGTCATGGCGGTCAACTTTGACGAGAATCGCGTCGACCTGATCTCGCTTCCGCGCGATACGTATGCGGAGATCCCGGGCGTCAAGGGCATCTATAAGCTGAACGCGTCGCTGAACTGCGGCGGCGGCCTTTACAAGTCGGACGGCTCGGTCAATCCCAAGGGCCTTGAGAAGGTATGCGAGGCGGCGGAGTGGATGCTCGGCGGCATCGACGTCGATTACTACTATGCGGTTACCATGACGTCGCTGAAGGAGCTCGTCGATCTGTTCGGCGGCTTCGAATACGACATGGACATCAAGTTCCACATCCAGGGCAGATCCTATGAGAAGGGCATGCAGCACATCAACGGGCAGGCGTTCCTGGATTATTGCCGCGTCCGTAAGAGCGAAAACGGTCTGTCGTCCAGTGAAACCACCGACGCGAGACGTGTTGATCGTCAAAAGCGGATGCTGGTCGCATTCTTCAAACAGATGAAGGCCGATCAGCTGGTCACCAAGGCGCCGGACCTCATCAATACGTTTGACGGAGAGCTGTACACCAACTGTACGTTTGCGCAGACGGCAGCGCTTGCCGCGTTCGCTTACAATCTGGATCCGAACAACATCGGCATGTATTCCATGGGCGGGTCGCAGCATTCGCTGTTCCAGTGGAATTTCACCTTTACGGATCAGGCGAATCGCGTCGATATCATCAAAAAGGTGTACAACGTGTCTGTCAAAAAACACGGCCAGTATGCGCTTTCCTATGCACGCTACCGCTGGTGCGACATGCTGTATCAGCACTATACCGGCCTTTTGACGCCGCTGACGCAATACGTACAGAAGCTGATCGATGAGGACGATCTGCTGCCTGCTGAAACGCCGGAACCGTCTCTGGAGCCTTCCGTACAACCGTCGGCAACAGCGCCTTCGACCACCGCGCCTGCGACAACTCCGCCGGACGTCACACCGACGCCGGACAGCGACCCGACGACGCCGCCTCCGACCGATCCGCCGACGGCTCCTCCGACGAAGGAGCCGGATCCGACCGAAACACCCGGCGACGATACCGGTTCAAACGGAGCGGTTACGATTGCCGTGCGCGGTGTACATCATCAGACCGACGGCGAGACCCGCAAGTATACCGAGGAACAGCGTGAACTGTTTGAACAGTATAAGGAAGCGGTCAAAGAGCTTGACAAGATCCACAAGGAAGCGGATAAGGAAGCGAAAAAGTATCGCAACAACAACAGCAACTCGCTGAGCACGGTCGGTCAGACGTATCTCAAGCAGCTTGACACGGTGCAGGAGCTTGCAATTCAGGTCGCCAAGACGTTCGGCTACAACAAGGTCAAAAACTTCACGCAGCCTTACGGACCGACCGGAACATACGGTAGCAGCTCGGCATGGGCGATCAATTACTTCAACAACAAGAAGTTCAATGAAGTGATCGTTGACTTCAACTGAGCGAAGGGGAAACCGGCATGCAAAAGAACTTGGATTATGGGCTTCTCAATTCGCAGATTGATCCGCGCTTCGGAGACCGTCCGTACGGTCGGTTCGGCACCGTCGCAAAGAACGGCTGCGGCATGATCGCACTGTACAACATCATGCGTGCGGCGGACAGCACGACGCGCTTTGAGCCGTTTTATGAAGCGCGCAAGTCGATCAAAACCAATCTGTTCGGGCTGATGGGGACGCGCTCGTCTTCCGTTCCGAAGAACCTGATGAAACGGCAGTACCGCGTGACCCGAATCAAACGGAAGCATGCGGGCGAAGCGAAGGCGTTTGACGGCGTCATCGTTCTCTACTGGTTTTTCTTCGGCGCGCACTACGTTGCAGGGATCGCGAACGGGGACGGCACCTATACCTGGTATAATCAATTCCAGAAGCCGAATCCGATGAAGCTTGACGAGTTTTTGCAGCATATAAAGAAAAAGAAAGAACACGCCTATCGGATCTGGGGCGTCACATTTCCCGAGAAATAAAAACAGCTGCTGCGGTGTTTGCATCGCAGCAGCATTTCTGTTTTGGATCAACCTCTCAGCCGTCGGATCATATCGGCAGGGTCTTCGGCCTTGAAGACCGCGCTCCCGGCGACAAGTACGTCCGCTCCGGCGTCGATGCAGAGCTTTGCCGTATCTGGATTGACGCCGCCGTCCACCTCGATCAGCACGTTCAGACCGCGCGCGTCGATCTCTTTGCGCAGCGCGCGGATCTTTGAAAGCGTTTCCGCAATGAACGACTGTCCGCCGAAGCCGGGGTTCACGCTCATCAGAAGCACGAGATCGCACTCCGACAGCAGATGGATGCAGGCTTCGATCGGGGTTGCGGGATTCAGCACGACGCCGGCCTTCATGCCCGCGGCGTGGATCGCCTGCAGCGCACGGTGCAGATGACGCTCCGACGATTCGACATGGATCGTCAGAATGTCCGCGCCGGCTTGCCGGAACGGTTCGATCCAGTCGCACGGGTGCTCGACCATCAGATGCACGTCAAGCGGCAGCGCGGTAAGTGGCCGCAGCGCCTTGCACATGCCGGGACCGAAGGTGATGTTCGGCACGAAGTTGCCGTCCATGACGTCGAAATGAACCCAGTCCGCGCCCTGGGATTGCAGTTTTTCGACCGCTTCTCCCATTGCGGCGAAGTTTGCGGAAAGGATCGAAGGTGCGATCTTAATCATAACGGTGTTTCCTCCTGTATTTGAATTCCTGCGCAATCTCGCAGTATCGTTCGTATCGTCCCTTGGAAAGCGTGCCGGATGCAAGCAATGGCTTAACGCCGCAGTCCGGTTCGCTGATATGCATGCATCCGGGAAAACGGCAGGGCGAAGCGTTCGCAAATTCCGGGTAGCATGCGTCCAGTTCATCCTGCTCCAGACAGTCCGTCTCAAACATAGAGAATCCGGGCGTATCGAGTACGGCGCCGCCTTCAAAAGGCCAGAGCTCGGCATGCCGCGTAGTATGCCTTCCGCGGTCGGTTTTCCGGGACAGATCACCCGTTTCCAAGTCCAGATCCGGAATCAGCGCGTTCAGCAGCGATGATTTCCCGACCGCAGACTGTCCGGCAAAGCATGTCACCTTACCGCGCATTCGCTCCCGCAGGCGATCAAGACCTTCCTTTGACACCGCGCTGACGGAGAGCGTATCGAATGCGCGATACTCCGCGGCAAACGTCTGCGCGATTGCGGCGCTTGCATCGTCGATCTTGTTCAGTACGGGGACAGGGGTGATCCCCATTCGCTTCGCTGCGATGATCAGCCGGTCTAGCAGCAGCCAGTCCGGCTCGGGTACGCCTGCCGAAACAACGATCAGCAGCTGATCCACGTTTGCAACGGGAGGACGCACCATCAGGTTTTTGCGCGGAAGGATCTCGCACAGCTGCGCATAGCCCTGCTCTTTGCGCTCGATCAGCACATGATCCCCGACGGTAGGGACAAGTCCCTCGCGTCGGAATGCGCCGCGCGCCTTTGACGTGACCGTTTCACCGGATTCCGTCAGCACCTCATAAAAGCTGCCGACGCCTTTGATCAACAACCCGCGCTCCGTCATTTGGAAAACGTGACGGACTGAGGCGTGGACGAAACCTCTCCGTTGACATACAGATACAGCGTGCGCGTTACGGGCTCATAGGCGTAAACGGTCGCTTTTTCGGTGATCTCAGACGCTTCGCTGTGTCGCTTGCGCTGGCACAGAATCAAACGATACGGAATGTTCTCATAGTTGGCCGTCTCGTATCCGATCTCAACGAGATTCAGCTCCGTTTCACTATCCAAAGAGAGCGTAAAGGAGATGTCGGCCTTGTACGAGCCGAGCGATTGACGGTATACCGTGATACGGATCGGCGTATCGACGGCAAAGAGCGCATCGGAATGCACCGGCCGCGGCGAATGCTCCGGTGCAGGCGTGATGGTAAGCGAATCAACCGAATAGACGGTTGCCGGCGCGGTCACAACAGGCACGGTCTCCTCGACGGGGACGGCGGGCGTTTCTGCGACGATGGTCTCGGAATCGCCCGGGACGGCTGTTTCTGTCGGTTCCGGGATCGGTTCTGCGGTTTCCGTCGGCGCTTCAATGGTCGGCTGCGGCAATTCGGGAACGTAATGCAGCGACTGTATGCCGTCGCTGACCGAGATATCGACGCTCGTATTGACCTTTGTTCCATCCGGCACCTGATCCGTAAAAGAAACGATCAGGTTCGTAAACCCGTTCTCGACATAGAGCGTATGCAGCGCGTCATCCAGCGAGTATCCGATCACGTTCGGAACCGTATGATATTCCGTTTCCGGAACGGGGGTGGGCGGAACCTCGGTCATGATCGGCGTTTCGGGGATCGGGATCGTATCGGAGATCTCTTCGTTCGCCGGCTCGGGCAGCTCGGTCCGGCAGGAGGTCGCATAAATCAGCACAAAGATCCCGATCAGAATGATTGGTACAAATACGCACATTGCGATCAGAATGTACACGGACGGGCGTCGGGTCCCTTTTTGCTTCTTTTCCTCCGGTTCGTTGACGAACGTGCCGTTCGGATCGGAAAGCGAACGAACAAGATCGGAGCGCATGGCACGCGCCGTCTGATACCGTACCGCGGGATCCTTTTCAAGCGCTTTCAGCACGACGTCGTTCAGCGACTTCGGGATCGACGGTTCGATCTCGATCGGCGGGACGGGCTTTTCCTGCAGATGCATCAACGCAACACTGACCGAGGAATCCGCATCGAACGGAACCGTTCCGGTGAGCATTTCGTAAAGACAAACGCCGACGGAGTAGAGGTCGCTCTGCTCCGTTGCAAGCACGCCCTTTGCCTGCTCCGGCGAGATATAGTGTACCGAACCGAGCAGCTTTTGCCCGGAAAACGTGACGGTCGAAGCCTTCGCTTCACGCGCGATGCCGAAATCGGCAAGCTTTACGCGACCCTTGTCGGTGACGATCACGTTCTGGGGCTTGACGTCGCGATGGATGATGCCGTGGACGTGCGCGGCAGACAGTGCGTCGAGGATCTGACAGGTGATGCCGATCGCGGTACGGAAGGGGAGCGCGCCGTTCTTGGTGATCAGGGCCTTCAGCGTGCGGCCTTCGACGTACTCCATGACAAGATACGGCAGACCGTTGTGCGTACCGGCGCCGTATGCGCGCACGATGTTTTCATGCGACAGCGTCAGGATCGCGTTCGCCTCGCGGGAAAACCGGCGCAAAAACTCCGCATCGTCCTTGTATTCATCCTTGAGCATCTTGACCGCGACGGTGCGGCGGTTGCTCATGTTGATTGCCTTGTAGACAATCGCCATACCGCCGCTGCCGATCTGCTCTATAATACGGTATTTGCGATCCAGAACCGTTCCGATCATGCGTTGCCTCCGTCATTATTTGCGAGAACAACGGTGATATTGTCACGGCTTCCGGCCTTCAGTGCCTGTTCGATCAGCATTGCGCAGGTCGCGTCCAGATCGGTACAATTGCGCAAAAAGGCGGCCATCTCTGCTCTGTCAAGTACGCCGCAGAGTCCGTCGGAGCACAGAAGCAGCATATCGCCCTGTTTCCAGTCGCAGCAGAACACATCGGCAGAAACACGCATCTCCGTTCCGACTGCGCGTGTGATCAGATTGCGGCGCGGATGCGTCTTTGCCTCCTCCTCGGTGATCGCGCCGCGGCGAACCAGCTCCGCGACAAAGGAATGGTCGTGCGTGACCTGACGCAGATTCTGACCGTCGAAATGGTAAAGACGCGAATCGCCGATGTTCGCGGCAACAAAACGATCGCTTTTCAGAATGGCGGCAACGAGCGTACAGCCCATGCCGTACATGTCGTCGTTCGCGGCGGCAAGATCGTGTACTGCGCGGTTCGCCTCCGAAAACGCGGTCAATAACGCGAACTCCGGATCGACGTCCTCCTTTTGGAGCATGCGTTCCAAAGCCTCCACAGCAAGACGACTCGCGATTTCTCCGGCGCGATGTCCGCCCATGCCGTCCGAAACGGCAACAGCGTCGACAGCATCCGTATGCAGAAGCATATAGCGGTCTTCGTTCTGCGGTCTGAGACCGGTTTCAGTTTTACCCGCGAATCTCATTGAGAACCCTCCTTCGTAATTGGCCGCAGGCGCCTTCGATATCGGCGCCCATTTCACGGCGTACAGTTGCGGAAATATGTCTTTGCTCAAGCCATTCCCGGAATTGCTGCGCATGCGCCCTTGTCACGCCGTTCAAGCCGCGCTCCTTCACGGGATTCAGCGGAATCAGATTGACGTGGCAGAGCATGCCTTTGAGTCTTGCGGCAAGCGCGTCGGCGTCTGCTTCGGCGTCGTTCGTTCCGCCGATCAGCGCGTATTCAAAGACGACGCGCCGTCCGGTTTTGTCGGCATACGCCTTTGCCGCTTCCAGCACCTGTTCGATCGGATACGCGCGATTGATCGGCATCAGCTCGGACCGCACGGTGTTCGAATGCGCGTGCAGCGAGATCGACAGCGTTACATGCGGCGCGTCCTCGATCAGCCGATAGATCTTCGGTACAATGCCGCAGGTGGACAGAGAGATGTTGCGCGCGCTGATGTTCGGTCCCTGCTCGCTTGTGACGCGGCGCAGAAACGTTACGACATTGTCGTAATTGTCAAGCGGTTCGCCGCTGCCCATCAGAACAATGTTCGTCACCGTTCTGGGCTTGCCTTCGGCGGGCGGTTCGTCGCGCTCGATCTCAGCAAGGAAGGAGAGCATTTCGCCGGGACGCAGCGAGCGTACACAGCCTTCGAGCGTGCTGGCGCAGAATTTACAGCCCATGTTGCAGCCGACCTGCGTGGAAAGACATACCGTATTGCCGTAGGAATAGCGCATCAGCACGCCCTCGACAAGATTGCCGTCCTCCAGCTCGAACAAGTACTTGACCGTGCCGTCCTTCGGGGAGACGCGCTTTTGAAAGAGCGTCGCGCCGCCGAACGAGATCGAGGAGAGCTG
>JAEEGI010023797.1_pt1 | contig 11996 bp, 9 predicted proteins | sample 8958751 | NCBI WGS metagenome assembly JAEEGI01 (sample SAMN16246545, study PRJNA631951) | gut metagenome | biome: gut microbiome; feature: rumen; material: KS-attached | host: Bos | place: Iran: Karaj | collected 2018-10 | reverse complement strand
TTTTAGCTTGATAATAATCAAGTGGTTTATTAAAAAAAATATTTTTATCATTTTCAAAATTATCACTTTCTTTATTTCCTTGATTATCATATTCAGTATTAATTTTACTATAAATAGTATTAAAATTAATGTTTGAATTATTTTTCAAATAAATTTTTTCATAATATTTATCTCTATCAATATTATCATAATTAATATAATTTTTCAAATTATTATTTTTTATAAATTTATTACTTAGGCTTTTAGGTAAAATTTTTTCAGTTAAAGAATGTTTTGTGTAATCATAATTATTATTTAATTTTTTAATATAAAAACAATTTCCAGAATAAGAATTTTGTCTTTTTAATTTTTCTTCATTTTTTCTTTTTTTTTCAAGTCTTTTTAAATATTGATTATATGATTCAGGATCTTCTAATAATTTAATTGCTTTTAATTTTAATTGAGATTTATTTAAATTATTATTTATTTCTGGAGTGAAAAAACATTCTTTCATTAATTTATTATTTTTTGCTCTATTTAAATCTTTTATATGTTCTTTTTTTCTTTCATTCCATTTTTCTAATCTTTTTATTACATTTAAATTATTATTTAAAATATAAATTGAATTTTTTTTTTTGTTTATTTTTGGAGTAAAAGTACATTCATTTAAAATTTCTTCTTCTAATTTCTTTTTATGTTCTTTTATTTGGTCTTTTAATTGAATTTGTTTTAATTTGTCTAAATTATATAAGAAATTCCATCTATCTTTTGGAGAATATAATTTTCTTTTTTTTGATTTATTCGAAGGAAAAAAACGCTTTGATAAAAATTCATCTATATATTCTTTTCTTGATTGAAGATATATGTTTATTGCTTCATTTGAATTTTCCATTTAAAATATTTTGAATAAATATTATTTTTTAATTTTTTGTTTTTTTTGATTTTGTATTAAAAGTGAAAATTATTATTTATTTATATTATTTAATTGGTTTTTTTATTTTTGAATGTTTATTTTTTTATATAATATTCCTTTCTTTTTTAATTCAGATGTTATTTTATTTCTTTGTTTTATCAAAAATTTTTCATAGGATTTTTCTCTTTCTTTCAGAAATTCAAAATATTTTGGATTTACTTTTTTTTCAATTTCTTTATCTTTTAAATAGTTTATTATCTCAGGTTTTGGAAAATATTCATATCTTGAGCTAGGAGTAATTTTATATTTTTTAATTTTACTATCTTTAAAACCTAACAATTTAACTTTTTCTTTTTTAAAATTAGCTTCTAATCTTTTAGCAGATTTAATTCTTAATTTAAATTTATTATTATTATTTATTGTTTTATAAAAATTATCATTATTAATACTTTCATCATTTAAATTACTATTTCTAGTACTTTTAAATTGGAAAAATTTAGGACTGTAAATGCCACTGAAAGAATTTTTGACCAAAACTTTTTCTGGAATTTTATAATTAATATTATTTAATTGACATTTATGATTTTTTGGATCATTACAATGACAAAAAGTTCTTATAAAATAAACTTCTTCTTTTGTTGGAATATAACCACCGATTTTAAATTTACTTAATCTATTTGTTTTTTTTATTGAAGATGAAGTTTGAATTAATTTATCTCTTGATATATGTTTTTTTTCTTTTTTTTTTATTTGAAAAAATGAAATCGAATCTTTTAATTCTTTTATATAATTTAATATATTTTCCATTACTAAAATTATTATATTTGATTCATTTTTGTTTTCTTCTTGATTGTAATAATTTATTGATGAAGTAATGTTTGATATTATTTTTTTATTTTCTAATTTTATTGAATTGTTTAAATCAAAATCTATGTTATTTTCATTTATTATGTTAACTAAAGTTTTTTTATTGAAATAATTTTTTACTTTTAAACTCGAACAATATTGAGATAATAAATTTATTAAATTTTCTCTGTTTGATAATTTTGTTTGAAATGAATCATCAGGCTTTGTACATTTATCATTACTCTTATTACAATTTATATTATTTTTTGATAAATCTGTGAAATAATAATCTTTATTTTGAAGAAAAATAACCAATTTTTCTTTATCAATATCATATATAATATTTTTAATTGTTGAATTTATCATTTTTTTTTCAAAAGAATTATTAAAATTAAATTAAAAACCAAAAAAAAAATAAAAAAACATTAAAAATAAATGTCAAAGACTTTATTCATTGATGGAAAAGACGCTCACGAGGATGATGATTCATGTTTAGTAATCCATCCATCTCATTTATTATCAGCATCAACATTAGATGACAATTTCTTTGATAATGTAATAATAAAAAATTCACCAGCAGAATATTTAAAAGCTGCAGGATTATTTCATATATTTAGAGCTTTAAAAAGTGGCGGTGTTTTACAAGTCATTGTTGATCAACCTATTTTTGTTATGCAAAGTTTAGATGCTTCTGAAATTGAAGCTAATTGTAGACTTGCTGGATTTAATGATATTAGAGAAGAAAGCTATTCTAGTTATGAAAAAAAAAATGGGAAAGAAAGTAAAATTGAAACCTCGAAATTAACTATGGTTAAACCTTAAGTTTTTTTATTTAAAAATTGTTTGATTTTTTTTATTTCTTTTTTATAAGAATTCTTTTAATGAACACAATCTAAATAAAAAATTTTTTGAATTTTAATTGTTATTTCTATAATTTAAATAAAATACATTAATTAAAAAAAAATAATATTATTAATTAACTACCAAAGTTGAAATTTCTTCTTTATAATATTTATTATCATTTTTACTTTTATTCTCTGGAGTTACTTCTTCATAATTAATATCTTCTTCATAATACGAACTATATTTTTTGCTTATAAAATTAGATTTTGTTAAATAAATATTTCTTAACAAAATAGTAAAAATAATACAATTCAAAAGAATATGAAAAGCAACTAATAAAATATGTTTTCTAATTTGAATATCATTATATAAAATAACAGAATTTAAAAAAATTTTACTACCAACATATAAAGAAAAATAAGAAAAAAATTGTAAATAATATCCAATATTTTTTTTAGTAATACAATTATTTAAACAATTTGAATGAAATTCAATATAATTGATGCATTTATTGCAAATATAACAATGTTTAGAAAAAGGATTAGTATAATTTAAACACCAAGGACAAATATTTCTTAAACTTTCTCCTTCTTCACATATTTTAATTAAAGGTTTAACTAATCTAATTTCAATTTCTCCTGGATTTGATTGCATTATTATATGTAATAATAAGAAAAGAATAAAAAATAAGAAAATATATAAAAAACTATAACCAATATTTCTAAAGTATCTTAATGAAATAAATTGATTAAATATTTCCATAAATATAATAAAGAGAATAAAAATGATGTATGAGTATTCTAAGAAAAATTTCGATTTAAATATTTCATTATTTATTTCTTTTAAATGTTCATCTTTACTTATTTGATAAGCACTTTTTTTATTATTTGCTAGTAGATTTTTGTTACATTTTAAAAACAATAATTTTTTTACCATCTTTAAATTTTTATTTAAAACTGCTAAATGAAGAGGAGTGAAACCTTCTTTTTCTTGTTGATTAATGTTAATTCCAAAATATAGTAAAAAATCAATAATTTGGAAAGAATTTTTATAGACAGACCAATGAAGAGCGTTATTACCATTTATATCTAAAGAATTAATATTAAAGCAAAATTTTTCAATAATATAAATAATTATATTAGGATGATTACCCTGAGCAGCCATATGAAGAATATTTAATCCATTATTATTTGATGATTGAATATCTCCTCCATTATTTATTAATTTATCGAATATTTCTATATTTCCAATAAATGCACTGTATAATATTGAATTATACCCTTTTTTATTTTTTTTATTTATGTATGATATAAAAGTTGAAGTATCGTCTAAATAATATTTTATTTGGGGTATTAAAAATAATGATATTCTTGGAATATTTAATAATATAGATTTTGATAATAATGTATTTCCTTCATTATCATATATTTTTGATATATCTTTTTTGTAATAGTCTTTTGATGATATTTTTTCTATGAAATCTGAAGAATTTCTTTCTTCTAATAATGTTAAAAGTTCCATAATTTAAAAGTAAAAATATTTATTTTTTAAATATTTTTTATGAAATATTAATTTTATTTTAGGAAAAAAACTCATAATTTTAATTCAAAAAATAATAAAATTTTTTTTTCTATTGTTCAATATTTTCTTCAATCTTCTCTGGTTCAATGAGTCTATAATTATCATAAACACCATTATTATCAATTTCAGTGACTTTTTCTTCTTCATTTTCTTCATTCTCTTCCTCTTCATTTTCTTCATTTGTTGTGTTTTCCTCATTTTCATTACTTTTCTCATCTACTTTTAAAATAGGCATAAAATTTGTTTTTGGTTCAAAATTAGGAATATAATTATTATTTTCTAATAATTGTTTTGTTTTATCAGCTTTATTTAAAATTATTAAATTATTTGAATTATCGTTGATTTCTTTAATTGAATTTCCTACAAAATTAATTATTTGATTTGAAGAATTTTCTAAATCACCATTGAAAATAGCATTATTAATTTCATTTACTTCTTTTTCAAATAAATCTTTCATTAAATTTATTTTCTCTTCAATTAATTTAAATACCTTATTAAATTCTTCTTTTTGCTTCATATATATTTTATCAAATAATTTTTTAATATTTGAATATTCTTTTTTATTATTTTTATCATCATTTTCATTATTTAACTTTTCTTTTGCTTTTGAAATTTCTTCTGAAACTTTATTTAAAACTTCTTTTTTTTGTGATAAAAATTGCTCTTTAGATTTATTTATTTCTTTTTCCATTTTTTGAGAATCTTCTTTATTTAATTCAAATTCATTATTTAAAGTTTGCGATTTTAATTTATTTTGTTCATTTGATATATTAAATTCTTCTTCTGTAAAAGTCAAATTCTCTTTTATTTTATTATAAATTGAGTCTAATTCATCATTAATAAATTTATTTAATTTTTCCTTTTCTTTTTCTCTTTCTGTGTCATTATTTTTATAATTATTATTTATTTCTTCTAATTTATTTTTTGTATTTTCTTCTATTTCTTTAATTGAATTTTTTACATTTTCTTTTAATTCATTTAATTTTTTTTTAAAGTCTTCATTAGAATTATATACTGATAAAGTTATATTATATTTAAAAGAATTTTTAATGTTATTTAAATTACTTTCTGAATCATTTTGAATTCTTTCTATTTTTGCTTCATTTTTTAAATTTTCAATTTCTAAATATATATTATCATATAATGCATTTTTTATTTTTTCTAAATCTTCTTCTGTTTTATTTAAAATTTCAGAAAATTCATTATTTGAATTTTTTAATATATTTGATAATTGTTCTTTTAATTCATTTATTTCACTTAATTCATCATTTGATTCGTCTTTAATGTTTTTTGAAAGATATTTAATTTCATCATTAACTAATTTTTTCCCTTTTATTATATTATCATCCATTTTATTTTCGTAATAATTTCTATCATTGTTTATTTTTGAATTAAATTCATTAATTTCTTCTTTTTCATTATTTTTTTCTTCATTTTTATTAAAATTATTCTTTTTTGTTGATTTCAAAACATTTTTATTTTCTTCATTAAAATTATTTGGAATTACATTACTTGAAAAGGATATTTCAGTTTCATTATTTTTTGTCTCTTCATTTTTTTCTTTTAAAACATCATCAGCTTTTTCTTTAATTGCTTTAATAGATTCATCAACTTTTTGTTTTATTAATACATTATTATTATCTTTATTATCATTTTTATTATTATTAATATTATATTTATTTAAATATGAATTATATGAAATTCTTTCTTTTTTGAAATTTTCTTCTTCTTCTTTTTCTTCTTGATTAACAATTTTAGGAATATTTCGAAAATCTCTTTTTATAACATCTTTTAAACTAGGATTTGCTTTTCTAACTGATTTTTCTATATTTTTTTCAAGCTTATGTTCCTCTGAATCAGATTGAAATTTTTGAAGTATTATTATATCTTCATTTGGTATTTGATTTAAATTTTTTGGAATATTATTTATTATTGGTGGTTTATTTTCTTTTGGTTTATTAGTATGAGAAAATTCATTTTTTGGTTCTTCATTTAGTAATTGAGTATTCTGTTCTTCATTATTTACCACATTTTCAGGAAAATATAATTCTTTTATTTCTTTTTCTTTTTTGTTTTCTTCTTCTTCTATTATTTCTTGATTCAACTGTTCTATAACTTCATCTAATATTTCTTGAATATACTCATTATTTGAATTATTTTTATCTTCTTCTTCATTCTTATTATTGTCTTTTCTAACTTTTTCATGTTTGTGTGCTCTGTGAAATCCTCTATTATGCTTTCTTCTAAATGATTTATTTTCTTTATCATCTTCATCAAAATTATATTGTTCATTCTCATCATTATCATTTTTATTTTCATCATCAAAATTATCATTTTTATCTTCTTCTTCTTCAATAATATCATTTTCTTTTTTATCTTCTTCTTCATTTTCATTATATTCATCATTTATTTCATCTCTTATTTTATCTTCAATTGATTCAAAAATTAATTGTTGAGATGAGATATTTTTTTCTGTATAAGTTCCATTTAAAATTTCTTCGACTTTTAATTGAAAGTCTTTTTTTTCTTTTTTTAAATTAGTTCCAGCTTGCTCAGAAATATGCTTTAATAATTCTTCAGCTGGAATTTTTCTATTAGTTAATAAATTATGAACTGTAATTTTGGCTTTGGCTAATTCACTATTCATATTCTTTACTCTTTCTAATATTTCTTCAGGAGTTTCTAATGTTTTTTGAGTTTTTATTTTCTTTGAATTAACTGTCAGTAAAAAGATAGATATTATAATTATAGGTTTAAAATTCATTTTTTGTTTATTTTATTTTTATTTATACCGTTTTTTAATATTAATTAACAATTTTAAACATTTATATTTAATTTAAATTTATATCTTATTATTATTTTAAAAATGAAAGACTTAAAAAAAGAAAAGAAAGAATATACAAAAGAAGATTATATGAAAGTGACATGTAGAATGTATGAACAGAAATTCCCAAATGTGGATGATATAGTAATGGTAAATAAAATAATAAAAAATATAGTGTAAAATCCAAGAGGTAATACAAGATGGAGCATATGTAGAATTATTAGAATATAATAATATACAAGGAATGTTATATGCAAGTGAAATATCAAGAAGAAGAGTAAATTATATAAATAGATTAGTGAAAGAAGGAAAAGAAGAAGTATTAAGAGTATTAAGAGTAGATACAAAGAATAATTATATAGATTTATCAAAGAAGAGTGTAAAAACAGAAGAAATTGAAGAATGTAGAGAAAAATATCAAAAATCAAAAACTGTTCATGGGATAATGAGAGAATTAGCAGTTAAAACAGGAAGAAGTATAGAATCTTTATATAAATCATTTTGTTGGCCTTTATATAAAGAATATGATCATGCTTATTTTGCTTTTAAAAAAATATTAACTGATGAAAATGAAGTATTTTCTAAAATTAAAATAGATGATGAATTAAAAGAAAGTTTAATAGAAATATTAAAATATAGAATGGTTACTCAACCTGTTAAAATTAGATGTGATTTTATTTTAAAATGTTTAAAATTTGAAGGTATTGATGCTATAAAATATGCTTTATTAGAAGGAGAAAAACAATCAACTCCAGAAATTAACATTAAATTTAAAGTTATAGGTTCTCCTTTATATGAGTGTACTATTGTTACTATTAATAAAAATGAAGGAATTAAAATAATGAAAGAAGCTCTTAAAGTAGTTAAAAATTGTATAGAAAAAAAAGGTGGTTCTTTTATTCTTCAAAGAAATCCTGCTGTTCTTGATGAAGGAACTGAAAAAAATATTAAAGAAGAAATGGCTTCTCTTAAAAAAGAATATGAAAATGAAGAAGATGAAGAAGAAGATAATAAGGATGAAGAACAATAAATATATTGATTTTATATTTTAAATTAAAATATTATTTAAATAGGTTAAGTTATCGTGGTTTTTATTAGTTAAAAAAAATAATTAAATTAATAATTATTATAATTGCTTTATAATTAATTATAAAATTAATAATTTATTAAATAATTATTATATCCAATAAATAAATTTTTATCTTTATAAAAATGTTAAATAAATGAAAAAGTAAAATAATAAAAAACAAAATTTAAACTATAAACCAGGTAATATGGTTAAATAAAAAAACAAAAGAATAAAAAAGACAAGATAAAAATAAAAAATGAACCATTATAAAAAGTATTGGACCCACAATTTTTTGATTTTATAAAATTTTAATTAATGAAAATAAAAAAAAAAACGAATATCCAAAAATGAAATATAACTGAAATTAAAATATGCCAAAATGAATTAATGGCAAAAGAAAAAATGAGAAAATACTCTATAAAAAAAAAGAAAAAATCCAAAAATTTAAAAAAAACTAAAAGAAACAAAAAACTCAAAAATAAATTATTTACGACTATTTATACCCGAAACACTTTAAAAAAACATTAAACAAAAAAACTTAAAATGGAAAGTAAACCAATAAAATACTTAAGTTTTGGTTCTCCCTTAATGGATATAATAGCCGATGTGGATACAGATTTTCTTTTAGAAAATAAGATTAATTTAAACACAACAATTCACTCAAAAATTGAAGATATAAAATGGTTTGACTATTTTGTAAATCAATATAACGTAACATATGTATCAGGAGGATGTCAATTTAATACAATGAGAGTTTTTAATTGGATGCTTAATGAAAAAAATGATGATGATGTGATTGCGTTTTTAGGAAGTGTTGGTAATGATTATTATGGAAACACTTATAAGAAATTATTAAATAACGAGCATATTATTCCTATTTTAGAATCTATTGATAAAACTATCACTGGTATTTGTGTTGTTGTTTGTAATAATAATGATAGGGCTCATATTACTGATTTAGGAGCTTCTACTTTAATTTCTGATGATTTTGTTGATAGATATTGGAATATGTTTAAAGATGTTAAATTAATTTTCACTGAGTTGTTTATTTTGAAATCTAAAAGAGAAATTACTTTTAAATTAGCTAATTTAGGTTTGAAAGATGATACTATTTATGGATTTAATTTACCTGCTTTTTTCTTTTTGGAAAATTTCCATCAAGATATTTTAGATTTAATATCATATGCTGATATTGTTTTTTGCAATGCTGAAGAAGCTAATTTATTCTGTTCAAAATGTGGAATTATATCTAATAATTCGCTTGAAAAAATGGTGAAAGGATTAGTCAAACTTCCAAAAAAAAATAAAAATAAAAAAAGAATATTTGTAATAACAAATGGTTCATCATCTGCATGGGTAGCTGAGTATGATTTTAAGAATGATAAATTAACTTATTGTAAAGATTTTCCTTCAAAATACATTGAACCTCAATTCATTATTGATACTAATGGAGCTGGAGACTCTTTTTCAGGAGGTTTTTTATCTCAATTTATGAAAGGAAAAAGTATTGAAGAAAGTATGATTGCAGGTCATTGGGCTGCAAGTATTATTATTCAGAAAAGAGGATGTCAAATTCCTGTTGAAATCAATTATATTCCTGAAAAAAGCTTAAAAGATAATAAGGAAAATTGATCAATAAGAAAATTATGAGTTTTATTAATGATTCAATTTAAATATTACTTATATTACTGTGTAAATATTAATTTTTATTTGCTTAATATTCATGGACTTTAAGTCTCGTATTAATGTTAAAAATTTAAAATAAACATCAAATTTTTTAAATTTTTTTATATTCATTATTAAAAATTAAAATAATCATTTTTTATTTAATATGGAAGAAAATTTGAACAATATTTGTTCAAAATGTTTTGAATATTATTATATAGGAACAAATATTTCAAAATTAGATTTTGATAAAATTGAGTATGTTTGTCCAAAAAACCATTTTAAAACAGATAAATTTGAAAATTTTTTATTGAAAAATTTTAAACAAAATATATTTTCTTGTTCTTGTGGAGATAATAATATAGAAAGTTTAAACGTTTGTGTTTATTGTAATAAATTATTTTGTTCTTCATGTAAATTTAATCATTTAAAAGAATTTTCTCATTATTTTATCCCTTTAAAAGAATATCATATAACTTGTAAACAACATAATTTTTTTTATATTGGTTTTTGCCATGATTGTAAAATGAATATTTGTAAATTATGCTTACAACATAATAATCATAATATTATATTATTTGATGACATTGAATTAAATGAAGAAATAAATATGATAAAAAAAAATATTGAAAATGCTGAACAATATAAAAGAGAAATTGAAGGATTATGTAACGATTGTATTAAAATATCAACTAGAAATTTTTTTAATGAAGTTGAGAAATTAAATAGAATTAAAACAAATTATTTAAATAAAATTACTGAGCAAATATCTTTTGCTAGAAATATAAGTAATTCATATGAAACATTCTTAAAATCTAAAAAATTAAATTATCAGATTATTTCAAATATGATTAATACCTTAAATTTTCATTTTAATAAAATTTATTTATCTACAGACGTTAAATGTTCTGGAATTGAAAGAATGAAAAATAATTTACAAAACTATGATAATTATGTTTTATCTTCATTTACATTATCAAAAAATTCTTTTCCTTTAGAAAATAAAATTACTAATTTTAATATTAAAAATATTACTTTATGGAAAAATTTAGAAATTCAAGTTCAAAATTTTTTAAAATTAGGAGATGGAAAACTTTTATTTAAATGTCAAGATTCTGTGTTTAGAATTTACAACAAAGATTTGGTTTATAAAAATATTTTTGTGACTTCTTGCAAACTTCAAATTATAGATATGTTTGAATTAAAAACAAATTTAATTTTTTGTTATTATAAAAATGGTTATACTGAAATATATTTATTGAAAAAAGACATTTGTGGTAAATTAAATTCTCAGCAATTTAAATTTAATATATTAAAGGCAATTAAATTAAATGAACAAAAAATTATGGTTTCAACAGATGAGGGTATATTTGTATTAAATCAAATTAATAATTCATATCAATTTCAAATATGTTCTTGTATTAAAGGTTATAATTTCTCTCATAATATTTTCAAAATTGATAATAACTTAGTAATTAATATAGATAAAAATCAAAATATTTTTTATTATATACTAATAAATGAAATTAAAATTGAAATTTTTCAATTTAATGATATTATTGAGAAAAAATGTGAACTCTTATTTTTAATATCTAACGATATATTGGTTTATTTAAAAAATGAAAATAATAAATGTACATTTTTAACTTTTGATTATAAAAATAAACGTTTTATTGATAAATTTAGAACAACTATTTTTATGAATTGTCGTAACAATCCTATAATATTCAAAATTTCAGATAATAATTTTATTTATTCTGATAATGATTGCAATATTTATCAATTAACTTTAACTGAACATACCTATATGATAAAATCTCAATTTTATACTCTTTTTTCTAAATTTATAGGAATATATTATGATAAATGCTTAATAATAGACAAGAGAAAAAATTTTAGAATTTACTTAATTAAAGAATTAATAAAAAAAGATGAAATCAAAATTGCAGAAAATAAATATATATCGATATGGGATATTTTAATTTTAATTATTTTATCAATCTATATATTTGAATTTAATGAATTTATAAATGAAATGATAATAAAATCATTTGGATTTCATAGTTTCATATTTTTAATATTAACTTCATTAATAATACGATATTTTATAAAATATATATATGAAAAACTAATTAAATATACAATAAAAAATTAAAATTCAGTAAAAAAATAATTAAATAAAGTAAAAATAAAATAAAAGTACATAATTAATTAAATGATAACAGAAAAAAAAAATTTTTAAAATAATTTAAAAGGGGGATTGGGGATTGGGGATT
>JAEEGI010023793.1_pt1 | contig 11998 bp, 10 predicted proteins | sample 8958751 | NCBI WGS metagenome assembly JAEEGI01 (sample SAMN16246545, study PRJNA631951) | gut metagenome | biome: gut microbiome; feature: rumen; material: KS-attached | host: Bos | place: Iran: Karaj | collected 2018-10 | reverse complement strand
CACCCTTGGCAACACCCTCGGACAGGTGCTTGCGAAGGAGGATACCTTCGTAGGAGAGAATGCGGCGAGCAACCAGCGTGGGCTGGGCACCTACCTTGAGCCAAGCCAGAGCCTTGTCACCATCCAGAACGATGGTAGCAGGGTTGGTGTTGGGGTTGTAGGAACCAATCTGTTCGATGAACTTACCGTCGCGCGGTGCGCGGGAATCGGCCACAACAATGTGGAAGAATGCGAAATTCTTCTTACCGTGGCGCTGAAGTCTGATTTTAACAGCCATTGTGAATCTGTTTTTTTAAATAATTAATAATTTGCGTATTGCTCCCAACTCGTGAAAGCTCGCAAAGATAGCAAAAATATTTTTATCTACGATAATTTTTTTTCCACTGCCACGAACTGGGGCCCTTTTGCATCTTTAAAATGTTATGAAAAAATTATTGATTGCCCTTTCTGCCCTGGCGCTTCTGGCCGGCACAGCCACGGCGCAGGACCACCCGCACGAAATTAACGTCTTCCTGGGTGGGTTCAATTCCCAGTTCCTGGGTTACAAAGTCAACGTGGACTATAGCATGGACCTGTATGCCCTGTATGAGCCCCAGACCTCTGTTACCACGGGCCCCGTTCTCACGATGGATTACAACTACTCCATCCTCAAATGGCTTAGCGTGGGTGCCCAGTTCCATTACAACCACCTGACGGTAAGGACGGTGGAAAGGATCAACAATGCCTATGGACAGTCTTCCCGGAATATGTTCAGTTTCCTCCCCGAGGTAAAACTGCGCATCCCCAGTCCGGCTCACTTCCGCCTTTACGGCAAGGCCGCAATAGGTGTCTCCTTTGCCCCGCAGTTTGCCACCCGCTTTGCCTACGACCTGGTACCCATCGGTTTTGAATGGGCCGGGCAGCGTGTTTACGGCACCGCCGAGCTGGTCTATGGCAGCATAGTCAAGGGCGGCCGCATAGGCATTGGTTTCAGGTTTTAATCACAGAGCGTTATGAAAAAGATTCTATATCTGTTTGCAGCAGCCGTACTGGCTCTGAGCGCCTGCTCCAAAGGCGACAAGGTGGGAGGTCACGACAGCTATTACACCTCTCCCGGAGGCCACTATATGATGCACATACCCGCCCAACTCATTACCAGCGCCCTGGAGGACCTGGAAATTGCCTGCGAAATGGGCAAGTCGGAAGTGGACTGGGCCAGCCTCCTCCACGGAATGAAAATCGAGGAGATAGAGGTCAATATGTGGTACCTGAGTTTCAAGGGCCTTTTCCCCTTTGACAATATGTCCTACCAGACCGAATTTACCATGGTGGCCATTAAGCTCAATGAAGACGACCGGTATGCCAACTGGGATGTCACCATCAACGGCAGCCGTACCGAGCGGGAAGACTATCGCTGCACTTTCGAAAGTCTGGGCTCCATAATCTACATGGCCGAGAACGTAACAGAAGGCTGGGATATGCTCTATGGCCGCCTGTCTATGCTGGTCTTCAACAAGGACGGCAAGAAGGACGGCTGTATGCTCACTTTCGACGGGTCCCCTTCCGAGGCCCAGTTTGTGCGGGGATTATAAATAATTGCCCAAAAGTTTTGGGATTTCAAAAATGTATCTTATCTTTGCAGTCCCAAACTCTTGCGGATGTGGTGAAATGGTAGACACGCCACTTTGAGGGGGTGGTGGGCATTAGCCCGTGGAAGTTCGACTCTTCTCATCCGCACAAAAAAACCAGGCTGAAAAGCCTGGTTTTTTTCGTTTAATACCGTTTATTTATTTAAGTTGGATATAGGCGCGAAAGCCCTTCAGGACACTGTCATCGGCCGGGAAGGACATGGAGCCGTCACCGGTGAAGAAGAGGATGTTCTTGTCCCGGGGCGTAAAGCTGACGGGGTTGATGGCGGGAATGAATTTCACGGCTGTGGTTTCGGTCGTAGTGGTGTTCTTGTCAATGACCACATCTCCAAACCGGGGATTCTCCACATCGGCCAAAGGCTTTATGATGTAGGGTTTTCCGGCCTCAATGGAGGTTGCCGCCTCGAAAGTGAACGAAAGGGCGCCATTCTCTAAGGACGAGCCTGTTAACTTCTTGACAACCACGCCGGTACCAAAGACGCTGGTAACCATCGTCTCACTGATGGCAAACGGAGCGCAGAAGCTGTTCCATACGTTACCTTTTAATTTGCGGCCCAGCACCACGGTATGCGTTTTCCCGTCTTCCTTGGTAATGATATCGGCGCTGCTGTCACTATCCTGCAAATACAACACTCCGTCAGCCGAGATGTACACGATAGTGACGTCCGAATCAAGCGTTTCTTTGCTCATGTTGAGGGTGTAGTGGTCATTATCACCGCTATATTCAGTACCGGTAAGGGTCCCGTGATTGGCAGAATAGTATTTTACAGGCGTGGGATTACTAAGGAGCAGTTTCACATCCTTATCCTCTGCGCCCCACGGCCATGAGAAGATATCGGTTTTTATGCCGTAATTCCCAGAATAAGCGGTGATTTTGGAAACGTTGTAAACGGTTTCCGCCCCATCCAGTTTAACCGTAACGCCGTCACTGCCACCAATGTTGTACTGCCTCATACCCTGAGCTTTCACAGAGCCATTTTTCAGCAACGGGTTCAGAATAAAGGAGGGCATATAATAGCAGTTGGTAATGTTAACGGTTGCATCTTCACTTCCTCCCACAAACAGGTAATACTGCTCACTGTACACATCGCTCTCCGGTTTTCCCTTGGTAGACAGTAGCAAGACCATTCCAAAAACGCAGTCTTGAACTGTAACGTGGGCCCCAGCCTGCGCAAAGCCCACAAAGCCGCCGCCTTCGTAGCCGGAGTTATACCTGATAGTACCTTCCAGGCAACAGCCTTTGATAGTGAGATGCGCATTGGCATTGACCCTGCCCACGAAAGCGCCCGCATCGACGTCCGCATTGTATGTGGAACTAATGCCGATAGAGCTGGTCTTACAGTTCTCAATAAGGTTTTGGTCACCCATCACAAAACTGGCTATGCCAGCGGGACGCATCCCGGAAGTCTTTACGCTTCCGGCCAGGACCAGGTTCTTGATGGTGGCATTCTTGATGCAGGCAAAGGGTGCTATATAATTGCCGCTGCCATCAAGATCCAGGGTCAAGGTTTTTCCATTTCCATCCAAGGTGCCGCTGAAAGGTTTTTGCTGGCCTTCACCGTCCCCGTCATACTTTCCTATCATCTTGTGAATCTTCACATTGTTGGTCAGCCGGAAATGCTTATCGGAATAGTAGTATCCCGAAGAGACCTGATACATCAGATAATTCCAGTTTTCAATGGAAGCTATCAAATAAGGAGAGTCCTCCGTTCCATCACCTTTGAAAGAAGCCAGGTCAAACAGAATTGGAAAGACATCTTCCCCAACCACGTACCACTGCTGCTTTCCTAAAGCGTCTCTCAGTTCGTAGGGTCGCCAAGTAGAAGCATCGGTTCCCTGTTGTTCTTGTTCACCCATAGGAGTGACATAGTAGCAGTTGTCCAAAGTGAGCGAACCCGAGGATCCCACCCGCACAAGCGTAGCACAATGGGTTGTGGTCACATCCACCTCTGAAGGTTTAAAGAGGCAGTTTCTGAGGGTGACTTTTCCGTCGGCCTTTCCCACCAGGCCGCCACTATAGTCTACCCAGTCCTTTTCGGACATCTTTCCATCGAAAAGGCAATTCTCCAAAGTCAAGTCAGAATCCGGGCCGAGTGCCTCTGCTACAATACCCCCGTTGTACGCATCCTTATAATCTCTGGGACCGGTAGTATCTACATGGGTACTTACCCAGCAATTGCGGATAACGACCTTTTTGCTGGCCCGCGCCACCAGACCGGCCAGATACCGCTTGTATGTTTGTACTATTCCTACGACATGCAGGTTTTGGATAACGGCGCCGTCTCCCACGTAGCGGAATGGAGCCATATACTCCAAAATCTTACTACCGGTGCCTTGTTCACCGGCCATACTTTTAAAAGTGAGGGTGTGGCCATCCCCGTCAAAAACACCTCTAAAAGGATAACTGGCAGACCAGCCTATCACGTTATCGTTATAATAATCATCAATTACCGAAATATCGGCCACAAGCCTGAAGTATTTGCCCTCAAAGGAATTATACCAGCAATCCTTATACAACTGCGTCCACTCTGACGCAGACTTGATCAGATACGGATCGTCCTCTGTCCCTAATCCTTCATAATTATAGGCAAAAGCGCGCTGGGCACCCATCACCAAAAGGAGTGCCGCCAACAGGAATTGTATCTTTTTCATACTGTTTTTCATCTTAAGTTAAGTTCATCAGAGGGCCTCGCTGGCCGGGGTGCCGCCGTAGAGGAATTTCACAGCGCCTCCATCCATTGTAATGCTACTCACCGGCTGCTTTCCGAGCCGGGCCGTAATGGTGTAGAACTTGCCGTTTTCAAAAGTGACATCTGCCTTGGAAAGGTCGTAATAAGAGGTCCCCGTCGTGGCGGACAGGGTAACGGTTTGGTTGGAGAAGGCCGAAAGAGCCACATACACGGTGCTGATGGCCGAATCCGGAGTGACGGTATAGGTTCTGCCGCCGCTGTTCAGCAGCAGCTGAGAAACGGCAAGGGCATTTCCTCCGGCGTCCTGGATGGTGAGCTTCACAATGGCCTGCTGGCTCACAAACGAGGCGGGGGTGGTGGTTATTTGCTTCCCCGAAACCGTCTCTACCGTAGCCGTTGCAAGGGCATAGTCACAATTGGCGGCGATATAATCCAGCGTTCCTTTCTGGGTAAGATAGCTGTCTGAGCGGAGCTTCAACGTGAGGACATCTCCCACCTTGGGAGCTTCCGTCAAATCTCCCTCCAAAGTGGTGGAGCCGGAGCCGCCGGTGGAGGCGGTAAGGGTTCCCAGGATCTGGTTGCCGGGGCCGTAAACGGTCACTTCATCCCCTGCCGTCCAGGTGGACTTCAGGGTGGTTCCCATATCTTCCAAAGCTTTGGTAGGGGCCTCCTTGTCGGCCTTGATGATGAGGGTGTAGAATGTCTTTTCCGGGGTTTCCGGAGCCTCGTTCTGGGGGATTTCGTCCAGGCGGCTGCAGGAGAGGCCGATGAGGCCGGTCATCAGAAGGACGGCCCAAGGTGCATAACAAATCTTTCTCATAGCTCTACCCTCCTAGAAAAATATCCCGTCTTCTTCCCCGGGGGTCACCCACGTTTCGTTCCCTCCCTCAATGTAATCCTGCACACTGGCTTGCAGCAAGGCACTGTCCATTTTGAGTTCCACAACGGTGGTCTGCGGAGACTCGTATGGCAAGTATTCTCTTTTTTTCATAGTTCGGTTGCTTTTAGTGTTTTCCTTGGTTATTTTACAAAAATAACAATTTAGGAGCAATTCCTCCTCGTTATACCGCAGCAAAATTAGACCTTAATGACAGAAATAAGGTCAAAAAGCAACAAAACTTTGTAAAAGCGAAACAAAGATTCGCCTCTAGAGCAGCAGATCCTTCACCGGCAGTTTGGGGACAAAGTGGACGCCGTCTTTGCGGTAATAGTCCAGGGAGTCTCCGGGCTTGGCGTCTACCAGGAAAATGCGCTCGGAGGGCTTGCCGATGCCGATAACGGCCAGGGGCTGCAGCGGCAGCTGCAGGGCGGCCGCCAGTTCAGAGGCCTTGAAGTTGAGGATGAAGATGCCGCCAAGGCCCAGTTCAACCGCACGCAGAAGGATGCTTTGGGCGGCAATGCCCAGGTCCATATCCACCACCCGGTTCTCGGGGGCAGTAGAGCACACCACAATATAGGCCGAAGGTTCTTCGCCGGCATGCGGGAGGTGCTCCTGAGGGAGGGCGGCCCCCAACTTGACGAGCGGGTGCACGCGGGTGGCATCGGCCCCGGTCACCAGCTTGAAGCGAAGCGGCTGGGCGTTCATTCCGGAAGCCACCCAGGGAACCACTTCCAGCATTTTCAGGAGGTCTTCCTCAGTGACTACACGGGAAGCGTCGTAGCCGCGGTAGCTGCGGTTGCGCTTGAGAAGACTTTCCAGCGAGGGATGGTTGCGCACCACTTTGGGGCGCTGATTGCGGAGCTCTTCGGCCCGCTTTTCCAAATAATTATCGGCCATAACGGTACAAAGATACACAAAACTATGATTTCTCCGGCGCGGCTAAAACGCAGGGAGTAGAGCAGGATGGGGATTCCATTATAGAAAATGAGAGTAAGATTCTAAGAATTGTGGGTGGGACGCGGCCTCTTAGGGCTTATCTTTGACCTAACCAAAATCAAAGTGCTATGCGTAAATTCTTTCTTTTTTTTGTGTCCCTTGCGGCAATGTCGGTTCTGTTTTCCTGCGAACCCGCTGGTATATTAGAGGGTAGTTACACGGCTAAACTATATCAAGTTGACGAGATGTTCAACGGTGAAGTCGCACAAAGTATTGCTATTACTACAGATGGTCCCTTCAAAGAAAACGGGGTAACATGGTTACAACAATATGTACGTTTTATTGCAGAAGAAAGATGGGATGAAAGTTCAAAAAAGAGGATTGTAAAATATTATGTACCTAAATTGCCCATCGGGGATAATAAGGCTTCTTGTAACCTGTTGAGGGAAGAGCTAGGATACTCGGTGTTTGAATGCTATTTTTTCACCGACAATACAAAGAAAGAGAGCTGCGAGTGGTTCGACAACTTTATGTGGATAGATATCTATCAGGACAAGGCCGGCTATTTATACCGTTTTGGAGAAGATGGGACTGCCGTAGAGCTGTCCCGCACCAAGAACAGTAAGGGGCAATGGATATATTGGGATTGTCTTAGGGCTCATTACGTGAAGGATTCGAAGATAGGTCCAACATATAATTGATTTATACTATCTTTGCAGCATGAACCTGCTGCTGCTTGTTGCCCTATCCATTGCCGTCAAAGGCGTGTCCTTCACCCCCATGGAGGTGGAGCGGTTGCCGGAGTTGAACATCCCCCGGCAGGCGCACAGTCTGCACTATGCAGGCGGTGAGTACACGGTGATTGGCGGGCACACTGTGGGCTTTGTCCCCACCGCCACGGCCGAGTATTACCGCGGCGGCAAGTGGCACACGGTGAATACCCTGTACCCGCACGACGCTGGCTTTTCCACCAAGCTAAATAGCGGCGACATCCTCACAGGCGGCGGGTACGCCGAGGCCTTTGGCGTGGGCCAGACCTGGGGCGTGGAAGTGTATCATCCCGCCTCGCACAGCTTTTCCTCCCTTCCCATCCTGGACAACAAGCGCACCCACGCCACCGCCCTGGAGATGGCCGACGGGCGCATCCTGGTGGCCGGCAACTGGTACGGGCCGGACGCCCTGGAATGCAGCACGGCGGGAGAGCCGTTTACTACGCTCAAACCCCTCCAGCCCCGAAATCTACCCTACCTGCTGCAAGTGGCCCCAGACAACGTCTACATCTTTGGCGCAACGGACCATTACGGGAATCCGCTGGAAGGCAGTTGGGTAGAGCAACTCATCGGAGAACCATTCCAGGAGCCCCTCCTGCAGGAATGGGTCACTGAGAACGGCGCCATGCCCAACCCGCCTGAGCATTATATCCTTGGTGAATATCGTTATTTGATTCCTGTCCGGAAGCAGGACGCTCTATCCTTCCTAAAGTTGGACAACGGCACCTTTGAGCTGCTAGAGACCGCCCATCCCATTCCCCAGGAAGGGCCCTGGGGCGCCATCGACTGGCAGTACGGGCTGGCCGTGGACACCACCGCACAGAGCGCCTGGAAACAGGGGCGGGATGCCCAGGGTAGGCTATACCTGCTGAGCATCGGCTACGGAGAATCTCCCGCTGCGGTGCAGGTGTTCTACAGCGAGCCCCTGGAAGACCTTCCCTACAAGGCCGAAGTCCTGGCGCTTTCCGGCGGGCAAGTGCTTCTTGCCGGTGGCGTAAGGGCCGATTCCTACGACGCGCAAGGCACGGTACTCCTGTGCTACACGCAAGGGGACCGACCGCGCAGCGTATCCTACTGGCTGGGATTGGCCGTCGGCAGCCTTTTCGCCCTACTTCTTTGTCTTCTGGGCTGGTATCTGAGTCGCAGGAAAGCATCGGCCCAGGCCGGTTCCGAGAAAGAATTCATCGACCTAGAGAACCAGATCGTCCGCCTGATGGAGGAGGAGCAGCTCTTCCGAAAGAAGGACCTTCGCATCGCCGACATCGCCACGCTGCTGCATACCAACACCACCTATATATCGGCCACCCTGAACAGCGGGCTGGGGATGTCTTTCCCGCGCTTCGTGACGTCCTATCGTGTTCGCTATGCGCAGGAGCAAATGCGGCAGCATCCCGAGAAAAAACTGTCCGTGATTAGTGAGGAGGCGGGTTTTGCCAGCGAGAATTCTTTCTTCCGCGCCTTCCGCACCGAGACCGGTCTCACGCCCACGGAGTGGCGGGAGAAACAGGGTTCTTAAAAAATTTTTGTATCTTTGTGCCACTAAAATCTATACTATGGCACTGGAAAATACAACTCCGGAAAGAATTGAGGAGATTGTCCTCAAGCAGAGAGCCTTCTTCGCCACCGGTACCACTCGGGACATCAAGTGGCGCAAACAGCAATTAAAGAACTTCAACAAGGGACTGGCCAAATGGGAAAAGCCGCTGTGCGACGCCCTGTGGCAGGACCTGCACAAGAGCTACGAAGAGGCCTTCATGACCGAACTGGGCCTGGTGTACGGAGAGATTGGAGAAGCCATCCGCAAGGTGGGCAAATGGGCCCGCCGCCAGCGCAAGGGAACGCCCCTTACCGTACTCCCTTCTTCCAGCTACATCGTCCGTGAACCGCTGGGCTGCACCCTCATCGTGAGCCCCTGGAACTACCCCGTCCAGCTGATGCTGAACCCCCTGGTGGGCGCTATCGCAGCCGGCTGCACGGCCCTGCTCAAACCCTCCCCGTACGTTCCCACCGTATCCAAGGTTATAGAGCAGTTCATTGGCGACACCTTCCCCGAAGAATACGTGGCCGTGGTACAGGGCAACCGCCTGGTGAACGGAGAACTCTTCCGGCACCGCTACGACCTGGTGTTCCTCACCGGCAGCCCGTCCCTGGGACGCATCGCCATGGAAGCGCAGGCCAAATACCTCACCCCCATGGTCCTGGAACTGGGCGGCAAGAGCCCGTGCATCGTGGACAAGGACGCCAACCTCACCATCGCTGCCCGCCGCATTGCCTGGGGCAAGTGCCTCAACAGCGGCCAGACGTGCATAGCCCCCGACTACCTCTTCCTGCACGAGGACATCAAGGACGCCTTTGTGGAAGCCTTCAAGAAAGAACTCGCCGGCCTCTATCCTAATGGTACCGAGACCTCCGACAAGTTTGTCCATATTGTAAAGGAAAGCGCCTTCGACCGCCTGACCGGCTATCTGAAAGACGGCACCGTCATTGCCGGGGGCCATTCCAACAAGGAAAACCTCTGGATTGAGCCCACCCTGCTGGAAGGCGTATCTCCCGATGCGCCCGTGATGCAGGAGGAAATCTTCGGCCCTATCTTCCCCATCATGACGTTCAAGGACCGTTCAGAGGTGGTGAAGTTTGTCAACGGCCGCGAGAAGCCCCTGGCCTTCTATTATTTTGGAAAGGGGGCCGATGGCTGGGATATTATCGGCCAGACTACGTCCGGTGGCGCCTGCATCAACGACACCATTATGCACATTGCCAACAGCAAGGTGCCCTTTGGCGGCGTAGGCAATTCCGGTATGGGCAGCTACCACAGCGAGCGTAGCTTCCTGGCCTTCAGCCACGAGCGTGCCGTGATCAAGAGCCCCACCTGGATTGATCTGAAATTCCGCTACATGCCTTACGGCCTGTTTGGCATCATCAAAAAAATGCTCATGCTGAGCGCAGACTAAAACCTGAACAATGAAAATACAAAATAAAACCGTTCTCATCACCGGTGCCTGCTCCGGGATTGGGAAAATCATGGCCCGGCGCTGCCTGGAAAAAGGCGCCAAAGAGGTAATCATCTGGGATATCAACGAAGAAGCCATCGACGCCACGGTGAAAGAGCTTTCGGCCCTGGGCAAGGTCTATGGACACAAGGCCGATATCTCCAGCACCGAATCCATTGACGCCGCCGCCGAGGCCACCAAAGCCGCCTGCGGACCCGTGGACATCCTCATCAACAACGCCGGCATCATCACCAACAACAAGGTGTTTGCCGAGCAGACCGACAAGGACATCAACCGTACCTTCGACATCAACACCAAGGGTGCTATGTTTGTGACCCTCCGCTTCCTCAAGGATATGCAGGAGCGCGGCACCGGCCATATCTGCAACATCACTTCTTCGGCCGGTATGCTGGCCCTTCCCAAGATGTCGCTGTATGCCGCTTCCAAGTGGGCCGCCATTGGCTGGAGTGAGAGCCTGAGGATAGAACTGGGCCGGGAGAAGAGCCCCGTGAAAGTCACCACCATAGCCCCATACTTTATCAATACGGGTATGTTTGACGGCATCCACTCCTTCTTCCGCATCCTGCCGCCGGAGGAAGTGGCCCGGAAGACCCTCCGCGCCATCGAATGGAACCTGGGCTACCGCGGCATCAACTTCCCCTCCCACTTCATCCGCCTCATGCAGGGCATCTTCCCTTACCGCTGGTTCAACTTCGTGTTCGGAGACATCTGCGGCCTCTACACCGTGATGAACCACTTCACCGGCCGCAAGGCATAGGGGTGCTTGGCCGGTTGTTCCGTGCCGTGAAATACAACTAGTTAACATTTAATACTTTATAAAAATCCTCCTCCGCAAAACGCGGAGGAGGATTTGTTTAAAAACCGCTGTATCAGCTGCTTCCATTTCACGGCACGGCCTGTACGAGACAACTACTTGCCGCTTTTGAGCTCCATTTCACCAATGCCAAAGGGGACCTGGTAGTTGATTTGGTTCCTATCTTCAACCGTGAGTTCGGAAAGGGGCTTGCCGTATACTTCCAGAGCCTTCTCGTTGCGGACCTCGTTGTAAACCCGCATCAGCAGCTCCTGCATGTGGGTGTAGGCCCCGTAGCTGGTTGCACGGTCGGTTCCGAGGATGAATTTGGTTTTACGGCCATGCTCTTTCAGGAAGCTCTTCGCCATCTTGACCATTTCCTCATCGTCCTGACAGGGCTTGTTTCCAAAGAAGATCTTATCGGCCGAATTGATGCGTATCACAAAGACGTCCTCCCGGTTTGCGCTAGCTGCGGGATCCTGGCCTCTGACGGTGCCGCCGAGCGGCATCGGGGGCATATAGCGCGTTACCCCATCCTGGGCGGGTTCCCTGACATAGCGGATTTTCAGGGATTCCAGTTTGCGGAGCTCCATTTTCAAGTCGTCGATGACGCCCACGGGGACGTTGTCGGCGGCAACAATCTGGACGGTATTCTGGGGCTCGCCGGCCTTGTGGGCGGGGACAATCTCCTTGATTTGTTCCTTGGTGTACGTCTTTCCGCCAAATTCCACTTTGCCGTCGGGGAGGATTTTCAGCACGATCGTGGAGGTTTGGGCCGTCTGGCCGGAAACGCGGATCATGAACGTTACGGGCTGGAAGAGCACGGTGGCCACGGGTTTGCCATCCTTCATGGCCGGAGTCCAGTCAGGGGACTTTTCAATTGCTTTCACAACAATCTTGTCCAACTGTTCGCAGAGGCTGTTCATGATCTCAACGCTTCCCACCTTGCCGTCTTCTCCAATGGTGAACATGGCCACCAGGGTGCCGTCGTAGAGACAGTCATTCGGGTATGCGATGCGGCCGGTAAGCCAGTGGCCAAAGTTCTCACTGCAAACGGGGGCCGTGTCAAAGTTCTTGCCGGCGGTGAGCTGGATGTCTCCCACATTGTTCACGTGGACCACGTCCTCTTCTTTCACCGTAGCGGGAGCATACTTGACCACGGTCACTTTGTTAAGTACGTACTCGAATTTTTCATCGGCCGGGATTTTTTCACTATCTTTGTCCACAGGGACATAGACCGTCCTTGCCTGCAGGCCAAGGCCCAGGCACACGAGCGGGAGCAGGTAGAGC
>JAEEGI010023792.1_pt1 | contig 11999 bp, 9 predicted proteins | sample 8958751 | NCBI WGS metagenome assembly JAEEGI01 (sample SAMN16246545, study PRJNA631951) | gut metagenome | biome: gut microbiome; feature: rumen; material: KS-attached | host: Bos | place: Iran: Karaj | collected 2018-10 | reverse complement strand
ACCATCTTTTAATTGGTTTCCTCATTTATTCTCCCTAAATTTGTTCGTTATATTTGAATCTATCAAATATAACGGGATCCGTGCCACGGCCCTGGGTTTTTGGGTAGGACACAAGTCGGAAATGATGCCGATGGATCCGGCCTCGTTCGGTGGTCAGTCGTATCTAAACTGCCGAAAGGATTGATTATTATATTAACTCAAACAATACCATGCGCAAAACGAAAAGCATTCTTGTGGCTGCTCTAACAGCAGCCCTGCTCTGGAGTTGCTCGACTCCTACGAACATCGCGTATTTCCAGGACATGGCTGACCAGCAGGTCCTGGACAATCCGAATGTATCCCCCATTCGGCTTAAGCCGATGGATCAGGTCTCGATCATCGTGAACACTCGTGAGGCGATGATCACTGCGATGTTCAACAAGCCCTATTATTCAAACAGGATCGGTGAGACCCAGTCACTGACTTCAAGCGCCGGAACTAATTACACCCTTTCCGCCAACAACATTTCCGGTTACACCCTTGATGCGGAAGGAAACATCGATTTCCCCGTTATCGGAAAGATCAATCTGGCAGGAAAGACCAGGGAAGAGGCGGAGGAACACATCAAGGAAATGATCATTGCCAGCAGGCAGACCAAGGAGGCGGTGGTAACCGTCGAGTTCATGAACCTTGGTTTCTCGGTTCTCGGTGAGGTAACCCGCCCCGGCCGCTACAAGATCGACCGTGACAGATTCACGATCTTCGACGCTTTGGGTCTTGCCGGTGACCTTACGATTGATGGTCAGAGGGAGAATGTGACCCTTGTCCGCCATAACGGCCAGAACGACGAGGTGTACAAACTCAATCTTCTGGATGCAAGCCAGATTTATTCCTCTCCCGCATTCTATGTCCAACAAGGAGACATGATCTACGTCACTCCCAACGACAAGCGCATGAGGGAGTCCACGGTTAACGGCAACACCTTGAGGTCCAGCTCGACCTGGATTTCAATGGCATCCCTTGCCGCCTCGCTGATCGCTCTCATGTCAAGGTACAGGCTCAAATTGTAAGGCCCTGCATTGAAATAGTTTTTTGAATATGGAAACACGAAACAATATACCCCAGAACATGCCGGCAAGGGAGGAACCCCTCAGCATCAAGGACATCTGGAACATGTGCATTTCGCACTGGTACTGGTTCGCGATAGCTGTCGCCGCCTGCCTTTTTATTGCGGCTTTCTACATCCTCAAGACCACTCCGGTCTATACTCGCAGTGCTTCGGTTCTCATCAAGGAGGACACCAAGGGTAGGTCAGTCTCTTCTGACATCACCTCTGCTTTCTCCGACCTGGGATTCGGCCAGACGAGGGTTAACGTCAATAACGAGATTGTGAACTTCAAGTCTCCGGACTTGATGCTTCAGGTGGTTAAGAACCTCAATCTCAACACTGACTATAAAAAGCCAGGTCGTATGCACGACTGGACTCTTTATGGCAGCCAGCTTCCTGTGAACATCGAGTTCCTCGAACTTGGCGATAACGGATTCGCTACTCTTACCATCAATCCCAAGGACTCGTCCAATGTAGTTTTGAAGGATTTTGTCACGAGGAAAGATGGCAAAAAGGTAAAATTCTCCGATAAGGTAACAGTCCATCTGGGCGACACCGTAAAGACTCCCATCGGTAACATCTCAGTGGTACGTACGCCCTTCTCAGATGATTTGAAGTTTGATTATCCTCTGAAGGTCACTAGGACAGGACTTCTTAGTACCGCCCGTGCCTATTCCAACAGGCTTGGAGCGACCCTTAACGGAAAGAACACGACAGTTATCGATCTTGGTATCAATGATGTCAACACCCGTCGTGCCGAAGAAATCCTCCAGATGGTGATCAATGTTTACAACGAGAACTGGATCAAGGACAAGAACCAGATTACCACCAGCACTAACGAGTTTATTGCGGAACGACTCAGGGTGATCGAGGATGAACTTGGCGATGTGGACAAGTCCATTACCAAGTTCCAGAGTGAGAACATGGTCCCTGATGTCGGTGCTGCCGCTACGATGGAAATGCAGCTCTCAGCTGAGGCGGGCAAGCACATCATGGAACTCAACAACCAGCTCTCCATTGCAAGGCATCTCCAGACCGAGATCCGCAATGCCGGACCAAGGAACCTTATTCCTGCGAATGTTGGTATAAGTGATCCGACAGTCAACAGCCTGGTTTCCCAATTCAACTCCATCATGCTCCAGAGGAACCGTCTTGCGGAAAACAGTTCCGATGAGAACTACCTGGTTATGGACATGGACGCCCAATTGGCTGCCCTCAAGTCCTCTATCCTGTCATCCATCGACAACTACATCATCGGCCTGAACACTCAGATGGGTTCATCACGTGCTGCCCAGGGCAGGGCGAATGCAAGGGTCTCCAGTGCACCTATCCAGGCTGGAAGGCTCCTTTCCGATGAGCGTCAGCAGAAGGTTAAGGAGGCACTGTACCTCTTCCTTCTCCAAAAGCGTGAGGAGAACGAGCTCTCCCAGGCATTCACAGCCTACACCACCCGCGTTGTCGTGACTCCTGGAGGAAGCGCTATTCCCATCGCTCCGAACAAGAAGATGATCCTCTTGCTCGCATTATTGCTCGGTCTTGCCATCCCGTTCGGAATCCTTTACCTCAGGGAGACCTTGAATACCACGGTCCGTGGCCGCAAGGACCTTGAAAATCTCAGTACTCCTTTCCTTGGCGAACTGCCTACGATGGCGGTTCACAAGAAGAATATCCTGGGTGGAATTAAGATTACAGACAATCCTGAGGATAGGAAGATCGTCGTCAAGCCTCACAGCAGGAATATGATCAATGAGGCTTTCCGCGTGGTTAGGACCAACCTGGAGTTCATGCGTAATAAGGACGGAGCTTCGAAGACCGTAATGTTCACATCAATGAACGTCGGTTCGGGGAAAACCTTCTCTTCTGTCAACCTTGCGACTGCTTTGGCTGTAAAGGGCAAGAGAGTCATAGTTGTTGACCTTGACCTCCGCAAGCGTTCCATGAGTGTCTTTGCCGGACAGCCTAAGATGGGTATCGCAGACTTCCTCAGCGGCCGTGTGTTGGACTACAAGACCCTTATAGTCCATAATGTCGGTGAGAATCCTCTGGATATCATGCCTGTCGGTACCATGCCTCCGAACCCTTCGGAACTTTTGGCAGAGCCGGCTCTCGGGAAGATGCTCGAGGATATGAAGAAGACCTACGATTACATATTCCTTGACTGCCCTCCTGTGGAGATCGTCACCGATCCGGACATCATCGCTCCACTTGCAGACATGACCATCTTTGTGATCCGTGCAGGCCTGCTTGAAAGGAGCATGCTGCCTCAGATCGACAAGTACTACACCGAGAAGAAGTACAACAATATCTCACTGCTGCTCAACGGTACCGAAGGTTCCGGCCGCTATGGGTACAAGTACGGCTACAAGTACGGGTACAAATATGGCTACAAGAGTGGCTATGGCTACGATTACGAGAAGGACGAAGAAGAATAATCCTGCATGTTCAATCTCGACAGATTCATCTCTCAGAATGTGACCTTCCGGAAGCAGAGTATGTTCCTGGAGGATATCGAATCCAACAAGGACGCTCTGCTTAGGGAGATTCAGGATAAAAAAGTCTGTGTCATAGGAGGGGCTGGAAGCATAGGTTCCAGTTTCATAAAGTCAGTGCTGCGATTCAATCCTAGAAGCATCGTGGTAGTTGACATCAACGAGAATGGCCTGGCGGAACTGGTCCGTGACATCCGTAGCACTGAGGGCCTGAGGGTACCCGAAGAGTTCCGTTGCTATGCACTGAACTTTGCAGACCCGATCTTCGCGAGGATATTCCGTGAAGTGAAAGGCTTTGACATTGTGGCAAATTTCTCCGCACACAAGCATGTCCGCAGCGAGAAGGACAGGTACAGCGTCCAGGCTTTGATAGAGAACAACGACATCAAGGCCAAGAAGCTGATGGATTTGCTGTGTGAGTTCCCTCCAAGGCATTTCTTCTGTGTCAGTACTGACAAGGCTGCCAATCCTGTCAACATCATGGGGGCCAGCAAACGCATCATGGAGGATCTGGTCATGGCTTACAACGCCAAGTTCAAGGTGACCTCTGCGCGGTTCGCCAATGTGGCCTTCAGCAACGGTTCGCTGCCTGATGGATGGCTTCATCGCCTCCAGAAGAAACAGCCGTTGGCCGCCCCTAGTGATGTGAAACGGTTCATTGTTTCTCCGGAGGAGAGCGGACAGATCTGTATGCTGGCCTGTATCCTTGGAAACGGAGGGGAGATTTTCTTCCCCAAGCTTCATGAGGACCAGATGCTGTCATTCAGCACTATCTGTGATTCATTTGTCTCTGAAGAAGGTTTCCGGAAAAAGGAATGTGCGGATGACACCGAAGCCAGGAAGTACGCGGCATCGATGGGTTTTGATAGCGACACCTATCCGGTGGTCTATTCTGAAAGCAACACCACAGGAGAAAAACCCTACGAGGAATTCTTCATTCCAGGAGAGCCTCTGGACATGGACCGTTTTTCCTCACTGGGTGTGATTGGGGCATCAGAACGTCGCCGTCTTGACGAGATTGATTCTTTCTTCAAGAGTCTTGAGGAGCTGTTCGCAAGACCTGATTTCACCAAGGCGCAAGTCGTTGAGGCAATCAAGGGATTCATCCCGAGTTTTGAGCACGAAGAAAAAGGCAAGAACCTGGATCAAAGAATGTAATGGCATATAGAATTCCTCTTTTCAATCTGAATTTCGACGAGCGGGAAGCACAGGCCGCTTACGATACCATCAAGTCTGGCTGGATCTCCACAGGTCCGAAGAACGCTGAACTTGAACAGATGTTCATCGACATGTGGAATGTCAAGTACGCAGTCAGCATGAGCAATTGCACTGACTCGCTTCACACTTGCTGCATGGTTTGCGGCTTCGGTCCTGGCGATGAAGTGATCTGTCCTTCACTGACTTTCGCAGCGTCATGCAACTGTATACGTTATGTCGGTGCGACTCCTGTGTTTGCTGACATAGTGGGACCTGACCACATCAACATCGATCCCGAGGACATTGAGAGAAAGATTACTCCAAGAACTAAGGGCATCGTAGTCGTCTATATGGCTGGTTTCCCGGCCAGGATGGATGAAATCATGGCGATTGCCAGGAAGCATGGGTTGAAAGTGATCGAGGATGCGTGCCATGGCCCTCTTTCAGAGTACAATGGCCGGAAACTGGGCACAATAGGTGACTGTGCGGCATTCAGTTTCTTCTCCAACAAGAACATTTCAACCGGAGAAGGCGGAATGTTTATTACCAATGATGAGGAGATGGCAAGGAAGGCCCGTCTGATACGGAGCCACGGGATGACGACAATGAGTTACCAGAGGGCAAGCGGCCATGCCACTGAATATGATATCTCCTGTCTTGGGTATAATTTCCGCATGGATGACATCCGTGCTTCAATAGCCATTGAGCAACTAAAGAAGCTTCCTGGCGATCTGGAGAAGCGAGCCAAGGTTAGAGAGCAGTATGTCAAACGTCTCTCTGAAATGGCTGGAGTTGCAGTCCCTTTTGCTGGAAACACCGAGTTCGCAAGCAATTATATCCTCCCTGTCGTCCTTCTGGACAGTACGAAGGAAAGGCGGAACAGGGTACGTGAATATATTCATGCGGCTGGTATCCAGACCAGCGTCCACTATCCCTCGGTACACAGGTTCAGTACCTACAAGGGATTGGGAGCGGTCTTGCCCCGAACTGAATACGTTTCTGACAATGAGATCACCCTCCCGATGTATGCGGCTTTGACCCAGGAGCAGGTTGATTTCATCTGTGGCGTTTTCGAGGAAGCACTTCATGAGGTCAAGTAAAACAGTCGTCCTAGTTTTTGGATGCGGCGAATTGCAACGTTCGATAATCGGACGAGCCCATAAGAGGGGACTTTTCGTGGTTGGAATAGACCCATGCGAGGACGCCTGTTGTCGTTCTGATGTGGATGCTTTCGAAGTCGTTGGAGGACAGGATTACGAAGGCACATGCTCCGTGGTGGAGAAATATGGTGTCGATGCCATAGTGACGGCTTCAACTGACAAGCCTCTCGTTATGATGGCGCGTATTGCGGCCAGGTACGGATTTCCATTTGTTTCTGTTGACACGGCTCGTTGGTCAACAGACAAATACCAGATGAAGCAGCGCTTCATGGATTCTGATGTTCCCTGCGCAAAGGGTCTTCTGGTCAGCTCTGCTTCGAAGGTTGAAGGTTTTGACTTCCCGGTAATCGTAAAGCCCAGGGATAATTCAGGAAGCAGAGGCGTAAAGTTATGCCGCATGAAAGAGGAAGTTGCAGCGGCGTTTTCCGAAGCGAAGGAACATTCAAAATTGGAGTCTGTACTTGTAGAGGAATATGTTGAGGGGAGGGAGTTCAGCGTTGAGGCCCTGCATTGCTCAGGCAAGACTGAGATTATTCAGTTCACAGAGAAGAGGACTACCGAATTTCCTTATAATGTTGAACTCGGCCACAAACAGCCGGCCAACCTAACGGAGACACAGAAAGAACTTGTAGGGGTTATCGTGGAAAAAGCCGCCAGAGCACTTGGCTTTGAGAATTGCCCCTCGCATACTGAGCTTAAGATTAATGATAGAGGCATATTTGTCATAGAGACCAGTCCACGCCTCGGTGGTGATTACATCACCTCCACTTTGGTGCCTCTTTCTACCGGTATCAACATGGAAGACCAGTTGCTTCATATAGCTATTGGAGAAGAGATGGACATTCAGACCGGCAGGGAAGAAAAGGCTTCTGGGATTTGCTATCTGAACCTTCCGTGCGGAGTGGTCAAGGCAGTTTCGCCGGAAATCGATGGTGTCGCTTCATGGCCAGCGATGCGAGAATTCAGTACAAGCCTCCATACAGGCGACCTTGTCAATCCTATCACGAGCAGTCTCAACCGTTATGGCCACTTCATCCTTCAGACGGACGACCGCTCTGAACTGGACAGGCTGATGGATGCTTACGAAAATAAGATAATGAGTTACTTTTCAAGATGAGAACGATAGTAGTTTTCGGAGCAACGGGAAAGGTCGGGTGTTACACGACCCTTTATCTTAAAGAGATGGGGTACGATGTTATAGCTGTTGGACGAAGAGTTTCGGACAATGGTTTTTTTGCTGATTATGGAATTCCTTACATCTCGCTTGATATTCTTCGTCCCGAAGATTTCAGTAAGTTACCTCAGGAAGGTGTATATGGAGTGATCCATATGGCCGCCACCCTGCCGGCAACCATGAAGGGGTATGACCCTCATGAATATGTCCGCTCGAACCTAGACGGAACTCTCAATGTGTTGGATTATGCCGTTAAGGCAGGGGTGCAGAGATTTGTCTTTCCAAAGTCATGGTCCGATATTCTCTACCTTACCGGGAAACTGGATCCGATTTCAGCTGATGCCCCCGTGAAGTTCCCCTTGAACACTGATCATACGGTCTATGCCATCACCAAGAATGCTGCCTGCGATATAATCCAGCATTATTCAGTGAAATATGGCTTTAGGTATTATATACTGCGTTTCCCGAACATCTTTTGCTATCATCCCAACCCTACCTATTATGTGGATGGCAAGAAACGCTGGACAGGGCAAAGGGCTATTATCGAGCAGGCAAGGCGAGGTGAGGAGATCGAGCTTTGGGGCAATCCCAAAGCAGCCCGTGACGTCTTCTATGTCAAGGACTGCACCCAAATCATTGAGAAGTGCTTGTCAGCTGACGGGGAAAGTGGAACATATAATGTCGGGACAGGCAAGGTGGTGTCCAGAATGGATCAGATAAAGGGACTGATCGAGGTATTCGGAGACCCTGGTAATCCTTCTCGGATCGTAGTCAGGGATGACAAACCCGATTCTCCTACATATCTTCTCGACATCTCGAAGACTGTCGATCAACTGGGCTTTGTCCCTCGATATGACTATCTGACATACCTCAAGGACCTCAAGCAAGAGATGGAAGTCAACCGTTTCGAAAAGCTCTGGGGAAAGGAAAGCGATTATACCGACGGATTAGCATGATAACGATGAAACAGGACAATTCTAAGGCTTTTGAAACTGTACAGAGATGTTCGGTCAGCCTTGACACATCGTTGCTTGATACGATGAAGTTAATGGACGAGACAAAGGTTAAGACCTTGTTCGTCCTCAGGGAGGATTCCTTTGAAGGGATAGTCACTCTCGGTGACATCCAAAGGGCAATAATCAACAACATTGCCCTGTCTGAACCTGTCAGCAGGATTCTTGACAGGAACAAAATCTATGGCTACATCTCCGAAGGAGAGGATGCCATCAAGGAGAAGATGCGCAGGATGCGTGCCGAGGCCATGCCTATCCTCGATGAGCAGGGGAATCTTGTGGATGTCTGGTTCTGGAAAGACCTGTTCAACAAAGCCGATCTGTCTCAGAGAGAGAAGATTGACTTGCCCGTGGTCATCATGGCCGGCGGCAAGGGCACTCGTCTGAAGCCTCTCACAAACGTGATTCCGAAACCCTTGGTGCCTGTCGGTGACAAGACCATCCTGGAAGTGATCATGGACCAGTTCGAGGCGATTGGGTGCACTAAGTTTTACATGAGTGTCAACTACAAGAGCGATCTCCTTCGTTACTATCTGGACCAGCTGGAGCACCGTTATGATGTGGAGTTCTTTGAGGAAAAACAACCACTCGGAACTATCGGAAGCGTGTCTTTGCTGAAGGACAGGATTACTACGCCTTTCTTCGTCAGCAACTGCGATAGCATCAATGAGCAGGATTACCGTGACGTTTACGATTATCATTGCAACAATCACAATGACATGACCATCGTTACAATGGTCAAGAGCTTCAAGATTCCATACGGTGTTATTGAGACAAGCGAGGATGGCTTGATGACGAACCTTCGGGAGAAACCTGATCTGACTTTCCAGGTGAACACCGGAGTTTACATACTCAACCCGGAGTGTATTGACGAGATTCCGGAGGGAGAGTTTTTCCACATCACCCAACTTATGGAAAGGATAAAAGCCAGGGGAGGTCGGGTCGGTTGTTTCCCTGTGAGCGAACATGCCTGGAAGGACATGGGTGAGTGGCCGGAGTATTTGAAAATGATAGACGTTCTTTAGGTTTATTCCGATGGAATTGCTTCTGGTCGCCGGGACCGCCAATGACATATTCATTTACAACTATGCAAAATGGTTGAAAAAGACCATGGACTGCCGCATTGATGTCTTTGAATTCAGTCATTCGACTTTCCAAGGTTACGGCTCGGAGTTCTATGATCATGTGCAGACAGCAAAGAGCATCTGGTTCCCGGTGGCGAAGATCAGGCGCAATCTCAATGTCTTTGTTAATGCAAGAAGCCTGAAGCGTTACCTCCAAGGCCGGCACTATGATGTGATCCATGCTCATAGAGTGTTGCCACCCCTCGTGCTCCAGAATGAGTTGAAGGAGCATTGTAGCAAACTTGTCCTGACCTTCTGGGGAGGTGAATTCTCCAAGGAGACTATCCTGTTCTCATCAGGGTTGTACCGCCGCTGCCTGGACAAGCTGTCAAATCAGGTAGATGGCATCATCAACAGTTCAAGCAACAGGGACAGTATCCTTAAACACTTGCCGCATTTCAAGGGTTCCTACAAGGCTGCAATTCTCGGTTCGGCTCCTCTGGAGGCTCTTTATTCCTTGATGGAAAAGGAGTCCAGGGAAGAATCAAAACGTAAACTTGACATGCCCGAGGACAAGATTTCCGTCATGATAGGTTATAGTGGCAAGGTCCTGCACAGGCATATTCCCATCATAAGGGAACTTGCAAAACATCCGTCTCTGAGGGACAAGATCCACATCCTTGCTCCGATGACCCGCGGGTCCAAGGATGAATATGTGGCGGCTGTTGGCCGGGAATTGGAGGATTCCGGATTCTCCTATACTCTCATAAGCGGTCGTTTCCTGTCGGACGAAGACATGGCCAGGGTACGTAATGCAACTGACATAGCCCTTCAGCTCTCGGAATGGGACGGCTTTTCGCGTAGTATAGTAGAATGCCTCTGTGCAGGAGCAATACTTGTGTACGGCAGCTGGCTGGATTATGGCCGACTTCTTTCTCCTGCCGGCTTTGAAGGGATCGAAGTTGACAGCATAGAATCAGGTGTTTCTGCTTTGACGGACATTGTCAGTGACATGGATCATTACAAGGACATGACCAACCGCAACAATAAAAACGGACGTCACCAGGGGCTATGGTCGGAGTGTATCAAGGATTGGGTAGAGGCTTATAAAGATTTGATGGAAGAGTAGAATGTTCCGCTTCTTCAAGGATTTCCTGATTTACGGGATGGCATCGCTGCTAGGGAAGATTGCTGCAATCTTCCTGATGCCGCTGTACACCAACATCCTTACGAAGGAGGAATATGGAGCCATGGCACTCATTACCAGTGTCCAGGGCTTGATCGGACTGGTGTCCAACCTTAACATCCATTCAGGAATAGCCAGGGACTATTATGAAGAGGGGATTGACCGGAAGAGACTTGTCTCCACTGGATTCATTTCGATTCTCTCTCTCTCTCTGAGCATCATGGCAATAGGCTTGATGACCAGACACTTCTGGGGAGAACAAGTACTTGGATTGGATAGTAGATTCATACCGGCCTTTACTGTACTGCTTCTCAATGTCCCTGCCGGGAGCCTGATGTCCTATTTCGCCATACTAACCCGTTTCAGGAAGCAACCGGTGCGGTTCGCCATAGGATCTATCATTCAGTTAATCATCCAGTTGACCATATCCATCGTCGGGGTTGTTGTCATGCGCGCCGGAATCATCAGCATTTTCCTGGGAATGCTTGCCGGAGAGTTGTTTGCACTCGTCTATTTCGCAATTCTCAACAAGGAACACATTGCTTTTCAATTTGACAAGGCTATTCTCAAAAGAGCCCTGGTTTTCGCAATACCTACTCTCCCTGCAATCCTTGCCGGATGGCTTGATTCTTCGATGGGTCAGATCCTGATTGGAAAACATATTTCCATGGAGGAACTCGGAGTCTATTCAGTGGCTCTGTCAATTGCATCCGTGTTCACTCTGACCAGCACTGCTCTCCAGAATGTCTGGGCCCCGTTCCTTTATGAGAATTACACCAAGCCTGACTTCAACAAGCTCATTCGCAAGCTTTTTGGGATTATTTCTTTAATACTCATCGTGATCACCCTTCTATTCTCGATGTTCTCGCGGGAAGTCGTGTTGCTCCTGAGTAACAAAGGGTACATAGATGCCGGCAAGTATATAATCCTGCTCTGCATCCCGATGAGTTTTTATCTTATGTTCCCGTTCGCATCGTCCGGTGTCTCTCTGAGCCGCGATACGAAATATATAGGAATATCTTATGTCGCAGGAAGCTGTGTCAATCTGCTGTTCCTGTTTATGACCATCAGCCGTCTTGGTGTACTTGCAGTACCACTGTGCCTCGCGGCATCCAGGATATTATCCTTCTTTATGCTCTACTCAGCGTCAGAAAAGAAGATCGGTTACAGGTTGCCAGTCCATCTGCTCCTGCTCCTGGTCCTGGTGGCAGTCGCAGGCTATATTGTGGTTTCTTTACAACTTGGTTTGTTGACCAGGACCTTGATAGCGATTGTGACAGTCTCGCTGCTAGCCTGGTATGTCTCCAGGCATTTTAACTTGAAATCTGTTATTGCCAGTTTTAAAGAATCGCAGCTAAATACATCTGAAACATGAAAATCGCTGTTGCAGGAACTGGATATGTAGGTCTTAGCCTCGCGGTCTTGCTGTCTCGCTTCCACGAGGTTGTGGCCGTGGATGTTATCCCGGAAAAGGTCGATAAGATCAACCGGAGGGAGTCTCCAATCCAGGATGAATACATAGAGAAATATCTTGCCGAGGAAAATCTTAACCTCACGGCCACTCTGGATGGGCGATCTGCGTATTCCGGCGCCGACTATGTGATAATAGCTGCTCCTACCAACTACGAT
>JAEEGI010023791.1_pt1 | contig 11999 bp, 8 predicted proteins | sample 8958751 | NCBI WGS metagenome assembly JAEEGI01 (sample SAMN16246545, study PRJNA631951) | gut metagenome | biome: gut microbiome; feature: rumen; material: KS-attached | host: Bos | place: Iran: Karaj | collected 2018-10 | reverse complement strand
CCGACCACACTGCTGGGTATCGAGAGGTACCTGGGCAGCGGGCTGCTCCGCGGAGTCGGCCCCTCCACAGACGTCCTGATTGTCCGCCATTTCGGGGAAGAGACGCTGACGGTCCTGTCCGAGCATCCGGAGCGGCTGACCGAAATCCCGGGAATCGGGAAAAAGCGCTGTGCCATGATCTCCGAAAGCTTCCTGGAGCACCAGTCCGCGCGCCGTGCCATGGTATTCCTCCAGTCTTACGGCATTCCACCGGCGCTTGCCGTCAAAATCAGCAAATTCTACGGGGACCAGACCCCCGATATCATCCGGCAGGACCCTTACCGTCTCTGCGATGACCTGGAAGGAGTCGGTTTCAAAACCGCGGACCGGATCGGCATTGCCCTGGGCGTTGCCCCGGACAGTGACAGCCGGATCCGGTGCGCAATCAAATACATGCTGCGGGAAGCTGCCGCTTCCTCCGGCCACATATACCTCCCGGAGGATGAGCTGTGTGCCTCCTCCGCGTCGCTGCTGCAGATTCCCCGGGACCTGTGTGCCCGGGCGCTGACTTCCCTGCTGATCAGCCGGGCGCTGATCGGGGAAAGCGACGGCGGGGACGATCCCCGCAGGGTTTACCTGCCCGCCTTCTGGCATGCGGAGCAGGAGGTTGCCCTGCGGATCCGGGAGCTGATGAGTGCCATCCGGCCGGATAAGTTTGCCGGTGCTGCCCGCGCCATCTCCGGCTTTGAAAAGAGCCATGGAATTCAGTTCTCCGCCAGCCAGCGCAAAGCCATCCGCCAGGCACTGGAAAACGGGGCATTTGTGATTACCGGCGGCCCCGGCACCGGAAAAACCACCATTATCAACTGTATTCTGGAACTGCTTTCCGCGGAAAACGACGTCATCCTCTGTGCGCCGACAGGCCGCGCCGCCAAGCGTATGACCGAAGCTACCGGCTGCGAGGCAAAAACCATCCACCGGCTGCTCGAATACGGCGGTGAGGAGGGAATCTTTGCCCGGAACCAGGACCATCCGCTGGAGGCGGACTGTGTCATCGCCGACGAAGCATCCATGATCGACCTGATGCTGATGCGTTCGCTGCTGCGGGCTATTGAGCCCGGCTGCCGCCTGATCCTGGTCGGCGATGCCGACCAGCTTCCCAGCGTGGGCCCGGGCAACGTCCTGCGGGATATCCTGGACAGCGGCGCTGTTCCGTGCGTCCGCCTGACGGATATCTACCGGCAGAGTGAAGCCAGCCGGATTGTAGTCAACGCGCACCTGATCAACCAGGGCGAAATGCCCCTGCTGAATGAGAAGGGCACCGATTTCTTCTTTGAGCGGAAAACAGCGCTGGCTGACGCGGCCGACACGATTGTCGGCCTGATCACCCGCCGCCTGCCTGCCTACCTGGGCTATCCCGAAAAGGAGGCGGCGGCCCTTGCCATGCGGAACATCCAGGTGCTGGCCCCCGCCCGCAAGGGAGAGTGCGGCGTGAATGTGCTGAACTCCCGCCTCCAGAACGCACTGAATCCCGCCTCGCCGCAGGTTCCCCAGCTCATCTGGGGCGAAACTGTGTTCCGCCGGGGGGACAAGGTTATCCAGACCAAAAATGACTACCAGCTGGAATGGATCCGGAATACGGGCAGCGGCTGGGAGGAAGGTACCGGCGTCTTCAACGGGGATGTCGGCTTTATCACGGAGGTGGATGCGGAAAGCAACACGCTCACCGTCCTGTTTGATGAAGACCGGGAAGTGGTCTACGAAGCCGGGGACCTGGAATCCCTGGAACCGGCCTACTGCCTGTCGGTCCATAAATCCCAGGGCAGTGAGTTTCCGGTTGTGATCATGCCGGTCACCGGCGGACCGCCGATGCTCCTGACCCGGAACCTTCTGTATACCGCCCTCACCCGCGCCAGGTCCATGGTGGTGCTGGTCGGCAGTGAGGATGTCATCCGCCGGATGGTGGAAAACAACCACGTGGCCCGGCGCTATACCGCCCTCGCCAGGCGCCTTTCCGAGGCAGGAGGTGCGGAATGAACCTGAATCCCTTTTTCGCCCCGTTCGGTGCCAACTGGCCCGCCGTCCGCGGTTTTGTCAGGGACCTCATCTGGCCGGACGGCGCTGTCTGCTGTGCCTGCGGAAAAATATCCGACGGGACACCGCTGTGCCCTGCCTGCCGTTCTGCCCTGCGCAGTGACGGATCCCTCTTCCGCTGGGAAAAGGAAGACCTCGGCGGCGGCCTGACCGCCTGGTGGATGACTCCGCATGCCGGAATTGCCCGCACGCTGGTGCTCCGCCTGAAGCATCGCGCGGAAGCCTGTATCGCAAAGGAACTGACGGTGCTTCTGCAGCCCCTGCCCAGGGATTTCAGCTTCCCGGAGGGAACTGTGGTCACCTGGGTTGCCATGCCGGAAAGCCGGCGGCGGGACCGGATGATCGACCACGGCCGCCTGCTTGCGGAAGCGGTGGCGGAAGAGCTCTCCCTCCCCTGCCGCCCGCTGCTGGTCCGCCGGAAAACGCGCGGCCGGAACCAGGCCCGGCTGGGCCGGGAGGCGCGGCAGAAAAACCTGCGTTCCGCCTTTCTTCCCGCTGTTCAGATGGATTTCCCCGTCCTGCTGGTGGATGATGTCCTCACTACAGGCACCACTGCCCGCCGCTGCGCTGAGGCGCTCCGTTCCGGCGGAGCCCCGTCCGTAACAGTCCTGGCAATGACCCGCGCCATGGGCGGCAGGAAGGCATAACCCGCCGGTGCCGCGGAAGCACGCTGTGCGGTCCGGAATCGGAAAATGTTGACGAATAAGCGTTCCGGCGGTACAATGGTGGTTGGTCTTGATGTAATGACGATGGAGGGAAACCCGTGCTAGAGTGTATCGTTACCAAGTTCGGCGGCAGTTCTCTGGCCTCCGATGAACAGTTCCGCAAAGTCCGCAGTATCCTGGAGCTTGAGCCCACCCGGCGCTATCTGGTGCCCAGTGCCCCGGGCAAGCGCTTCCCCAATGACGAGAAAGTCACCGATCTCCTGTATAAGTGCCATTCCCTGGCCAGCGAAGGCAAATCCTTCAAGGAAGAATTTGCCAAGATCCGCGACCGTTATCTGGATATCGCCCGCGGCCTCCACCTGAAGGTGGATATCGAATCCCGGCTGCAGGAAGTGGAAGACGGCATCGCCTCCGGTAAAAACGCGGACTGGTGCGCCAGCCGCGGTGAATACCTGTGCGCGCTGCTGATGGCGGATTACCTGGGCTGGCGTTTCCTGGACGCTGCCGACGGCATCGTCTTCAATGATGACGGCCAGCTGAATGATGAAAAGACCCAGGAAAAGCTTTCCGCCCTGCTGGCGGACGGCAAATCCACCGTGGTTCCCGGCTTTTACGGAGCCAAGGAAAACGGTGAAGTGCATACCTTCTCCCGCGGCGGCAGTGATATCACAGGAGCCCTTGTGGCCCGCGCCGCCAATGCCGATGTGTATGAAAACTGGACGGATGTTTCCGGTTTCCTGATGGCCGACCCCCGGATCATTGAGAATCCGGCTGAGATTTCCTCCATCACGTATAAGGAGCTTCGCGAGCTGAGCCATATGGGTGCTTCCGTCCTGCATGAGGACGCGATGTTCCCCGTTCACCGCGCCGGAATTCCGACCAATATCCGCAACACCAACAAGCCCTATCATCCCGGCACAATGATCAGCAAAAACGCGCCGCATGAGGTTTCTGTTCCCACCATTACCGGTATTGCCGGCCACAAGGGATACAGTGTCATCAGCGTGGAAAAGAACATGATGAACAGCGAGGTCGGTTTCGGCCGCAAGGTACTGTCCATCCTGGAGGATGCCGGAGTTTCCTTCGAGCATATGCCCACCGGTATTGACAGCATGTGCGTGGTCGTCAACAGCGTAAGCCTCGCTCCCCACCGGGAGGAAATCCTCGCGAAAATCGAGGAGCTGGTGGACGGCAGCGGCAGCGTCTCCGTAAATGACAATATGTCCATCATTGCCACGGTCGGCCGCGGCATGGTGCACAACTGCGGTACCGCCGCACGTCTTTTCTCCGCCATGAGCCGGGCCCGGATCAATGTCCGGATGATCGACCAGGGCTCCAGCGAACTGAGTATCATCGTCGGTGTCAATGACAGCGATTTTGAGGCAACCATTCACGCGATCTACCACGAGTTTGTGGAATGAGGGAAAAGCCATGAAGGTTCTCGTTACCGGTTACCGGGGCCAGCTGGGCTGGGAAGTGGTTCGTCTGCTCGAAGCGCGCGGGGTTCCCTGCCGTGGGGTGGACCAGGAAGACTTCGATCTGACAAAGCCGGAGGATGTGCTCGCCTACGTCCGGACATATGAACCGGACGTGATCGTCCACTGCGCTGCGTATACGAACGTGGACAAGGCTGAAACCGAGCCGGAGATCTGTGCCGCCGTCAATGCCATGGGTACGCTCCACATGGTGCGTGCGGCGCTGAGTGTCGGCGCGAAGATGGTCTACATCTCCACGGACTATGTTTTCCCCGGAACCGGTGACACGCCGTATGACATCGGCGATGCCTACGGCCCGAAGAATGTCTACGGTGTCAGCAAGGTCCAGGGCGAGGATGCCGTCCGTTCCCTGGTCAAGCGCTTCTTCATCCTGCGCACCAGCTGGGTTTTCGGAAAACACGGCACCAATTTTGTCCGCACGATGCTGCGTCTCGGCGCCGAAAAAAAGGAACTGCGCGTGGTCAGCGACCAGGTCGGTTCCCCCACCTACGCCGTGGATCTCGCCCGGGTGATCTGTGATATGATCCCGACCGAGAAATACGGAATCTACCACGTCCGCAACGAGGGCTTCCTCTCCTGGGCGGATTTCGCCGCCATGATTATGGAGAAGGCCGGCCTCCCCTGCCGGATTGTTCCGGTCCCCACCTCCGAGTATCCCGCGCTGGCCCGGCGGCCCCTGAACTCCCGGCTGAACGGCAGCAAACTGCAGGAATCCGGGTTTGCCCCGATGCCGACCGTGGAGGATGCGCTGGACCGGTTCCTGGCGGAACTGAACGAAGACTGAAAACACCCGGCGGGAATCCGGTTTTCCGGATTCCCGCCTTTTTTATCCCGGGCCCGCGAAGGAGGTATGCTGTATGGAAACCGTTGCCGGTGAATGGATCATGAAAGGCTGCCGGCGTTCCGACCCGGAATGCCTGCATTCCCCCGATGACCTGCTCGCCCTGGTCCGGAAGGTCGGTTTCCTGCCCCTTTTCTCCAACGGTATTCCCGGTTTTTCCGTGGAGGAGCATACCCCGCCGGCCGACTGGTGGACCGGCAGTTCCCTGGACCCGTGGGACTGGCGCCAGCTGCTGGCGCCTCATCCGGATATCGCCTACGGGAAATTCTTTGACCGGAAAGCCGGCTTTGTCTCCCGGGAGTGGTTCCCCTGCTTTGCCAATTACCGCCGGGACGGCTATGACTGGGAAGGCATGTACGAGGACGGCCGGATGACAAGCCGCTGCCGGCGGATCCTGGATGTGCTCGCCCTGGACGAAAACGCGGCAGGCCGCGCCATGCTGTCCGGGGACCTCCGGAAACAGGCCGCGCTGGAAAAGGGCTTTGAAGGTGCCCTGACCGACCTGCAGATGAAAACTTTCCTGATCATGGGTTCCTTCCGCCGGCGGCGGAACCGGCAGGGAGAGGAATACGGCTGGCATGTGGCCGAAATGATGACCCCGGAAACAAAATGGAATTACAGCGAAGTCAATTCCTGCAATGAAAAGCCGGCTGAATCATGGCGGCGGATTACAGAGCAGGTCCGGAAGCATTTCCCCGGTGCTTCCGATCCGGAAATCCGGAAAACCCTCGGAATCCGGTACTGAGTTTCCGGGGACATGGCAAAAGCCCGCCTGCGCAACGCGCAGGCGGGCTTTTGTTCTGTTCTCAGAAGAAGCGGACGGTCTCCGCCAGGTCTTTCCGCGGCCGCGGTGCCGGATTCTCGGCCCGCTTGCCGACAGCGATCACGGACATGATCTCCTCATTCTCCGGAATGCCGAGCTTTTCGCGGATCACATCTGCGTCCCGGATTCCCATGATCAGGGTGTCATACCCGCGGTTCCGGGCAGCCAGGATCAGGTAGGCGTCATGCAGTCCCAGGTCATAGGCACCCCAGCCGTTTCCGATTTCATTGGTGGGCGTTCCGTCGCTGAAACCCACGACGTTCCGTACATAGGTGGTCACAACCAGTGAAGCATTCGCGGAGCTGCTCCGGTTAAAGGACGGAAGGGCTTCCGCACGCAGCTCCTCCAGCTTTTCAGGCGTTTCCAGGACATAGCAGCGGGACGTCTGCTGGTTTTTCCAGGATGGCGCCTGCCGCGCTTCAGACAGGATAAGCTCCAGCTCCTCCCGGGGTACCGCGGCTTCGTATTTCCGGATGCTCCTCCGTTCAGCAATCAGTTCGGTAAACTGCATGGTGGATTCCTCCTCTTTTTATTTTTCCCCGGTCGTATCCGGCCGGATTTCAATTCCGTTGCTCTTCAGTCCCTTCCGGAAATCCTCCGGAACCGGTGCGCGGAAACACAGCTCCCTGCCGGTCCGCGGATGAACCAGCCGCAGGGAATACGCGTGCAGCATCAGGCAGGGAACCGCGGCTCCCTTTTCATATCCGTACAGCGGATCGCCGCATACCGGATGGTGGATGCTGCGCATATGCACACGGATCTGGTGGGTCCGGCCGGTCAGGATATGCACATCCAGCAGGGTGCAGTTCCGTCCCTCCGCGACCGCGCGCCATTCAGTCACCGCTTCCCGGCCTTCCGGATCCACAGCCATCTTCTTGCGGTCCTTTTTGCTGCGGCCGATCGGCGCATCCACGCGTCCCGCGGTTTCCTTCAGCGTGCCTTCCACCAGCGCCAGGTAATGCTTCTCGATTTTCCGGTCCTTCAGCATTCCGCTCAGCGCTGTCTGGGTTTCGTCATTCTTGGCCACCATCATCAGGCCGCTGGTATCCTTGTCCAGCCGGTGCACAATCCCCGGCCGCAGTTCGCCGCCGATTCCGCTCAGGGACGACAGCCGCGCAAGCAGCGCGTTCACCAGCGTTCCGTCCTCATGGCCTGCGGCCGGATGCACCACCATGCCGCGCGGCTTGACGACCACCGCCAGGTCATCATCCTCATAGAGCACCTCCAGCGGGATATCCTCCGCCTGCGGAGCCGCTTCGCGGGGGGCCGGAACCGTCAGCACAACCGTCCGGCCTTCCGCCGCTTTGGTCCCTGCCTTCCGGCATTCCTCTCCGTCCACCCGGCAGTATCCCGCCTCCATCAGGGCGGCTGCCCGGCTGCGGCTCAGCCCGGAGGCTTCGCTCAGCTGGATATCCAGCCGCCGTCCGTCGCTCCGGATCCGGATCTCCTTCTCTTCCATTCCCGACTCCTTTTCACTTCGTACGCAGCAGGCTGAGTGCCGTCAGCGCGCAGCCGATGCACAGGAACGAATCCGCCACATTGAATATCGCGAACCGGACAAACAGCACTTCGATCATGTCCGGCACAAAGCCGGTCGCAAACCGGTCGACCATGTTCCCGGCCGCGCCGCCCAGCATCATCATCAGGCCGGTCATCGCCAGGGCCGGAATGTTTTTCTTCCGCAGGGACAGGAACGCGCCGGCAATAATGACCAGGCTCAGGACGCCCAGCAGCCACGGATGGCCGCTCAGCATGGAGAACGCCGCGCCGGTATTCTCCGCATAGCGCAGCCGGACGACTCCCGGGATCAGCGGGATCCCCTCCGGCGGTATCCCGCCGGCCAGGATCTTCGTCACCCGGTCCGCGGCAAATACTGCCGCGGCAATCAGCCACATGGCTTTTTTCTTCACTGTACGCCTCCGTCCGCCGCAGCGGCCTTTTCTTCATTCAGTTTTTCCATCCGGGCGTTCAGCTTCCGCATCACCTTCAGCGATTCAGCCAGCACGTCCCGGTCCTTCAGCGCCGGATCCCGCAGCATCAGGGATACCGGCGGCCGCGCCGTCAGTCCCAGCCGTCCGTCCGTTTCAGCGATTGCCTGCAGGAACAGGGCCGGATTCGGGATATACCGTTCATCCAGCTTCATCATCACGCCGCCCTTCCCGCGGGAGATCTGGCTGATTCCCATCCGGTTGCACAGCCCGCGCAGCTGGCTGACGTCAAGCAGCGTGTTCACCACCGCCGGCATCTCGCCGTAGCGGTCGATCAGCTCGTCGGTCACGTCCGCCCGCTCCTCGTCGGTCGTCACAGAAGCGATCCGCTTGTACATCTCCATGCGCTGCTTTTCCTCGGACACGTATTCGCCCGGCAGGAACGCGTCCACCTGCAGATCCACCCGGGTTTCCAGCTCGCGGGTCACCCGCTTTCCCTGCACCTCCGCCAGCGTTTCCTCCATCAGGCGGCAGTACATGTCGTAACCGACCGTGGCCAGGTGCCCGTGCTGCTCCGGCCCCAGGATGTTCCCGGCACCGCGGATCTCCAGGTCGCGCATGGCGATCCGGAAGCCCGCGCCGAACTCCGTGAATTCCCGGATGGCGGTCAGCCGCTGCTGCGCCGTTTCGGAAAGGATCTTGTCCATCCGTACGGTAAAGTACGCGTATGCCTGTCGGTTGCTCCGGCCGACCCGGCCCCGCAGCTGGTACAGCTGGCTGAGGCCGAAGCGCTCCGCGTCATAGACGATCAGGGTGTTCGCGCTGGGAATATCCAGTCCGTTTTCGATGATGGTCGTGCACAGCAGCACGTCGTAGCTGCCGGAGTAGAAGTCCATCATCACGTCCTCGAGCTGGTGCTCCCGCATCTGCCCGTGGGCAATCCCGATGCGCGCTTCCGGCACCAGCGCCCGCAGGCGCTCATGGAACTTCTCGATGCTGCGGACCCGGTTGTACAGGAAATAGACCTGTCCGCCGCGGCCCAGCTCCCGGAGGATCGCGTCCCGGATCAGCGCGTCGGAATACTCGGTTACCACCGTCTGCACGGGAATCCGCTCCTCCGGCGGCGTTTCCAGCACGCTCATGTCCCGGATTCCCGTCATGGACATATGCAGGGTCCGCGGGATCGGGGTGGCGGACAGCGTCAGCACGTCCACCTGCCGCTTCATGTTCTTGATAACTTCCTTGTGGGCCACGCCGAATCGCTGCTCCTCGTCCACGATCAGCAGCCCCAGGTTTTTGAACTTCACGTCCTTCGCCAGCATGCGGTGGGTGCCGACCAGGATATCAATATCCCCGGCCGCCAGCTTCTCCAGCACCTCCCGCTGCTGTTTCGGCGTCCGGAAGCGGGACAGGAAATCCACCCGCGCGCCGGTATGGCGGAAGCGCTTCACGATCGTGTTGTAGTGCTGCTGCACCAGGATCGTGGTCGGCGCGAGCAGCGCCACCTGCTTGTTGTCCGCAATGGCCTTGAACGCGGCCCGGAGGCTGACCTCCGTTTTGCCGTAGCCGACGTCCCCGCACAGGAGGCGGTCCATGTTGCGGTCGCTCTCCATGTCCTCCTTGATCTCCCGGACGGAGCTGGCCTGGTCCGCCGTCAGCTCCCAGGGGAATTCATCCTCAAACTCCCGCTGCCATTCCGTATCCGGGGAGAATGCGTACCCGGTGTTCCGGCTGCGCTCCGCATACAGCTCCTTCAGGTCGAAGGCCAGCTCCTTCAGGCTCTCCTTGACCTTTCCCTTCTGCCGTTCCCATTCCCGGCCGCCCAGCTGGTTCAGCTTCGGCGGCTGGTTCGGGTTGCCGATATACCGCTGCACGCGTTCCAGCTGTTCCACAGGCACATACAGCTTGTCGCTGCCCGCGTACTGGATCAGCAGGTAGTCCCGCCAGGTGCCTTCGCTCTGGATCCGGGTGGTTCCCTGGTAGATGCCGACGCCGTGGTCCTCATGCACCACATAATCGCCGACCTTCAGGTCCGTGAAGGTGGAAATCCGTTCCCCGGAATGCTTCCGGCTCTTGCTCTTCCGGTATCCCTCGCCCCAGATATCCGCATCGGATACCACAACGGTCCCGCCGTCCCGGAGCACAAATCCGCTGCGCAGCGTGATGGGCAGGATCACGGCCTCTCCCGGCGCCGCGCGCCGGCCTTCTTCGCTGAATACCGCCTTTTCACCCAGCTCCGCCAGGCTTTCCTGCAGGCGTTTTCCGCGGGAGGATCCGCCGCTCAGCAGGTAAATCCGGTATCCGGCTTCCCGCCATTTGGCCAGGTCATTCCGCAGCAGGCGGATCTGTCCGCCGTAGCCGGGCACCCCGGCCGCGTCCAGCGTAATCACGCGTTCCGGCTTGATCCCGCCCAGGGAAAGCAGCATCTCCGTCAGCAGCGCCACGGGGCGGGTTCCGGTTTCCTTCAGGATCCCGTCCCAGTCCGTCATCAGGGTTTCCTGCTCCGGGACCGCTTCGCCGCGTTCCATGGCAGATGTCAGGTCCTGCGCGAAACCCTGCAGGCGTTCTTCCACCCGGGTCCGCAGCCGGTCCGGCTCACACAGCAGCACCAGGTCCGGCTCAAACCAGTCACAGACGCTGCCCGTCTTTTCCGTCAGCACGGAAATCCACGCCCGCATCCGCCGGAACGGAATACCGCCCTCCAGCTGATCGGCGTCATTCAGCAGCCGTTCCATCCGCCGGGCTTTCTCGCTGTTCTCCGCCTCCCGGTAATTCTTTTCCCGGACGGCGGGCGCCAGCCGGCTGTCAAACAGTTCCGCGTCATCCTCGTCATCCGGCAGCGGCGGCAGGGAATCCAGCAGGGATTCCGTCACCGCGGGCCGCTGCGCGGCGTCCGCGTCCAGCACCTTCCGCATCCGTTCCGCCGCGGGGACATACTCTTCCTCCGCCAGCAGCGTTTCGCAGGCCGGCGCAATCCGCGCCTCCGCCGCGTCGCCCAGGCTGCGCTGGCTGATCGCGTCGAATTCGCGGATGCTGTCGATCTCATCGTCAAAAAACTCAACGCGCAGTCCCTGGCTCAGCGCCGGCGGGTACACGTCCAGGATGGACCCGCGCAGTGCGAACTGGCCCTTGCCTTCCACCATGCCCACCCGGTCGTATCCCATCCTGGAAAGGCGCATGCAAAGAGCGGAGGGAGCAATCACGTCTCCCGCCTTCAGCGTCATGCAGGCCTTCCGGAAAGGCTCCGGCCGCGCCATCCGCAGCGCCATGGCCTCCGCCCCGGTGCACAGCACCCGGACGTCCCCCGCCGTCACGGCGGTCAGCGCCTCCAGGCGGCGCCAGCTGCTTTCCTGGCTCCCGACCGCCCGCGTCAGGTCAATCTCCCCGCCCGGCAGGAACGCGCCGTCCGTGCCCGTAATCTGGCGTACGTCATCCGCCGCCCGGGCCGCCTTCAGGTCGTTTTCCATCACCAGCAGGGTTTTCTTTCCCTTCCGGGCGGCCCCGCACGCAATCGCTGCCGCCAGGGTGGCGTTCACCCCGCTCAGTGCGATCGTCTTTCCGGCCCGCAGTCCGGCCAGCTCATCCAGCCCCGGGATCTGTATCTCTTCCAGCAAAGCGCTTCCTCACTTCCTGTTGCCCGTATTCATTGCCGTATTGATCCCGCTGCGGACCCAGACCAGGGCGCTCTCCGCCGCATGCTCAAAGGCTTCTTCCATCCGCTTCCGTTCTTCCCCGCCGCAGCGGCCCAGCACCCATTCCGCAAGGTCCGCCCCCGCGGGCCGGTCTCCGGTACCGATACGGATCCGCGGAAACTCCTGCGACCCGATACAGCCGATAATGCTCCGCATGCCGTTATGCGTCCCGGCCCCGCCGTTCTTCCGGATCCGGACGCTTCCGGGCGGCAGGTCAATATCGTCATAGATCACGATCATCTGCTCCGGCGCGCACCGGTACCATGAAAGCAGGCGTTTCACGCACTTCCCGCTGTTGTTCATATAGGTTGTCGGCTCGCACAGGATGATCTTCCGGTCCCCGTCCGTATATTCCGCGGTCAATCCGTTCAGCAGCAGCTTCTTCCGCAGGGAAACGCCCAGCTTTCCCGCCAGCTTCTCCATCGTGTCATACCCGGCGTTGTGCCGGGTATGGACATATTTTTCCCCCGGGTTTCCCAGG
>JAEEGI010023785.1_pt1 | contig 12002 bp, 14 predicted proteins | sample 8958751 | NCBI WGS metagenome assembly JAEEGI01 (sample SAMN16246545, study PRJNA631951) | gut metagenome | biome: gut microbiome; feature: rumen; material: KS-attached | host: Bos | place: Iran: Karaj | collected 2018-10 | reverse complement strand
GCTCTTGTCGTCAGAGTGAATGACGTGGAAGGCACAGCAATGCTTTCCAAAAAGCGTCTTGACAACATCAAATTCTGGGATGATGTTGAAGCGGCAGCCGAAAACGGCTCTGTAGTCGAAGGGACAGTTACCGAAACCAATAAAGGCGGTGTTGTGGTCAACGTAAAGGGAGTTCGCGTATTTGTTCCTGCATCTCAAACGGATCTTCCCCGGGAAGCTGAGCTTGGTCAGCTCCTGAAGAATACCGTAAAACTCAAAATCACCGAAGTTAATAAAGCCCGTAAGCGTGTTGTCGGCTCGATTCGCCGTGCAGCTGCAGCGGAGCGCCACGCTATGAGAGAGGAACTCTGGAATACCATTGAAGTCGGCAAGCGCTATAAAGGTGTTGTCAAGTCCCTTACCAGCTATGGTGCTTTTGTGGACATCGGCGGGGTTGATGGTATGGTGCATGTTTCTGAGTTGAGCTGGGGCAGAATTCATAATCCTGCAGAAGTCGTCAAAGTCGGCGACGAGCTGGAAGTATATGTCATCGGTTTCGACAAGGATGCCCACAGGATTTCTCTTGGCTTCAAAGATCCCGAAGCCAACCCCTGGAAGCTCTTTACCGATCAGTACAGCGTCGGTGATGTCGCATCTGTCAAAATTGTCAAGCTTATGCAGTTCGGCGCATTTGCAGAAGTTCTTCCCGGTGTTGATGGCCTGATCCATATTTCTCAGGTTGCGGATCATCGTATTGCGAAGGTTGACGACGTTCTCCATGTCGGTGATGTTGTTGATGCTAAGATTACAGCCATCGATAACGAAAACCAGAAGATTTCTCTCTCCATCCGCGCCCTGCTTGAGCCGGAAGCTCCTTCTGAGGATGCTGACGAGGCAGAAGAAACCGCAGAAGAGGAAGCTCCTGCAGAGGAAGCAGCCCCTGCTGAAGAGTAATCTTTAAAAGACAGATCGTTTCTTGATAAAAGAAAACCCGCTGAATTTCTTCAGCGGGTTTTTAGATAGGACAATTAAGAATAAAAGCATTGAAAAATGCCGGTGGTGGGACTCGAACCCACACGGTGTCGCCACCAACGGATTTTGAGTCCGTCACGTCTACCATTCCATCACACCGGCGTTAACTTTATAAATTATATCCTATTTTATCGAAAAAAGCAAGAAAAATTGAGAGGAATTCAGAATATGCTTGGAGTCATAGTCAATACTATTGCTGTCATTATCGGCAGCACGGTTGGTCTGATCTTCAAAAAAGGAATCCCTGAACGTTTTTCCAGTGCTATCATGACGGGGATAGCCCTCTGCACGGTTTATATCGGCATTAGCGGAGCTTTAAAAGGGGAAAACACTATTGTGCTTATCCTCTCAATGGTCCTTGGAGCTATAACGGGTACTCTGCTTGATATTGACGGCTTTCTTTCCCGTTTGGGCGGAGCCGTGGAAAAGAGATTCTCCAAACCCGGTGAACAGTCCGGCATTGCCCAGGCTTTTGTTACTGCCAGCCTGCTTTTCTGTGTCGGGGCTATGACAATAGTGGGGTCTCTTACAGCAGGTCTAACTGGCGATAATGAGATGCTTTTTACCAAGTCAGTCCTTGACCTGATCTCCTCCACGATGCTCTCCGTAAGCCTTGGGATTGGAGTCCTTTTCTCCGCTGCTTTTGTTCTGGTTTTTCAGGGGGCCATTGCGCTCGGCGCCGGTCTGCTTGAAGGTATCCTGACCACAGCTGCCATCAACGAAATCATCTGTGCCGGTTCTCTTTTGATTCTTGCACTTGGATTAAATATGCTTGGCATCACGAAAATCAAGGTTGCCAATTATCTTCCTTCTTTTCTCTTCGCTCCCTTGGTGCTTCGGCTGGTAAGCCTGATTCCAGGACTGTAATATTAGCACTCGATTCCAGAGAGTGCTAATATTCATAAACCGTTCATAATATGTGCTATATTTATTCAAATTTGTATGATATCTTATATACACGCTGATACGAAAAATGTTTCAATCTTTCAATATCGGCATAAGTAAATATGTATTTTAATTTTGGAGGTATATAGTATCATGTTTGAACTGATTCCTTTTGATCGCAGAATGCATCGCGTTTCCAATTATGATCCCTTCCGGGAGATGGATGAATTTTTCAACAGCACATCCAGGAATGTTGCCAATCCTTTTGCAACAGATGTCATAGACAATGGAGATTCCTTTGAGCTGAACGCTGAACTCCCCGGTTTCAAAAAGGAAGACATTAACCTCAGCATCGAAAATGACTGCCTGACGATTTCTGCCGAACGCAAACTGAATAAGGACGAAAAGGTTCCTAATTTCATCAAACGTGAGCGGTTTTACGGATCTTACAGCAGAAGTTTCGATCTTACAGGCATTGATGTTGATAAGATTTCTGCGGCGTATGTTGACGGAGTTTTAAAACTCACACTTCCGAAAGAGGCAGAGGAAGTTCCTGTCAGTCGTTCTATTAAGATTAACTAATTCGAACCTTGCTTAAAAAAGGGCCGGCTTGCAGCCGGCCTTTTTTTCTTGTATAATAAAGCTGAAAAAAGGAAAGGATCCCATAGCTATGTATTTCGATACGCATGCACATTATGATGATAAAGCTTTCGATAAGGACCGGATCGAGCTTCTCTCATCACTTCCTGCCAATGGAGTTGAAGCAGTAATTGATCCGGGTTGTGATCTTTCAAGCTCTGCCGAAGCGCGTTCCCTTGCAGAAGCCTTTCCGCATGTTTATTTTGCTGCCGGTATTCATCCGGAGGAGCTATCCGATTTACCGGATGACTGGCTTTCCCAGATTACCCGGCTTGCTGACAGTGCTAAATGTGTTGCTATAGGGGAAATTGGGCTGGATTATTATTGGGATGTTTCTCAGAAGGAACTGCAGAAGCAGATTTTTGAAGACCAGCTGAGGATTGCACATTCATTGGATCTGCCTGTTATCATTCATGACCGTGAAGCGCATGGAGACTGTTTTGAGATTATTTCACGACACAAGGAAAACAGAGGAGTGTTTCATTGCTATTCTGGCAGTGCCGAAATGGCGTCTGAACTTCTCAAAATGGGCTGGTACCTCGGATTTGACGGACCCATCACATACAAAAATGCCCGCAAAGCTGTGGAAGTTTTATCTATTACTCCGCTCGACAGAATCCTGATCGAAACAGATTCACCGTATCTCAGTCCAGTTCCTTTGCGAGGAAAAAGAAATGACTCCCGGAATCTCCGCTTTGTTGCGGAAAAAATCGCCGAAATAAAGGGGCTGTCTGCCGAAGAAATTGCCTCTGCAACCTCTCAGAATGCAAAGAAGCTTTTCCGACTTTAATACCAGAGATAGGTCTGATGAGAAAAACCGGAACTATACAAAACCTACTTTGTGTCCGGATGCTACCTCAAAGTGGTAGGCAACGATTCCAAGATCTACCTTGGTGTAGCTTCCGATTCCCTTTACCCGTGCTACAACTTTTTCGTTGAAACAAACAAACTGAAATTTCTGCTGGTTTACTGCCGTCGGAGCCTTCAGTGCTGCATCCACTCCTTTTCGGAACCATTCCGGTTGAGAATCAGCAATGGATACAACGTCAGAAAACTTTTTGCTTTTATGAGCATTTCCCGGTGTTTCTCCATATCCGAGTGCAATTACCATGCAAAGCGTTTCCCCCTCGGGAATCAGTTCTTTTACTCTCTTTTTATTAAAAGTAAGAGCAGTCCAACAGGTGTTCAAACCAAGCTGCTGAGCATAGAGCACTGTTTTTTCACCGTAATATCCACAGCGGATATCAAAGTCATCCTGTTTTATACCGGCGAGAACAATATAATTCTTAACATTTCGAAAGCTTCCGTAATGAGCCAGACGGGAATGAAATCCCTCAGCATCATCGTACCGGATAAAAATATGAAGATTCCCTTCCCGGCTGCAGGCTTCCGCAAAATCATCCAACTGTTTTCTGATTTCCTCGGGAATCGGAATATCTTTGTAAGCGCGAACAGAATGCCTGGCTCCAATTGCATCTGTCAGAGAAATGCTTTTTTCCATTTTGTCCTCCTGTTTTATTGAAGTATCTGGATTTCTGAAGGCAGAAAAGCGATGCTGTAATGAGGCTGAAAAAGTTTAGCATGCTTCAGAAATGGTTTTTTGAACATTTTGAAAACAAATAATAAATGGTTACAAAATGTTACCGTTCTCTGTACAGGAAACAGAAGAAATGCTATAATACAAAACATTATGGAGAAGAATGCGTTTCTGTGCCGTCTGCTTGATCTGTTTTATCCGCCGCGTTGTGTATGGTGTCATTGTTTCCTGGTGGAAGGGGAAAAAAGAGACGGGGTGTGTAAATCCTGTCGAACCTCACTTCCTGTTTTCAACAGGGAAGAAAGACAAAAAAACCTGCCCGGATTGGATTCCTGCACTTCTTTACTGGAGTATAAAGGAAACGTGAGACAATCAATCCTCCGTTATAAATTCAATGGGCTGTCATTTTACAGTTCTGTCTATACGGATTTGATGATTACCAAGCTGGATCGGGAAGAATATGTTTGTGATTACGTCACATGGGTTCCGCTCAGCAGGAAACGTCTCCGCAGCCGCGGATATGATCAGGCAAAGCTGCTTTCAGAAGAGTTTGCCTCAAGAGCGGGGCTGCCCTGTGATGAGTTACTGAAAAAGGTGCGCAATACGGCACCGCAGTCCGGAACAGGCAGCAGGGCTGAGCGAAAGTCTAATATAAAAGATGCTTATCGCACTGTGCAGGAGGAGAAAATCATCGGGAAGACAATTCTTCTGGTGGATGATATTGTTACAACGGGAGCGACGTTGTCGGAATGTGCACAGGCTCTGAAAAGAGCAGGCGCTAACCAGGTGAGAGCACTGACGCTTGCAAGAACGGATTTAAAATCGTTGGAGTTGGAGAAACCATGACAGTTTTTGAAAAAGATATCGCGATCGATATGGGGACGGCCTCCACCATGCTCTTTGAGCAGGGGAAAGGTATCGTTGCTCGTGAACCGACAGTCGTCGCGGTTGATAAATACAGTGGTAAAATTCTGAAGATCGGGCAGGAAGCTCAGAAAATGCTGGGCAGAACTCCTGCTAACATTGTAGCTATCCGGCCGATCGATGCCAGTGTAATTTCAGACTATGAGATTACTGCCCATATGATGCGAGACCTGGTCAGCAGAATTACGTCTTTCAGCCTTTTTAAACCCTGTATGCTTGCCTGTGTACCAAGCAGCATCAGCGGAGTGGAAGAACGTGCTATGATCGATGCAGCCATCGAAGCCGGAGCACGCAAGGCCTATCTGCTGGAGAATGCTGTAGCAACGGCGCTTGGGGCAGGCGTGGATATTTCCAAGCCGGACGGACATATGATCATCGATATCGGAGCCGGAACGACAGAGATTGCTGTTATTTCAGCTGGAGGGGTAGTTGAATGTGAGGCCATTAAAACTGCCGGCGCAGCTTTTGATGAGGCTATTGTACAGTACGTAAGAAAACGACACAGCATGCTTATTGGTCTCACGGCTGCAGAGGAGTTGAAGCGAAACATCGGCGGTGTGATTATGAGACCGGATGTCGGAAGTGAAGAGGTTAAAGGCAGGAATCTTGTGAACGGGTTGCCGAAGACAGTTGAAATCAGTTCTGCTGAGCTGATAGAAGCACTGGTAGATCCTGTAAACCGGATTCTGGATGCCGTCCATATTGTCCTGGAGAGAACGCCTCCGCAGCTGGTTGGTGATCTTGACAAAAACGGTATTATTATGCCAGGTGGAGGTTCACTGATCTACGGGATTGACAGGCTAATCGAACGCAGTACCGGTATTCGTACGATGGTTGTGGACGATGCAATTTCCTGCGCGGCTTATGGGGCGGGAAAAATGCTCAACCATCTCTCTGATATGCAGGACGGTATGATGAATTTCTACCGTAAGAGACAGCTGAAAGGATAAAAATGGACTATAAGAAGTTTCTTGATCATTTCAGAACCAATACGAAGACGCCGCATTGCAGCGCAGTGATTCTTGCTGCCGGAAATTCTACGAGAATGGGAAAGGACAAATCGATTCTTGATCTCGGAGGAATTCCTGTGATCGTAAGAGCAATTCAGGCATTTGAACAACACAATCTGGTGGACGAAATTATTGTTGTTACGAGAGAAGAGGCAATCCAGTCTATAGCCGACCTTTGTGCCCAGTACGGACTCAAAAAAGTCCGGAAAGTGATGGCAGGAGGCGACACAAGGGCAGAAAGCTCTCTCGCCGGCGTAACTGCCGTGGACAGTAAAGCAGAATACATTGCCATTCACGACGGAGCAAGACCGCTGGTAACGCAAAAAGTGATCACAGATACGCTTTACGCAGCACGGGATTATCATGCAGCAATTCCCGTAATTCCGAGCATAGATACATTGCGGAGTGTGTCTGACGGATTTGTCGGCGGAGATGTAGACCGTGACAGTGTTATTCGGGTCCAGACGCCTCAAATCTTTGATGCGGATCTGATCAAAGGGGCACTGACATTTGCTGCAAAAAAACAGATTCCGATTACAGATGACAGTTCCGCAATCCGCTTAACCGGCTTTCAGGTCAGAACGGTTGAAGGAGATGTCGGCAATATTAAACTGACGACACCGGAGGATCTGCCGGTTGCCGAGGCAATCCTCCGGGAAAGAGAGGGGGAAATGCATTGAGAATTGGGCATGGTTATGATGTCCACCGCCTGACGGAAGGACGGAAACTGATTCTCGGCGGCATAGAGCTTCCTTATGAAAAGGGTCTGCTTGGGCACTCGGATGCTGATGTCCTGGTTCACGCATTGATGGATGCCATGCTTGGTGCTGCTGCACTCGGAGATATCGGGAAACTCTTTCCCGACAATGACGATGCCTATCTCGGAGCGGACAGCATTCTGCTCCTGGAGAAAGTGACAGCGTTGCTGAGGGAAAGCGGGTATGTTCTATCGAATGCTGACTGTACGGTGATAGCACAGAAACCAAAGCTCGCTCCCTATATTGATTCAATGAGACAGAGAATAGCAGAGGCTGTGGGCGTTTCCTTAAGCCGAATCTCTGTAAAAGCTACAACGGAAGAAAGACTCGGTTTTACAGGAGAGGGCCTTGGAATAGCCGCCCATGCGGTTGTGCTGATTGAAGAGGTTTGCCAATGAGTGCATTTGAAAATATCATAAGTCGCAGCCTGAATTATATGCAGACCATTGGAATTGCCGACATTGTTGATATTCTGATTGTTGCATTTCTGATTTACCGGCTGATTCTTCTGACGCGGAAAACAAATTCCTATAACCTTGCTAAGGGTTTGCTGCTCTTTTTGATCGCTCTCTGGATGGCAGAAATCCTGGAGCTCAATATGATCAGCTTTATTCTCCGAAAGGCAACAGAACTCGGTGTAGTGGTACTCGTGATCCTTTTCCAGCCTGAATTGCGGCATATACTGGAAAAAATCGGCAGCAGATTCTCTTCTCGCAGTAATATGGAAGATCCTGAAGTAACCTCTGCTATTACACAGACGGTGATGGCCTGTGCCGATATGGCGGAATCCAGAACGGGAGCGCTGATTGTCTTTGAGCGTTATGTCAGTTTGCAGTCGGTGATCTCCACCGGAACTGTAATCGATTCCGAGGTTTCATCAGAACTCTTGAAAAATATTTTTTACAACAAGGCCCCTCTGCATGACGGAGCAGTAATAGTTAGGGACGGTCGTATTGCCGCTGCCGGCTGCGTGCTTCCGCTTTCTTCCAGTACTACCATCAGTAAAGATCTCGGAATGCGTCACAGAGCAGGTATCGGAATAAGTGAGCAGTCTGATGCACTGGCAGTAATTGTATCGGAAGAGACTGGTTCTATTTCCTGCGCAGTTGATGGCACTCTTAAGCGCCACCTTAAGCCGCAGATTGTTGACAGGCTTTTACGGAAAGAACTGACCTCAGATACAATGGAACAGGAAGAATCAAACTTTTTCATGAAGCTTGCGAAGAAGCTTTTTGCCAACAAAACCGAAGAGGAAATAGCAGATGAAAAAAATAACGGACAGTAAGGTTTTCTGGGCGATAACAGCGCTGATCCTCTCTTTCGTATTCTGGCTTTACGTCACAAGTGTTGAGAACGACAACATCAGACAGACCTTTCGCGGTGTCCGGGTTGAGCTTGCTGGAGAATCACTTTTGCGTGATTCCAAGGGGCTTGTCGTAACAGGCCTGAGCACGAATACTGTAAGCATAGAGATCGTCGGACCCAGGAGGACGGTTTCCTCTCTGAGCTCGGAGGATCTTGCAGCACAGATTGATGTGAGCAAGCTTTCGCAGAGTGCATATGCATCCATGCAATATACGGTGAGCTATCCAAGTCGTATCGATACATCAGGCATTTCTGTAACGCGTAAAGTACCTGATACCATTAACTTCACAGTTTCCAAACTCAATACCAAATCCATCCCGATACGCGGAAGTTTTGACGGCAGCATTGCCGAGGGATATACAGCACAACCGGTCACCTTTGAACCTTCAGAAATAACTGTCAGCGGGCCGGATGCATTCCTGCGGAATATCTCTTATGCCTGGGTTTCATTCAGTGCATTGGATGTATCTACAACCTATTCAATTGAAACAGGTTTCACCCTGATGACAGCAGAGGATGAGCCGGCCGATACTGACGGTATCAGCTGTTCGACTGATGTTGTAAAGGCTACTCTGCCGATTCTTGAGATGAAGGAGCTCCCGCTTACCGTTAATCTGATTTATGGGTCCGGAGCAAATGAAAGCAACACGAAAGTAACTATTGAACCGGATTCTATCACCCTTGCAGGAGATTCCGCTATTCTGGATGCTATGAACAACATCCCCGTGGCGACCATCTCGCTGTCAGATTTCAATGCTACCTACTCTTATACTTATCCGATCAGCTTTGATAACTCTCTCATTAATGTTGAAGGGATTACGGAAGCGGATGTGAAGGTTGAAATTGTTGGATTGGAAAGCAGGAATTTTACAGTAAGAAATATTCAATGCAGAGGCGTGACAGATGGTTACGAGGCAGAAGTTCTTTCCAAGGCACTGACGGTAAAGCTGCGCGGTGCTCCGGAGGTTCTCGCAAAGGTCACTCCGGAGGATATCGTCGCCATAGCGGATCTGTCTGATTATGATATCACAACCGGTTCCAATATCGTCAATGTCCGAATTCAGGTAGATGGTGCACTCGATGTCGGAGCTATCGGCGGGCCTTACACGATTATGGTCGATATCCAGAAAAACAGTTGAAGCAGGGAGGAAGACAGACAGAAAATGATAAAAAGCATGACCGGTTACGGCAGTGCAAAGGGCAATGCGGCCGGATTTGAGATCAGCATTGAACTGAAAAGTGTCAACAATCGTTATCTGGAGACAGCTGTGAGAATGCCGCGCAGTTTCCTCTTTGCTGAAGAAGCTGTGAAGAATACAGTCCAGAGACATATCAGCCGTGGAAAGGTAGATGTGTTCGTCAACATCAATGCTGTTTCTGTTGATGATGTAAAAGTTTCAATCAATGAACCGCTTCTGAGAGGATACCTTGAAGCAGTTAAAAAGGTTTCAGAGGAATATGGTCTCAGCAATGATTTAACCGCCCTGAGTGCAGTGAGATTTCCTGATGTTCTTCTGGTGGAGCGCAATGAACTGGATGCAGAAGCCATTTCTGCCGGGATCTGCTCTGTGTTGGAAGAGGCGTTGAGGGATTTTGACGCCATGAGAGAGCGAGAGGGGGAAAAGCTGAAAGATGATGTTCTTACACGACTGAATATCATTGACAGCTATGTTTCCCGTGTGGAAGCGGAAGCTCCTCTCACAGTTGAACGTTATCGGCAACGCTTGGAAAAGAAAATGGCAGAAGTTCTCGGGACAACCGGTATAGAAGAAGATAAAATTCTTGCCGAAGCAGCTCTGTATGCCGATCATATTGCTGTTGATGAGGAAACTGTTCGTCTGAGAAGCCACATGGCTCAGCTTGACGGAATGATTCGCGGAAAATCTCCGATCGGCAGAAAAATTGACTTCCTTGTTCAGGAATTCAATCGAGAGGCGAATACCATCGGCTCCAAGTGCCAGAATTCCGATCTTGCACATGTTGTGGTCGATCTGAAATCGGAGATTGAAAAAATCCGGGAACAGATTCAGAATATCGAGTGAGGCCGCCATGAAGTTACTCGGTATCGGCTTCGGAAATTATGTTTCTCCGGAGCACTTGATTTCTATTGTAAGCCCCGATTCTGCACCGATCAAACGTCTGGTTCAGGAAGTGAGGGAGAAAGGGCTGCTGATTGATGCTTCTTTCGGGAGAAGCACTCGATCAGTTCTGATTGCAGATAGCGGTAATGTTATTCTTTCCGCATTAGCGCCTGAAGTGCTTGCTTCCAGGCTTGAAGAAACCATAGAAGAGGAAAAGGAGAAAGCGTGAACAAAAAAGGAAAACTGATTGTTGTTAGTGGGCCTTCAGGAGCGGGAAAATCGAGCTTGATCGCCAAGGCTATGGAAAAACGTTCGGATCTCAGCTTTTCTGTGTCTGTTACGACACGGGAAGCACGTCCGGGAGAGAAGGACGGAGAGGACTATTTCTTTGTCACGAAAGAGCGTTTTGCTCAGATGGTGAAAGAGAATGCCCTTCTGGAGCATGCCACCTATGTCGGGAATGAATATGGGACACCGCGTGCATATGTTGAACAAAAGCGGGAAGAAGGCTTCAACGTTGTGCTCGATATAGAGGTACAGGGAGCCGGTCAGGTTCATGCGATGATGCCCGAAGCTGTGATGATCTTTGTCATTCCTCCTTCTCTGGAAGAACTGGAACGCCGTCTCACTCTTCGCGGTACCGAGACTCCTGAAAAGATCCGGGGCAGACTTGAGCGAGCCAGAGAAGAATATCGGCATGCTGATTTATATCAGTACATTATAGTGAATGATGATCTTTCGGTGGCAGCGGAAGAGCTCTCTGCTATTATCACCGCATCACATTGTCTTTATGAAGACAGAAAAAACTATTTGAATGAAAGTCAGGAGAAGAAAGAATCATGATGTTGTATCCACCGGTGGCTGAACTGGTTGAAAAGGTTGGCAGCCGCTATCAGCTTGTAAATCTCGTTGCAAGGAGAGCAAGAGCACTTTCCATCACGAAGGAAGGAGAGGAACCTTCTGATCGTAAACCTGTCTCTGAAGCAATTGATGAAGTCTATACCGGCCGTCTTACAATAGTGAGGGACAGGCAGAAAGAGAAAAAAGAGCATCTGGAGCCGGAAGAAAAGAAAGTAACCGCTGCAGAGATGAAAAGTGAAGTACAGGATCAGAGCGATTCCGATGTGAAAACAAATACGGCATCGGAGGCTGAAGGACAGTTACTGACCGAAGCCTGAGTTATACGGAAAATGCCGGATGCAGTAGCCAAAATAGCGGTTTCTGCCGCACCATACTGGATCGACAAACCGTATGAATATGCTGTCCCGGATGACCTTCTGGGTAGGGTGCAGCCCGGAATCAGAGTAGCGGTACCCTTTTCTGCAGGGAACAGACGCAGTGAAGGAATAGTGTTGGCTCTTTCGAATAAGGCCGAATACGAGAAACTGAAAGACATTTCTGAGGTTCTTGATACCGAGCCAGTTCTTACACAGCAGCAGATCCAGCTAGCGCTCTTTATGCGGGAACGTTTCTTCTGTACGGTTTACGACGCTGTCCGTGCAATACTTCCGGCCGGCCTGTGGTTTAATCGGGATGGCCGCAGGCGTGTCAGCGATAAAACAGTCGAAACGATCCGATTGACTGTTCCAGCCAGAGAAGCGCTTGATATTGCCGAAGCCATGAAGAAGAATGCCCCGGCACAGGCCAGAATTCTGCGAGAACTTGCTCCTTACGGGGAGATGCCGCTGCGTGAACTGCTTCTTTTTACGGGTTGCGCAAGAACGACGGTAAAAAAACTGATTTCCACAGGGCTTGCCGAAAGTATCAAACGTGAGGTTTTCCGGATTCCAGA
>JAEEGI010023782.1_pt1 | contig 12003 bp, 13 predicted proteins | sample 8958751 | NCBI WGS metagenome assembly JAEEGI01 (sample SAMN16246545, study PRJNA631951) | gut metagenome | biome: gut microbiome; feature: rumen; material: KS-attached | host: Bos | place: Iran: Karaj | collected 2018-10 | reverse complement strand
GCCTTCCGGATTGGAATCCAATGTCAAGGCCATTTACCAGGCGGAAAAAACGATGGAAAAAGCCTTTGCTCCCGAATCCGTCTCTGTGCTGCTGGAGGATGACATCGACATCAGCCGCGGCGATTTCATTGTATCCGCCGGACATGCGCAGCCGCATGTTTCCCAAAGCCTGACCATGATGTGCTGCTGGTTCAATGAGCAGGAGATGCAGTTGCACAAACGCTATATTGTCCGCAATACCGTATCGGAAACCGTAGGCATGGTAAAATCTGTGGATTTCCGGTTGGATATTAACAATTTGGAACATATTGAGGGTGTGGTATCCTTGAAAATGAACGATATAGCCCAACTGACCCTCCGGCTGGCACAGCCGATGGTTTTTGACCGTTATGTGGAAAACCGCACGACCGGTTCCCTGATCATGATCGATCCGGACAGCTTTGAAACGGTGGGCGCAGGCATGATAATCTGAATGAAAAATTTACAAATATGCAGGAAAAATATTCAACATCGGAAATTGAGCGGTTGAACGCGGAGTTTGCGGCCTGTCCGCCGGAGGAGCTGCTGCGTTTTTTCATGGGAAAGTTCGGCGGCCGTATTGCGTTGTCCTCCAGCTTGAGCATAGAGGACCAGACCATTACGGACATGATGCTGCAAATCGATTCCCATGCGCGGATTTTCACCCTGGATACCGGACGGCTCTTCCCGGAGACCTATCGGCTGATGGACAGCACAAACCTGCATTACAACATCAAAATGGAGGTCTTTGTCCCTCAGACGGAGGCCTTGCAGCGTGTTTTGCGGGAAGAAGGTGTGAACTTCTTTTATGAAAGTCTGGAAAAGAGGCATTTGTGCTGCCAAATCCGGAAGCTGGAGCCGCTATCCCGCGCGTTTACCGGGCTGGATGCCTGGATTTGCGGGTTGCGCCGCAGCCAGTCCGTCACCCGGGACGGCATGAACCGCATCGAGTGGGATGAAAAGCATGGCCTGCTTAAAATCAATCCGCTGATAGACTGGACGGAAGAACAGACTTGGGAGTACATCCGCACCCGTCACGTCCCTTATAACAAACTGCATGACCAAGGATTCCCGAGCATCGGCTGCCAACCCTGCACACGTGCGGTGAAGGAGGGTGAGGATATCCGTTCCGGCCGCTGGTGGTGGGAGAGCCCTGAACACCGCGAATGCGGCCTGCACAGCCGGGAAAGGTGATTTTCACTTCTTCATTTTTTTTCTCCGCGCAGCGGAAGTCCGTATCCCGATTTTGAGTACTTTTGCAAAATGTTATTAAGCAATGTCGCTTATGTGTTTTGATTATAATAAGCATCATATTAAAAATGTGTTCTTTTAACATTACAGTGGATGAAAGCAAGTTGGCACGCAACTATCCTGGTGTTGCCAGTGAGAGATTTGGCCAATGGCTGCAAAATTGGGTTGATGATATCATTGCGGTTGATGTTCCCGTGTCAAGCCGCGTTTCGCCTAACGCCCATTCATACGAGGAAATGAAAGCCGCTATTCGTGAACGCATTGAAAAGATTGAGGCCGGTAAGGCCGTCTTCTATTCAAACGAAGAGGTGTTTTCAAGCATTCGGGAACGATATGGTCTATAAGATTGAGGTGTCGGTGGTGTATGCTATTATTGACCAAACGGTTCGGATTCTCTATATCTGGAATAACCAGCAGGATCCTGGACGTCTGTTGGAAGTGTTGAAAATTTCTTCTCATGACAAGTAAAAGTTTTAATTACTATTATGAAAATTCAAAATAATATTTTGGCGAATAGGGGCAGTTGGCTCCATCATCTTTTGTTTGCATTTTTTGCGCTTGTTCTGACGTTGCCGTACGTCTCATGTGGCGGCAATCAATCTGGAAATGACAAGGAATTAAAGCGGGCTGTCAAGGAAATGGCGAAGGTATGTCCACTTCAAATGGGCAGCTTTATGTCGATTGAGAATATGAAATATTCCCATAAAACGCTTACAATAACCTATGGCATAGCTACGGGACTGATGAATTTTGATTCTCTTCGCGCAAATGAAGCCGCATTGCGCAAAAATATTCTTATAGGTTTTGCCAACCAGCAGAATGAGTCCTTCAGAAAGATTATTGATGCTGTTATAAGGGCTAGGGCGGATATGAAGTTGGTTTTAATAGATGGGAAAGGCGCGAGTTTTGAATTGGTTATCACTGCGGAAGAGATTAAATCAAACAGGCCTGGAACTGATGCTGATCCGGAAGTGCTGCTGAAGTCCATTTATGATAACTTAAAGCTGCAGATACCCATTGATATGGGTAACGGGCTGACTGTAAAGGATGCGCTGTTAGATGAAAACAGCTTCATTTATATTTATGAATGTGACGAGTCTGTTATTGATATTGACAAGCTGAATGAGAATCTGTCTGAAATGAAACGGATGATTCTTGCGGAATTTTCCGTTGATATTGCGGCACAAAAATTGTCCGAGTTAATAAAAGCCACCAATCGTAGACTGGTCTATAAATATGTCGGTTCTTCCAGCGGAAAATCTGTGGTTGTAAGCATCGGGCCGGAGGAGTTTAATTTGAACGAATAGCGTACCATGGATTTCATTTCTGTAATTGTTCTTGCGGTGGCGTTGGCCATGGACTGCTTTGCGGTGAGCATGGCATGCGGGACACAGTCCGCGCGGTACAAGGTGTGGCCGTTCGTCTGGCTGGCCTTCTCCATGGGGCTGTTCCAGGCACTGATGCCTGTCATCGGCTGGTTTTTGGGCGAACAGTGCCTCTCATGGATCGGAGCGTTTGACCACTGGGTTGCTTTCGGCCTTCTGCTTTTCCTGGGGCTGAAAATGTGTTATGACGCCTTGCGGCCAGAGGAGACCTCCGACAAGGATTTCCGTCTCACCCTGCCGAAAATCCTGCTGATGGGCATCGCCACCAGCATCGATGCGCTGGCGGTGGGGGTGAGTTTCGCCATGATCGAAATGTCTATCTGGATGCCTGTTGTTGTAATAGGCATGGTCTCATATCTCTTCTCCATGGCAGGCAGTGCCGTCGGATACCGTTTCGGCAAGCTTAAATGGCTCAACGCGCGGTTAGTCGGCGGACTGATGCTGATAGCCATCGGCGTAAAAATCCTGGTCACACATTTGTGCTGATGTGTGGTGTTTTGAAAGTGCTGTCACAGTGTGTGCTGTCTGTTTGGACATGCAAATTTTGGGTAAAATTGGAGGAACGTATTGGGAAAAGTTGTACTTTTGCACGCTTTTTTAAAACTAAAGCGGCATCTGCCGTTATTCTGTCTGAATAGGGGAATGCGGCAGGTGAAACTTAATTATTAAAATGTATATTATATATGAGAATAATAGGTACAGGAAGCGCATTGCCTTCATTGAGTGTCACCAATGACGAGTTGGCAACGTTTCTGGACACAAGCGACGAATGGATTACCGAGCGCACCGGAATCAGGGCGCGCAGGCTTCTCTCCACGGAAACATTGTATGATTTGGCCGAGGAGGCTGCAAAAAAGGCCATAAAATCATCCGGCCTGACAGCAGACCAGCTGGACTTCATCATCTGCTCCAATGTGGCCAACCGCTACATCACCCCAGGCATGAACTGCATACTGCAGGAGAAGATCGGCGCCACCTGCGCCGGACTGGACATCAACGTGGCCTGTGCAGGTTTTGTCAACGCACTTATGCTTGCCGACAGCATGATACAGGCCGGACGCGCCAAACACATACTTATCGTCTGTGCGGAGGGGCCGAGCAAATACTGCAATTGGAAGGAGCGTGACACAAGTATACTGTTCGCTGACGGGGCCGGTGCGGTTGTCGTGGATTCCGGTGAAGGTTTCAAGGCTGTGCATCTGAGCATGATCTCCAGTAAGGATGTGCTCTATTACGAACGCTGCATGGAGGAGACGCCGTATGAGCGGAACCGTAAGGAGGGGCAGCCTCTTGTCATGCGCGGGCGCGAACTTTTCCGCATGGCGGTCTCCCAGTCCACCAAGGACATCAGGACGGTGTTGGAAAAGGCCGGCATGCAGCCGTCCGACATCACCTACTACCTGATGCACCAGGCCAACAAGCGCATTATTGAAAGCATCCGTACCCTTTTGGACGAACCGGAAGAAAAATTCCCCACAAATATCGAGAATTACGGAAACACTTCATCGGCAAGTATCCCCATTCTTCTGGACGAGATGCTGGCTGCAGAAAAAATCCATAAGGGCGACACTCTGCTAATGAGCGCCTTCGGTGCCGGATTTGTCTCCGCGGTGTGTATCCTTGAGTGGGGCAAATAGTTAGTTTCAATTTGATTAATACTGATTTGATGAATAAGAGAGTAGTTGTTACAGGATTGGGTGTTGTCTCCTCCCTCGGACACAGTGTGCCGGTTTTCTGGGAGCACCTGTCACAGGGAGCCTGTGCCATCAAGCCTGTCCAGAATATCCCTACAGAGGGGCAGAAGGTCTCTGTCGCTGCGGAAATCACCGATTTCCATCCTGAAGATTTCGACGTGGACCGCAACATGATGCGTCGTGCCGACCGGTACGCGCAGTTTGCCATGGCGGCAGCCTCCCAGGCCATGAAGGACAGTGCGCTGGAGGTTGAGCCGGAGCGTTTCGGTGTCTATGTCGGTTCCGGGACGGGCGGCATCCAGACCTTCCACAACGAGCACACCAAACTGGTTGAAAAGGGACCTTCCCAGATTTCACCGCTCTTTGTGCCGATGATGATTTCAAACATTGCAGCCGGAAACATCGCCATTTTGTACCATGCTGAGGGCCCATGCCTGCCCATCGTGACGGCTTGCGCCACCGGAACCCACTCCATCGGGGAGGCTTACCGGACCATCATGCACGGATATGCCGACGCCATCCTGACCGGCGGTGCCGAGGCGGCCATCACACCGATTGCCATGGCCGGTTTTGCCAACAGCAGGGCCTTGTCCCTCTCAACCGACCCGATGGCGGCCTCCCTGCCATTTGACAAGCGCCGTCAGGGATTTGTGATGGGTGAGGGTGCCGGCATTGTGGTCCTTGAAGAATATGAACATGCAAAAAAGCGCGGTGCGCACATCTATGCCGAGGTCTGCGGATTCGGCAACACCTGCGACGCTTTCCATTATACAGCTCCGCGTGCTGACGGCAAGTCTGCGGCCATAGCCATGACCAACGCCTTGAAGGAGGCCGGTTTCAACGGTTCCGAGCAGCTTTATGTCAATGCGCACGGCACCGGCACTCCGCTGAACGACAAGACGGAGACTCTGGTGATAAAGCAGGCGTTGGGCGAAAGCGGCGCACGCAAGGCGATGATCAGCTCAAACAAATCTATGCTGGGGCATTGTCTCGGAGCCGCAGGCGGACTGGAGATGGTTGCCAGTGTGCTTTCGCTGACAAACGGACTGCTGCCTCCGACCATACATCTGGACGAGCCTGACCCGGAATGCGATCTTGACTACATTCCCAACCAGGCGCGTGAGGTGCAGGCCGACATTGTGATATCAAATTCGTTCGGATTCGGCGGGCAGAACGCCTGTGTGGTGTTGCGTCCGGTAAAATAAAAACAGCAAATTGTTATGGACAGAGAAGAAATAAAAACAGTGCTGCCGCATCGCGAGCCGATGCTGCTGGTGGACGAGGTCGTTAAGATTGACGATGTCGCCTACGGAAAATATAAGGTGACCGGGGATGAGTTTTTCCTGAAGGGACATTTCCCTGAAAGGCCGATTGTTCCGGGTGTCATCCTGTGTGAAATCATGGCGCAGATGAGCTGCATCCTGATGAAGGAGGATCTGTACGGCCACACTCCGCTGTACCGCGGGCTGGACCATGTCAAGTTCAAGCGTTCGGTGGAACCCGGCGACCTGCTGGAGGTGAAGGCCAAAATTATCCAGAAGAAGTTGAAGTCGTTTTTTGTCGCGGCGGAGGCCAGCGTCGGGGGCGAGTTGTGCGCCCGTGCGGAAATGACTTTCGCTCTGGTTCCCAACGAAGTGTTTTTAAACAAATAAGCATAGAATATGAAACTATTGGATCAGAAAGTGGCTTTGGTGACCGGTGCCGCACAGGGTATCGGACGGAGCATAGCCCTGAAGTTTGCCGAAAACGGCGCCGATGTCATTTTTACAGATATCAGGGAGGACGAACGTTCTCAGGGACTTATGGCGGAGCTTGAGGCCAAGGGTGTCCGTGCCGCCTTTTTTGCAGCAGACGCCTCCTCTCTTGAGCAGACCAAGGAGGTCTGCAACGCTGTCACCGAAAAGTTCGGACGGCTGGATGTGCTGGTCAACAATGCGGGCATCACCCGTGACATGCTTCTGCTGCGTATGACAGCCGAGGATTGGGATCGGGTCATCCGCCTGAACCTGACCTCCGTGTTCAACTACACCAAGGTGTTTTCGTCAGTCATGATGCGGCAGCGCAGCGGCTCCATCATCAACATGGCCTCCATAGTCGGGGTGAACGGCAATGCGGGGCAGGCCAATTATGCCGCCTCCAAGGCCGGTATAATCGGATTCACCAAATCCGTCGCAAAGGAATTGGGCAGCCGCAATATCCGCAGCAACGCCATTGCTCCGGGATTCATCGAGACGGCCATGACCAAACAGCTCTCCGAGGAGGTGATAGAGCACTGGAAACAGGAGATTCCGCTGCGTCGTCCGGGCACTCCGGATGATGTGGCCAAACTTGCGCTGTTCCTCGCCTCCGACCTTTCCGAATATATTACCGGACAGGTCATCTGCTGTGACGGCGGCCTTGCATTGTAGGCAAATATGTAAGAAAGTATAAGAAATTAGAATAAAAACTTAATTAATAAAGGTATTTTATGGAAACGATTTTAACAAGAGTGCAGCGTGTAATCGCTGGAAAATTGGGCGTTACTGAAGATTCCGTCACCATGGAAAGCGACTTCATCAAGGATTTGGGAGCCGATTCCCTCGACGTGGCCGAGCTTGTGATGCTGTTCGAAAACGAGTTTTCCCTCGAAATTCCGGATTCCGAAATGGAGAAGATGAAGACCGTTGGCGACGTGGTCGGTTATTTGGAAAAAAACATGAAATAATGACCTGTAAGGCAGCGTGTGCCTAATCATGCCGCGCTGCCTTTTTATTTGAATTCAGAAAAATGGGGCGGAGCTGTAGCGGGATTTGTCCGCGGGCGGTTGCTGCTCCTGTCACGATTACATATTTTTTTATGAGTTATAAGATTGTCGTATTGATCAAACAGGTTCCGGACACTCAGAATGTGGGGCCTGATGCGATGAATGCGGACGGCACCGTCAACAGGGCGGCGCTGCCTGCCATATTCAACCCGGAGGATTTGAAGGCTCTGGAAATGGCACTTCAGGTTAAGGACAAGTATCCTGAAAGCAGGGTCACTGTCCTGACCATGGGGCCGGAACGTGCCGCCTCAATTATCCGTGATGCGCTTTCACGCGGCGCGGACAACGGCATCATTGTCTCAGATATCCGCTTTGCCGGCTCCGATACGCTGGCCACATCATACGCGCTTGCCTGCGCCATCAGGAAAACCGGACATTATGATCTGATATTCGGCGGACGCCAGGCCATTGACGGTGATACCGCCCAGGTGGGGCCGCAGGTTGCGGAGAAGCTTGACTTGCCGCAGGTGACCTATGCGGAACGCCTGTTGTCGCTCAAGGATGACACCATCACGCTGACCCGTCGTCTTGACAACGGGGTGGAGACCGTGGAGGCGACGCTTCCGCTGCTTGTCACCGTGACTGCTTCCGCTCCCGACTGCCGCTACCCGCATGCGCACCGTCTGCTGCAATATGCCAAAACGCAGCCTGAAATCTGGAATGCGGATGCCATCTCACCTGAAATGGAGAGATTGGGACTCAAAGGCTCCCCGACAAAAGTCAAGAAAATCGACAATGTCGTGCTGGCGCACAAGGAGGGGGTACGGATTGAAAACAGCGATGCGGCCATCGGGGAACTTGTGGTTTCGCTGATGGAAGACCACATCATCGGTTAATAACTTAAGAGTGAAAAACATGGTTTTAATATATTGTGAGCTTACAGAAAACGCGCAAATCGCGGATGTGAGTCTTGAACTCTGCACCAAAGGCCGCCAGCTTGCCGACCGGTTGGGAAGCCGCCTGGAGGCGCTGGTTTGCGGTGAATCGTTGAATGGTATTGAAAAACAATTGTATCCTTACGGTGTGGACGTGGTGCTGAAGGCGGATGACCCACGGTTGTCCCCTTACCGCACCCTGCCGCATTTCGCCCTTCTTTCAGAGGTGATTCGGGAGCGCAAGCCGGAAATCGTGCTGATGGGCGCCACCTGCGTGGGGCGTGACCTTGCGCCGCGTATCGCCTCCAGACTGCGCTGCGGCCTGACCGCCGACTGCACCTCCTTGGAAATCGGCGACTATGAGGACAAGGCAAAGGGCAAATCCTATCAGAATATCCTTTATCAGATACGTCCCGCCTTTGGCGGCAACATCATCGCCACCATCGTCAATCCGGAGACGCGCCCGCAGATGGCGACAGTCCGTGAAGGGGTGATGAAAAAGGAGCTGAAGGACTCCGGCTACAAAGGGGAGTGCGTAACATTGGATGCCGGCCGTTACCTTAAAAAGGAGGATGAGGCCGTACGCATTGTCGCACGTGAGATTGAGCAGCGGAAAATCAATATCAAGAACGCCTCAATCATAGTGTCGGGCGGATATGGCATGGGCAGCCGCGAGAATTTCGGGATGCTTCACCAGCTGGCACAGGCACTTGGCGGTGAGGTGGGGGCAACCCGTGCCGCCGTGGATGCGGGTTTTGCCGAGGGCGAACGCCAGATCGGGCAGACAGGTGTGACTGTCCGTCCCAAGCTATATATTGCCTGCGGCATTTCCGGTGCGGTGCAGCATCGTGCCGGTATGGACCAGTCGGGCAAGATAATCTCCATCAACACCGATCCCGATGCGCCCATCAACGCCATCGCCGACTACACCATCATCGGGGACGCCTGCAAGGTGGTTCCGCAACTGATTGCCTGTTACAACAAAAACAAAAAATAATTACGAGCGACATGAATTTCTATAACGATAACGAAAGTCTCAAGTTTTATCTGACGCATCCGGAAATGGGCCGCATTGCGGCGATGAAGGAGCGTGATTTTGCCGAGCACGGGCAATATCCTGACGCACCGGCCGATGCCGCGGAGGCGGTTGAAAACTACGACCGCATCCTCTCGCTTGTCGGGGAGATTGCAGGTGATGTGGTCGCGCCGAATGCGGAGGAGGTTGACCATGAGGGGCCGCATATTGAGGATAACCGAGTGGTCTATGCCGAAGGCACACAGCGGAATTATGAGACGCTGACCAAGGCCGGCCTGATGGGCATCTCAATGCCGCGCCGCTATCACGGGCTGAATTTCCCATACGTCCCATTTATCATGACTACGGAAATCATCTCCCGCGCCGACACCGGATTCTCCACCATCTGGAGCCTCCAGGATTGTGCGGAGACTGTCCGCGCCTTTGCCGACGAGGCCATTAAGGACAAATTCCTGCCCCGCATCTACGAAGGTGCGACCTGCTCAATGGACCTGACCGAGCCGGATGCAGGCAGCGACCTGCAGGCTGTAAGGCTGAAGGCCACCTATGACGAGTCTGCCGGATGCTGGCGGCTCAATGGTGTAAAGCGCTTCATAACCAACGGCGGAGCCGACCTTCATCTGGTGCTGGCACGCTCCGAGGAGGGCACCACGGACGGCCGCGGCCTTTCCTATTTCCTGTTCGACAAGCAGGATGGCGGCCTTACAGTCCGCCGTCTGGAAAACAAGATGGGCATCAAAGGCTCCCCCACGGCTGAGCTGGTCTTCACCAACGCACCCGCCCATATCATCGGGGAACGCCGTTTCGGGCTCATCAAATATGTGATGACACTTATGAATGATGCGCGGCTTGGTGTCGGTTCGCAGTCGGTCGGCCTTTCCGAGGCGGCCTGCCGCGAGGCTGAACGCTATGCGGCTGAGCGCGAGCAGTTCGGCCAGGCCATTGCCGCCTTCCCGGCTGTGCGTGACCTTCTTTTAGCCATGCGCGCCCGCACTGACGCCACCCGCACTCTGCTGTACGAGACCGCCCGCATGGTGGATTTGTGCAAAGGATACGAGGATCTTGGCAGGCCGATGACACCGGAGGAACGCACCGCCTACAAGTGGGCGCAGCGCAGTGCCGACATGCTGACGCCGCTGCTGAAGCTCTCCGCCTCGGAGTTCGCCAACCGCAACGCCTACGACTGCATCCAGGTGCACGGGGGCAGCGGCTTCATGAAGGAGTACGCCTGCGAGCGGCTCTATCGTGACGCGCGTATCCTGAGCATTTATGAGGGAACTTCGCAACTTCAGGTGGTCGCGGCACAGAAGGGGTTTTCAAACGGAGCCTACCTGACCAAGATAGGGGAGTATGACGCACTCCCGTTCCATGCGGAACTGGAGCCGCTGCGTGCGATGCTGCGCGAGGCGGTGGAGGACTTCAAGGCATTGGCCGCACTGCCGAACACTGCGGAAAGCGCCTATGACTTCAAGCGGATGCAGACCGATGTTGTGGCTGCCGTAATCATGGGTTATCTGCTGCTGGCGGATTGCGACCGGCAGCTGAAGGGCGACACAAGCTGCAGCCGCAGCTTCATGCCCTCGGCCCGGTACATGGCGGCATACGCCCGTGCGGAGGCTGCGCGTTCGCTCCAGATGGCGAAAGCCTATAGCCTATAGGTGAATTTTTTTGCAGGAATTTGGATGAAGGTATCCAAATATTCGCTATTTTTGCAAAATCAGTTTTTGGGTAATCCGGTCTGTACAGGTTCGCCGGAGAATTCAAAAAATCAATTTAATAAGTTTTTGAACCTGTGCTGAAAATTTTTCTATCATGAAAAAATTGGCTTCTTTGTTTTGTCTGCTGGCCTTCTGCGCTGTGAGTGCGGACGGACAGTCTTTCCAACAGCCGTTGGAAAAAGTTTTCCACTATATGATGCCCGGCCATGCCGTTCGGCACCATGCTGTGCAGAAATCCTATACCGATTCGCTACTCTCCGCCTATACTGTGATGAGCAGGAACAACGGTCTGACAACCAGTATGTACTACGAATTGCAGGAGGATGAGACTTTTTTGCTTGATGAAATAACCTACACCTATGTCAAGGACGGTAAGGTTATGGAGACCGGTACTTTGAGCGCCACGGGCGACACTTTGGATAAGACCGTTTACCAGTATTACAACAACAGTAACGAAATTCACAGCACATACGAGTATTTTGGCGGTACCGATCCGGAGCTTGTGACTATGGAGATGTATTATGGCGTGAAGAATATCGAAATTAGCGGACTGGATGATGTGAACGGCCTTTTCGGCTTCACCTCCGCTATTTGTGACTCCATGATCATCTATGAATTTGACGAGGAGGACACCTCTGTTATGGCCGGTTACTACACCTTCGATGCGGACGGTATGCCTGCAACCTTCTCCATGTCGGTTGAATACAGCGGCATTCTGATGGATGTGATTGTGAAGTTTGTTGTGGAGAACAAGCTCCCGGTCAAGGCGACTGTCACCATCAGCGCAATGGGCGGCATGATGACCGCAAATGTGATGGAGGCCATAATGTCCTATAACAATAAAGGTCAGGTCCTGTCGAGCGAGCTGATTCCTCTTAAGAATGACCTGATTGACATCTCCCAGATGATTCCACGTATGAAGGATGTGAACACCTACCTGAACGACAAGCTCCACTGCATATCCAGCTTCGGATGGGTGGTTCGCGATTCCACTCATGCCGGTTATGTCATGTATGCGCGCGACTATTATGCGTATGATGTCACAACAGGTGAAATCGACACCATCTATCATTTCGAGCAGTATGAGGAAATGGCCGGTGACGGTATTGCCGCCAACTCACGCCTGCAGGTTTCGGTCTCCCCAAATCCTGTAAGGGACATGTTGCAGATTAGCGGTCTGGAGCAGCCTGCCGAAGTTGTGTTCTACAGTGCCGATGGCAAAA
>JAEEGI010023779.1_pt1 | contig 12004 bp, 9 predicted proteins | sample 8958751 | NCBI WGS metagenome assembly JAEEGI01 (sample SAMN16246545, study PRJNA631951) | gut metagenome | biome: gut microbiome; feature: rumen; material: KS-attached | host: Bos | place: Iran: Karaj | collected 2018-10 | reverse complement strand
CTTCCATATGTTGCTCCTTTTTTCTATTCCCCGCGTGACGCAGGGCGGCTTTTGTCCCCTCCGTAGGGGGGGGGGGCGGGGGTGGGGTTAGTATCTTCTTCACTGTAAGGATATTCTTGCTTTGCAAACGGCATAGCCGAGTCCAAACCCCACCCCTCGCTCGGCCGAAGGACGCTTGCAAAGCAAGCCCCCCTCCTTGGGGGGCTCCGCATATTTGTCCCAAGGCCTGGGACAAATATATGGGGCCTCCCCGTAAACGTCCCAAGGCCTGGGACAAATATATGGGGCCTCCCCGTAAACGTCCCAAGGCCTGGGACGAATCTGCGGAGCCTCCACGTAAGCGGTGCAAGGTAAATCTCAACAAAAGTTAACAGCCAGCTGTTTGGTGCAAGGTAAATCTCAATAAAGGTTAAAGCAGTAGTCATCAGGTGCAAGTAGTGCAAGGTATTTTCCTGTTATTGCATTGTGCGCGCCTTTTATGACCGTCCGTATTTATTTAACATCATCGCATAGTCGTTCCTCTGTTAGTTCTCCAGCTCTTTTATCGGGTTAATGAAGAAGATCATCCACTTCGAGTAAAAGCGCCAGTCGCCTTGGGGGATGAAGCTCGAGATGCTGTAATGCAGGTGAGACGGTTTCCCTGCCGCATTGCCGGTGTTCCCCACCGTTCCGATGGTCGACTTCTGGGTGACGATAGCGCCGATGTGCGTTTTCACCTCGTTGAGGTGGGCATAGTAGTGGAAGCGCATGCCCGAGCTGAAGACGACCACGCAGTTACCTCCCAGACCGCCGCTGTGACCAGCCATGATGACGACGCCCCCGATGGCGGGGTGCACCGGTGTGCCTTTCCGGGCAAAGATGTCGATGCCACGATGCTCATGGTCGCCCCATGGATGCCAGAACGACTTGGGGTTGTAGCTCTCCTTGCCACAGCCCTCCACGGGGTTCTGTATCGATGTCGGCCATAGCAAATTGACGAGCAGAAGCGTCCCCAGGACAAGAAGCCCAATCTTCAGCTTTTTCCTTCTGCGAAAGAATTTCCATTCCACGTTCCACTTTTTTTTCAATTCCACTTCTTCACTTGGCATTTCGTTTGTCGTTTCCGTCTGCTCTTCCTTCTCCAGGGCCAGCGGTTCTTGCTGTGCTGGTTCCTCACTTTGCGGGGTGTTCATTCGTTCAGCTATCCTTTTTACTTGGAAGAATAAGAACGTCATGGCCCATACTTCTATGATGGCTATGGCGCAGTCGCCAAAAAACATGCATAGCCGGTAGAGATCGTAGTTCCCCATAGAAGCGTAATAAGCAAAATCACTTATAGCCCACTCTTCTCGTCCCCGTACATTGCCATTGAAATAGGCATAAATACAGCAGGGCACCACTTCGGCAAGGGCCGTCAGTGCCACCACCTTCTTCTTATGGCTATAGTTCATCATGAAGTAAAACTCAATGGCCAAGCATAACAACCAGAAGACAATCGAAAAAGGCATAAAAACATAGGAGAGCGCAAAAATGAATAAAAAGACATGCCAAAGGATGTACGCCATAACAATCCAGCACAAAACACCAAAAATCTTCATGTCGTGGTTTTATTTGAGTTAGGAGTTCTTTTGAGTTAGGAGTTCTTTTAAGTTAGGGGTTACGAGTTAGGAGTTAGGAGTTCTTTCGAGTTAGGAGTTAGGGGTTAGGAAGGAGGGAAGAAATGCGGTAGCCGCTCGGTCTCTGCTCCCCTGCTCCGTCTGCCGCCGTGCTTGGCGCTTTTCCGTCAAGCCCTGTCGCCTGCTACCCACGGGATGCAAGAAATCCTTCATTAAAAAAGACACTTCACTTTTCACTTAACTCCCCCCTGCAGGGCAGGAGCATTTGCTCGTGCCTCTGCGGGGGGAAAGATGGTGCCACCATCCGAGAGCGGGCCATCACTCCACCTTGGTGATGGTGCACTTCTTCACATCCACCTTGAACTTCCCTATCGAGGAGTCGACGGTGTAGATGTTGTTCTTCTTCGAGAGGAACTTCACGAAGAGGCCCAGGACGCGGTAGCCACCGTTCTCCTTCTGCACGTCGTACTCGCCCAGCGGGGTGTTGACGGTCAACGACTGGGGCGTGCTCTTCGTCACACCGTAAACGACGCTCGCGGGAGCTTGCTTCACCATCTCCGTAATCTCGGCAAATGCCTCCTCAACGAAATCCTTGAAAGAGCGGTCGGCACTGATGCTAAGGGTTGCACACATGAACACTGCCATCATCAAAACTTTTTTCATCTTGCTTTAATTTTTTTAAGTTAAACAATTCGTTTTAGCTTCCATTGGTGGTTGCTTTCATCTATTTATACCCTTTCATGGCGAAATGTAAACATGCAACTCTACTTTTTTTTCTTAGATCTCATATCTTTATTTTCTTCCACCCTTTAATTGCTGCTTGAATCCATCCATACCAATCTACAGGCGAAGTCCAAACGTGCTTCCAATGCCAGCCATCCTCAATTCTGAATATCTGGTATTGCCCGTTTGCCCTATAAGCCTTAGAGCATAACATATCGTTCTGTTTGAAATCTGACACCCATTGTTTGCCATTATAGACTGCAATATGCCCGAAAACATGATTGCTGTTCTGTGGTAAGACGGAGATGTCACCCCTTTGCGGTGTATAATTCTCCGACGACACCTCTTTAAATCCCATTTGAGGCAAAATATTGCTATAGCCGTATGCAGGAAGAACCAGTAAGCTCACGGGACAGCCACCATGCCACAACCCACGAATAACGTAATAAGCACACGAACACTTCGACTTTGTTTCTGCATGACTCGTAATGAAATCTACTGCCTTGTCATTGTTGTAATAATAAGGCAAATGGTTCCACAATAGGACAAGAGCCATGATAATCAACAAAACTTTAATAATTCTTTTTCTTTTCATATCAAATCCAATTCATTTTCATCTATTAATACCTTTTCAAGGCGAAATGTAAACATGCGACACCTTTTTTTTAGTTAAAAATAGTTTTAGCGGCCATCGTTAACCAAATTATTGCTATTTTTGCGGCAAAAAATTGCCAACAGCGTGGAAAAGGAAACCAAGGACTCGAAGTTCGACAGCTTCATCGCTGACAACCGGGGGCGCACACTCGCCTTCCTTGTCTCACGCTACTCGGAACTGTCGGAAGAGGACGCCGAAGACATCTACCAAGAGTCGTCAGTGATACTATACCAGAACATCAAGAATGGGAAAGTTGGAAAGCTTTCCAACTCCTTGTACACCTATTTCCTGCGTATCTGCATCAACTTCGCGTTGAAACACGTCTACAAAAAGGGGAAGCACACCACACTGGGCATCAACGACCAGGACGTGGTGCAGAGGAGCATGGTGTCGCAAGCAAAGGTTGACAGCATACTGAACACGGCGGCAGCATGCGAAGACAGCGAGATGATGGAGCGGAAATCGAAGTTGGTGCACGCCATCCTTGAGGCAATGACGCAGCAATGCCAACGGCTGCTATGGAGCTTCTATGCCGACGACCTGAGCTGGTCGACGATAGCCGACATGACGGGTCTGGCGAATGCCAACTCGGCCAAGAGCAGCGCCAACCGATGCCGCAACGCCTTCAAAGCGAAGTATGAAGAACTAATAACGAAGATTTTCCATGGAGAAGAGTAATCAGAGCGAGCGGATAGAACGCTTCTTGACCAACAAGATGACGCGCAAGGAGAGCAAGGACTTCCTCAAAGACCTCAAGACCGACAAGGAGCTGCGCGAGGAGGCCCAGTTGGCGGCGATGACCATCAACGCGATGAAGGCGAAACGCACCAAGGACGACGCAGACATCATCAGCGAGGTGAGGGGCAAGAAGCTGACAGCGCCACGGGCCAAGACGGTGAAGCTGGTACGATGGACACTGTCGGTGGCAGCCGTCTTCGCCATCATCTTCGGCCTCTCGTTCTATTTCAAGGAACGTGTCGACAGCCCTCGGCCTCACAGGACGGCCACCGTGAAGCAGAAGGACAGCATCCTCAACAACATGAAGGCCAGGGCCCGTGCCGAGGCCGAAGCGCTGATAGCAGAGAGCGCGCCCTTCGAAGGCGGCACGCTCGACTCGGCTGAATACGAGGCCATAGCCCAGCAGATAAGGAAGGAAATCATGCAGAAGGCCGACACAACCAACGAGACCTTCATGGCTGAATATAAAAAGGCTGTGGCCGAGTTCGAGGCCTCGCTGAACAACGAGTGAAGAGTCGACCTCTGCTTGGAGCGTGGTCGAAAATAGTCGGGCAATGCCATAAATTTGGTAACAACTGAGCAGTTGAAAAAATCAAATGCGCAAGCTATAGAACACCTGCACACAGACACTCGGCGCTCGGCTCTGTCGCTTGCCGCTCGGCTTTGCCGCTTTCATAAAGCGAAGCGACTGAAAGAACCGAAGGGACGCAAGAAGGGCCAACAAGCTCATAGCCTAGGGTCGTTCGGCCGAAGGACGCTTGCAAGGCAAGAACGCCTTAGGTAAAGTTGGCAGTGAGATGACGCGGGCCGTCATCCAACAACACTTTAATCGTCCTAAGTTCTTCACAGAGCGAAGCGACCAGAGGTCGAGCGATGATTTAATCATTACTAAAAATTCGAAAACAATGCGTTTTTCATCCCGTCCCCACACTATACGCCTCGAAATGTTACAATGTTACAATTCGCTTTTGCCAGCGAGGCTGATAGAAAAGAGGCGACCATGTACGACGACTGCGATGATTATAACGACACCCTGGATGACTACAATGACTACTCATTTCTTGCGAACTGATGGTGCAAATCCTCAAATCGGTCATGGATGTTGAGGATGCAGTCATCCAGGCGGCCTGCATAGTGGGGATTGACAATGTCGTCAAAGACATCTTCACGTCTTCCGCAATGACTGAGATCTACCCTTTCCGTATCGAGCAGAGCATTAATCTCCGGCAACAGTTCTACTGCCTGTAGGTCGATGAGGTTGCATATCATTGAGGCGGCAACTACACAATCAACAGCCTTTGCCTCTGAGACATGGTCTGTGCAGAAATGAAGGGCCTCACGAAACCATTCAATCACCTCGGTTCTACGCTCTGGCTGACGCAATGCAATCTGGACTATAGTAGGAAAAGGTTTCTTGTTTTCGCAAGCTCTGTAACCTTGCGGCTATGGAGGGGTATAATAAGAATGCCGTTTCCCTGAGGGTTTGGAAAGACAGAGCTGTGAAAGAGATAGAGAAACGAGCCGAGATATACCTGACAGATGAAGAGATTGATGCTATGTATGATATGCAACTCTCAGGTGAAAAAGAAATAGTACGCGACATCTTTCTCCTTGGTTACTTTAGTTGCCAGCGTTATAGTGACTACTGTAAGTTACGGGAAGAGAATTTCATAACCTATAACAAAAGTGGACTGATTACATTGACCCAGAAGAAAACCGGGAAAAAGGTAGAAGTGCCTATCTTCGATGACCATGTCTATGAACTTTGCGAAAAATATCACTATGATTTTCCAAACATGGATGTTCAGAAAATGAATTTGAAGATTAAAGCTGTGGGCGCAGAGTTGGCAAAAACGGTTCCATCGTTTAATGAGAAATATGTAACTGTATTGACGACTGCGGAAAAGCGGGCAGAGAAGACCTATGAAAAGCTGTTGGCCAAGAAAAGCAAAGGTATAAAGTTCACGGAAAACGAACGTAAATGGTTTCACAAACTGGATAAGCTGGCAAAGATACGAAACGGTTCCCCTCTTTGGGAACGGAATAAGCATGGTGAAGTCGTGCGAGCCAAATATGAGCTGATATGTTCACATACGGCACGAAGGAGCGGAACCACTAACCTGTACAAATTAGGCGTGTTGTCAGATCTGGAACTGCGTAGCATAACTGGCCATGAGTCGCAGAAGAACTTTGAGGGCTATATCAGAATAGGTATATCGGAGCAGGCCCAAAGGGTGGGTGATAAGATTAAGGCTGCAATGGAAGCAAAAAGGCAGGTTGACAAGTAGAAAAACTCTAAGCGATTTCAGCTGTCAACAATAAAGTGGCACGAAATCTCACTTTTTCTTGCTTAAAAATCGAGAAATAGTTAACTCTCGTGCCATTTTAGAAAACAAGTTGTACTATCCGCAAACATTAAAATAATAAAATTATTGCCGTTTTTGTTTGGCTGTTTGAATATAATTCGTACCTTTGCAAAAAGTAATGGCTATTACAGTAATAAAGAATACTATTTTAAGGATATGAAATTCTACAACAGAGAAAAAGAGAAGAAGGTGCTTGGCGAAATGCTCATGCAAAGTAAACGCGAAGCACGGATGACTGTGCTGATGGGACGCAGACGTATTGGTAAGACAGAACTCTCACAGCGGTGCGGTGATGACATCGTGCTGTATTTCTTTGTGGGTAAGAAAGCTGAAACGTTGTTGTGCCAGGACTATGTACGTGAGATACGTGAGAAGTTAGATGCGCCAATCCTTGGAACGCCAACCTCCTTTTCTGAAGTGTTCATGTTTGTACTCCAGTTGTCAGAAAGTCGTTCGTTCACTCTCATCATCGACGAGTTTCAGAATTTCTTGAAGATAAATCCATCTATCTTCAGTGATATCCAGCGCGACTGGGACTTGCACAAGCGCACTAGTCATCTGAATCTGATTATCAGTGGGTCGGTGTTTACACTGATGACAAAGATATTCGAAGACAAGGAAGAACCTCTGTTCGGGCGTGCCGATGAGATGATTACTCTCGAACCATTCACGACCGACGTGCTGAAACAGATCCTAGGGGACTTCAATCCGAACTACACTTCTGAAGACCTGTTGGCTTTGTATAGCATTACAGGCGGTGTGCCTTGGTATGTAACGCTGTTACTCGACAAGGGCAAGACGAACAGACGTAAAATGCTCGCAGCACTGACAGAGGAGAACTCGCCATTTATCAACGAGGGAAAGAACATCCTGATAGAAGAGTTTGGCACTGACTATGTGACATATTTTTCCATTCTGACCTGTATAGCCAGTGGCATGAAAACCCGCTCGGAAATTGAGAACGAGCTTCATAACTATAATATCGGCCCTTATCTTGTGAAGCTGGAGACCTACTATAAAGTTATCACCAAATCACTGCCCATCTTTGCCAAGAAGAACAGCAAGAAAGTGAGGTATCAACTCAATGACTGTTTCCTTATATTCTGGTTCCGCTTCTTTTACAAGTATCAGGCTCTTGTAGAGAATAAGGCCCTGAAAGCTCTTGGCGAAATCATCCAAAGGGACTACAGCGGAGTGTCTGGCCTGATGATGGAGCGTTATTACATGAAGAAATTCCAGGAGGAAGGGCGTTATATTATTGGTAAATGGTGGGATAGAAAGGGAGAAAACGAGATTGATCTCATCGTTGTTGACCCAATTCAGAAAGAAGCTTGGATATACGAACAAAAGAAGCAAGGGTACAGATATAAGGAAAACGAGTTCAGAGAGAAGGTGGATAAGGTTCTGGAACAGACTCCCGAACTCCGTAAGATGACTATCCACCTTGGTTCTCTGTCGCTTGATGACATGTAGTGTTACGTGACCTTCTAAATGAACTTGCAAAAATAATGGATGGAGTTAAGTAATTCTCAAGAATTGATTGTTGAGCGACAGCATCTTCTTGAACGTATCAAGGAGTTGGAAGAGGAGAATGTTGAGTTGAGGAAACGGCTTGGCGAGCATGTCATGCATGTTGCCCAGGAGCCAAAAGCCATGCAAAAGCTGTCTCTTCTAGAAAAAGTGAATCTGTTCCGAAGTCTATTCAAAGGTAGAGAGGATGTGTTTGCCAGACGCTGGTTCAGCAAAGCGACAGGGAAAGCTGGTTATCAGCCTGTCTGTCAGAATGAGTGGGGTCAGCTATGCGATAAGCGGAAATTCAAATGTGCAGAATGTCCTAATCGCAAGTTCTCACCACTGACTGATAACGATTTCTATCGTCACTTGGAAGGAAAGGATGCTGATGGTCGGGATGTCATCGGCCTTTATGTGTTGAATGAGGACAACACCTGCCATTTACTATGTACGGATTTCGACGATAAGAATTGTGAGCATGGCTATCAAGAAGATGTACTTGCTTTTGTTGATGTATGTAAGAGCTGGAATATACCATACTCTATTGAACGTTCTCGTTCAGGCAATGGCGCCCATGTGTGGGTATTCTTTGAGACTCCAGTGCTATCAGTCAAAGCTCGCAGGATAGGCAACGCCATCCTTACGGAAGCGATGAACAGAAACGGAAGGATTGACTTTAAGTCATACGACCGGTTCTTTCCAAATCAAGACACTTTGCCAGAAGGAGGACTTGGAAATCTGGTTGCACTGCCACTACAGGGACAGGCCCGCAAAAATGGCAACAGTATATTTGTAAACGAGTATTTCGAACCATTTGATGATCAGTGGGAATATCTGCAGAATATGGGCAAACTCTCTGAGGTCACAATGGATGAGATATTGAAACGGACAGCCAATATTCTTCCGCTTGGAGATTTGTCAAAGACCAGCGAAACCAGACCTTGGGAAGTGCCGATGGCAACCAAAATTGAGAAATGGGACTTTCCGCCAGAGATTGTTGTTACGAGGTCGAACATGCTCTATATCCCATTAAGCAACTTATCATCGAAAGTTCTCAATCACCTCAGACGTATCGCATCTTTCCGCAATCCTGAGTTCTACAGCAAACAGGCACTTCGCCTATCCACTTATTCAACACCACGAATCATCTCCTGTGCAGATTTGACAGATGATTATCTTGGCTTGCCTCGTGGGTGTGAAGATGCTGTCATCGCATTACTCAAAGAGAAGAAGGTGGATTTTCTTGTTGAGGACAAAACGAATCATGGCAGGCTAATTTCAGTTCATTTCAGTGGCTCGTTGAGGGATCATCAGCAAGAGGCAGTCAACAAATTGGCTACAAATAACACCGGTGTTCTTTCTGCAACAACTGCATTTGGCAAGACGGTGACCGCTATTGGGCTCATTGCCAAACAGAGGGTCAATACGCTGATACTTGTTCATACAAAAGCATTGCTCGACCAATGGGTTCAGAGGTTGGAGCAATTCCTTGAAATAGATGACATTCCCGTAATTGAAGATAGTAAACGCAAACGGAAAAAGGTACTCTCGCCTATTGGCACCCTCTCCTCAATAGGGAATAAACTTCATGGTATCATAGACATTGCATTAATGCAGTCGTGCATCAATAATAACGAAGTGAAGGAATTCGTCAAAGATTATGGTATGGTCATTGCAGATGAGTGCCACCATGTATCGGCTATAAACTTCGAGCAGATATTGAAAGCCGTCAATGCCCGATATGTCTATGGCTTGACGGCAACACCAATCCGTAAGGACGGTCATCAGCCCATTATCTTTATGCAGTGTGGTCCAATCAGATTTGCCGCTGATGCCAAGGCACAAATGCAGAGTCAGACGTTTCAACGTCTGTTGGTTCCTCGTTTTACTCCATTTAGACCTGTAAATGGTGAAGATCTTTCGTTTGCAAAGGTTACCCAACAGTTGGCAGAGGATGAGTATCGTAACATATTTATCGTCAAAGATGTCATTGAGGTGCTGAAAGAAGGGCGTTCGCCTATCATACTGGCCAGCAGAACTTCACATGTTTCTACTTTGGCGGGACTCCTCAAACCACATTGTCCGAACGTCATTACTCTTGTTGGTTCTGAAAGTGCCAAGGAGAAACGCCAGAAGATGGAATGCCTGCAATCCATACCATCTACAGAGCCACTTGTCATCGTTGCGACAGGAAAATACGTTGGTGAGGGCTTTGATTATGCGCGTCTCGATACATTATTTCTTGTCTTGCCCGTAGCATGGAAAGGCATTGTTGCCCAATATGCAGGACGTTTGCATCGCGAATATAAAGGCAAACAAGACGTACAAATCTATGACTATATCGATATCCATGTTCCTGTTTGTGAGTCTATGTACCGCAAGCGTCTGAAAGGCTATGCCTCTATCGGTTACAGAATCAGGAATAACGAGATGTTCGGTAGTTTGTTCCCAACAACCGATGTTATTTATGATGGGCATAATTTTGAATCACCATTTATTTCAGACCTGTCTAAGTGTAAACGATCCGTCGTGATTTCCTGTCCCAAAGTTAGGCTTGGTCGACAACAGCGGATTGCTGATAGACTTGTAGACATAGCAGCAAAAGGTATCGAGGTCATTCTCCACACAAGAGGAGAGAATGAAGACACACTTCATTTGCAGCATCAAGGTGTCGTAGTCATTACAACCCCCCAACTATCTCTTCATGCAGCCATCATCGACAAGAGTACCATCTGGTATGGTAGTGTGAATATTCTTGGCTATCAGTCTACCGAGGATAATCTCATTAGATTCCAAAATGCAGAAATAGCCACAAACTTATTAGATACGTTACATATAGCGCTTAATGCTACCTCCTCCACCACATGTTCTTGATTTGCCAGTAAGAATATGTGGTTTCTTTTCCGTAACCATAGGAGGGCCGATGCTCTTCGGTGGTTTTAATAATCTCTGGACTTAATAGTTTTCTGATATCTGCAGGCTGAAGCCATTCATCTTCGCAGTTGATAAAGAGGTCGATATAATCTGCCTTTTGTCTCATCCATTGTAGTTTTGTTAACAGTTGCTCAGCATCCATTCGACCTGCCATTGCAATCTCATATTGGTTGGCATATTCGCGAATCATTGCAGCCGTTCTGGTGCGTTCTGCTTCAAGTAGCAAATCGTCTTTCTTCTTCACGTCTTGCCTCAATCCGAGCCTGTTCCTCAGCCTCCAAACGCTTCCGTTCTTTCTCTTGTCGCCTCAATTCTTCTTCTTTCTTGCGCCGCTCTTCAGCCTGTTTACGTTCAACTTCCGCTTGATCCCGCTCGTCTGCAATCTCGCCCAGTATTTCTATTATTCGTTCAATCTTATCTTCAAGGTGGGTATGTTCGGTGTCTTGAGCTGCAACGCGCTCTTGGTTTAACCTATAACAATGGTCACCACGGTCACATACGAACTTGAGTCGACCACTGCTTACTAGCTTGGTCCAAGAATGTTCATCTTCTTTGACCCGTTTATTGATTTCCTTCAATTCGACACGGATTTCGTGGCCTCGAACAACGAAATAGGTGGTGCAGACATTGGAATACGTTCCTTTTCTAACGTCAATTTTCAGATGATAACCTTTGGCTTCTGCAGCTCTCCAAATTGTAGAAAAGATTCTCAGCGCACGATCTTCTTGTTCTTGGTAGACATTGATGTCTAACCATTTCTTGGGAGAGCTTTTGTAGGGATTCTTTTTCTTCCAAGGATTGTTGCCGTCGTTATTACGCTCACATAATTTTTGCTTGGTATCCATTAAGATAGGATCCATAACAATAAGCTTGTCTGGGACACTATAAATTGTTACTGGCTCTTCTGCCGGTGGCTCACGTGGCTCATATTTCCCATCAGGAGTTTTCTTCGGAGGTTCTGGCTTCAAGACGAGTTGTTCCCGCTTTATGCGCTTGGGCTTGATGTAATCCTCAGTATGAATGATTTGGCTGTCTTCCATCGGTGGAAGTGGCGTTTTTTCGGGAGACTTGCCCAAACTGAGTGCTATCCAATAGTTGCTGGATGGTTTGGTAATCTGAAAATCTTCACAGAGTTTCTTCAACTCGGGCTGTTTCAGCCCGAGTGCTTTCTCGGTCTTGCCTACACCATTGGTCCAAAGCATTTCATACAATTGTTCACGAGTCAGTTCCATGGGACTATCTCCTATAATATGTGTAAGAGGATGACATCTTCACCTTGGATTCTTCAATCCATTTGATAAGTTCGTCCTCAAAGAAATAAATATTGTGTTCACGTTTATAATGTGGTATATTCCGTTCCTCCACTAAACGCTTCACGGTTCCCACTTTCATCTGCAGAATCTCAGCAGCCTGTTCTATGAGAATCGGCCGATGCTTGTTACTGCCCAGTCCCAGTTGTTTCTCCATTTTGTCAAGTGTAG
>JAEEGI010023776.1_pt1 | contig 12004 bp, 8 predicted proteins | sample 8958751 | NCBI WGS metagenome assembly JAEEGI01 (sample SAMN16246545, study PRJNA631951) | gut metagenome | biome: gut microbiome; feature: rumen; material: KS-attached | host: Bos | place: Iran: Karaj | collected 2018-10 | reverse complement strand
ACCGCAAAATTCAACAAAACGAGCATCTTTTGACCCTCTTGGAGCGTAACGGCTACAACAAATACAGCCACACCTTCACACCCATTCAAGTAATGCTAATACTCAATGAGTTAGGAACACCGCTCAGCCTTATTAGCCGCAAGCTAATTGTTACAAAAAGTGACATTTTGGAGGTTTTTGGAAAAAAGTGATTACTTTTGCAGCGCCGATTTGGGAATAAAACACCCAATGAGGCGCCCACTCCACAAAACCCCGGGTAAGGTCCGGCGGAGTAGGCTAAAACAAAAGCGTTATGGCTATTCTTTCTGGTATTAACACTCGTTTGCGCGGTTCTGCCGGTGACTGGACCTTCTCCCGTCTCAACGGCCAGACCGTTGCCAAACAAAAAGTAGAGGCGAAGGAGAATCCCAAGCGCACTTTTGCGTAGATGATTCGCCGTGTTCAGTGGGCCAACCTCGTGGCTCTGTATCAGGCTTTCGAGGGCAACCTGCACCCCTCTTTCGAAAACAAGGGAGTTTACTATCAACTAAATGTGCCACGTATCACATGTATTACACGGATTTGGCAAGCTAAAGCTTGTTTTTATTAACACGAATTGTTTATTTTGAACATCGAAAGAAACGAAAAACACGAAAATGCAAGCTAAAGCTTGGTTTATTTAAAACACGAATTAACACGAATTAATCATGAATTAACCATTAATGGCTGACGCAGACTTTGATTTCTCGCAGAAAGCGTAGAAAACGCAGAGTTTACTCTCAACTTTCAACTCTCAACTTTCAATAACCAATAACCTATAACCAATAAACTCTCAATTATAGAACATCGAAAGAAACGAAAAAACACGAAAATGCAAGCTAAAGCTTGGGAAAACTCTCGCAGAAAACGCAGAAACCGCAGAATTTACTTTCAACTTTCAATAACCTATAACCAATAACCAATAAACTTTAATCTGTCAATAACCTATAAACTTTCAATAATTGAAGCAACATTTTTTATTTACTTGAAATTTACTCCGCATTTATGGCAATTTACTTTCTTCTGCTTTAGCAGCATGATGTTTTGCGCCTAAAGGCGAATTCAGTAAATACGGAGTAAATTAACGAGTAAATTAGGAGTAAATTTTTGGCGCGGTGAGAGCAGATAATTTGTCTAATTGTGAGGACTTTCCCTGCGGGTATTAAATAAGGATTATTGTATTCGGATTGTAGATCCTTATAGTAATTTGTGTCAGATTGCAAATCTGCCGCAACTGAGTTTTTTTTATTTACTTGAAATTTACTCCGCATTTATGGCAATTTACTTTCTTCTGCTTTAGCAGCATGATGTTTTGCGCCTAAAGGCGAATCCGGTAAATACGGAGTAAATTAACGAGTAAATTAGGAGTAAATTTTTGTGCGCGGTGAGAGCAGATTATTTGTCTAATTGTGAGGACTTTTCCTGCGGGTAATTAAATAAGGATTATTGTATTCGGATTGCAAATCCTTATAGTAATTTGCGTCAGATTGCAAATCTGCCGCAACGGAGATTTCAATTTGCCAAGAATGGAGTTGAGAATTGAGAGTTAATAGATGAGCGTTGAGCGTTGAAAGTAAAATCTGTGTGACACAACCGAGGCGGGTTTCTGTTGTTTAAAAAAAAGTTTGTATTTTTGTAGTTTGTTGCTGGGGTGTGGGATGAGCTGAATGGGTTGTGGATGAGGGCAATAGGGGTGGTTATGCAATAATGGCAGCTGACGATGAAACTTTTTTTTGATGAGATATAAGTTTTTTTTGATAGGGATGTTGGTGGCGGCGGCGGTTGCCGGATGCGCCAAGGCTGGCATGCCTTCGGGTGGCCCTAAGGACAATGAGCCCCCAAAGGTGTTGCGGACCGAGCCTGAGAACGGCGCCACCCAATGGACCGCCAACGAATTTGCGATTTTCTTTGACGAGTATGTGACCGTGAAGGATGCCGACAAGAACATCCTTGTGTCGCCCCCGATGGACACCAAGCCCGAATATGTTACCAAAGGACACGCCGTTGTGGTGAAAATCAAGGACTCGCTGCGTGCCAATACTACCTACCTCTTCCAGTTTAAGGAGGGCATTGTCGACTATAATGAGGGCAATCCGCTGGCCAGTTTCGAGTATGTCTTCTCAACAGGCAGCGGCATCGACAGCATGACCATTCGCGGCCAGGTGTTGGATGCGTTGACGCACCGACCCTATCAGGCCGAGGGTGCCATCACCGTGGCTGCTTTTGGCTTGGAGCAGATGGCGCGGTTCGACAGCGTACAAAACATTTATTTAGACAGCCTGCTGAGGGCCGACACTACCGGCACGCTGGCCGAAAAGGTAGACAGGCTTCATGCGGGCGACAGCATCGTGGCCAAGGAGAAACCGATGTATATGACCCGTTGCGACAAGGAAGGGCGATTTGAGATGAACCACCTGCGCGAGGGTAGCTACAGGGTGCTGGCTTTTGAAGACGGCGACAACAACCTGCTGCTGAAAGCAGGTGAGGCGGTGGCTTTTCTCGACACCCTGGTGCTGGCACAGCACATGCCACCACCCGTAGACACCACCAAGGCCGACACCAGTCGGTTGGACTCCACTAGGTTGGACTCCAATCTGGTTGACAGCATACGGCACGACACGTTGACTCGGCCGAGCGACAGCCTAGCGGAGCTGAGTGGTGAGAATAGGGTTTTGCCTACCGTGCTGCACATCTCGCTTAACAAAGTAGAGGCGCAGCGGGTGAGCAAGGCCGAGATGGAGGGCAAGGGCAGAATAAAGTTGTCGACGGTGCTGCCTTTGACTGAACACTACCAGCTGCGACCGTTAGACACCACAGGGGGCCGCATGCTGTATATAAAAGCCAATGCCAAGCATGACACATTGACTGTCTGGACGCAGGATAAGAACTGCGACTCCATCACCCTGCTGCTTACCGACAAGGATATCCGCGACACCTTGAAGCTGACTTACCGAGCCCCAAAGAACACGCCTACGGTTGGCAAAGTGCCTGCCCAGGCCGTGGCTAAGGGGGCGGGGCTGCTGCGTGGGCAGGTGGCTGCCAAGCATGCCTATTACGACACCCTATGGATAGGTTTTGACCGGCCGGTGAGGGGCATCGCCCAGGGTGTGTCCGACTCGTTGGTGACTGTTTTCAATCAGGTGGACAGCACCACCAGCCGCTGTGGGATTAGGTGGATAGATTCCTGCATTCCAACGGGTTATTACCGTGCCATGATAGACTATCGAGGCAAACCGGGTGGGAAATATAAATTCAGCGTGCCAGCCATGAGTTTTACCGACATCTACGGTGGCACCCATCGCGACTCGCTGGTCTTTGCTACCGAATATACCAAGGTGGAGGAATACGGCAACATCGTGATGACGATCGACAGCCTGCAGATGGCATGGGAACCCCGTCCGGTGCTCATCCAGCTGCTGAACGAAAAAGGCGATGTGGTGAGGCAGCACCCCATCGGTGGCCCCGAGAAGGTTACCTTTGACCATCTGAAAGGCGGTAAATATGCCCTGCGGGCCGTGCATGACCAAGACAGCAACGGCACATGGACGGCAGGCGACTACTGGAAGCGCCGTCAGCCCGAGGAGGTGGTCTATTTTGAGAAAGTGCTGGAGCTGCGCGAGAACTGGGACATGGAGGAGCATTGGACCTTGAGGCCGGGGGCCACAGCCATGCCTCAGATGGGCAGCGAAGCGAAGGATGAGAAAAAACAATAACCTATCAACCCCCTGAAGACCCATCATGCAGAAGAAGCTACTAACGGGACTTTTTTGGGTGCTGCTGCTCAACCTGCTCATCAAGCCTTTTTGGATTTTGGGCATCGAGGTGGGCGTGCAGAATGCCGTAGATGTGGCGGAGTATGGGTTCTACTTTGCCATTTTCAATATGGCCTATATCTTCAACATCCTGTTGGATATGGGCATCACCAATTTCAATACCCGCAACATAGCCCAGCACCCCAAGCTGATAGATAAGCACCTGAGCGGCATCCTGAGCATCAAGGTGATGCTGCTGGGACTCTACTTGGTGGTTACCTTCACGGTGGGTTGGTTGCAGGGCTACAGCTCGCGCCAGTTCTACCTGTTGGCTCTCCTCAGCTTCAACCAATTCCTCAACTCGCTGATACTCTATCTGAGAAGTAATTTCGAGGGGTTGCTGCTCTTTGGGTGGGACAGCCTCATCAGCATCCTCGACCGCCTGCTGATGATAGTCATTTGCGGGGCGTTGCTGTGGTGGCCCGGGCATCCCACCTTCCGCATAGAGTGGTTTGTCTACGCCCAAACGGTGGCCTACCTGCTCACGGCTTTCACCGCCTTGGTGGTGTTGCTGCGCAAGGTGCGGTGGCATAGACTTCGTTTCTCGTGGCCATTCACTTTGGCCATTATGAAGCAGAGCCTGCCCTTTGCCCTGCTGGTGCTGCTGATGGCCAGCTACAACCGCATCGACCCCATCCTGCTCTCTAATCTGGCACCCGAGGGCAAGGGGGCCTATCTGTCGGGCATCTACGCCGGTGCCTACCGCCTGCTCGACGCGCTGACGATGATAGCCTACTTGGTGAGTGTGCCGCTGCTGCCCATCTACGCCCGTCTCACCAAACCTCAAAATAAAAAAGTCTCGACCCTCGACACGAATGCTTCTCAATCAAGCGCGGGCAGCTGCACAGCTCCTTATTCTAAAGAGTTGTCCTCCACCACCTGGTGGGTCACATCGCTGATGTGGCTTTTTTCGGTTACGGCGGCTGTGGTTTGTTCCTCTTTGGCTGGGCAGCTGATGCATCTTTTCTACCATGAACATGCCGAGGAATATGCTGCCGTGTTCGGCATACTGATCTACGGCATCATCCCCATTTCTATGACCTATGTCTACGGCACGCTGCTCACCGCCGCGGGACGGATGAAGCAGCTGAACCTCTTGGCCGCCATAGCCTTGGCAATCAATGTAGGCATCAACCTAATAGCCATTCCGCGCTATGGTGTGGTGGGTTCGGCCTACGCATCGCTTGTGGCACAGAGTTTCATGGCGGTAACCCAGATAGGGGTGGCTCTGTGCTTTTTTAACATGCGTCCCAATAGGGGGTACATACTAAAAATGGTAGTTTGTACGTTATTAATAATTATTTTCAGCCTGCTCACCCCCCAGATGGTGTGGTGGCTGAAGGCATTGTTGGCCATGGCCATAGCTGTTGCAGCGGCCCTGGCATTGGGTTTGATCAAGGTGCGGGAGATCGTGGCCACATTGCAGGAACGTGAATGAGCTAAAAAAGAAAAGTAAACAAAAAGCCGCCGGGTGGATAAAGGGCCCTACCACCACGGAAGCGCAACAACCAACAGGGCCCACAAATGAGTAAAGACTATGAAGTCATACGTTTTTCCCGGACAGGGAGCCCAGTTTGTGGGCATGGGCAAAGACCTTTATGAAAACAACGCCCAGTGCCGCGACATGTTCGAACGCGCCAATGATATCATCGGATTCAGAATTACCGACCTGATGTTTGCCGGTACCCCCGAAGACCTCAAACAAACCAAGGTCACTCAGCCTGCCGTGTTTCTGCACAGCGTTATCTTGGCCAAATATATGGGCGAAAGTTTCAAACCCGACATGGTGGGTGGCCACTCCTTGGGCGAGTTTAGTGCCTTGGTGGCCTCGGGTGCCATGGATTTTGAGGATGGCCTGCGCCTGGTGATTGCCCGTGCCAACGCCATGCAGAAATGCTGTGAGATGCGTCCCAGCACCATGGCCGCCATCGTCAAGTTGGACGACAAGACGGTAGAGGATGTCTGCGCAGAGATTACCGCTGCTGGCGATGTGGTGGTTCCTGCCAACTACAACACCACGGGTCAGCTGGTCATCAGCGGCACCATGGAGGGTGTTGCCAAAGCTTCTGAAAAGCTGAAAGAGCTGAAAGGCCGTGCCATTCCTTTGGCCGTGGGTGGAGCCTTCCACAGCCCCCTGATGGAGCCTGCCCGTGTGGAACTGGCTGCCGCCATCGACAAGACTCAGTTCCACACCCCTGTATGCCCCTGCTACCAGAATGTCAACGCCCTGCCGCAGACCAACCCCGAGGAAATCAAACAAAACCTCATCAAGCAGCTCACCTCGCCCGTCCGTTGGACCGCCACCGTGCAGAACATGATTAAGGATGGTGCCACCGAGTTTATTGAGGTGGGTCCCGGAACCGCCCTGCAAGGCATGGTCAAGCGCATCAGCCCCGAAATGGATGCCCATAGCGCTGTGGTTAGTTGATAGTTGATTGTTCATAGTTGATAGTTCATAGTTTGTTAACTATTTACTATCAACTATTGGTTTTTGTGTGTCCTTAACTGCAAGCAATGAATAGAAGTTGTCTTATGAAACTCAGGTTTGTTTCGTTACTGATACTCTTTTTGGCTCTGGCTGCACCAGGGCATGCCCAGTTCTATGTGGGGTTGCATGGTGGCTGCACGCTGCCTCAAGGTTTTTACGCCGAGTCGCACATGAGCGACAACGGCTGGATGTTCTCAGAAGGGCACCAGTTGCTGGCAGGGGCCGGCAAGGGGTGGGTGGCTGGTGTGGATTTGAGCTATGCCATGCCTTTCCACCCCTCGTTGGAGGTGGTACTGAATGCCGACTATATGCAGAGCGGGGTGAATGCCGATGTGGAGGACTACTACCAGTATGTCTATAGCACTCGCTACAGCGATTGCAACAAATATTTGATGGAGCTGCCGCGGTTCCGCAACATTCCCATTATGATGGGCGTGCGCTACGCCTACCCCGTTGCCAAAGGCATCGACCTCTACGGTGAGGCCTTGGCGGGCATCAACCTGCGCCGCATCACCAATTGGACTTTGGCCTACGCCACCAACAACTGGCAGGTGGGCGACGGACAGCAGCTGTCGCAATACAACAATGAGGATATACATATCTACGGCAAGGCAAACACTTTTGCCTTCCGTTTGGGTGCCGGCTTTATCGTCAAGAAGAAAATAACCGTCGGGGCCAGCTTCAATATGCTGGGTGCCAGCCCTCTAACCTGGGACCGCAATACCACCGTGCGCTATAGCGTCTATGGTCAGATGGTGGAAAACACCACCACCCAGCATGTCGACTATACCTCCCTCAACCCTACGATGGTAATGGTGCAGGTGGGTTTCCGCCTCATGCCTTTCAAGACCCGTACTGTGCAGGATTGGTAGTACCTGTTTGTTGATGAAATAATGTTTTAGCCAACGATGGCTTTCGTCTTCACGCGGCGAAGCTCAAAGTCGCGCCCTAGGTATTTCTCGCGCACATCGGGGTCGGCGGCCATCTCTTCGGGCGTGCCGTGGTGCAGCACCCTGCCTTCGTAGAGGAGGTAGGCACGGTCGGTAATGCTGAGAGTTTCATGCACGTTGTGGTCGGTAATGAGGATGCCGATGTTGCGGTCCTTGAGGTGTGCCACAATGTCTTGTATGTCCTGCACGGCTATGGGGTCGACACCTGCAAAGGGTTCGTCAAGCAGCAGAAACTTAGGGTCGTTGGCCAATGCGCGGGCAATCTCGGTGCGACGCCGCTCACCACCCGAAAGCTGAATGCCCTTGCTGTGGCGTATTTTCTCCAGACCAAACTCCTGGATGAGCGACTCGCATTTCTCGCGTCGTTGATTACTGTTCAGATCCTTGCGAAACTCGAGGATAGACATAATGTTGTTCTCCACGGTCATCTGGCGGAAAACCGAAGCCTCCTGGGCCAGATATCCCACCCCCAGCTGCGCACGCTTGTACATAGGCATCTTGGTAATCTCTTGGTCGTCCAGAAAGACCCGTCCCGAATAGGGTTTGATGATGCCCACTATCATGTAGAATGTGGTTGTTTTGCCCGCTCCGTTGGGGCCCAACAGTCCCACAATCTCGCCTTGGCGCACATTCACGCTCACCTCCTTCACCACCGTGCGCGAGCGATATATTTTCACAACTTTTTCAGTTCTCAGTTCCATGTTCAATAATGTGTTCTTAAGAGTTTATTGTTCGGCTGGGCGGCAATTCCCAACCAGCTCCATCAGATGATGCCTTCGCGCAGCACGTCGTGAAGGTGCAGCACGCCCATGTAGCCTCCTTGGTTGTTGGTGACAATCAGTTGGGTGATGCTGTTGGTGCGCATCAGGTGTAGGGCGTTCACAGCATATTCGCTCTCCTCGATGCATTTGGGGTGGCGCGACATGATGTCTGCTGCCGTCAATCCCTCCACCTTGGTGTTGGCTTTGAGCATGCGACGTAGGTCGCCGTCGGTAATAATGCCTAGCACCTGGTCGGGTTGCTTGGGGTCCACCACCACGGCGCATCCCAGCCGCCGCGAAGTCATCTCCAGGATGGTGTCTCTTATCGTGGCCGTGGGGGCTATCTGGGGCTTCTCGTTTTGCTTGTAGAGGTCGCTCACCCGCATATACAACTGTTTGCCCAAGGCGCCACCCGGGTGGAAACGGGCAAAGTCCTGTGCTGAGAAATTGCGGCATTCTATCAAGGCCACTGCCAGCGCATCGCCCATCACCAGTTGGGCCGTGGTGCTGCTGGTGGGTGCCAGGTTGTTGGGGCAGGCCTCATGGGGCACCGTGGTGTTCAGCACAATATCGGCCTCATGCGCCAGAAACGAGTCGTCGTTGCCCACAATGGCAATTAGTTTGTTACCGAAATTCTTTACAAGGGGTATCAGTACCTTGATTTCGGGTGTGTTGCCACTCTTCGAAACACATATCACCACGTCGCCCTGTTGCACCATGCCCAAGTCGCCGTGTATGGCATCGGCAGCATGCATAAAGAGGGCGGGTGTGCCCGTACTGTTGAGGGTGGAAACTATTTTCATGGCTATGTTGGCACTCTTGCCAATGCCGGTCACAATCACACGTCCCGAGGCTGCAAAAATGGTTTCAACCGCGTCCGAAAAACTGCAATCGATGTATTTTTCCAGTCCTTCGATAGCTTTTTTTTCATCTGCAATCACGTGTATTGCAATATCTTGTATTTCTTTACTTGACTTCAAGGCCGATTTTTTTCTCTAATTTAAATATTTTTAGTAACTTTGGGCTGCAAAATTACATGTTTTTTTTGGATTATGATAGATTTGCACGCAAAGTTAAAAGAAATATTTGGTTTTGATAACTTTAAAGGTGACCAAGAGGCCATTATCAATAGTATTTTGAGTGGCAAGGACACCTTTGTCATTATGCCTACCGGGGGTGGCAAGTCCCTCTGCTATCAACTGCCAGCCATGATCAGCCAGGGCACCGCCATTGTCGTCTCCCCCCTCATCGCCCTCATGAAAAACCAGGTCGATGCAGTCCGCTATACCTCCGGCCAAGACTGTGTGGCCCACTTCCTCAACTCCTCCCTCTCTAAGGCACAGACCAAGGAGGTCAAGGACGACCTCCTTCAGGGTGGCACCAAGCTGCTCTACGTCGCCCCCGAAACTCTTTCAAAGGAGGACACCATCGAGTTTCTCCAACAAATCGATATTTCTTTCTTCGCCATCGACGAGGCCCATTGTATCTCAGAGTGGGGACACGATTTCCGCCCCGAGTACCGACGCCTGCGCGATGCCATCGACCATATCAACAAGCAGGCTCCCATCCTCACCCTCACCGCCTCTGCCACCCCCAAGGTGCAGCAGGACATCATCAAGAACCTCCGCATGGAGCACGCCCGCCTTTTTGTCTCCTCGTTCAACCGCCCCAACCTCTACTACGAGGTACGGCCCAAACCCAGCCAAACCATCGAGCTGCATAAGGAGATTATCAAATTCATCCGGCAGAATGAGGGCAAATCGGGTATCATCTATTGCCTCACCCGCAAGAAGGTGGAAGACCTTGCCGAGATGCTCACCCTCAACGGCATCAAAGCCCTCCCCTACCATGCCGGCCTCGACAACAAGGTGCGTGCCGAGAATCAGGACAAGTTCCTCATGGAGGAGGTCGACGTCATCGTCGCCACCATCGCTTTTGGCATGGGCATCGACAAGCCCGATGTGCGTTTTGTCATCCACCACGACATCCCCAAGAGTCTCGAGGGCTACTACCAAGAGACCGGTCGCGCAGGCCGCGACGGAGGCGAGGGCCAGTGCATCGCCTTCTACTCCGAACATGATGTCGAGCGGCTTTACAAATTCTTCACCGACAAGAACATCACCGAGCAGGAGATGGCCAACCAACTGGTGCAGGAGGTGGTCAGCTATGCCGAGTCCTCCGCCTGTCGCCGCCTCAACCTGTTGCGCTATTTTGGCGAGGACTACAACCAAGACAATTGTGGCAACTGCGACAACTGTCTCCACCCCAAGCCCAAACTGCCCGCCAAGGAGGAGATGCAGTATGCCCTCGAAACAATCCTCGCCACCAAGCAGGCCTTCAAGGCACAAGACATCGTCGATGTGATGATGGGCAAGAAAAACAACAACACCAAGGTCTACAAGCACGACACCCTCGAACAGTGGGGTCAGGGCAAGGATCACGATGCCCTCTTCTGGAAGGCGGTCCTCCGTCAGGCCCTCTTCGAGAAACTCCTTACCAAGGAGGTGGAGATGTACGGCGTCCTTAAGCTCACCCCCGCCGGCCACAAGTTCATCAAGAAACCCTACGAGCTTTTCGTCACCTGCGACCACAACTTCAGCTCTTCTGCAGCCGACGACGAGGAGGAGGAGATTGTCCCCCTTGCCGGTGCTGCCGCAGCCGGCGACGAGGCCCTCTACACCCAGCTCAAGAGCCTCCTCAAGTCCATCGCCCAAAAAGAGAAGCTGCCCCTCCATGTCATCTTCGAGGACCGCTCCATCAAGGACATGACCATTCAGTACCCCTGCAATGTTGAGGAACTGAGCCGCTGCCAAGGAGTCGGCATCGCCAAGGCCCAGAAGTACGGTGGCCCCTTCGTCGACCTCATCAAGGCCTATGTCGAAGACAACGAAATCGAACGTCCTCAGGACATCGTTGTCCATAGCGCCGCCCACAAGTCCGAGAATAAAATCTACATCATCCGCTCCATCGACAGCCGCAAGTCGCTCGACGACATCGCGCGCGGCAAAGGCATGACCCTCGACGAGCTGATGGGCGAGATGGAACGCATCATCTCCTCTGGCACCAAGCTCAACATCGACTACTACATCAACGACAATATCGAGCAGGACCACCAGGACGTGCTCATGCAGTACTGGCGCGAGTCTGAGAGCGGCGACCTGCAAGAGGCCTATGACGAATTTGCCGACGACGACGATTACACCGAACAGGAAATCCGCCTCATGCGCATCAAGTTCTTGGCCGACTACGGACATTAATCCCCCCTATTTCTATATTTTATGATTACCACAGGCATCAAAGGACATCTCCAACGCATCGTTACCCCCGAGCTCACCGCAGCCCATGTGGGCAGTGGCCTGGCTAACGTCTTCGCCACCCCTATGATGGTCGCCCTCATCGAGGAGACCTGCTGCCAAAGCGTCGCCCCTTTCCTCCAAGAAGGCGAAAGCACCGTCGGCACACTCGTCAATGTGGCACACACCGCCCCCACCCCAGTGGGCATGCAGGTCTGGTGCGACAGCACCCTCGTAGAGGTCGACCGCCGTCGCCTCGTCTTCGAGGTGAAGGCCTACGACCAACACGGCCTCATCGGCCATGGACAACACGAACGTTTCATCATCAACTTCGAGCAGTTCCAAGCAAAGGCTGACGCCAAGGCTCATTAGTCCGTAGTAACTTCTACATCTTGATTGTGACTTTTTGAGTGCCCCAGACAGCAGGAGTGCCGTGTGGGGTGCCCCACCCCGAGGCAACTGATTGGCACCATTGTTTTGCACAGTATGATGATTGCAAAGCGCCCTGCCCTAAAGGGGATGTTTGAACAACTGTCCGAGAAAGTGACTTAGTACTAAAGGTGGGTTCTATAAATTCCACATTTAAAAACAATAATTAATATGAGTGTACTTAAATTTTTCAGCGCTTTTGCCCTTATTTCGGCATCTTTCCGATTGTCAGTCGGTTACAATGCACCGCATT
>JAEEGI010023773.1_pt1 | contig 12005 bp, 6 predicted proteins | sample 8958751 | NCBI WGS metagenome assembly JAEEGI01 (sample SAMN16246545, study PRJNA631951) | gut metagenome | biome: gut microbiome; feature: rumen; material: KS-attached | host: Bos | place: Iran: Karaj | collected 2018-10 | reverse complement strand
CGGATACCATCCTGATGCCAGCCCTGGCATTTTACGATGAGGATAGTACTTGTCGCCATCTTTGGATGCAGGCACGTTGCCATTATCTTTTGGGGAGTTTGCTTTATGGACAAGACAAAATGGAGCAAGCCACAACGCAACTGCTGCAAGCCTTGAACCTGTTGGATGCGCATTTCGAGGCTTCGCAAGCGCCTGTTGGCCGTCTCTACAGCAAAATACATTTCATTACATCGCGTATCGCTCACATTTTTTCAGATGAACAAAGCAGCACCCAACTTGGCCGACTGGGCTTGGACTATGCCTCCGCCGTAGGCGACACATCATGGATGCTCAGATCTATGGCCAATATTAGCCTGTTGTATGAGCGTTTCGGCAAGGCTGGTGAAGGCGATTCCGCCTATTATTATTGTGATGGTGGACTTGCCATAACTGATGCCCGACATTTCCCTTACGAAACGGCCATGCTGGAAAATGCATTGGCCAACAGTCTGCGTCATAGCCATCAATACGACTCCGCACTTTTGCATTTTGCGAAAGCCCGTGAATTGATTGATACCACTTTCATTCTTTATTATCGGAATTGTGTCGAGATGGCTTTTATCTATTATCTAAGGCAAGAGTATGATTTGGCAGTGGCCTATCTTGAAAAAGCTTATGAGACGAACGACGAACACTTTAAGGCACAGGCAGCCTTTGGCCTGGCCGATTGCTATGAGGAAATGGGCGACACCTTGAAGGCGATGCCTTATTACAACCTTGTGAAGACTTATCAAGAAAAACAGGTTTTGAGAGCGAACCATAATGGCGAAGCCATGCCGATGCTGAATGAATATCTGAGGGACAAAGCAGCATCGAATAATAGGGCTGCTCGGCTTTGGATATCAATGGTCATTGGCTTGTTGGTTTTGATGGTGTTTGTGGCTTTTTTCGTTTACCATCGTCGTTACAAGAAAAAAATGGCTGAGCAGCACGAAGTTATCAGCCGCGACTTGCAAGAGGCGCGCGGCACGTTGGAGGCCAAGGAAATGGAAACGCTGCGCCTGAAAGCGGTGGCCATTTATAACGACCGCCTCAACAACACGGGCAAGCGCATCATCGAAGTGTTCAATGGGGCTTATCCCGAAGCTTTGGCCCAACTGAAAGCCACCTATCCCGACTTGAACGAAACTGAACTCGACATCTGTGTTTTTTCTTTCTTTGGCTTCCGCGTGAAGGAGATGGCAGACATCCTCGACCTGCGCGAGAACACTGTGGCGAAATACCGCTCCAACATCAAGAAAAAGACCCAAAACGAAGCCATTGAAGGCTTGATTGGGCCATTTTTGGGTTAAATCTTATGGATATGCCCTAACTTTTTTATGGATAAAAATTTCGTAATCCACTGATTACCAATACTTGTTTTCAAGAAAAATCTGTACTGACAGTTGGAATTGACTTTTTTGGCAATTTTTTGCTATAGTTTTGTGCCTTATTGATTAAGGTACAAAACCATGAGAGCAAAAGTACAACTTATGCTGCTTCTTTTGTTGGGAGCAACGCAGCTTTTTGCCCAAAGCACGGTGGGCACGGATTTCTGGGTAACCATCCTGCCGATTGGCGATGATGAGCATTCACAGTCGACGGTGGAACCTTTCATCAAAATCACAGGCGACAGGGCTTGCTCGGGAACGGTGACCAACCCATACACGAGCTGGACGGAGGCGTTTGAGGTTACGGAAGGGCAAGCTACCGTCATCAACATCCCGATTGAACAGGCTTACGCACAGGACAGCTCGGATTGCGTCCTTGAAACCGCGCTTCATGTGGAGACCACAGATTCCGTATCTGTGTTTGTCGCCGACTACAGGAGAGGCTCTATTGACGTTTCTTGCGCCTTGCCCCTTTCATCGTTGGGGAGCGACTATCTAGTGCAGACTTTCAAATCCACGGGCGACCAGGAAGGTGAACGGGCGGTGCTTACGGTCATCGCAGTGGAGAACAACACCATGGTTGACTTTCTGCTCAGTTGCAACACCAAGCACGGACATCATGCCAACGAGCCTTTTTCGGTGACTTTGCAGACCGGACAATGCTACCAGTTGCAATCCGTCAATTACCAGAATTTCACGGGAAGCCGCGTGTCGGTGCGCAACAAGAAACAAAAGGTGGCCGTCTTTGCTGGAAACCGCGACACTTCTGTTCCCGACATTTCCGTCAGTTACCTTGACCATGCCGTAGAGCAACTGGTGCCTGTGACCGCATTGGGACGGCGTTTCGTGGTGACGCAAACCCTGGAGCGCTCCGCCGATTGGATCCGCATCACGACGTTGAAAGAGCATTGCAAAATCTGGAGAGACGGTACCTTGATAGGCACCATCAACCCGAACCAACCCTACGACATTGTCATCACAGCAGACGAACCGGCCATGTATCTCGAGACTTCGGAACCAGCTATGGTCGGCTTGTATTTCTGGGGCTGCGGCGACCCGTGGTCGGTGGGCGACCCGGCCATGGTCCTCATCCCACCCGTGGAGCAGCAGATTGAGCATACGACTTTCTGCACTTTCCACACCTATTATTCACACCAGCACTATACCAACGTCGTTTGCGAGACCAGCCATGTTTCGGGCATGATGTTGGACAGCATCGAGATTGCGACGGAATTCGATTTGGTGCCAGGCAACACCGCGTATTCTTTCGCCAGGATTCAGCTCACGAACGGAGTGCATCGCCTGTCGAACAGCGAAGGAGGCTTTTTGTCGCATGTGTACGGCTTTGGCGTATATGAAGGCTATGCCTTCTTGCCCGCGTCGATGGCCTTGACTTCGGAATTGACAGTGAACAATGTTTCGGAATTGGAGCATCCCGAAGGGTTTGAGGCCGCCATAGACGAAACGCTGACCTTGAAACTGCTGACTAATTACAGCCTCAGCGAAGCCCATTGGGATTTCGGTGACGGCAGCTCGGCGGTTGAGACAGACGTTTCGACGCAACATAGTTATTCTACTGAAGGGGACTTTCCTTTGTCGTGCGACATCTATCGACTTGGCCATCAGGGGCAGCATGTTTTGGCAGGCCGGGTGAGTACCATTATTCATATCCAGCCGGATGATGTTGAAGAAATGAATGATGAAGGGCTGAAAGTGGCCATCGCCTATCCCAATCCAGGCGGCAACACACTCAACATCCGCACGGCTCTGCCAAATGCTCATGTCGAGGTGTATGATTTGAATGGAAAACTAATTCACAGTCAAGAAATTACCGATACTTTAACTTCAATAAATGCTGAGGATTGGGCTTCGGGAAGTTATGTTTGGAAGGTTTACACGGGCGGCCCTTCGACCCTTCGACAGGCTCAGGGACCTCAGGGCTCAAGGACCTTAGCTGAATCTGGAAAATGGATAAAACAATAATACCATGAACACAAAACACAGAATTTCAATCGTTTTTGCCCTCGCGCTGGTTTTCGGGGGCAAGGCTTTGGGGCAGGAGTGGGAATACTTGCTGCCTTATCTCTCATCGGATTTCGCGAAAAACCGTCAGTATTGCGCCTATGAAATGTCGGACGGGCGAATTTATGTCAGTTCTTCGTTTCTTTACGAAGACGGAATGAACAATGTCATAACTCCGCCGCATAATTCTTTGGTCGTTTTGTCGGCTGATGGACAAGAACTGGCGATAATGGACTATTTCAAAGACGGCTATTGGGGCTCGTCCTATAATCCATACGTATTTGAAAACGAGAACGGTGAAGTGTTTATGCTGGCTACCTATAGTCCCGACCACAATCCCTACTATTTCAACTACTTCTTAAACTATGCCAACCCGCCAACCGATGCCATTCTCGGACTTTACAAACTCGGCGATGACTATGAAATAGCGGAGAGTTACGAGTACAGTTTTCCCGTCGATACAGCACAAGGCCAAGATAGTTTTGACCCATGCGGTTCGAGCGGCAGTATACACCTCCATTCCGCGATTCTTGATGAGGGCTTTATCGTGGGTGCATACACGAAAAATGTCAGTTTGGATCGCGACAGCATCCATGGCTATGATTCCTTGTTCTTTTTTAGGATGAACTTTGATGGTGAGTTGTTGGCTAATGTCGGTTATGAATTGCCTCATTCCGGGGTGGCTTGGCAAATGATTTTCTGGCGTGAGCAGTTGGTGGCGACGGATTTCGGTTATATCTATTACAATTGTTACTCCGATGTGCCGCCTGCGCCCGAACCCGACAAAGGAACAGAGGCTTATTTGGGAGGAACGGTTTGCTATTTAGACAAGGATTTCAACCACTTGAAGAACAGGCATTTCAAGCATCCTGGTCCAGGATTTACCGACTGGTGTCCGTTTGACGACATATCCATCATGCGGAGCCGACACAACACGACCTATTTGTCCACAAGGTCAAACAGGCACTACGAACAGACACATGATGACTGTTATTTATACGAATATGACGACGACATTGAAGGCACTTCGGAGCTTGTGCCGCTCGTTCACGAAGCCCACAGAGGCGTTTATGATTTTGACTTTGTGGCCGAAAACAGGGCCGTGGAGGTTGGCGACGACTATTCCGTGTATTGGTGCTATTCGTTGAATGTCGGCGTGTCGCTGTCTAACGATTCTTGGGTGGTGGTTGAGCGGCTCGACAACGATTTCAACACCCTCACGGAGGTGTATTATAGCACCAATTCCGACCGACTTTGGTATTGCGCCGAAAGCATCACCTTCACGAGAGAAGGCGGCGTTTTGATGACTGCCCATATGAAGGACCTTGATAACCAAGGCCACCATGGTTCTGTGGTCGTAAAATTCCCCGCCGAGGCCTTCGAAGGCATCGAGGAAGCGCACAACAGCGGCCTGAAAGTGGCGATTGCCTATCCCAACCCGGGCGGCAACACGCTCAACATCCGCACGGCCTTGCAGAACGCCCGCGTGGAAGTGTATGATGTGAATGGGAGGCTTATTCACAGCCAAGCCATTACGGAGAATGTGACGGCAATTGGTGCTGAGGATTGGGCTAAGGGAGTGTATGTTTGGAAAGTGATGGCCAATAGCAAAGAAGCGGAATGCGGGAAATGGATAAAGGAATAACAAATCAAAACAATAGTACAATGAAAGCAACAAGATTTTACACCCTGCTTGCGCTCCTGCTAATGGCGGGAGAGGTGACGATGCAAGCGCAAGAGTATTTACCTATCGCCCAGAAAGGAAATGAATGGCATACCCTTTCTACTACGTTGTTTGGTTATTCAAACTATGTCAATTGGTGCTCGGGAGACACAATCATTGGAAATGTCCGATATATGAAAATCATGGGCATCTTGAATAATGGTGACCCTCATCTGTTCACAGTACTTAGGGAAGAGGACGGAAAGGTATGGAAACGCCATTTGAATACTTCTGTGGAAACATTACTTTATGACTTCACTGCCAGCGTTGGCGACACTTTGTGTTTTGGTGAGCCGGGAGCTTCTTTTGTCCTTGATTCCATTAGCATGGTGCAGATTGGTGATGTTGACAGGAGAAAGTTTTGGTTTGGATTAGAATATGACGGTTTGGGAAACCCTCGCGCCAAGGAAACATGGGTTGAAGGTATCGGCAGCGATTTTGGATTGCTATGGAGCGGATATTACGGTGTTTATGACGGATGGCATTGCTTGCTGTGCTTCCATCAATACGGAGAACTTGTTTGGCAGAACCCTGAATACAACACATGCACTTATCCCTATGATGCCGTTGAGGGAAACAAAGATTCTGAAATATTCATTTTCCCCAATCCAGCAAAGGAAAAGGTGACGATAGAAGGCATTGAGGCTGCCGAAGTACAAGTGTTCAATGCTTTTGGGCAGCTGGTGAAGACTGTGCGTGACACGAATGAAATCCCCGTTGTAGACTTGCCGCAAGGCGTTTATCTGGTGCGGATTGCGGATGCAGAGGGCAGGATTTATACAAACCGTATTACGATACAGTAAGTACAACAGGCCGTGACGACGGATGATGTGGGCCGAGACGGAATAAAGGAGCAAACGATCCGACTGTAAAGAATCTTTACAAAAAGTGTAAAATGGTGTAAAAGAATTTGACAATGTGGAAACAAAAGAAAATGCGCATATAGTTGGCATTTAAGTGCTTATGATTTTTGGCATGGTTATAGCAAATGCCCGAGTACATTGTCTTTAAACTATAGCATGATGACACACAACAACACAATGAAACCTTAAATGAAAAAATAATCATTGATAACCTGTAACTTTTTCGGCACGAGCACGTATTACGGAGAGCAAACACTAAATTTCATCAACAATATGAATAAGAAAACCTATTTAACCGCACTGCTCGTTTGCATGGCAGTGCTTGGCGCAGAGGCGCAAAAGAACAATGTGTACATGTCGGATACCGTTATTGACGGAAACGGCAACAAAATCATCACCGTGTACTCGCAGGGAACATTCGCTGAAGGCAACGGCAACGTCGTTTCGCGGGACTTCGATATGGCGGCGTTCGACGAAATCAGCATCGCGCTGCCGGCTTCGGTGACCTACGCGGTGGCGGACAAGTGTTCCTGCCGCGTGACCCTCGATGAGAACCTATTCGAGTGCCTCGACATCTATCAGAAAGGCGATTGTTTGAGGGTTGAGATGGTCAAGACGCTCCAGCAACCCGACTTGAAGCCGACGAAGTTTCTCATCGAACTCACCGCCCCGACGTTGGAGGAAATCAGTCTTGTGGGCGGCGGCGACTTCAGTTTCGTCACGCCGTTTGAGGCTCATAAATTAGAAATCAGCACGGCGGGTGCGTATGGCGTGTTTTTCGATGAAACCGCTACTATCCAAGACTTTAAGATGAGCCTTGCTGGAGCAGGAAAGTTAGTATGCGAGGATCTCCATTCTGACCGTGTGGATTTGAGTGTCGCAGGCGTGGGTAAGTTGGTGTGCAAGAATCTCCATGTCGACCATGCGAATTTGAGTGTTGCCGGTTCGGGTGACATCGTCATCAAGGCTGGTAAGGTGAAAAGCGCGGACATTTCTGTGGCTGGCACGGGTTCGGTGGAAACCCGCTGCGAGTTGGAATCGATGGATTACAACATTTCAGGATGGGGCCATATCTATTACTATGGTGGTGTCAAGGTGAAAGGCACCTGCATGCTTGGAAAAATCAGTCGGATTGATTCGGAAAATGAGAAAACCAACAAAAAGTGTTGCCATGAAAAACCGTAATAAGTTGGAAATCAAATTTGTGGTTTTTGAGAAGCCGGTGAGGTTCTTTGGGCTTTAAAAGCGGTAAGAATCTTCAAAATATTCAATTGTAAATCATCAAAATAATAGTACTATGACTAAAAAAACAATTTTGACGGCAATATTTGTTTACTTTGCATTGCTTGGCGCGAAGGCTCAAAACATCAGTGGCCGCGTAGTGGACGAAACTGATGTGCCTATTCCTTACGCAACGGTTGTGGCGATGCAACTGCCCGACAGCACTTTCCTCGGTGGTGTGACTACCGATAACGATGGCCGCTTTACCCTTGAAATGGTTTGCGACCTGCTGAAAATCAGTTTCGTGGGCTATGAAACGAAGTTCGTCAGCCAGCCCAAAGGCAATTTGGGAACGTTGAAAATGAATGTCGCCGCATCGCAACTGCAAGAGGTGACCATTGCGGCCAAGCGGCCTGAAATCACCAACTTGCCCGATAGGACGGTGGTCGGGGTGGAAAGCACCCTGCTCTCGTCGAGCGCGGACGGCTTGGACATGCTGAAGAAAACGCCTGGCCTCTTGGTGGACGGACAGAACAACCTCTCCGTCATCGGGCAAGGGTCGCCCATCGTTTACATCAACAACCGGCGCGTGTATTCGATGGACGAGGTCTATAACCTGAACCCGCAAAACATCAAGTCCATCGAAATCATCCATAACCCGTCGTCGCAATACGAGGCCGACGCCACCGCCATCGTGAAGATCGTCACGCTACAGCGGCATGACAACTTCTCGGTGCGTTTAGGCGGCACGGTGACCAAGGCGCGGCGTTGGAGCGAGAGTGCTTTCGCTGATGTCACCCTGTCGAAAAACAAGTTTTCGGCCAACATCTATTACGGCTTCAACGGACGCAACACGCATACCTTCAACAACGAGGATGTGATGGGCTACTCGATGATTGAGCACCGCGCCTACAACCTCTCGGAAAACCAAGGCCACAACGCGAAACTGATGCTGGAATACGCCCTGACCCCGAAAATGACCATCGGCTTGCAGAGCAACAACAACTTGAGCAACGGGACGAGCCTGCGCGAGCAAAAGACCCATTTCGAGGGGCTTGGCCACACGGATTTCAAGACCGTGACCAATACCCATGACAAGGGGCTGCGAACCAACAACACGCTGTTTTTCAACTACGACCTCGACAGCCTCGGCCAGAACCTCAACGTGACTTTGGACTACACCTACAACCGCTATGACGACTTGGACACTTTCCGCAACATTGTTGACGGAAGCGAAAGCCAAGGCATCCTGAACTCGAACAGAGGCTATGGCAACACAGGCATTTATGTGGGCAAGGCCGACTACACCCTGCCGCTCCGAAACGGCAAGACCACCTTCACGGCGGGCGTGAAATACTCCTTGATTCAGACCGACAACCACGTTGACCTGAACGGAAGCAACAACCTCTTGCAGCACTACCATTCCGACGAGTCGAACGCTGCCGCCTACGCCAGCGTTGCGCACAACTTCTCTGACAAGTGGTCGGCCACGGCTGGACTGCGTTTTGAGTATGTGGACCGCAAGAACTTCTTGAACGGCGAGCCCCAAGTGAAATACACGAATCCCGGGCTTTTCCCGAATGCCACCGTGCAATACAAGCCCGCCGAAGGCTACGCGATGGGTGCGTCCTATTCGAAGCGCATCGTGCGTCCTTCGTTGGATGCCCTGAACCCCAGCATGTACATTGATTCCTTGGTCAATACGATGGGCAACCCTAACTTGATTAACACCCACATTCATGCGGCGCAGGTATTCTTCAGTTTCCCCATCTCGCTCTCGGTGCGCTTCGGCTACAATTACCTCATTAATCCGATTTATTGGGAGCATTACCAAAGCATTGATAATCTTGATATTGGAGAAGTGCGCTACAGAAACGGCGACCACTCGCAGAACTTCTACGGCTCCATCGCATGGAACGGGAATGTCACCAAGTGGTGGTATCTTTACAGTTCCGTCTATTTTGGCAGGAACTATTATGAGAAGATGGAGGACGGCATCCTGAAGCAGAACAACAGGAACTTTGCCATGTTTAATGTCAGTAACATGCTGACTTTGCCTTATGACATCAAGTTCAACTTGGATTTCTATTACATGACACCTTATCCATCGAACGGTGTTACGGTTAAGGAGCAGTGGAGCCTGTCGGCCAGTTTGGAAAAGAGTTTTTTGGACAACAACCTGACCATTCGGTTGAGTGCCAACGACTTCTTCAACACCACACTTTATTGGCAGCAGAATATTTTGCGCGGCAATTCGCTAGTCTTCTATGATGGCGACAATAGAAATATCATGTTGAATGTCACCTATAAGTTCGGCCAATCGAAGGTGAGACTTAATTCGAGATCGGTTAGTGAGGAGGAGAGAGAACGTTTGTAAGAATAATAATGTTTAGATAAAAGAATAATACGATGAAAACAACAAGACTTTACACCCTGCTTGCGGTGCTGATGGTTTTCGGAAGCGAAGCTTTCGGGCAAGAATGGGAATGGAACTACAGCACGCCTGAGCGTACTTATTCCGGCTTCGTTGAAGCCCATGAACTAATGGACGGAAGAATCATCGTAACGGGCGCATTCCGTGACGAGAATTTTTGCGGAACTCGTGTGTCGCCTCATCCCGTCTTGTTGGCACTGGATGCTGACGGGACAGAATTGGCCTTTGTACACTATTATAAGGACGGTTACTTCGCCTATTCCCCGTATGTGCTTGAAAATGAGTCAGGGGAAGTGTATGCGTTGATGGCCTACAGTCCCGACCACGACACCTGCTCGTTCAACTATTTCACGAACTTTGAGCCCGTTACCGACCACTGCATCCTTGGGTTGTATAAACTCAACGACGACCTCTCCATTGCCGAGAGCCATGAGTTTGAAATCCCGATTGACACCTTCGAATGGAGCAGCACGGACAACCATTTTTATCCCTATAACTGCGGACAAGCACAAATCTACAGTTGTTTCGTTGATGATGACGGCAGCATCGTAGGCGCGTATTACAAAGCCGTCAGTTATGTCGAGGACGAGTCTCGCGGCTACGACTCCACGGTGTTCTTCAGGATGGATTTCGATGGAAATCTGCTGCAAAGGAAGAGTTACTGCGGGAATGTCCGTCACGGTGTCATCCCCGATTTGGTTTACCAACGCCAACATATCGTCAAAGCGGACAGCCTGTATCTGCACTACGGCCTTATTTACGATGTCATTGCCGGGGAATACAATCTTGCCTATCTGGACCATGATTTCAATTTGGTGCGCAGCCGGTGTTTCCGACATCCGTCGCAAGTGCATCCGTTTGCCGGCAACATCACTTTCCAGAACTTCAATGCCGTGCGCAACCGCCAAGGGCGGACCTATCTGACAAGTTCGGTCGTCGAGATGCAGGACGAGTACTGTTGCGTCCTATACGAATACAATGACGACATCAATGGCTCTGGGGAAAGCACACCCATCGTCCGTTATTTGGAAAGAAAGACGACGGGGCACACCTACGATTTCCCGACCATCTACTCAGGTGTCAGCTTGCTTGATGACAACACCTTCTACTTCGCATACGACTTGGACGAAGGTTCTTACTACAATAGGGATTCATGGGTAGTGATAGAGCGGCTGACTCCCGAGTTTGACACAATCTCGACCCTTTTCTACGGACTGCGCGACAGGATATGCAACACGTCAAAGACTGTCGCCGCCACCCGTGACGGCGGACTGATATTCGTAACTGGAATCACTGGTTTGGATGGCAACAAATTTGGCTGTTCCATACTCAAATTCCCCGCCGAGGCTTTTGTAGGCATCGATGAGGCACACGACAATGGTCTGAAGGTGGCGATTGCTTATCCCAATCCGGGGAAGGATGTGCTGAACATCAGGACGGGATTGAAGGATGCGCGGGTGGAGGTGTATGATGTGAATGGGAGGATGGTTTATAGGCAGGAGATTACGGAGAATGTCACTTCTATAAATGCTGAAGGGTGGCCTTCGGGAGCTTATGTTTGGAAAGTCATCGCCGATAACAAAGAGGCTGAATGTGGAAAATGGATAAAAAAGTAGTAGTTTTGCATTATTTTTATAAAAAACATAGTTATAAAAAACATAGTACGATGAAAAGCATTAGAATTTATGCCTTGCTTGCGCTCCTGCTGATGGCGGGAGGGGTGACAGCCCAAAAAAGCGACATTGTTTTTGCTCCTCTTGGTGCAGAGTGGCATTATAATTATTATGGGATGTTTGAGGAAGGTTATGTCAACATCAAGGCAACAAAAGACACTATTATAGATGGATTCAATTGCGTGGAACTTGAAAAAAACCAAGTGGTTTATTTAGATGATCCTTTCATCCAAGGGGAAGAAGGTGTTTATGAGCATCATTGGCCTTCAGAGTTTGTAATGTGTTCTGGAGATGTCGTTTATCTATATCGGAACCAATCCTTTATGAAATGGTTTGATTTTGGTGCAAATGTTGGCGACTTCTGGACTGTCCCTGTTGAACAAGATTACATAATTGGCGATACGGCTGGTTTTATGGTTCTACAAGGAAAAGGAATTGTCAACATCAATGGTGTAGAATTGCGATACATTGATATTATTGACGCAGAAGATTCTAATTGGGGATATGGGGATTATATGTATGGACAACAGCCTTATACGATTAGAGTGATTGAACGAATTGGACCTATAGGCGTTTATTTGTTTCCAGAAGATCATTGGACATTCGATGCTAACGAAGGCGGTTATTTGAGGTGCTACTCTGATACGGAAATAGGTCATG
>JAEEGI010023769.1_pt1 | contig 12007 bp, 13 predicted proteins | sample 8958751 | NCBI WGS metagenome assembly JAEEGI01 (sample SAMN16246545, study PRJNA631951) | gut metagenome | biome: gut microbiome; feature: rumen; material: KS-attached | host: Bos | place: Iran: Karaj | collected 2018-10 | reverse complement strand
CCTCCCTTCATTTTTGCGCGTAAGACACAACAATCTGACAGCCCTGTTTCCTGTACTTCGCGATCAAACCCGAAAGATATTGCATCTGCGTCTTATCATCCCTTGTATTTCTCGCGGAGCATTTGCATGATTTCCTCGTGGTTATATCTCTTCCCCTTGATGGTGTACCAATTGGGTTTATAGACATGCAGTGAGGAACGCGTCTTGTCGATCATTGAGACAGGATACTTTTCATCCCATTCGACCCCCAGGTCTTTGGCCAACAGGCCACGAATCTTGTTGGCCACATCTATCCAATTCTTGGCTCCATCCCGGCAGTCGTGCCCTTGGTCCTCGTAAAAATACATCAGTTCATGAATTTCAGCTTGGGTGCCGCCCGCCACCTTGTCCAGCTGGCTGTCGTCCATGATCTTATCCATCAATTCCTCGTTTGCCATTTTCTTCTCCTCCTTTGCTTTTTCCGAGAGAATCCGTACGTCAGGGAACAACACGGTTCAACCGGGAATCGGCGGCTCGGTCACCTCGATGACCTTGTAGCCCCTCTTGCGGAAATTTGCCTTGACTCTTTCGAGATACGGCTTCTTGATCATACGCACTTTTCCCCATTTGTGCAGCTTCCTGATGCCGGCCACGTTGCCCTCTTTCAGCAGCTTATCCAACGCTTCCTGGCTTCCCTGATAGTCGCCGAAGTAACCGTCAATCAGGCCCAGCCTTGTATGGGTGATAATCATCACTTTCGCTCCGCCCACGACGTTGTCCAGCTCGTCCTCCGTCATGCGCTTGTCCATCAATTCGTTTGCCATTTTCGTTACCCCCTTTTTTCATGTTGCCGTTGTTTTTCCTTTCATCTGTATATATGCGCGAGCCGAAAAATCCTGACAAGGTTTTGATGAAAAAGAAATCGTCTTCCTCAATAAATCACCCCTCCGCCTGCAACAGATGGAGAGGTGATTTTGACGTCGCCGGGCTTACGCCGCCTGACTTACCAGTCCCTCCGCGTAACGCACCATTTCGATATAGAGCCGCTTGCATTCCTCGTTCCTTCCCTGGTTGATCAGCGCGAGGCAGGGGCGGATATAGCGGCTGAGCAGCTCTTCGCAAAGCTCGCCGTAATTCGGGGAGTCCTTCATGGCGCGAACGATGCCGGGGGCGATCTCGTAGTATTCCTCGATCAGTTCTACGCCACCCGGCTGCTTCGCCAACCACTGATCCCGATAGGCGCGCAGCGTGGTCAGCTCCTCGCAGTCGTCCGCCTTGCCCAGATATTCGCAGACTGCCGTAGTGAGGAAGCATCCCTTATGCTTGCCGCCGGGTTTCATAACTTTACCTCCCGCCACGGCGTCCAGTTCCTCACCGGTGAGCTTGCCGTCCTCATGCTCCGCGAGGTACGCCGCCGCCTCTTCTGCGGTCAGCTCGACGCCGTTCTCCTTCGCGAGGGCTACGAGCTCCTCCGCCGTCTTGCAGGCCTGCGCTTTTGCCAGCATTTCCTTCGTGATCTCTTTGCCGTTGGTTTTCATGATGTTTTCCTCCTTCTTAAATTCAAGATTATTCAAGATGAACTCACTACTGCTTTATGTCGTGCACAATCACTTCGTAGCCGCGTTTTTCCCATCGCTCCTTCAATTTGTCGATATACTGCGGATTCACGTGATGCCAGACCTTATAGCCCTTGCTGTTTTTCATGAGCTGGTCCACATATTGGAAATTTCCCTGTTTGGTGTGCTTAATGAGCTCGTCCATATCTCCCTGATAATCCCCGCCGATCGCGAAATTCGGCCAGACATTCCGGAACAGGACGACTACCTTTTTGCCTCCCACCACATTCTCCAGTTCATCGTCCGTCATCTGCTTGTTCATCAATTCGTTTGCCATTTTCGTTACCCCCTTTTTAATGACGCCATTGGTTTTCTTTTTGCTTTCATCCGTATATATGCGTGAGCCGAAAAATCCTGACAGGTTTTTGAAAATGCAGTGATTCTTTTATTTCCCGTACTTTTTGTGAAGCATATCCATGATCTCTGCGTGAGAATATTTCTTGTGCCTGTCATAGTAACGGTTCTTGGAATCGTCGCTGTTATCTTGAATATTCAAGGCAACGCTGATGTCAAAATCACGATTCAACAAAATGCATGCTTTCCTCGCCGCAGCCTCGATGTTGTTCGGCATCTCAACCCCTTTCGACTTGTAGAATTTGATGATATCATACGTCTCTATCCTCGTCCCGCCGGACACCTGCACCAATTCGTCCTCGTTCATCGTCTTGTCCATCAATTCTTCTGCCATTTTCGTTACCTCCTTTTTAATGTTGCCGTTGCTTTTTCCCTTCATCCGTATATATGCGCGAGCCGTAAAATCCTGACAGGTTTTGAAAAAATGTGCCTCGACTAAGCATCTAAGAAAATCATCTTGACTCATCAAAAGCCAGCTTCATGGCAGCCAAGGTGATTTTCTTAGATTTATTTTTTCCCGCCCTTAATAGGGCGGGGAAAAATAAACCCCTCAATCCCTTAAATCATTTCAATGCTCGAAGCGCCGCCCGGACGGATCGTCAGCGAATAGATGCGGAAGAGGTCAAGAGCGTACCAGTAGTCTTCTTTACCGTTCCCATAAACGACCTTGACGTCCCAATACTGCACGTTGTCTCTCGGGTCGAAGTCCAGGAAGATATCCTGCCCCGGACGAAGCACATTCTTGCCCAGCTCGTCCTGATAAATCCACTCAGAGGATTTCGTCGGGCTCAGATAGATTTCCCGGATAATTTGTCCCGTGCCGTTGATCAGCGTGAAGTCCTGGCTGCCTGCCATCGCCGTGCCGGAGACGGCCAACGCCATGATCATCGCGAACAGGAAAATTTTCAGTGCATGCAGTTTTTTCATTTGAATTTCCTCCTAAAAATTAGTTTTTCCATGATTTCTTGGAACTTCTCAAAGCCCGGTTTGGCTTCACCTCCTCAGCCGAGCTTTTCTTTTATAAACTTCTATATATTTTTTTAAAGATCTTGGAATGTACAGCCGTTATAGAGCTTGTTGAGCTTTTCCTTGATGGCGGGCAGCTTATCCGCCTGTATGCCGACATGGAAGTTGGTCCTGATGCTTTTTGCAATTCCCAGTTGCGCCGGCGCTTTCCCCGCGAGAATCCCTTTGACTTGCTCGGGCGTCAGCTTATCGGTAGCGCTAACGATATCGTATTTCCCGTCCTTACGTTTCATGAAGTACGCGTAGCCCGCACCGCCGACCACATTGTCCAGCTCGTCCTCCGTCATCGTTTTTGCCTTGATGTCTTCGTTTGCCATTTCATTCTCCTCCTTTACGGCCTATTTGTATCCTTTGTTTTTTCCATCATCGCCGGATTTCCTGCCGCTGCCGCCATGTCCAGCTCCTCGTCATTGAGCCGCTGCGACCAGAGGTTTTTGCTTCCCTCCGAAATCATCCCCTGCGAACGCCGCATGGAAAGAACCTTTTGCAGCAACGGTTCCCGTACCGGACTGAGACGGGAAAAGTCAAATTCCCCGAGCCGTCTATCCAGTTCCCTGTTATCCATTTGCTCCGCCTCCTTTTGCTTTTTCTTTCACTTGTATATATGCGCGAGACGAAAAATCCTGACAGATTTTTGATTAAATTATTATTCCTTTTCCCCCAAGTACTTCTTCAACGTCTTCCGGCTCCGGGAAAGCGCCGCCCAGACGGCTTCCGTCGTCATGCCCAGCTCTTCCGCGATCTCTCCCGCCGACATTTCGAGCCAGTAGGTCATGGTAAGGATTTTCTGCTCCCGCTCCGGGAGCTTTTTTAATGCCTCGTGGAGCGCTTCGTCCCGCTCCCGTTTCAGGAACCTTGCCTCGGGGCTTTCCTGTTCCGGCGCGGGCGGGTCGAAATTCTCGTCCCAGTCGGTGGAAAGGGAGCGCTCCTTTTCACGGAATATCATGCGCAGCTCGTTGACCGCGATCCGATAGAGCCAAGTGGAAAACGCGCCCCGGCTCTCGTCGTACTCGGAAAGATGAGCGTACATATTGAGAAAGGTACGGCTTACCGCCTCGTCGGCCATTTCCGCGCTGCGCGATTTCGACAACAGGAATTTATAAACCACGGGGAAGAATTCATTGTAAAGCTCGACGAACGCGGCCTCGTCCGTGACGGCCAACACTGCCATTTTGTTCCAATGGGCACGTCGTTCTTCGGTTGATGTTTCTTTTGTCATAACTTATCTTCCTATGTACTTTGCCTTGCCCTCCCCTTTTGGGAAAGCCAAATTACGCCACTTGCCGCTTCACCAGCTCGGCGAAGATTCCGCCCTTTTCCACCAGCTCGTCAAAGCCGCCCTCCTCGGCGATGCGGCCATCGTCCATGACAATCACATGGTCGCAGCCGCGGATCGTGGAGAGGCGATGGGCGATGACGATGCGCGTCGCCTTCAGCTTGTCCAGGCTTTCCGTGACAATGGCCTGGGAGCGGTTGTCGAGGGCGCTTGTAGCCTCGTCAAAGATCAGGATTGCCGGTTTGTTGACAAGCGCGCGGGCAATCAGGAGCCTTTGCCGCTGGCCGCCGGAGATGTTCGAGCTTCCTTCGCTGATAACGGTCTGCATCCCCATCGGCATTTCCGATATGTCCTGGGCGATGCCGGCCGCTTCCGCCGCCTCCCACGCGTCGTCTTCTGTCAGAAGTCTCGTCCCTACTATATTTGTGAAAATGTCGCCGGTCATCAGCTGCCCGTTTTGCAGCACAACTCCCATCTGCGTACGCACCGACGGCAGGGAAAGCTCGGCAAGATTCTGCCCGTCATAAGAAACAACGCCCTTCGTCGGCGTTTCGAAGCCCAGAAGGCAGCGCACCAGCGTGGATTTCCCGCAGCCGGACTTGCCGACGATGGCGACGTTTTCCCCGGCGCGAACGCGGAAGCTGACGTCGTGAAGCACTTCCTCGCCGCCCTCATAAGCAAAGGAAAGATGGCTGACCTCCATCGCGCCGGTCAGCGTCTCGGCGTCGTTTTTATCTCCGGTGCTCTCCGGCACTTCCTGCAATATCGGACGCAGATTCTCAAGCTGCGGCTGGATGCCGAAGAACGTGCCGATGAAGCCCATGATGCTTCCCAACGTTCCGTTGAAGGAGGAATAGGCGGCGCTGAAGGCCATGAACTGCGCGTAGCCGATGCCCTGCTGCGCAGCCTTGCCGCCCGCGGCGTCCCCCGTGCCGTTCACCGCGATATAATACAGCAGCATCGTCAGAATAAAAGGCTGGATGCTCGATATGATCGAAGTGTAGTTGTTCTGCCAGCGGAGCGCCAGTTCATAATTCCATTGCTTGCCGAAGTCCCGGCTCCATAAGTGGTATGCCTGTTCCTCGGCGCCCTGCACGCGGAATTTCGCAAGGCCCGCGAAAATCTGCTGCACGGTGCCCGCCGTCTGGTTGGACGCTTCAATGATTTTCCGTTGGAATTCCAGCACCCGGCGAAAGACGAAGAACTCGAAAATCGAGTAAACAATCCAGACGGCAATCGCCGCCGCCGTCAGCTTCAGGCTGTAATAGCACATCAGGAAGACGCTCCAAAAGGAGAAGATGAAGCTGAAAACGGTGCCGACGAAGTTGCCGGACATGAGCCCCTTTGCGACGCCGAGACCGCCCATGCGTCCCGCCAGCTCGCCCACGGTGTAGCGGCGGAAAAATTTTGTCGGCAGCGACAGCAGCCTTTCCCAAAGCGCCGCCTCGGCGCTGATCTCGATTTTCGTCGAGATGCGCATGACCGCGATGGAACGCACGACGGAAAGTGCCGCCGTCGTAAAGCTCGTGACCATCAATGCCTGTGTGACGGTGGCGAGCCCTTTCCGATCGAAAATCGGTATGATGTCCTGAAAGATGGTCTCGGTGATGATGGGCGTCACCAACGGAATCAGCCCTGCAACCAGGCTCGTGAGAATAATGGCTCGATAGTCCGCCTTCCAACATTGCCGGAACATGAACTTCAATAAATCCAGCAATTTCAGCACACGCGTCGGAAAACCGGCGTAGCAGGCAAACGCGTCCTTCGCGATTTGCTGCGCTGTCTCGTCCGTGACGGGAATGCCCTCGGGATGCTCCGCCGTCACCGCCCGATAGCTCTCCGGCGTTTCGGGAATCAGCGCTGCAAGCTTCTTTTCCTCGCCCCAATAGCCCAGCATGACGCCTATGTCTCGTTTATGCCAATCGTCGGGGAGGGTCACGAGGCGAAGCTGCATATTTCCTTTTTGCGAAAGACGGCGCAGGATTCCCACCTGATCCAGCCGCTTCGCCAAGTCGCCGGATAGCCCGATCTTCTCCGTGGGCATACCCATCGCTTTCGCGACTTCAGCGACGACAAAGGCCGCCTCACTGACGCCGGTTTCGTCCTCCGTTCTTTCGTAATGAATCTGCTCCTCGCCCAACAGGCTGCGAATGGAATTTTCGACGAGCATTTGCTTGCCCCAGGCACGGACCTTCATGCGGCGGGAAAGCCGCTTATCCTCGGAACCGAGCCGCATCCCGAGAAACATCGAGAAAATCTGCTCGCTCTCCATAAATTCCGCCATAAGTGCCTGATGTGTCTCGGCGTCTTTCAGCACCGTTCCGTCCCGCCACGACCGGAGAAGGTCGTCGCCCTTGTCGGCCAAGAGCCGGAGCCACGGAACGTCGCCAAGATTCTTGAACCACGTTTCCATCAGAGGCTTCAAGATTTCCGACGTCTCCCCGTCGAAGGCTGCTTCTTCCAGCTCGGCGTCCTCGACGGCGCAGAGCACCACGCTGATTTCGCCGAATTCGTCAAGAGCGGGAAACGCCGCCTCCCCTTCGCCGACCGTCATCAGGAAGAACTGCCGGAAGGAAACGTCGCCCGTAGTGACCGCGTAGACTTCCACACTGCCAGAAACCACGCGCACAAAGCTGTTCCCCTTATTCAGTTCCAACCGTTCCCCAGCGTTCAGATTCATATCTGCAACCCTTTCTTTCAGAGTGAAGAGTTGAGAGTGGAGAGTGAAGATATTTGCGTTTTTCTCTCCACTCTTCACTCTCCACTCTTATTCTTCGCTTTCCCGCTCTTCAATCAAGTGCCTGTATGGTCCGTCGTGTTGCATCATCTCGCGGTGCGTGCCGCGCTCCACTACCGCGCCGCGCTCCAGTACGATAATCTCGTCGCAATCGCGGATCGTGGAAAGACGATGGGCGACGATCAGGCAGGAACACCCGCGATGCTTGATATTCTCCAGCACCATCTTTTCCGTGATCGGGTCGAGGGCGCTGGTAGCCTCGTCCAAAACCAAGAGCGAGGGATTCACCGCCAATGCCCGAGCAATTTCCAGCCGCTGCCGCTGTCCGCCGGAGAAGTTCAGGCCGCCCTCGGCGACCTTCGCCTCATAGCCGCCATCCAGCTTCAGGATGTCCTCATGAATGCAGGCGTCTTTCGCCGCCTGCACGATATCGCTCTTTGGCACCGAGGAATCGAAGAGCGCGATGTTTTCCGCCACCGTTCCGGTAATCAGGAAAATGTCCTGATCCACCGCTGCCAGAGAGTTCAGTATCACGGAGCGGGGCAGCTTTTCCCTCGGCACGCCGTCAAAGGCCACCGTGCCGCTCCATTCTTTATAAAGCCCCGTGACGATTTTCGCCAGAGTCGATTTTCCGCTGCCGGAAGCTCCCACCACGGCCACCCAGCCGCCGGGCTTCACGTGCATATTGAAATCCGTAAGCAGAGGTTTTTCCAGCGGACTATAACCAAAGGAAACGTCCGTAAGCGTCAGCTCCCCGGACAGCCTGTCCCGTGGGAAGGTCCGCTGCGCATCGTCCTCCGGGAAATTCAGTTCGTCCACCTTGTAGCGGCGCACGTCGTTCAAGCGCTGCATCTGCATTTCCGTCGTCTGGAGCGTGGAGCCGAGCCCTAAAAGAGCGCCCACCGGGGCCTGAAAGCTCCCCATCAGGTTCTGGAAGGCCATGAACATGCCCGCCGTCATCGCCCCGTCCATAATCGAGAAACCGCCGAAGGTCATGATCAGCGCGCCATTGATGCCGCCGAGGAGCGTCGGCAGCAGCGTCACCGACATCGACCACATGGTCGTTTCCTGCGAGGCGGACAGCACCTTCGTCTGATAGCCTGACCATTTCGTGAAGAAATCCGCTTCGTCGCCATTGGCTTTGATGGTTTCGATCATGCGGAGGCCGTTCATGGCAACGCCGTAAGCCTTGCCCGCATCCTGCTGGATTCGCATATTGAGGTCGGTCAAATGGCGGCGCATGGCAAAAAACATGATGATGCCAATAGAGCTAAACGCCACGCCGATGATTGTCAGCGTCACATTGTACTGCAAGAGCAAGAGAAGATAGAACACCGCCACGAGCAAATCCAATACCGCCGTCGCCGCCGGACCGGACAAGACGCCCGCGATGGACTCGTTGAAGCCCACGCGGCCCGCCACCTCTGCTGCGTACCGCTGATGGAAGAACTGCATCGGCAGCCGCAGGAGATGCCAAAAATAGCTGGACGAGTCGGCCAGCGTCAGCTTTCGCTGCCACGCGGTCAGCACCACGGCCCGGAGCCAGGAAAGCGCGCCCGTGACAAGGAACGAGACGGTCATGGCGAGACAGAAATTGAACATCCAGTCGGGATGTTTCCGCGTCAAGATGTCGTCCATGAAAATCTGGCTCAGCACCGGAGACGCAAGACCGGGGATAATCGCGCAAAGCTCCAGGATGAAGATGAACGTCGCCGCCCATTTGTCCTCCCGCAGCTTGGCCCAGATATCCGCATAGACGTTGTACCGCTTGCCTTCCTTGACGAAGCCCTCCCCCGGCTCGATGCGGAGCGCGACGCCCGTATAGGAGGTGCGGAACTCCTCAAAAGGCACGGTGCGCCTTCCCATAGCCGGGTCGTTCAGGTAGCAGACGCCGTTTTTGATGCCTTCCAATACGACGAAATGATTGAACTCCCAATGAATAATCAACGGGAACGGACGATCAGGAAGTAATTTCAGGATATCGGAAGCCGTCCAGCGGTAGCCGTCGGCTTTGCAGTGGCGCGCCCGAGCCGCGCGAAGCACGCAGCTCGCCTTCGAGCCGTCGCGGTTCACGCCGCACTCCTGCCGGAGCATTTCCAAAGGAATCCAAAGCCCGTAGTGTGCCAGCACCATGCCAAGCGCCGCCGCGCCGCACTCGGTGGCCTCCATCTGGAGCACCGTCGGCACCTTCACCCGGGAGCCGTCGTCTTTGGAAAAAAGCCCCGCGATTTTGTCCAACACGCTCATAGGCTCACCTGTTCCTGAGCCATTGGCTCAACTTGTGAAAGACTTTCTCGATCGGCGGCTTTCGCTCGATGATGATGCTGCCCTTGCAAAAACTGCCCGCCGTGACAGGCTTGTGCGTGCCCACCGACGAGGTCCAAAGATAACCGGATTCGGAATTCTCGTCCTTTACAAGGTCGAACGTAACCTCCATCACGGCGCTCTGCTGTGCCTGTATGATCCATTGGGCAAGCTGGTCGTTTCCGAGACGCTTTTGCATCGCCTGCATAGTGACCGGATATTGGGAAACGGAACGCACCGTACCCAGCAAGCTGCCTGACTGGGAGACGTCCACGCCGTTAGGCGCAAGTTGGATCGTCATACCCGTTTGGATGCGCTTTCCTTTTTCCACGGGAACGTAAAGGACTCCCTTCAAATCCTTCCTGCCGCCGCTGAGACGGAGCGTACAGATGGGAACTCCGTTACCGACAGTGCTGCCTTCCTCGACGAGGATTTCATCGACGATCCCGTCATAGCTGCTGTATATGTATGCCGAGGCGTCCTTTTGACCGCGGCGCATATCGTATTCCTGCACGCGGTTCATCGCGTCCCGCCCGCTGGTGGCCAGCTCCGGCCCGTACTGCGCCATCCGCGTCGCCGCGTTCTCCTGCGCTTGATCCACATGGGCGATTTGCTCGTCTTTTTTCACATGATCTCCGGGATGAACATAGAGTTTGTCCAGTTTCCCGCCGGTAAGCGTGGTCACGTTCACGACGCCCTTGGGGTCCATGATCAGCCCCATGCCCTCCGCCTTGACCGTGAAAGAACCGAAAATCGACCAGAGCACCACCGCGAAAAGCATAGCCGCCACCGCGATCAGCCCCATCCAGCTCACCGGCGACGTGATGGGAAGCACGGTATCAAGTTTTTCCGGCGAACGCATCTTGTCGAGCGCCTCTTGACTGAAAATGCCGCTGGTCTTCTTGCTGTATCGTGCCGCCGCGCCCGTGTTTTCCTCCGTCATCAGCCTTCACCGCCTTTCCCGCTTTTCTCGTCCTCAATGGTGACTTGTACGCGCATATCGTTCTCCAGGCCGTCGAAGTTCTCGACCACTACGACGTCGCCCTCCGCGAGCCCCGAGCGGATCTCGATGTACGTCCCGTCGTTCGTCCCCGTCTCCACGTCCCTGCGTTCAATCGTCCCATCGGAACGCACCATGAATACTTCACTCCTGGAAGCGTCGGTCATGGCCGACAGCGGAACCGAAAGACATTCGGCGGAACGTTCCGCCCGCACCGAAACCTTGTTGTAAGTCAGGGGTTCCAATACGCCGGCGCGGTTGTCGATTTCGCAGATCACGCGACGGATGCCCGCCGGCTCGGAAATCGGCGGCGTAATCTCCTTGACGACTGCTACGATGGTTTCATTGTTTCCTTTATTGCCCGGCGCGTATTCCGTATCGAAGGCTTTTTTCATGGCCTGCGAAGGAATCTTGAGCGTGACTTTTTCCCCGACAAATAGATAGCGCGCGTGCTTATCGTTCAGCGTCGTGGAAAACAGCAACCGATCGAAATCCCCGACCAGCGCCAGCGGAACCCCGCCCTGCACATAAGAGCCTTCCCGATGATAAATAAGCAGCACCTTGCCGTCCACGGGCGACGTCACACGCTGGCGGGCTTCCTGCACGTAATACATATCCCGCTGTGCCTCGGCCTCCACAAGCGTTTCCTGCGCAGCCTCATACTGGGCCTTTGCCGCGTCGTATTTTTCCTTGGAAGTCGCGTTGTCCGCCAAAAGCAGCTCCTGTCGGCGATAGGTGTTGAAGGCCTGCGCCAGGGCGGCCTCCGCCCGACGCACATTCGCAGTCGCCTGTTGGATTTGCAGCAGCACCTGATCGTTTTCCAGCCGCAGAAGCGTATCGCCCTTTTGCACCGCGCTGTTCTTCTTCACGTACCACTCGATGATGCGCCCGTCGATCAGCGCCACGGCGTCCGCCATATTCTCGCTATAGAGCCGCACCGCGTCCATCTCTATCGTGGGATGCAGCGAACGTCTCTTCACCTTCGCGCCGGTCAGCGTCAGCGCGCGCTCGTCCATGCGGCGGGCAATCTGATTCTCGTCGCTGACGTTCAGCCAAGTTCCGTAACCGACCAGCGCTATCGCCAAAACGAGAATAGCCGCCAGACCTATGAAAAAGTATCGTTTCATCGAGCTTTCCTCCTCATAGCCAATGCTCGAACATTCGCAAAATCATCCAATGATGTCAAATTCTTTTGACAAAAATACCCGATAATGTCAAATACTTTTGACACTATCGGGTGCAAAAAGCCTCCTGCCGAAGATGTCTCGCTTGGGATTTTCTACCTGCACAGTGCATACTAACATCGCACCTCCGGAAATCAAATGCGCATCGTCAGCAAAATTACTCCTGTCTGCGGAGAATAAAGCAATCTGTATTCCCGCCAAAAAATGAAAACAGGACGTCGTGCCTTTTTATGGAATCCTTGGATCTGCATGAGCTATCGCTTCATCAAAATTTTCTTCATTATAGCACATTTTGTGCACATTATAAAGGTTTTTCGGCATTTGACCGTGGGAGAAAAAGCCTGCTTTCTTCCCATGCTGACCGAAATATCGCGGCACGGAGCCACGAGCTTTTTTGTCCTGCATCGAACCTCAAATTTCTGTGGTAAGAAAATCCAACTTTCCTACTTTCCTACTTTCCTACTTCAAAAATTTGAACACCTGTAATCGTTCCATTTTTGCGGAAGACGACAGAAAACCCCGCCGAGAGGC
>JAEEGI010023767.1_pt1 | contig 12007 bp, 10 predicted proteins | sample 8958751 | NCBI WGS metagenome assembly JAEEGI01 (sample SAMN16246545, study PRJNA631951) | gut metagenome | biome: gut microbiome; feature: rumen; material: KS-attached | host: Bos | place: Iran: Karaj | collected 2018-10 | reverse complement strand
ATTGACGTCAAAAACAGCTTCGCGGCCAAGAATTTGCTGATCTGCCATCCCAAAATGGGCGAACTGCCTTTGGAAGCCATGAGTGACGGGGCCCGCAGTGTAATCAGCATGGCGGCTGATATTGCCTACCGTATGGCCCGCCTCAATCCGGACATGGGGGAAGACGTCACCCTGAAAACCTCAGGCGTGATCCTGATTGACGAAGTAGATATGCACCTGCACCCCTCCTGGCAGCAGACCGTGGTCAACGATTTTGTCAGGGCCTTTCCGAAAGTACAGTTCATTGTGACTACCCACAGCCCCCAGGTGCTGACCAGTGTGCCTGCGGAAAGTATCCGTATCCTGCACTGGGATGACGACATGGTGGATATCGAGGAGCCGTCGTTCTCTCTCGGTGCGGAAAGCAGCCAGTTGCTGCGGGATATCCAGCATGTGGAGACACGTCCGGGATTCCTGCCGATTGTAAAGACGCTGCAGCGTTATCTGCAGCTGGTCAGTGAGGACAAATGGGACAGCGAAGAGGCGCTGGAATTGCGCAAGACGCTTGACGAGTGGTCCCAGGGAAGAGAGCCTGCGCTTTTGAGGGCGGATATGGATATCCGGGTGCGCAACTACCGCAGGAAGAAATAAGACTTTGTATTTTCAGGGGATGGGAGGCTAACGTATGAAACGGGTGCAAAAAAGTCCGGAAGAACCGGAACTGCTGACTCGCTACAGGCAGCGTTATCCCCGCGATACCTGGGACAAATTCCACCACCGGAGCAGGGACGGTTACCGGCAGGTCAAGCGGCAGATACTTCGCGATCAGCATGGGCTGTGCGCGTATTGTGAGATCAATATCAAACTGACAGACGAAGAAGAACGGGTAGACGATTTCCGGGTGGAGCATTTCCATCCCAAAGTGGGAACGGAAAACGAAGAGCGCAATTACCATCTGGAATGGAAGAACATGCTGGGCGTCTGCCACGGAGGCAGCCAGCCCCGGGTGGCGGAAGCGGGGTACCGTTTTTCCAAAGCCAAGGAAGACCGGAGCTGTGATGTGCCCAAGGGCGGAAAATCCATTAATGCGGAAATCCTGAATCCGCTGCAGATACCTGCTAAGGAAATGCTGTTCTGCTATGACTCTTTTTCCGGCGCAATGTCCGTAGACGAAGAACGCTGTCCGGAGATGCTTCGTAAAAAGGCCTGTAATACGATTACTGAACTGAATCTGAACGCGCCCCGTCTGAAACGGCTGCGCAAGGCGGTGATCGAAGTACTGCAGGAACAGGTGGCCGAACTGACGGGACAGGGCGTTCCTATTGAAGAGGCGATGGATCAGCTGGCCCGGGAATTACTGATACCGAATTCAGACAATAATTACCTTGCTTTTTTTACTACCATGCGTTGGTTCCTGGGTGACGCGGCGGAAAATCTGCTGCGGGAACGGGAGTATATGATCTGATCAAAAGCTGAAACAAATAAGCTGTAACAAAAGCGGGCGTTAATGCTCAACTTGTTACAGCTTTTCCTGATTGTTGGCAGGAATTTTTCTGTGAGGGTAGAATATATACTTTACGCAATTAATTTGAATTATTAGTATTCACGCTTTGCCTGTATGGCTGGCAGGAGAGCGGCGGAACGAGGGATCACGGTGATTAATACAAAGGCATTCAAAGCATACGATATACGCGGGATCTACCCGGAGGAGGTTAACGAAGAACTGGCGTACCGGGTTGGAAAGGTTTTTTGTGCTTTATTCGGGGCGGAAACTGTGGTTGTGGGCTGTGATATCCGTCTGACCGGCCCGAAATTACTTCAGGCTCTGTGTGACGGGCTGCAGGATGGCGGCGCCAACGTAATTGATATCGGTCAGTGCGGCACGGAAATGATTTATTTTGCCACAGCATACCTCAATGCGGACGGCGGTATTATGGTCACGGCCAGTCATAATCCGTCGGAATATAACGGCTTGAAACTGGTGCGCCGGGACGCCAGGCCGGTGGGTGTGGATTCCGGCCTGAAGGAAATCGAAGAGATGGTAAGTGGAGATGAGTTCCCGCATCATCTCATGGCCGGCAAAGCCAGGGGTTTCATGACCCGTCAGAACGTTATGAAGCCCTACGTGGAGCATATTCTGAAATATATTGACAGGTCGAAGCTGAAACCAGTTATAATTGTGGTGAATCCCGGTAACGGCGGGGCAGGCGCAGTATTGGACGAACTGGAAAATTATGTGCCGTTCCGTTTCATAAAGATAAACTACGAGCCGGACGGAACCTTCCCCAATGGTGTGCCTAACCCCATGCTGGAAGAAAACCGTAAATACACGGTTGACGCGGTGCTGCAGCATCAAGCGGACTTCGGTATTGCCTGGGACGGCGACTTTGACCGTTGTTTCTTTTGCGATGAAAAAGGAAAGTTCGTGGAAGGTTATTATCTGGTAGGCCTGTTGGCGGAAAACTTCCTGCATAAATATCCGGGCTGCAAAATCATGTATGATGCACGACTGACCTGGAATACGGAAGCAATCGTGAAAAGCCACGGAGGCATACCGGTGCCGAGCAAGAGCGGGCATGCTTTTATGAAGCAGTGCATGCGGGAAAACGGCGTGATTTACGGCGGGGAAATGTCCAGCCATCACTATTTCCGTGACTTCACGTACTGCGACAGCGGCATGATCACGGCGCTGATTGTTTCCGAAATGCTGTGTACCTGCGGCAAAACGCTTTCGGAACTGATTGGGGGAATGGAAGAGGCATTCCCCTGCAGCGGGGAGATCAACCGGAAAGTTACGGACAGTAAGGCGGTGCTGGCAAGATTAAAGAAGAAATATAAAGACGGCAAAGCGGATACGCTGGACGGACTGAGCATCGAATACCCGGACTGGCGCTTTAACCTGCGGGCGTCCAATACGGAACCGGTGATTCGGCTGAACGTGGAAACAAGAGGGGACAAACAATTGTTAAAAGAGAAAGTGCAGGAATTATTAGAAGAAATTGGCGGTGAACCGGCATGAGCGCACGTTTTAAAACCATTACAAGAGCAGTGATTCCGGCGGCGGGGTTAGGCACCCGTTTCCTGCCGGCGACCAAGGCGACACCGAAGGAGATGCTTCCTATCGTAGACAAGCCTACGATCCAGTACATTGTGGAGGAAGCGCTGGCCAGCGGCATTGAAGATATCCTGATCATCACCGGCCGCAGTAAACGGGCCATTGAAGACCATTTTGACAGGAGTATCGAGCTGGAACTGAACCTGGCGGAAAAAGGCAAGGATGAATGGCTGGAAATGGTACGGAGCATTTCGGATATCCGTATCCATTATATCCGTCAGAAAGAACCCCGGGGACTGGGTCATGCGATTTTATGCGCCAAACAGTTTATCGGCAACGAACCCTTTGCGGTGCTGTTAGGCGACGATGTGGTATATAACGATGAAAAGCCTGCCCTGCGGCAGCTTATCGATGTGTATGAAAAAACAGGGGCTTCCGTTTTAGGCGTACAGGAAGTGCCTCATGAAAAGGTTTCTTCATACGGTATTGTGGCGGCAAGGGGAACCAGCGACCCCAGGACATTTGCGGTAGCGGACATGGTAGAGAAGCCGCCTGTGGACGAGGCACCTTCCAACATGGCGGTGCTGGGACGCTACGTCATTACACCCGAGATTTTTGAACTTCTGGAACACACCGACCCGGGCGCGGGCGGGGAAATCCAGCTGACAGACGGGTTGCGTTCCCTGCTGAAGATACAGCCCGTCTATGCCTATAATTTTGAGGGGCGCCGTTATGATGTAGGTGACAAACAGGGATTTCTGGAAGCAACGGTTGAATATGCCCTGCGCCGTCCGGAACTCCGTGACGGATTTTTGAAATACCTGACGGGAATCGTTAACGGAACGAAATGAGGATTAAGGAATGAATATTTTAGTTACAGGCGGAGCCGGCTACATCGGTTCCCATACCGTGCGGGCTCTGGCAGCCTCCAAAGACTTTACTCCTGTTGTATATGACAACCTGTCTACCGGTCATGAAGCTTCTGTGCCGGAAAATGTGCAGCTGATCACCGGAGATATTCACGACGTGTATTTTCTGAAACATATATTAGCGGAACATGAAATTGACGGGGTCATTCACTTTGCGGCGTCGTCCCTGGTTGGCGAATCCATGACGGATCCGGCAAAGTATTATTTTAATAATGTGGAAGGAACCCTCCATCTGCTGATTGCCATGCATGAAACAGGAGTGGATCATATTGTTTTCTCTTCCACCGCGGCTGTATACGGCGAACCGGAGAAAACACCAATCGAGGAAGATTTCCCGACCGTTCCTACTAATGTGTACGGCCGGACCAAGCTGATGGTTGAAAGCATGATGAAGGATTTTACCATGGCATACGGCATGGACTATGTGGCGCTGCGGTATTTCAATGCGGCCGGGGCCATACAGGACGGTTCTATCGGGGAAGACCACAATCCGGAAACGCATTTGATCCCGTTGATTTTAAAGACCGCGCAGGGGGTACGGGACCATATTTCGATTTTTGGCACCGATTATCCGACACCGGACGGCACCTGCCTGCGGGACTACATCCATGTGCTGGATCTGGCGGACGCCCATGTACTGGCCATGCAGTATCTGGTGAACGGCGGGGAAAGCACCGTGTTCAATCTGGGCAGTGAAACCGGTTTCAGTGTGCGGGAAATTATTGAAAAAGCCAAAAAGATCACGGGAGTTGACTTTAAGGTTGAGGAAGAAGCCCGCCGGGCAGGGGATCCGGCTGTGCTGATCGCTTCCAGCGCCAAATGCAAAAAAGTGCTGGGCTGGAAACCGCAGCACAGCAATACGGAAGAAATCATAAAGACTGCCTGGAACTGGCATAAAGAGCATCCTTACGGATTTGGAAGTTAAAAGGCTGTTTATTCCTTTTCATTATGAGGGCTCTTTTATGAAGTCATTTTATTGAATAAATCTTATACCTCGTATTACAGACGTTTAATTATTTGATAACGGAACACATCTATGCAATTAACAGTCGATAAACTGGAAAAGTCTTTTGGCGTCCATGAAATATTCAAAGATGTCAGTTTCATGATCGCCAAGGGTGAGAAGATCGGCCTGGTCGGCGTCAACGGCAGCGGCAAATCCACGCTGGTGAAATGTCTTTTGCAGCCGGAATACGCGGACCGGGGCATGGTCAGTTTTGAACCGGGCATTACCGTAGGTTATGTGGAACAGGGCTTTGGCAGCATCGGCAGCGAATCCGTCTGGGATTTTATGCTGAAAGCGAATCCCGAAATCCTGTCTTTGCGGCGGAAGCTGGCGGAACTGGAGCAGGCTTCCGCGTCCGGTGACCGGGAGATATTGGAAAGCTACGGGCGAGCTACCCAGCGCTACGAATTCCTGGACGGCTACAATTATGAAGCAAAATTAAAAATGGTTTTATTCGGGCTTGCATTTCCTGAGGCGATGTGGGGGATGCAGGCAGCTTCTCTTTCCGGGGGACAGAAGACAAGGCTCCTGCTGGCGGTGGCGCTGGTTTCCTCACCGGATTTTTTGTTATTGGACGAACCCACGAACCACTTGGACATCCGCATGATGGAGTGGCTGGAAGGATACCTGCGGGATTTTAAAGGCGGCGTACTGGTGGTCAGCCACGACCGGGCCTTTCTGGACCATGTCGCCACCCGGATTCTGGAGATGGAAGGGGGACGGCTGCGTTCCTTTACGGGCAATTATTCGAAGTATCTGGTTCAGAAGGACATCCTGACGCGAACGGAAAAAGCTGCCTACGAGGCGCAGCAGGATTATATTGCGGAACAGGAAGCCTATATCCGCCGTTTTAAGGCCGGGATCAAGAGTAAGATGGCCCGGGGGCGGCAGTCGCGGCTGGACAGGCTGGAACGCCTGGAAGCTCCTGTGGAGAATGAAACGTTTTCCCTGCGCCTGCCCAAAGCGCCGGAATCTGCGGAACGTGTACTGATCCTGGAACATTTAAACGCGGGTTACGGTGACAATGTGCTGGTGCGGGATGCGGACCTGACTCTGCGCCGGGGTGAAAAGACGGGGCTGATCGGGCCCAACGGCTGCGGCAAGACGACCCTGCTGCGCACGGTTTTGGGAGAAGTGCCGGCTCTGGGCGGTGAAGCGAAGATCGGGAACCGGGTCAAAATCGGTTATTTTTCCCAGAGTTATGAACGATTGAATCCAAATCAGACCTTGCTGGATAATTTCCTTACAGAGTATGGCATGACCGAGGAACAGACACGCTCCCTGCTGGGCGGTATGCTGTTCCACGGCGACGATGTGTTCAAGGAAATCGGTACCCTGTCCGGAGGGCAGAAGGCCCGGCTGGTTTTACTGAAGCTGGTGCTGGACGGCGCCAATCTGTTGATACTGGACGAACCCACCAACCATCTGGATATCCTGGCGAAAGAAACGGTGGAAGCGGCGCTGGAAGTCTTTGACGGAACCGTACTGGTAGTCAGCCATGACCGTTACCTGATCAATGAAGTGTGTGACCGGATCTGGGAAATTGAAGATCATACGGTCCGGGATTACAAAGGGAATTACGGGTTCTATCTGGAAGAGAAAGCAAAGAACAGTAAGGGAAAAGAAACAGCAATACCGGCCCCGGAAGAGACCGGGAATCATGCTGCTATCATCCGTGATACAGGTAAGCCCTGGGACGGAAAAGTTAAAAATAAGGAAAGTAAAAAAGCGCGCAGGCACAGCCCCGCCCAGCTGGAGGAACTGATTGCCAAAGTGGAATTGCGGCTGCGGGAACAGGAAGCCATGTTAGGCTGGCTGGATAAGCAGATCTCCATTCCGGAGAATCATCTGGACCTGGAGAAGAGCAAAGCCATGGCTGCCGAGCGGGAAGAATATGTGAAAACCATTGACGAACTGGTACAAAAGTGGGAAGAACTGTTGGAAGAGCAGGATATGCTGGAGCAGGAAGAGCTGTAACATGGAAATGACACACGAGCAATATATGGAACTGGCCCTGCAGGAAGCGGAAAAAGCGGCAGGGCAGGGTGAGGTCCCCATCGGGGCGGTCATCGTAAAGGATGGGCAGGTCATAGCCAAAGCCCATAATATGCGGGAACAGTGGCTGGACGCGACGGCCCACGCGGAAGTCATAGCCATACGGGAGGCCTGTGAAAAGCTGCGGAACTGGAGACTGTCCGGCTGCACCCTGTATGTTACGGTGGAGCCCTGTCCCATGTGCGCCGGCGCTATTTATAACAGCCGTGTGGACACAGTGATTTTCGGCTGCAGGGATAACCGGGCGGGAGCGGTTGAATCGTTGTTCAACGTGCTGTCCCATCCGTTGCTGAACCATCAGCCCCAGGTCATCGGGGGAATCCTGGAAGACAGGTGCGCCGCTGTGGTGAAGAGATTTTTTGTTTCCTGCAGGGCAGAAGAAAAATAAAGTGCGTGCAAGATTTGTATTATTGTGGTAAAATATGAAGCGAGCATTTTTGGAGCGGTATCGAAGTGGTCATAACGAGGCGGACTCGAAATCCGTTAGCCGTCCGCGGCACGTGGGTTCGAATCCCACCCGCTCCGCCAGATATTCCGCGTCTCTCGCCCGGGAGACGCTTTTTTAATATGCGCAAATGGGAGGGGCTCTTATGAAAACGGCAACACAAAAACGGAAAGATTTACGAGCAATGCTTTCAGCCGGCAACATACTCTGTGTACCGGGGGTGGGCGATGCGCTTACGGCAAAAATTGCACAAATGGCGGGGATCCGGTGCCTGGCCATGGGCGGATACAGCGTGACGGCTGTTCATCTGGCGCAGCCGGACGTAGGACTCCTGTCCATGTCGGAAATGGCAACCGCCTTAAAAGAAATCTGTGACGCCACGGATATTCCCGTCATTGCGGACGGTGACAACGGCTATGGCAATGCCCTGAACGTGATCCGCACCGAATCTGAATTTGAAAAGGCCGGGGCTGCCTGTATCTTTTTTGAAGACCAGGTATGGCCGAAACGCTGCGGACACATGGACGGGAAACAGGTGATCACGGCGGACGAGCATGTGCAGAAGATCCGCGCCGCAGTGGAAGCCCGTGTAGATAAAGAGACCATGATTATGGCGCGCACGGACAGCCGGGCGGTGTATGGCATTGAAGATGCTATTGAACGCTGCAAACGGTATGCGGACGCCGGTGCTGAAATGCTGTTTGCCGACGGCCTCTGCACAAGGGAAGAGATTGAACGGTTTGCAAAAGAACTGAAAGGCTCGGGCGCGTATCTGGATGCCAACATGATCGAGGGCGGCAAGACGCCGATCATTCCGGCCAAAGAACTGGAACAGATGGGCTACTCCGTCGTGTTCTGGGCCTGCAGCGCGGTGTATACGGTTTCCAAAGCGCTGTACGATTTGTTCAGCGGATTGCAGAAAAACGGCACGACTGAAGCGACAGCCGCCAATATGGTAGAGTTTGGCCGTTTCAATCATTTTGTGGGGCTGGATCATTACAAAGAACTGGAACGTAGATATAAAGTAGACAGGGACGACTGAAAACATGACCTGCAGAAGGCAAAGGCTACTTTGTCCGGCTGCAGGTCTTTTCCTTCTAAAACGATTTTGCAATATAAAAACTTTTTTCAAGTTTGCTTCATGGATTCATTCTGCCATGTAAAAAACATATTTTTATTTTAGTATGCAGGCGGAAAAACAGAAATAATGCTAAATGTTTTTAAAATATGATATAATAAGTACAGTTCATAATAAGTTCAGTTCATTTGATAGAAAGGAGGACGCCGATGAAAAAGTTATTCGCGTTGGTTCTTTCGTTCTGCCTGTTCTGCGGCATCGCCTTTGCTGAGGGAGAAACATCTACCGAAAATACTAATACAGCTGAAAATAAGCAGGGTTCACTGAATCTGGGCTCTTTGCCGGAAAGGAAGACGATGAGTTCCCTGGAGGACGTACTGACGGCCCAGGACGCGGACCGGATCCAGAAAGCGGTCTCCGATGCCCTGGTGAGCTTTGCGGAAAAGGATGCAGCCCTGTCCGTGGAAGCCTGGTCGGAAAAGGTTCTGCAGGAAAAAATGGAGAACGCTTCCAAGAACCGTGTGACGGAAATCTCCCTGGAAATCCAGGACGCCATCCGGGAAACGGAAGAACAGAACCGTTCTCTGGCTGAGGCCGTGAAAAACGGTGAAAGCAAAAAGAGCTGGATGGACGGGCAGTTGAAGAAATATATTACCAAGGCAGTAGAACTGACCGGCGACGCGCCGAAAGTGACAAGCAACGGCCGCAACAACGGTTTTACCATTGCGGGCAAAAACTGGAAGGGCCAGGCGCTGAGCGACAGGGAAGCCCGCCTTATGCGTGACGATCTGGAACAGGACCGGGACAGCGGCATTAAAACCGCTGTGGCGGTTGGACTGGTGCTGGCAGCGGACAGCGGCCGGGTATCCATCATGAACCAGGCGGCGCCCCGGCAGCTCACCATGATTGCCATCAATGCGGTGGAAGAAGCCAAAACAGTTTTAAAAGTGAAAAAGGGTATCATCACCGGCAAGGAAGGCGTGGATAAACTGACGGATACGGCAATGACCTCCCTGATAGGCATGCTGGCCGGTTTTGACTACAAACAGATCGGCTTTCTGGCCGGAACGGCAGCGGGAACCGCGGCAGGCGGCGCGCTGGAAGGCGCCACCGGCGGCATCAGCCTGGGATCCATCACCATCAACGGCGCTTTGCTGGGCGCCTATTTCGGTGAGAAGATTGGCAGCCGCATCGGTGAATCCATCAATGCCACCATGGATGAAAAGCTGAAAGTACGGATCATTACAGAGTTTGAAAGCTTCCTGGGCGGAACGGTGGCTACCGTGCTGAACATCCATGATGTACAGAAAGCCCTGGACAGCATGGAAAAGGAAAGCGATATCAAACTGACGGAAGAAGCGGCCAAAGCCGTGACAAGAGCAAAAGACGGCGCGGTTTCCTTTGGGACCAGTGTCGGCGAGACCGTGAAAGACTGGGGCAGCAGTGCCGGGAGCACGATGAAGTCCTGGGGCAGCAGCGCCAAAAACACTGTGAAAGGCTGGGGCAGCAGCGCCGGCAGCACGATCAAATCCTGGGGCAGCAGTATTTCGGATTTCTTTGGCAATGCCGGACAAAGTATCGGCAGAGGCTGGAACGGTCTGAAGGATAAAGTGAAAGGGGCGGTAAGCGCTTTGCCGGGCGTACTGTCTTTTGGATAAGTTGAATAGGAAATTTATAAGCAGCTTGCCGGATGGCAGGCTGCTTTTATGTAATCGGTATGCAAGAGTTTCGAAAAACTGTTCTTGTTTCTCAATTCTTGCTTTCTTTTAATCATCTTGAAAGGATTTACCATGAGCGTAGAGTTATTCCCTGTTAAAATCATCGGCCATATCCGCACGGATTTTGCCAGCAAATTCGGGGTGCCGCGGCAGAGCGGCATTGTGGATGCGCTGGAAGCCCGCATTGAGTTTGAGAAGGAATTTGCCCGGCCGGACGCGTTTCGCGGTCTGGAAGGTTTTTCCCATTTATGGATTATCTGGCAGTTTTCTGAGGCGGTGCGGAGCAACTGGTCTGCGACGGTACGTCCGCCCCGGCTGGGAGGCAATAAGCGGGTGGGTGTGTTCGCGAGCCGTTCTCCTTTCCGTCCCAACCCTATTGGCCTTTCTTCTGTAAAAATCAGGAAGATCGATTTAGATACGCCGAAAGGCCCGGTGATTTATGTAAGCGGCGCGGACCTGATGGACGGCACGCCGATTCTGGATATCAAGCCCTATCTGGCCTGTGTGGATTCCCATCCGGACGCGGCAGACGGCTTTGCCGGCCAGGTAGTTTACCAAAAAGTTCAGGTCGTTTTTCCTAAAGAATTACTGGAGATGATTCCGGAGGAAAAAAGAGAAGCGTTGCTGGGTGTGCTGGAAGAAAATCCGGTCCCGCATTATCAGAATGACCCGGAAAGGATATACGGTTTCGGTTTCGCGGGTAAGGAGATTAAATTCAGAATACAGGACGGTGTTCTGACAGTGGTGCGCGTGGAATAACAGAATATGTGTACAAACGCCAGAATATTTGATATAATATTATGGTAATTTTGCAGGATAGCAATAGTGATTATTCAGGGAAACACAACGTTAGGAAACACGGGTTAAATGAGCTTGTGTTCCCCTGGCAGTTCCGGAGGCTTTTATGATTGCGATTCGTGACCGGGTCCGGTTTGGCGAAACGGACCTGATGGCAGTGGTTTACCATGCCAATTACCTTCCCTGGATGGAGATGGGAAGGGTAGCCTGGCTGCGAGCCTGTGGCGTGGACCTGAACCGGATGATGGACGACGGCATCGTGTTTCCCATTCGGGAACTCAATGTGAAATACAAGCATTCTTCCCACTTTGACGACGAATACGAAGTGCAGACGACCATGCTGGAGTTTAACCGGGCCAAAATGGTTTTTTCTTATAAAGTGATTGACGTAAACAACGGCACGGTTTTTGTGGAAGGCACGACCACTAACGTGTTTACGGATAAGAACGGGAAAATAGTCCGTCTTCCGGCAGAATGGTTTGACAGGATCAACGCGCTCTATCTGAAGGAAAAAGCCGGAGAAATTTAATTATTAACAATTAATGCAAGAGGTGTGTGTATTCATGGAATATGAAATTATACCGGTGCCCACACGTATCCTGACTTCCCGGGATAATATCGTGGAAGCGGTGAAGGAATACGGAAAAGGCAAGTACGGACCGGACGACGTAATCTGCGCGGCGGAAAGCGTGGTGGCGATCACCCAGGGGATGGCCATGCGCTGTGAGGAATTCAAACCGGGCTTTCTGGCCAAGTCCCTGTGCCATTTCTTTCCTTCTTACGGGAGCATCAGCGGCTGGTACTGCATGCAGGCGCTCATCGATACGGAAAGCAACGCAAAGGTGCTGTGGGCCTTTATTGTGGGTGCGGTAACCAAACTGCTGGGGAAAAAAGGCGTGTTCTACCAGATGGCAGGGTATCAGGCGCGGCTTATCGACGACGTG
>JAEEGI010023765.1_pt1 | contig 12008 bp, 14 predicted proteins | sample 8958751 | NCBI WGS metagenome assembly JAEEGI01 (sample SAMN16246545, study PRJNA631951) | gut metagenome | biome: gut microbiome; feature: rumen; material: KS-attached | host: Bos | place: Iran: Karaj | collected 2018-10 | reverse complement strand
CGAATATCTGCGCAAAATGCAAGAGGGCGACATCGGCGCGCGCAACAAGCTGGTTGAGCACAACCTGCGGCTCGTTGCGCACATCATCAAGAAATACTACGGCGTTCAGACAGAGCAGGACGACTTGGTGTCCATCGGCACCATAGGGCTTATCAAGGCTATCGACACCTTCAAGCCCGACAAAAACATCCGTCTGAGCTCGTACGCGAGCAGGTGTATCGAGAACGAGATACTCATGCACTTCCGCAGCGCGAAAAAGACCGCTCAGGACGTGTCGCTCAACGAAACGATCGACACCGACAAGGACGGAAATCCGCTCACGCTGATGGACATTATGGCGGTGGACGACAACATTCTCGACGAGCTCGACCGTAAGCTCAACGGCCGCAAGCTCGGGCAGTTTATCCGCGAGGAACTGACAGACCGCGAACGGCAGATAATAATAATGCGCTACGGACTCGGCGGCAGAGAGCCTATGACACAGAAAAAGGTCGCCAAAATCATGAACATCTCGCGCTCGTATGTCAGCCGGATCGAAACAAAGGCGCTCAAAAAGCTAAAAAAGCGCTACGACACAAGCTCGAATCTGCGCTGAAAAAGGGCAGCCCTTCGGCTACCCTAAGTTTTCAACCAGTTCTTTTAATTCTTCAAAGGAATATAAGCAATTAAGCGCCGTGAGCATGGCGTTTGTCGAGAGGTAGGTCGGCATACTGAGCTCCTTGAGCAGCGCCTGACGGAGCTTTGCCGAGTTTTCGGTTCCCGTCAGACCGAGAGAGTAGAAATCAGCCTTTGAGATCTCGCGGTCAACGCTCCTTTCCTCGCCGATGATCGTCGCGCCGCTTTTGCGGATAGCGTCGATTATAACCTCATCACTCACGCCCTCAACGCCGAGCAAGCCCTCCTTGCCTGCCTTTGCCTTGCGCTTCTCCTTGCCCCCGATCTGCGGAATATAGCAATGCTTCACCTGATCCTTGGGCACGGCTCCGCTCAGAAAATTGCGTATCACAAAGCCCGCGCCGTCGCTGTCGGTGAAAACAAGTATCCCGCGCGCCGCGGCAATCCTTCGTATCAGGCTGAGCTTCTCGCTGTCCTTAAAAACGCGGAAGCCGTTGGTTTCGATAATCGGCGAGTCGATGATACCTCGCAGCTTGATTTTGTCGTAACGACCCTCAACGATCACCGCTTCCTTAAGCGTCATCGTCTTCCCTCCCTCGCGGTCAGAAGCAGCTGAGCGATAAGCTGCTCGAGGTAAAGCCGGTCGTTGAGGCGTACGGACTTGAACTTCAAATCCGCGTCCATCATCAGATCAAGGCTTTTGCGAAGCGCCTCGGTGCTGACGCGGTTTGTGGAACGCTTCACGCGGTCGAGGACAAAGGTGCGCTTGCCGTAGCCGAAATCCTTTGCCAGCTCGCTGTTCATCACGCCGCACTCTGCCGCAACGCGGACGCGGTAGGCGTCGATATAGGCGTTTGAAAGCGTGTAGAGCATGGCAATCGGCTCTTCCTTCTGATAGAAAAGCAAGTCGAGCACTTGGAACGCCTTTTCGCCGTTACCTGCGAGCACAGCATCAGACAGGTCAAAGATACGGCTCTCGAGGTTGACGGTCGCGAGCTTGTCGATATCCTCAAGGCTGACCTCCTCGCCGCTCGAGTAGGAGCAGATTTTGTCGACCTCGTTTTTCAGGCGCGTGAGGTCGTCGCCGCAGAGTGAAACGAGCTTGTTCGCCGCCGCGCGAGAAATCAGCTTGCCGTTAGCGTTTGCCCACTTCGCGATGAATTTCTCGACCGTCATGGCGTTGGGCTTTTTGAACTCGCAGACGTCGCCCTTCTTGCCGATTGCCTTAACGATCGCGGAGAGCGTCTTGTCCTTAGGCGTGTTAGACGGCAGCGAAATCACGAGAACCGTGCCGTCAACGGGATTGGCGCAGATTTCGAGGAAGGTATCGAGCTCGGTCTTTGTCATCATATCAAAGAACGCGTCGCTGACAAGCACGAGGTTGTATTCGCTCATAAACGGCACAACCTGCGTCGCCGCCGCCAGCTCGGAGAGGTCGACCTCTCCTGCAAAACGGTGGAAGTTGAAGTCCGACGGAGCCTTGCCCGCAACTGCGTTTACGAGCTTATCGGTATAGTTGCGCACATACATCTGTTCCGCACCGTAAATCAGGTACACGGACGAAAATTCGCGCGATTTTATATGCTTTTTTAGATCCGCTTCGGTGATATTCGGCATAAGCTCCCTCACTTTATCGAAAATTCAAGGGTTTGGAAGAACCAAACCCTTTCAAAATATCAGTCCTTGAAAAACAGCGGCAGCGGCTCGAGGAAGATGATATCATCTCTGTTCTTCGCGTCTCCCTCTGCAAGCACGCACGCCTTGCCGACTACCTCGACCTCGCAGGCTTCCATAAGCTGCTCGAGCGCAGCAAGGCTCTCGCCTGTGGAGATAACGTCGTCCACAATCAGCACGCGCTTGCCCCTGAGGAAGTTTACGTCGTCCTCGCCGAGATAGAGCGTCTGGGAGTTCTCGGTGGTGATTGAGTTTACGGTGACATGAGTGCAGTTGCGCATATATACCTTGATGCTCTTGCGCGCGATAACGTACTCGCGGCAGCCCTGACGGGCCATCTCGTAGCAGAGCGGAATACCCTTTGCCTCGGCTGATACAACTACGTCGTGCTCGGGACAGATCTTGAGCAGCTCCGCAGCAGCCTTCTCTGTCACCTCGACGTCACCGAACATGATAAACGCCGCGATGTCGAGCTTATCGTTTACGGGGAACATATTCAGTTCGCGTTCTACGCCCGCGATCGTCATTTTGTACTTATCCATCTCAGCCACCTCTTACGCCATTTCGCCGTTGAGCTGCTTGCCGCCGAGAATGTGGAAGTGCAGGTGCTTCACGGTCTGGCAGCCGTCGTCGCCGCAGTTGTTTACGATACGGTAGCCGTTTGTGAGTCCGAGTGACTTGGCGATTTCGGGAATCTTTGTGAAGATATGCGCCACAACGTCCACGTTTTCAGCCGTGATCGCGTCGGCACAGCAGATGTGCTCCTTGGGTACTACAAGCACATGTACAGGCGCCTGCGGATTCACATCGTGGAAGGCGAGGATTCTGTCGTCCTCATACGCTTTTTTTGACGGAATGGAACCGTCGATAATTTTACAGAAAATGCAATCGTTCATATCGTTCGCCCCTATTGTAAATATTAATAAAAGTGCTTAACACATCACTGAATATTTTACTACTATTTCGGCGAAAAATCAAGAGAAAAAAATCAGCAATCAGTTTGCGCTGACTGCTGATTTCATTAATTACTTTTTAGCTTTGATTTTCTTTTCCTCGCCGCGGATAAGTCTGCCGATATTATCCTTGTGCTTGATGGTAACGAAGATACCGATTATAAGCGCGGCGGCGGTGGAGATCACCACATAGGCGATGCTGGGCAGGTTGTCGCCGTAGACAAGCCTGTCGAACAGGAAGGTGGCGATGAATGTATACGGGCCGTAGAGAACCGCGCCTGCGATGCTGCCGAGCGAGATTATCTTTGAAATGAGGAACAATATCAGGAAGGTCGCGAGTATCATCAGGAATACGCGCCAATCCTCGGTGAGCATGAGTGCCGCCGCCGAAACGACGCCCTTGCCGCCCTTGAAGTGGAAGTAGAGTGGAAATGAGTGACCGAGAATGCAGAAGATACCTGCGAGGTATTTTCCGACGTTTATCACCTGGGGAGCAACCGAGCTGTCACCCGCAATAAGGGTGAACAGCAGTCCGCCGATAAGCACCGCGGCTACGCATTTAAGCGCGTCGCAGACTATCGTGATGATCGCGGGAACCTTGCCGACAGAACGCAGGACGTTTGTGAAGCCCGCGTTGCCGCTGCCCATGTCGCGGATATCCTTCTTGCCCTTCGTCCAGATTTTTGTGACGATGACTGCGGGATTGACGCTGCCGATAAGATAAGCGATCACGGCGGTGAGCAGCCATACCCACCAGTATGTGCCGAATGTTGATGTGATAACCCCTATGACAGGATCCATTATTTGTCGCCCCTTTCACGGATAATCATGCGGATAGGCGTTCCCTCGAGCCCGAATGCCTCGCGGATACGGTTTTCGAGATAGCGCTGGTATGAGAAGTGGAAAAGCTCCGCGTTGTTGCAGAAGAACACGAAGGTCGGCGGCTTTACGCTCGCCTGTGTCATATAATAAATCTTGAGTCTCTTGCCCTTGTCGGACGGCGGCTGTACGCGCGTCGTCGCCTGAGCGAGAAGCTCGTTGAGCATACCCGTGCGGATTCGCAGGCTGGCGTTCTCGTTTGCCGCGACGATCGCCTCAAACAGCCTGTCGATGCGCTGTCCCGTCTTTGCGGAGATAAAAACCTGAGGAGCGTAGGACATAAAGGCAAAATCCGCGTCCAATTTCTTTTTGAACTCGGACATGGTCTTGTCGTTCTTCTCGACGGCGTCCCACTTGTTGACAGCGAGAATACACGCCTTGCCCGCCTCGTGAGCAAGTCCCGCGACCTTGGTGTCCTGCTCGGTGATACCCTCTGTGGCATCGATCATGATAACGCAGACGTCGCTGCGCTCGATCGCCATCTTCGCGCGCAGAATGCTGTATTTCTCGATGTCGTCGTAAATACGGCTCTGGCGGCGGAGTCCCGCGGTGTCCGTGAAATTGAACCTGCCGTAGCTGTTCTCGATCAGGGTGTCGATAGAGTCGCGCGTGGTGCCCGCGATGTCGGACACGATACAGCGCTCGGACGAGGTTATTTTATTGATGAGAGAGGACTTGCCGGCGTTCGGCTTGCCTATCACCGCGACGTTCACCGCGTCCTCGCCTTCCTCCTCTTCGTCGGAGAAGGTCAGGTGCTCGTACACCGCGTCGAGCAAATCGCCCGTGCCGTGGCCGTGTACGGCTGAAACCTGTACCGGGTCGCCCAAGCCGAGGTTATAGAACTCGTAGAATGCCATATCGGGTTCGCCGACGGTGTCGCACTTGTTAACGCAGACGACGATCGGCTTGCCTGACTTCTGAAGCATCTGTGCCACGTCCGCATCGGTCGCGACCATGCCGCTCTTGCAGTCGGTCACAAGGATGATCGCGTTGGCTGTATCGATCGCAAGCTCTGCCTGACGGCGCATCTGCTCGAGAATAACGTCGTCGCTCTTTGGCTCGATTCCGCCCGTATCGATGACCATTGCGGTCTTGCCGCACCACTCGACCTCGCCGTAAATGCGGTCGCGGGTGACGCCCGGAGTATCGTCGACGATGGAAACGCGCTGTCCGATGAGTTTATTGAAAAGTGTTGATTTTCCGACATTCGGTCTGCCCACGATCGCGATCACAGGCTTGTTCATGTTGATCAACTCCTGTCTATAAGACAAAAGGGCGAACAGAAGTATAGCTCCTGCCGCCCATCGTTTTCAGATAAAGGATTACGCTTCCTTCTTAACGATAACCTGTCTGCCGTTGTACATACCGCAGTTACCGCAAGCTCTGTGCGCAGCCATCAGCTCGCCGCAGTTGGGGCAAGTTGTGAGTGTGGGCGCGTTGAGCTTCCATACTGTTGAACGTCTTGAGCTCTTTCTTGCGTGTGATGTTTTTCTCTTAGGTACTGCCATTTCAAAGACCTCCTTGTATATTATTCATCTTCCATAAGCTGTTTGAGAATTTCAAGCCTCGAATCTACCTGCGTTCTGTCGCAGCCGCAATCGCCTTCGTTGAGGTTTTTGCCGCATTTCGGACACAGTCCCCTGCAGTCGTCCTTGCAGAGATATTTCTGAGGATAGTGCAGAATGATGTCCGAGATGACAACCTCGTCGAGCTCGAGGGTGAAATCGGGTGTTTCAATATAGTCGTCGTTGCGCTCGTCAACAAGCTCCTGCACCAGAGGGTGAGAAAAGCTGACTTCCGTTTCGTCCTCAACGGGAGTGCCGCAGCGGTCGCACGGACGGCAAAAGCCGTATTTGCAGCTGAGCGTCAGGGTAACGAGGCTAGCGCGGTTCTGTGCCTCGGCGTTGACCGTAACGGGAGTAGTGAATGGAAAAATCCCGTCGACGTCGAGTTTTGTAATATCAAGCTCGTAGGAACATTTCTTTGTTTCGCCGTCGTTCATAAAGACGGATTTCAGTTCAAAAAGCATTGACACACCCCAAACCGCATAAACGCATATTAAAACGCTGTCTTATATTATACAAAAGGTTTGGGGCTTTGTCAACCGAAAAACACGAGATTTTTTATTTTTTAACGCTTTTTCGGCGCATAGCACAGCCGTTTTTTCTAAATAGGAATAATATTGTATTATTGCGAGAAAAACGCTCCCGAATTACCTCGGGAGCGCGTAAAATACTCAATTAACAGATCAGACCTGCTCGCAAACCGCGTTGATGGACTCGGGAATGTCGGCGCTGTCAGCGGAAATGAGGAGGGTGATGTTGGTGGAAGTTGTCTCGGAGAGATCCTGCAGCTTCTTGGTGAAGGACTCAAGACCCGCGATCGCCTCGGGAGCGATCTTGAAGGTGGAGTCAACAAGGATATCGGTCACGTCGTAGTTGCCCGCGCAGATACCGCTGAGGAAGCCGTAGAGCATATCATAACCGTAGATAGTGTACTGCTCGGTGTCGATAAGTCTTGCCTTGTGGGTAACGTCGTAGGTGAGCTTGGAGCCCTTCTCGATAACAACTACGTTACCTGAGGAAGCCGCTACTGCCTCGTTAGCGAGAGCGATGAGTTTCTTTGTTTTGCCTGTGCCTTTTTTACCGATTAATAATTTAACCATTGTAAAAACCTCCTGTATTTTAAACTGTGATGATATTCGGATCAGCCGAGTCTTGCCTCAAGCTCAGCCTTTAATTCGGTGTAACCGGGCTTGCCGAGAAGAGCGAACATGTTCTTCTTGTAGCTCTCAACGCCGGGCTGGTTGAAGGGATTGACGCCGAGCATTGCGCCTGAGATAGCGCATGCCTTCTCGAAGAAGTAGATGAGATAGCCGAGCTCGGTCTCGTTCATCTCGGGAACGTTGATCACGATGTTGGGAACGCCGCCGTCGTTGTGAGCGAGAACGGTGCCCTCGAACGCCTTGCGGTTGACAAAGCCCATGGTCTTGCCGCTGAGGAAGTTGAGGCCGTCTACGTTTGTCGGATCGGTGCCGAGTGTGATCTCCTGCTTGCACTTGTCGAAGAGCACTACTGTCTCGAACATTGTGCGTCTGCCGTCCTGAATGTACTGGCCGAGGGAGTGAAGGTCGGTCGAGAATACAACGCTTGAGGGATAGATACCCTTGTTGTCCTTGCCCTCGCTCTCGCCGTAGAGCTGCTTGAACCACTCAGCCATCATGGTGTAGGCAGGCTCGTAGGCTACCATGATCTCCATGGTCTTGCCCTTGCGGTAAAGCAGGTTGCGGATAGCGGCATACTTGTAGCAGTCGTTGGTGAACAGGTCGTCGTTGTCGAGCTCCTTCTGAGCGGTCTGAGCGCCCTGCATGAGTGCGTCGATGTCAGCGCCCGAAACAGCGATCGGAAGCAGGCCGACAGCTGTGAGAACGGAGAATCTGCCGCCTACGTCGTCGGGTACTACGAAGGTCTCGTAGCCTTCCTTGTCAGCGAGCTCCTTGAGAGTGCCGCGCGCCTTGTCGGTGGTGCAGTAGATGCGCTCGCGTGCGCCTTCCTTGCCGTACTTATTCTCGAGCATCTCGCGGAATACGCGGAAAGCGATCGCGGGCTCGGTGGTTGTGCCGGACTTGGAAATCATGTTTACAGAAACGTCCTTGCCCTCGCAAAGCTCCATGATCTCGGCGAGCGCCGAAGAGCTGATGGAGTTACCCGTGAAGAAGATCTGGGGTGTGTCCTTGCAGGTGAGGTTGTAGTTCTGTGAGGTGAGGAACTCGATCGCAGCGCGCGCGCCGAGATAGGAACCGCCGATGCCGATAACGACAAACACGTCGGTGTCCTTCTTGATCTTCGCGGCAGCAGCCTTGATGCGGGCGAACTCCTCTTTGTCATAATCTGTGGGAAGGTTCAGCCAACCGATGAAGTCATTGCCGAGACATGTTCCGTCATGCAGAGCCTTATGCGCTGCCTTGACTTCACCTGCAATACCCTCATACTCATGGTCGCTGATAAAACCGTTTAAATACTTATCAGTTAATTTTGTTGCCATAGTATAAACTCCTCCAAATACCTTTATTCATTTATTATACAATAAACAAGGGTATTTTGCAAGGCGTTTTCACCAAAATTTATAATGCAGTTATAGAATTAAAAAGATAGGCGAAAATCCTGCCGAACGAGGTAGGCTCAACGGCGTTCTCGGCGAGTATCTCATAGGTCTGCTTCTCGTCGCCGAAGGTGTAGGTTATTTTTCCGACGACCTCTCCCTCCTCAACCGGAGCGTCCGCCGCCTCGGGCAGATCGACCTCGCACTGAGCTTCGTCCGCGCTCGCCTTCTCGGTGACGATGCTTCCCTGAATATCGCAGGAAATGCCGACAGAGCTCTCCATTCCGCCGTTTACCGAAAGCGTATCGGGCAGATCCTCGGGGGCTTTTAATTCTTTTACAGCATAATTCGCAAAGCCGTAGTCGAGAAGCGCGGCTGAATCCGCAAACCGCTGCTTGCCTGTGTCGCAGCCTAGCACAACAGAGAGCAGGGTCATTCCGTCGCGCTGCGCCGAAGCCGCCATGCAGCAGCCAGCATCGTCGGTGGTGCCTGTTTTCAGACCCGTAATACCCTTGTAGGTCTTGAGCAGCTTGTTGGTGTTGACGATCTGGGTCTCGCCGTTTCTGAGATAGTCGAGCCAGATCGACGTGTAGTCGTAGATTTTCTCGTGCTTCATCAGCTCGCGCGACATCAGAGCCACGTCGTAAGCCGAGGTCAGGTGGCCTTCCTCGTCGAGTCCGTTGCAGTTCTTGAAGGTCGTATCGTCCATGCCCAGCTCCTTTGCGCGGGCGTTCATCTGCTCGACAAACGCGTCCTCGCTGCCGCTGATGTGCTCCGCCAGCGCGACAGCCGCGTCGTTCGCCGAGGCGACTACCGTTGCCTTGATCATGTCGTCAGCGGTCATGCTCTCGCCTTCCTCGAGCCAGATGTCGCTGCCGCCCATCGAAGCCGCGTGCGCAGATGAAGTAATCGTATCGTCAAGACTAAGCCTGCCGCTGTCCATCGCCTCGAAAACAAGCAGCAGCGTCATGACCTTTGTGATAGACGCGCATGGTCTGTTCTCATGCGCATTTTTCTCAAAAAGAATTTTACCTGTTCTTGCTTCCATAAGGATTGCCGACGGCGCGGAAATACTCCCCTCGTCAAGGGCAAACGCGGGCGCGGCAGCCGTTATCAGGAGCGAACAGGCGAGCAATATTGAAACGATCACTTTTCTCATATGTAAAACACCTCGCCCTATCCTATGAGCGAGGTGTCGGTTTTATTACTTTAAGAATTTGAGCTTTCTGACGAGAAGCGGCTCAATCGACTTGTTGCGGCAAACGTTGATGAAACAGATGATCTCAACTACCCCGAGAAAAGCGAGCAAGCCACAGCCCGCGATCGGAGCGATACAGGTCCAGCAGAGAACAGCGGTCGCGAAACCGACCAGAACCTGTGTGATCAGGATCGAAAGCTCCTGCTTGATGTGGAAGCGCAGGTACGCGGAATTGTCGGAGCTCTTCGCTAGCAGCGCGATGATGATGCCGATAAAGCTGAGGGCGTAGATCGCGAGGGCAAAGATCTTGTTATCGTGCACCTCTTCCTCACTGAATTCGGCGGTGTGGTCGTACGGACTTACCGCAGGAGCCGCAGGCGGTACGGGGGGCGTCTGCTGACCCGGCTGCTGCTGATAGGGCTGGATCTGCTGCTCAGCCTGAGGAGCCGCGTTCAGAGGTGTACCGCAGTTAGTACAGAACACCGCGTCGTCAGCCAGATTCGCGTGACACTGTGGGCAGGTTTTCATATTAATTTCTCCTTCTTCATTTACAAATATTACTCAATAAGGCAAACCGAGTGGGCTGAAATGCCCTCCAATCTGCCTGTAAAGCCGAGCTTCTCTTCGGTGGTCGCCTTGACGCTGACCTGAGAGACGTCGATTTTGCACGCGCCGGCGATATTCCGGCGCATGGTATCTATGTAACCGCGCAGCTTTGGCTTCTGGGCGATCACGGTGGAGTCGATATTGACGATTTTGTATCCGTTTTCCTCAAGAACACGCACGACCTCGGCGAGCAGCAAAAGACTGTCCGCGCCCAAGAATCTGTCGTCTGTATCCGGAAAGAGCTTGCCGATATCTCCAAGCGCGGCGGCTCCGAGAAGCGCGTCGGAAATCGCGTGGAGCAGCACGTCGGCGTCGGAATGTCCGAGAAGTCCGTACTCAAACGGGATCTCAACTCCGCCGAGTATCAGCTTACGGTTTTCGGCAAAGCGGTGAACGTCGTAGCCGTGTCCAATTCGCATAGTGGTTCTCCTCTGCCTTATCTGGCTCTGTCCTTAAGAATGCTCTCCGCAATGATCACGTCGACGGGCGTGGTGAGCTTGATGTTCTCCTTGCTGCCCTTGACGACCTCGACCTCGCCTCCCATGTGCTCGATCAGCGAGCAGTCGTCGGTGAAGTTTATCAGGTTGTCGCCGGCGTTCTCGAGAGCGAAGGTGTAGAGGTCTTTTTCAAAAACCTGCGGAGTCTGAACCGCTCGGAGCTGCGAACGCAGAGGCGTGCTCTCAATGACGTTGTAGCCGTTGACGATCTTGATCGTGTCGGTGACAGAGGTGCCGAGAGTTGCGGCGCCTGTTTCGAAAGCAGCCTCGGTGACGCGGTCGATCTCCTCAACGGTGATAAGCGGACGCGCGCCGTCGTGAATGGCGTAGTAGTTTGTGTTCTCGTCAGCCGCGGAAATGCCGTTGCGCACACTCTCGGCGCGGCTGGCTCCGCCCGGGATAAGGCGCTTCACCTTGGAGAAGCCGTTTTCGTCGGCAATCTGCTGAATGCGCTCCATGTCCTGCTCGCGGCAGACAACTATTATCTCGCGGATCAGATGGCATTTCTGAAATGCGCGCAAAGTATATTCAATCGCGGGCTTGCCGAGCAACGGCAGAAACTGCTTGCTGTCGGCGATTCCCATTCTGACGGAACCGCCCGCTGCGACGATGATCGCGGAAACAAAGTTTTTCATAGCGTACCCCTCTGTTTAATGGACAGTTTGTATGGCAATGCCGCGGTCAGGCGGCCTGCACAGTCGGAATTATTATCGGATAAAATACTTAGATTTGCTCGAGAGCCTGCCTGAGATCCGCAATCAGGTCGTCGGCGTTCTCGAGACCTACGGAAAGACGGATCAGATCGGGTGCGATGCCCGCCTCAAGCAACTGCTGATCGGAAAGCTGACGGTGGGTGTGGCTCGCGGGGTGGAGCAGGCATGTTCTCGCGTCGGCAACGTGAGTCGCGATCGTCGCGAGCTTGAGGCTGTCCATGAACCTGATCGCCTTATCTCTGCCGCCCTTTACGGCAAACGCCATTACGCCGCAGGAGCCGTTGGGCAGGTACTTTTTGGAAAGCTCGTTGTACTTGTCGCCCTCGAGGTCGGGATAGTGGATCCACGCCACCTTATCCTGCTTGCTGAGGAACTCGGCGACCTTCTTCGCGTTCTCGCAGTGTCTGTTCATGCGGACATGAAGGCTCTCAAGGCCGTTGTTGAGATAGAACGCATTCTGCGGTGACTGGATAGAACCGAGGTCGCGCATGAGCTGAGAGGTCGCCTTTGTGATATAACCGAGCTTGCCGAACTTCTCGGCGTATACAAGGCCGTGATAGCTCTCGTCGGGGGTGGTGAGTCCGGGATACATATCGGCGTGTGCCATCCAGTCGAAGTTGCCGCTGTCGATGATCGCGCCGCCTACGCTGATGGCATGGCCGTCCATGTACTTTGTGGTCGAATGTGTGACGATGTCAGCGCCGAACTCAATCGGGCGGCAATTCGCGGGAGTCGCGAAGGTGTTGTCGACGATAAGCGGAACTGCGTGGGA
>JAEEGI010023763.1_pt1 | contig 12008 bp, 9 predicted proteins | sample 8958751 | NCBI WGS metagenome assembly JAEEGI01 (sample SAMN16246545, study PRJNA631951) | gut metagenome | biome: gut microbiome; feature: rumen; material: KS-attached | host: Bos | place: Iran: Karaj | collected 2018-10 | reverse complement strand
TGCTAAGGGCACAAATAAGGGTACATACCAGATGGGCCTTGCACCTTCACAGTTTACAAACAATAATACAAACTTCGCAGAAGTAGTATTTGTAGTAAATGATGGATGGCTGAAAATCAATGCCAAGACAGCAGCTGTTACCATTACAGGTAATAAAGAGAGTGCAGATTATGATGGCACAGAGCATACAGCATCCGGATATACAGCTACAGGTGATGGCATAGACCAGTCCAAAGTTGTATATGCTGGAGATGCAGTTGCTAAGCAGACAGATGTTGGAACAAAAGTTATGGGACTTTCTGTAGAGAAATTCTCCTACAGTGACCCTAACATAGAAGTAACCTTTACATTAGCATCTGATGGATCTATGACAATTAAGCCTATAAATGTAACAGTTAACATTGTAGGTCATCATAATTCAACTGCTTATGATGGGCAGATGCATAGCGTATCAGGTTACGAAGTAGAAATACAGAATAGTCTCTACAAAGAAGCAGACTTTGAATTCTCAGGAACTGCATATGCGGAGAGAAAACTCCAGGGTACCACTAATATGGGCCTTGCAGCTTCTCAGTTTACTAATAAGAATAGCAACTTTGGAATAGTAACCTTTAATGTAACTGATGGTTATCAGGAGATCACTCGTAAGGGATCAGTAGTAGTTACCATTACTGGTCATCACGATACAAAGGTTTATGACGGACAATCCCACAGCGTATCAGGATATGATGTGGAAATCAGTAGTGACCTTTATAAAGAAACTGACTTTACATTCTCAGGAGATAAGGTTGCGGAAAGAACTGATGCTGGTAAAACAGTCATGGGACTTAAGCCAGAACAGTTCACAAATACTAATGATAACTTTACAGATGTAACCTTTAACGTAGTAACTGATGGTTACATGGAAATTACACCAATTAACGTAACAGTAAATATCATAGGTAATAAGGGAGAGAAGTCATATAACGGATCAGAGCAGAGCGTTACAGGATATACAGTTGGCGAAATCAGTAGTTCTCTTTACAAGAAAACAGACTTTACATTTAGCGGAGATGCTACTGCAAAGGGAACCAACAAAGGAACATATCCTATGGGACTTTCTGCAACACAGTTTACTAATACCAATCCTAACTTTGGTACAGTTACATTCGCTATAGATGACGGTTCACTTGTAATCACAGCAGTTACAGCAACAGCCAAGATTATTGGTCACAATAATACTACTGACTATGATGGACAGCTGCATACAGTAACTGGTTATGATGTTGAAATTCCAGCTGGATCTCTTTTGAAAAAAGAAGACGTCAAGTTTGGCGGAACAGAGGCTAAGGCAGAGAGAACAGATGCTGGTACAACTAAGATGGGACTTACACCTGATATGTTCAGCGTAGAAAACGCAAACTTCTCCAGCGTAACCTTCACAGTAGAAGATGGATATCAGACAGTTAATCCTATCGATGTAACAGTAACAATTGAAGGCCATAAGGACAGTGTAACCTACGACGGAAATCCTCATACGGTATCTGGATATGATGTTAAGTCCATAAGCAGTAGTCTCTATACAACAGCTGACTTCACATTTAATGGACCTTACAGCATAACACAGACTAATGCTGGAACATATCCAATGGGCCTTGCAGCATCTCAGTTTACTAATACTAATAGCAACTTTAAAACAGTAACCTTTAGTGTAACTGATGGCGAACTTAAGATCAGTCCTATCGACGGCGTAAAAGTTACTATTAAAGGTAATACAGCTAAGGTTGACTACAAGGGAACTGAGCAGTCTGTAACAGGATACAGCGTAGCATTTAGTAACAGTAAGTATACTGAGGCAGATTTCACTGTTGCAGGAACTGCAAAGGCATCCGGAACTGATGCAGGCACATATGCAATGGGGCTTGCAGCGGATAAGTTTACTAACACTAATAGCAACTTTACAAACGTTACCTTCGACGTAACAGACGGCTCACTGGTAATTGAACCTATATCAGTAACAGTAACTGTTGTCGGACGAAATGACACTAAGACCTATGATGGTAATAGCCATACAGTTGCTGGAATTGACTACGAATACAGTAACACCCTTTATAAGAGAAATGACTTCAACTACTCAGGTAATCAGCAAGCAACCAGAACAGATGAAGGCACAACTTATATGGGAATTGATGAGACAAAGTTCACAAACGTTAATAATAACTTTAAGAATGTAAAATTTAACGTAACTGATGGCTTCATGAAGATCGTTCCTAAGGGTAAGGTAGTAGTAACCATTAAAGGTAAAAAAGCTACAGTAGATTACAATGGAACAGAGCAGAAGGTAGAAGGCTACACAGTAGCAATAAGCGATCCTCTTTACAAAGAGGCAGACTTTAGCTACACCGGAGAAGCTGTTGCTAAGGGAACAGATGCAGGCACATACGACACTGCTATCGACAAGACTAAGTTCACTAACAACAACAGTAACTTTAAGGACGTAACCTTCGAGGTAGTGCAGGGTGCTCTGACAATCAATCCTATAGCAATGAAGATTACCGTAACTGGTAATAATGACACACTTAAGTACACTGGAGCAGAGCAGAAGGCACAAGGCTTTGTAGCAACATCAGACAGCACCTTCTTTGACCAGACTAAGGTTAAGTACAGTGGAACTGCAGAAGCTAAGGGTACAGATGTTGGAACATATAATATGGAACTGGATGTAACCAAGTTCTCATATAATGATCCTAACTTTACAGGTGTAACCTTCGCAATCGACGCCGATGGATTCCTTATCATCGATCCAGCTGATGTTACAGTAACTATTACTGGTAAAGAAGATACTCTTGAATACAACGGCAGAGAGCAGGAAATTACAGGATACACACCTACAACAACCAGCACTATCTACGATCTGAGCAACGTATCAATGACAGGCGAAGCTAAGGCGAAAGGTAAGCGCGTAGGCGATTACAAGATGAACCTTGCAGAAGATCAGTTCACAAACAATGATGATAACTTCAATGTAACCTTTGTTATAGAAGATGGTATTCTTCACATCATAGACAGAGCAGAGAAGTATATTATCACAGCAACAACAAACGACGTAGAAAGAGAGTATAGCGGCGAGGTTTACTCAGGTTTTGGATTTAGCGTAACAGGCGGCAAGAAGGTTAATCAGGAAGGCAATGCTATAGCTAACATAGTAAACTTCATTAGCGGAATTCTCAGACCTATCAAGGCATCAGCAGACGATGGATCTACTACAGATCCTACAGTTATCGTCGATGGAGTTAAGTACACAGTAACTGGACTTTATGTTGATGCATCAGGAAGAGATGTTGGAACATATCCTCTTACAATCAAAGGATCAATGGTTGTCCTTGATGAAGACGGACAGGATGTGACAGGTCAGTTTACACTCGAAGTAAATGAAGGAAATCTTGAGATTACTAAGAGACACATCACAGTAACATCAGGAAGCGCTACAAAGCCTTATGATGGAAATCCTCTTACAAGCAGTGTAATTACAACTGATAAGTCATGGGGAACAGGAGATGCAGTTGGATTTAATATCACAGGTTCTCAGACAGAACAGGGTACAAGCAAGAACACATTTACATTAGTTCCTGCAGCTGGTACAGATCTTGAAAAGAACTACATAGTAGATACAGTATTTGGAGACCTTACAGTAACTGCAGCAGTTACACCTCCAGGAACAGATCCAACACCAGGTGACGACCCAACACCTCCTACACCACCAACACCACCAACACCACCTACTCCTGAAACACCTACTACCCCTACAACTATTGTCGATGCAGCAACACCGCTGGCACCAACAGCACCTGTAGCACCAGTTCTTGATGCGGCGGTTCTTGGAGCAACAAGACAGCAGTCAGGCGCAGCAGTTCTCGGAGCAAGACGAGCAAAGACAGAGGATGCAACAAATACAATTCCTAGAGTATTTGCAATCATCGCAGCAGCTGCAATATTGGCAGCACTTCTCGCAAGCTTCAGAAGAAAGGAAGAGGAGCAGTAAAGATTTATATAAATAAAACTGAATAATTTCCACACGGGGCAGGCCACATGGCCTGCCCCATTTTCTGCTATAATTATATCTGTGGAATGGAGGATACATTATGGCAACAGGAAGTCAGACCAAAGAAAAAACGGGCAGCAGGATCAAAGAGCCCAGACAATACAACGTGATAATGCTAAATGACGATTTCACTACAATGGACTTTGTAGTTAGCGTTCTTGTGGATATTTTTCATAAGGATCCCGTAAGTGCAGAGGCAATCATGCTAGGGGTTCATAAGAGCGGCCAGGCGGTTGTGGGTAAGTACCCTTATGACATTGCAATTACAAGGGTCAATAATGCTCTTGCAAGGGCCAAAAAAGAGGGATTTCCCTTCAGGATGACAGTAGAGGAGGCTTAATATGGATCTTTCAAAAGAGGCATCTTTAGTATTTCAGAATGCCATAGCTTATGCCAATAAATACAAATATGAGTATGTGACTCCTGAGATGATCCTTCTCATGATCCTGGATGATGACGTGTTCGCTGAGGCTTTTGAGGAGTGTGGAGGAGATCTTACTATTCTGAGCAGTAACCTTCAGAAATATGTTTCTGAGTACGTGGATAAGATAGATAATAAGGAGATTTTATTGTCTACAGGTACTAATTTTGTCCTGAATTTCGCGGGCCAGAGTGCATATAGCAGTGGAAGTGACATGATTCATGTCCGCCACCTTGTTCACGCCATCTGGAATCTCGAGAACAGCTATGCTGTTTACTACATGGAACAGCAGGATATCACAGAGGCGGATGTACTCCAGCAGATGGCCATAATCGAGGATGAAAATGCGGCAGAAGCTATTTCTGAGGACATAGATGGCAGTATTAAGACCAAAGAGGATAAAGCTGGCCTTAGCCTTTATGCTCCGTGCCTTAACGATGTATTAACAGATGCTAATCCCCTTATTGGCAGGGAAAAAGAGCTGGAGAGAACTATTCAGATACTCTGTAGAAAAGATAAGAATAATCCGCTTCATATCGGCGAAACAGGCGTTGGTAAGACGGCTATAACCTACGGCCTTGTACAGCGCCTTAAAAGCGGCGATGTACCTGATGCTATAAAGGGCGCCAAAGTCTTTTCACTTGATCTTGGTGGAATGCTTGCTGGAACTCAGTACCGTGGCGATTTTGAAAAGAGATTTAAAAAGGTCTTAACAGAGATTGGCAAAGAGGAAAAGCCAATAATATACATAGATGAGATTCATAATCTGGCTGGCGCCGGGGCAGTAGGAGAAGGCTCTTTTGACGCTTCAAACATGCTTAAACCTTACCTTACAGACGGTCATATCAGATTTATTGGTGCAACAACCTTTGAAGAGTACAAGAAGTATTTTGAGAAGAATAAAGGCCTTGTAAGGCGTTTTCAGAACGTAGAGATAAAAGAACCTACCGAGGAAGAAACAGTCGAGATTTTAAACGGTTTAAAGGCCAAATACGAGAAGTATCACGGGGTTAAATATGCCAAGGGACTGATGGAATATGCAGCCCATATGAGCGCCAAATTTATTAACGAAAGATACCTTCCTGACAAAGCAATTGACCTTATCGATGAAGCTGGCTCCTATAGGAAACTCCATCCCCTTTCTCAGAAGACTCAGACAGTAGATAAATCAGTTATAAATGAGATTCTTACAGGAGTTTGCAGAGTTCCGATAGAGACAGTTGATACTGACGATGCAGCTGGACTTGAAACACTTGAAGAGCGCATTAAGACCAGAATATTTGGTCAGGACGAGGCTGTATCCCAGGTTGTAAATGCAGTTAAGTTCTCCAAGGCAGGACTTATCGAGGATGGTAAGCCTCTTGCAAGTCTATTGTTTGTAGGACCTACTGGTGTCGGCAAGACAGAGATAGCAAGGACTTTGGCAGATGAACTTGGAGTTAAACTCATTAGATTTGACATGAGTGAATATGGTGAAAAGCACGCTGTTGCCAAGCTGATCGGATCTCCAGCTGGATACGTCGGCTATGAAGAAGGTGGAATCCTCACAGAAGCCATCAGGAAGAATCCGTCCTGTGTACTTCTTTTGGATGAGATAGAAAAAGCTCACGCTGACATTTATAACGTTCTTTTGCAGGTAATGGATTATGCAACTCTTACTGATAATCAGGGCAGAAAAGCAGATTTCAGAAACGTAGTAGTTATCATGACTTCTAACGCCGGCGCTAACAGACTTGGAAAGAGCGGAATAGGCTTTATCAGCGAGAGCATGGATGAGAGCGTACTCACAGAAGCTGTCAAGAACACTTTCCAGCCTGAATTCAGGAACAGACTTAACAAGATTGTTGTATTTAACAGCATGGACGATGACATGGCCTCCATGGTTGTTGATAAGAAGCTAAAAGAGCTTTCTGAACAGCTACAGGCCAAGAAGATCACACTTTCAGCTGATAAAAAGGCCAGAACTCTTCTTAAGACCAAAGGTGTCAGCCAGGAGTTTGGGGCAAGAGAAATCGATCGTGTCATTAGAAATGATGTTAAGCCATTATTTGTTGATGAGATTTTATTTGGCAAGCTTAAAAATGGTGGAAAGATCAAGCTTACGACCAGAAATAAGGACTTTGTCATAGAAACCAGTAAGAAATAATACGAGATAAAAATATGCCAGTATTTGCACTTAATGAAAACGAAATATCTTTTCCACTTCCGCAGCTTGCTGAGGATGACGGACTTCTGGCTGTAGGAGGAGATTTATCCAGAGAAAGGCTTGTTCTGGCTTACTCCAACGGTATATTTCCCTGGTATAACGAAGGTCAGCCCATCATGTGGTGGTGTCCCAAGGAGCGCTATATCATACGACCAGGCAACGTTCATATATCACATTCCATGAAGAAATTCATGAGAAAGCATGATATTCGGGTTGAGGTTAACAGGGATTTTTCTGATACCATGCACAGATGCAGGACAAAGCGTGAGTTTGCGGAAGGCACCTGGATCACAACGGACATGGAGAATGCCTATGCAGACCTTGCGGCCAATAATCTGGCTCTGAGTGTTGATGCCTTTATCGATGGTGAACTTGCAGGCGGTTTATATGGCGTGAGCCTTGGAAGATGTTTTTTTGGTGAGAGCATGTTTTCAGATATGGAAAATGGCTCCAAGCTCGCATTAATAGGACTTTCGCAGATACTTGCAGAAAATGGATATGTCTTTATAGACTGCCAGTTTCATACAGATCATCTGGAAAGCATGGGCGGAGAGCGGATAACTTATCAGGAATATAAGGAATTACTGGATCAGGGGCTTTAAATAGTTTGCATTATGTATTATCATAATATTGAGAAAATATAGCCGATATATAATTACATTAATGATAATTATGATAAAGTGAAAGTGAGGTATTCTCTATGTATATAGCAATGCAGACAGCTGATAGTAATGGAACACTCAATACTGAGATCAGTACATTTTACGGTATCAGATATGACACAAGATATCGAGCAGCTATTCTTTCCACAGAGCATCTCAATCACGACTACGTAATTCCAATGGACCCTAATGATTATGAGGATGCGGTCAAACAGATACTTGCTGCAATGGCTTCTAATGCTCAGATGATCAATCTTGGCGAGAGCATAGTCAGCAGAGGCAGAAAGGGTGAAGCAAGGCAGGTTAAACCTCAGAAGCTTACAATTAAAACTTGTTAAAAAAGAAATCCGCTACAGATTATGTAGCGGATTTTTATGATTATGTGGTTTGAACCAAAATTTCAGGTCATATCATCAATATCTGTGTTATCGTCAGTATCAAAGCCGATATTCTGCATATTAACAGTTCTACGGCGGATTCTGGCAGCTTCTGATGCCTGAAAGAGGAAATCCTTGATCTCTCTGCCGTGTTTGATGTTCTTGAGGACAATTGTCTTGTCAGTTACGTCTGATGTGAAAAGAGTGATGGTGCTAAGACCAGCCATTCTCTGCCAGAGAGTACTTGTAATCTCAACGTCAGTGATCTTGTACATGTAGCAGTCATCCTCTGTTACAGTGAAAAAGCCTTTGATGATAGTCAGAATGTTCTCCCTGATCTCATATTTGGTAAAAGTCCAAGGAAGACCAAGGAAAAGAAGTCTTTTTCTCTCGTTATAGCAAAGCTGTCCTTTTGCTTCTGTTGAATGAGCATACTGCTCAGGATTAACTATTTTTGTCATTTCCCCTCCTGAAATAATGTATTAAGTTTATGAAATTTGAATAAACATGAATAACTGTTGTTACCCTTATATAATAGCATATACCTGTGTTTGGGGAAATATTAAGCAAAAAAAGAGCAATGTATACGATTTGACGTGTAACAAATACCTAGATAAAATAAGACAAAGACATTGATAATACTTAAGTTTTGACCTATTTTCTTCGATATATTTTGTAGAGGAAGGTATAAAGTATGGATGCTAATGGACTTAATGCTGAGCAGCAGGCATTACTTGCCAGCATAATGGGTAAATCTTCACAGGCAGGCGGAGGCGGTGGATTCTCTCCATCACAGGTTCAGCCTGCAGCTACAGGCGCGCCAGCGGCAGCAGCTCCGGCAGATTCCGGTAAGATGCTCTCACAGGCTGAGATTGATGCGCTCATTGCTTCTATGGGCAACTAAATGGACCATGGGGACGGGGTTCCTGGTCCATTTTTTATTTTATGAAATATTTATGACGTTATTGACAATATGTAGTTAGCTACGTATCATAGGATATGTAATTAGCTACATATTGTTTTTTATGTGATTTGTTTGTATATGCCAGGTGGGCAGGCACGAATTGTCCACAGAATACGAGAGGTAGCGGATGACTTGTATTAACAAGAAGGAGGAGTTCCAAAGAGACAAGGAACACGAATCAACTAGTTTTAAATTCAAGCTCATTCATGAGGCCTTTGCCAACATGTTCAACAGGCAGCTAAGGGAAGATGATATGACTTTTTCACAGCTTATGGTCATATCAATTTTGTGGGAGAGACGTGATCAGAAGGTGACACAGAAGGATATTTCCGAGGCACTTCACATCAAGCATCCTACGACAATAGGTCTTTTGAAGAGGCTTGAGGAAAAAGAAATGGTCAAGATCGTGGTGGATCCTGAGAACAGAAAATATCGCAATATTGCCATTACTGAAAAGGGGGAAAAGTTTATTGAAATGAACAAAGAGCGCAGAAATAAGATGAATGCCATTTTAGTAGATGGGATGAATGAACAGGAAATCGAAATGCTGCGAACTCTTTTGGACCGTGTTATAGACAACATGGCCAGCATGAATTCAGGCGATGAGATTGCCTGAAGCGAAGGAACGCAATTTATAAATCTAGGAGAGAGGATATATGGTTAAGACATTATTAAAAGAACTTAAAGAGTACACATTGCCATCTATTTTGACTCCACTGTGTATGGTTGGTGAAGTTTTATGTGAGATGGTAATCCCCATTTTAATGGCCAGAATCGTCGATTATGGTATTTATGGACAGGATATGGGAGTTATATTCAGAACTGGCGGAATGATGGTCGTAATCGCCATATTTGGCCTTCTGGCAGGTATTGGAGGTGCATACTACGGGGCAAATGCATCAGCCGGATTTGCCAAGAATCTGAGAAAGAAAATGTTTGATAATATTCAGACTTTTTCTTTTACCAACATTGATAAATTCTCAACTTCTGGTCTTGTAACAAGACTTACAACAGACGTTTCTAACCTCCAGAATGCCTACATGATGACACTTCGAATGGCTATGAGAGCGCCTGCATCACTTATAATTGCCATGGTTGCAGCATTTACCATCAGCTCCAAGCTTGCCAGCATCTATCTTATTGCTGTTATTATCCTTGTGATCGTGATGCTGTTTGTTATGACAAGAGCAACCAGATACTTCAAGCAGGTATTCCAGAAGTACGATCAGCTCAATGAGAGTGTTCAGGAAAATGTATCAGCTATCAGAGTAGTTAAGGCTTACGTGCGTGAGGACTTCGAGAACAAGAAGTTCAAAAAAGCTGCTGAGAATATCTACAACATGTTTGTTAAGGCCGAGATGAATGTGGTATTCATGAGCCCATTTATGACAGCTACCGTTTATACCTGTATTCTTCTGGTGAGCTGGTTTGGTGCGCACATGATCGTTGGCGGAGAGCTTACAACTGGTCAGCTAATGAGTCTTTTGACTTACTGCATGACAATCCTCATGAACCTGATGATGCTTGCTATGATCTTTGTCATGCTCACAATGGCGTCAGCTAGTGGCAAGCGTATCGCAGAAGTTATTGAGGAAAAGAGCTCCATCACTAATGGAAGTAATCCTATCATGGAAGTTAAGGACGGAAGCATTTCTTTTGACCATGTTGAGTTTGCATATAACGAGGATTCAGAGGAGCCTGTATTAAAAGACATAAATCTTGAGATCAAGTCAGGGGAGACCATCGGTATCATCGGCGGAACAGGTTCTGCCAAGTCTTCACTGGTTAACCTTATCAGCAGACTTTACGACGTATCAAACGGCTCTGTAAAGGTTGGCGGAGTTGATGTCAGAGAATATGATCTTGAAACTCTTAGAGATCAGGTATCAGTAGTTCTTCAGAAGAACGTTCTTTTCTCAGGAACAGTTCTTGATAATCTTCGCTGGGGTGACAAGAATGCCACAGAGGAAGAGTGCAAACGTGCATGCCAGATGGCCTGCGCCGATGAATTTATAGATAAGATGCCAGATGGCTACAACACTGTGATCGAGCAGGGCGGAGCCAACGTATCTGGCGGACAGAGACAGAGACTTTGTATTGCCAGAGCGCTTCTTAAAAAGCCTAAGATCCTCATTCTGGATGATTCAACAAGTGCTGTTGATACTAGTACAGATGCCAAGATCAGAAAGGCATTTGCAGAGGAAATACCTGGAACAACCAAGCTTATCATTGCTCAGAGAATCGGATCTGTTCAGGGATGTGATCGCATAATTGTCATGGATGATGGTAAGATTAACGGATTTGGAACTCATGAAGAGCTTCTTGCAAGTAACGACATTTACCGCGAGGTATACGAGTCACAGACTGGTGCAAGTGGCGATGCTGATTTTGATCAGGCGGGCTGAGAGGTGATAGATTATGGCAGAAAAGTTTAATAGACGTGGAAAACCAATGCCCAAGGTAGAGAATCCTGGGAAATTGTTTAAAAGAATAATGAGCTATGTGTTTAAGTTTTATCCAGTGCACATGGTAACAATCGTAATATGTATTTTTATAACTGTATTTTCAAGTGTTCAGGGAACTCTTTTTACCAAGACACTTATTGATGATTATATCCAGCCAATGCTTGATAGTCACAGCACGGATTATGGCCCGCTTCTGGGAGCGATGGCAAGGGTTGCGGTGTTCTATGCTCTTGGTATCATTGCTGCATTTACTCAGCAGAGGGTTATGGTATTTATCAATCAGGGAACACTGAAAAGACTTCGTGAAGAACTCTTTGAGCACATGGAGAGCCTTCCTATCAAGTACTTTGATACTCACGCCCATGGCGATATCATGTCAATCTACACTAACGATATCGATACCCTGAGACAGATGATCAGCCAGAGTATTCCTCAGCTTCTTAACTCTGCGATCACTATCGTGAGCGTATTTGCATCAATGCTGGTTCTGAGTGTTCCGCTTACAATCGTTACAATCGCAATGGTTGGAGTTATGCTGTTCTGCTCAGCCAAGGCTACAGCTTCTTCTGGTAAGAACTTCGTAGCACAGCAGAAGAATATCGGAGCTCTTAACGGATTCATCGAAGAGATGATGACAGGACAGAAGGTTGTCAAAGTCTTTAACCATGAGCAGGAGAGCATCAAGAGATTTGATGAACTCAATGAAGAGCTGTTCCAGAGCGCATTTAAGGCTAATGCATATTCAGGAGCACTTGGACCTATCAATGCTTAGCTTGGTAACACAAGCTACGTACTCTGCGCTATGATCGGTGGAGCCATTGCTCTTTCTGAC
>JAEEGI010023761.1_pt1 | contig 12009 bp, 8 predicted proteins | sample 8958751 | NCBI WGS metagenome assembly JAEEGI01 (sample SAMN16246545, study PRJNA631951) | gut metagenome | biome: gut microbiome; feature: rumen; material: KS-attached | host: Bos | place: Iran: Karaj | collected 2018-10 | reverse complement strand
GAACTGGGCTATTCAAAGCGTATGGAGGCCATGAAACTGTCCGAGCAGACCAAGGACTATGAGCGTAAAGTCCTGGAACTCGAGAAGGATGCGGCAAACGCCTCAAATAAGGCAAAGAGCGACTTTCTTGCCAATATGTCCCATGAGATCCGTACACCTATTAATACAATAATAGGAATGGATGAGATGATCTTACGAGAAGATGCTACGGATGTGCCCAGGGGATATTTCATGTCTATGATGAATTATGCCCTTGATATCAAGAATGCGTCAGACACACTCCTTGGTCTTATCAATGACCTTCTTGATATATCCAAGATAGAGTCAGGCAAGATGCATCTTGTAGAGCAGGAGTATGATACAGCAGAGCAGCTTCGGTCTATCGTTTCGATGATAAGGGTCAAGAGTACCGAAAAAGAGCTCATGTTTGATGTTGTAGTAGATGAACTTATGCCAAAGCGCTTCTACGGTGATGCAGGCAAGATCAAACAGATAGTACTAAACCTTCTTACCAATGCTGTGAAATACACAGAAAAAGGATGTGTTGTATTAAGTGTGTCCATGGATGAGCGAGATGGAAACACGGCAAAGCTTCGCTTTGTAGTCAAAGATACAGGAATAGGCGTAAAACAGGAAGACATTGGCAAGTTGTTTGACGCTTATGAAAGGCTTGATGAACAGAAAAACAGTGCGATCCAGGGAACAGGACTTGGACTTGATATTTCAAGAAGATTTGCAGAGCTACTTGGCGGAACTCTTACCTGCGAAAGTGTATATGGCAAGGGATCGGACTTCATTCTATGCATAGAGCAAAAGATAGCTGATGATACTCCGCTTGGTCTTTTTATAGAGCATGACGAAACCTCAGATAAGGGACCGTATGTACCTTCATTTGTGGCTCCTGATGCGGATGTCCTTGTAGTAGATGATAACCCTATGAACCTTAATGTCATAAGGGGGCTTTTAAAAGCAACCAAGATATTTGTGACTACAGCATCCAGCGGTGAAGAGTGTCTTGAGAAGATGAAGACTACAAGGTTCAATATAGTCCTTCTTGATCACATGATGCCGGGGATGGACGGAATAGAAACAGTTGGTCATATAAGAGAAAATGATCCGGATATTCCGGTATATGCTCTTACTGCCAATGTTACAGTGGGCGAAGAGTTCTACAAGTCCAAAGGATTTACCGGATATCTGTCCAAACCTATAGACAGTAGAGTGCTTGAAAAGACTATCATGAAGCATCTGCCAAAAGAGATCATGTTCGAACCTGAAAAAACAGATGCTGTAGAACAGATAGACAGTATTCCTCCTGAACTTGAATGGATAAACGATGTAGAAGGAATTGACACAGATGAAGGTATCAAGAATTCCGGCGGTATATCACAGTTTATTTTCTCATTAAAACTCTTCCTTGATACTATAGAAGGTAATGCAAGGGTTATTAAAGATGCTTATGAGTCAGGTGATATAAGGCTATATACTATCAAGGTTCATGCACTTAAGAGTTCTTTCAGGATAATAGGCGCGTTGAAGATGTCCAAACTTGCTGAGAGTCTTGAAGATGCCGGCAACAAGGAAGATATGGAATATATTGACAGATATACTGATGAGCTTCTGGATAGATATCTTGAGTTTGAAGACAAACTTTCAAGGCTAAGTGAAAGTGATAAAGAGGATGACTCGGATAAGGAAGCCATTTCTGAAGAAGAGCTAAAAGATGCCTATGAAGCCCTTAGAGATGTGATACCACAGATGGATTACGATTCTGTAGAGCTTATATTAAATCAGCTAAAAGAATATAAGCTTCCGAAGGAAGATAAAGAAAAAATGACACAACTTGGCAAGATGCTCAAATCTTTTGACTGGGACGCAATGGAAAGCTTGATGAATCAGTAGGACCTTTTTTAAAGGAGAAGCCATGCCTAATAATCGAATGATAGTAATAGCAGAAAAAGAATCATTTATAGTCAGGGTTTTGGTAGAAAAGGCACAAAGCGCTAAGATTTTCTGCGAGTTTGTCAAAAGTGAAGTGGATGATATCAGTAAGAAGCTGGAAGGGGTGTCTCTTATCACCTTGTATCTGGCTGATTCGGCATATCCAAAAGAGGAAGTAATCCATTATCTTATCGATTCGATGGAGGAGAATGGAAGTCAGGTAATACTGATAGGCGAACAGCTGGATCTGGACCGTTTTGGAGGTCAGATTCCCAAACACCTTATCTATGCATCATTCTCACGTCCTGTTGACAATACCGTGTATACCAAAACAATATCTGACTATTTTGATAAGGTCAACAGCGGCGAATTCAAAAAGAGCATACTGGTTGTGGATGATGATCCTAATTACCTTTCTATTGTCAGAGAATGGCTCAAAGATACCTACAAAGTGTATATGGCCAACTCGGGACTTCAGGCCATCAAGTGGCTTGGTAAGAACTCTGTAGATCTAATACTTCTTGATCATGAGATGCCTGTTACCAGCGGGCCACAGGTTCTTGAGATGCTAAGAAGTGATGAGGAGACAAAATCTATTCCTGTAATGTTCTTAACGGGAAAAGGAGATAAAGAAAGTGTTATGAAGGTAGTGGCTTTAAAGCCTGAAGGTTATTTTTTAAAGAGTATCCAAAGGCAGGAGCTTCTTGAAAAACTGAATGAGTTCTTTATTTTTCATAAATAGATAGGTGGCTTATGTTCGAAGTAATAAGGTCATACCAACTTGATCTGATGCTCCTTTTGTGCGGAGCCTGCGGAATGATGACTGTCCTTCTTCTTATCACAAAATTTCTTGATAAGAAGAGGAAATGGTCTCTTATTTTGATGGAGATTGTTGCATTTTTTCTTTTATGGTTTGATAGACTTGCGTATATATATGCCGGTGATCCAAGCCCCAAGGGCTTTGTTATGGTCAGGATCAGCAACTGTATGGTATTCGTGCTCACATCAGGAGTTGTATGGTCTTTTAATATCTATATCTCCAATCTTCTCAAAAATGAAAAAGGCATCAAGATAAAATCAAAGCGTCTGGAAGTAGTAGGAGTGGCATCTGTTGCAGGAATGGTTCTTGCATTCATATCAGCATTTGTTGGGTTGTATTACTATTTTGATGAAAATAATACATATCATAGAGGTGACTTTTTCCTTATTTCTTATATAATCCCGATCATATGCCCTATCATACAGTATACAGTCATAAGAAAATACAAAAAGTATTTCAGTAAGCTTATTTTCTCATCAATGATCTTGTATATATATGTACCTATCATATGCGGGGTGCTTCAGATATTTACTTATGGTATATCAATAGTAAATATGGCTATGGTTGCGGTTTCTGTAAGTCTTTATATATTCACATATCTTGATATTAATAATACGGTGGAAAGGGCTCATGATATCGAGATTCAGAATATGGAAGGCGAGAAGGAACGTATGCAAAGGCTCTTCGACCAGACTGCCAAGGCCTTTGTATCTGCTGTTGAGAAAAAAGATGATTTTGTCAAAGGTAATGCTGTTAAGATTGCGGAGTATGCCAGAAAACTTACGGCGCGCTGCGGCCTTGACAAGGAACATTGCGATATGGCTTACTACGCAGCTCTTCTTCATGATGTAGGTCTTATCGGTATCCCTGACTCTGTTATCAAGAATGAAGATGACCCCAATGCATGGGATGCTGAGGCTTTCAGACAAAAACCCATTATAGGAAGGGAGATTCTTTCCAATATCAAAGAATATCCTTTTCTAAGCGAAGGAGCATATTACAGTCATGAAAGATATAACGGAACAGGATATCCTGAGGGCCTAAAGGGCAATGAAATCCCTGAGATAGCAAGGGTCATTGCAGTTGCTGATGCATATGTGACTATGACTTCTAAGAAGAGGTATCGTGAGGCAAAACCTGATTTTGTTGCAAGAGAAGCTTTTGTTAAGGGTGCAGGTAACGAGTTTGATCCTGAGTTTGCAGAGCTGATGGTCAAGATAATCGATGAAGAGTCTCAGGATAAGAACCACGATGATCTGTCTGTTATCGAAAAAGAAATAAGCTGCAGACAGTATAGAAGCAGTATATCAACAGGTATACCTATTGAAGGAAATGTTATCAAAGTGAAGTTTAACTGCGAGCTTTCTAAAGATGCTCCAAATGGCTTTAGCGCTCCTTCTATCATACTGTTTGATTCATATGACAGACGTGTCCATGTGGACAAGAAGGCAATCACAGCATACAACTATCAGGAGTTTGCAGAAGTCTGGTTTGATGATCATAGTATAAGTACCCGTGCCAGAAGAATCAGGGAAATAAAACTAGATGCGGCTGATAAATACGATAAGCTAAATCCCGGCGAATATGAGATCATAGCCTCCAAATATGATGATCATATAAGACTTATCATGAGAAGCTATGATTATGAAAAAGAAGATATCATATCACTTACAGACGGATCCACTTCCACCTATATAGGAATAACCGGTGAGAACTGCGATATATCTGATATTACAATAGACAAGACAGATGAGGTAGTTCATTCCGAAGATATACCAAGGATATCGGATGAGATAAGTTATATAGATCACATGGAATCTGATATCAAGAATATACAGATAAGTCAGACCAGAAGCTCGACAACTGATGGAGTAGAGCTAAGAAACAAGCTAAGGCTTAATTTCCACGCCATGAGCCTTCCTGTAGCCAACTTCATCTGGCACTGTCCTTATATCGTTATATATACCTCTGACAACGGTCAGGTTAATGGCAATAATTATCGTGAATATGCCCTTATCAAGATAAATGGAGAAAGCGACCTTAAGAAGGAATATGCAGACAATAATATCATAATGAAAAAGAAAGACACCTTCCCCGGATGGGATGAATGGAAAGCTCAAAACAAAGAGGGTGTTGAATGCGAAGTATCTTTTGAGAAAAAGAATCTGACTGTAATAACAACTACAGAAAATCTTGGCATATATATTGAGAATACGACTGTTATCAATGATACTCCCGGCAAGATCTATGTCGCACTTACAGGTGACAGGTGCGCGATAACGGATATACGTGTAAGATAGGCAAAACAACTGAAATAGCCCCGAATGGTCCCCCAGGGACCATTCGGGGCTATTCGGGCTACTTTGGTTGTCTATGCCATTATTTGAAGAATACCAGAAGTGCATGGTAGAGATGAAGCTGCCATGCCTTTATATCATGTACTCCTCCCGGGATTACGTAGAAGGAAAAGTTTTTATCCGGAATCAGAAGATCTGAAGCTTTTACAGCCTTTTCCATGATATCCTTGTGTTCTTCATAAGCTATATCCTTGTCTCCGTTACCACAGAACATGTATTTAAGATCGTATCCTTTAGACTTACCTTCAGCAAGAGTCTTACAGATTCTGTCTACTTCTGCGTCTCGGTCACCAAAAGGTCCGCAGCAGCCTGAGAATGGTCCGTACCATGCAAAGAGGTCGAAGTTATTATAAAAAGCAGCACGGTAGGTTGTCATAGAACCAAGTGAAAGACCTGCAAAAGCGCGGTGGTCTCTTGTCTTGATCAGATTATCTTCTGATACATCATCGTCTGTATAGCATGCATATTTTTGCTCTATAAAAGGGATGAGGTCATTACGAAGTTCGTGCTTGAAGTTCTCGCATCTTGACTCATCATGTGTATGCTGATCCTCTTCATCGTAATAGAAAGTAGGTGTTACGATTATGCAGGGATCGCAGATCTTGTCAGCAATCATATTGTCAAGAATCGTTACAGTGTCCGGGAAATCCTTGAACCAGTAATTGTGATTGCAGCCGCCTCCGTGTAAGAGATACAGAACATTATATTTACTGTTTTCATCATAACCATACGGAAGATATACAAGTGCTCTCTTGTGAAGAGGTCTTGAATCCTCATCATAAGTCTGCGATTCATATTCGGCAACTTCTATACGTCCCCTGTTTGTAGCCTGTTCCAGCATTTTTGCCGGCATTTCATAGATGTAGTCCATACCCTTTTTTCTCCTTCTTGTGGTGTCTGTAATTTTGTGTCTATAAGGCCTTATAACGGCCTATACCCTATAGATGTAATTATAGCGAAGTAATAAAAGCATTCTCTATTCATTTTTTTACATATAATTCTCAAAAAGTGCGCTTTTTTGCCCTCCGGGGAACTGCTGAAAACGGAGTCGGGGAACCATTTTTTCTTTTGGAGTGGTGCTAGAGTATGGTAAGGAATGATGTTGCGTATAAAGATTTCTTGTTGAAGTACAGGTGGGAAGCTTATAGAATGGTAGTGATGCATTAAAAATCATGCTTAAAGATTGAGAGGTATATTAGATGAAAAAAAGCGTTAGATTGTGCATAGCAATAGTTATTTTGGCAGTATCATTATTTTTCTTTTTCGGAAAAGTAATCCAGTTCGATTTTGAAGCTAGCATAAGAGAAAATATGATAACTGAAATGCTTGCTGAAGTCACAGGTGATGAAGACTTAATTGAAGAGGATATATCTGTGAAGGAAGCAGTAGATGCTGCTGTCGAGGCTATAGATGATGGTATGGCAGATGATTCTATGGAAGAGATCCTTGATGATAATGATGATCTTGAAGAAGGCCTTAATGATTTTAAGGCAGTTATTAAGACTATAAGAGATAGCGGATTGTCATATATGGAGCTTGGCAGACTTATGAACTTCATGAACAAATATGACAGTTTTATTCCATTAAGCTCTCAAGAACAGGCTACTGTAGACGGAATCAAGATTTTCTCCTATATCATGGTCGGTCTTGCATTATTCTGGGCAGTAGTTGGAGTGCTCCTTGCACTTGTTAATAAAGGCGCGGGTTTTGTATTGTATATGATACATTCATTCCTTAATCTTATCGTAAGCGTTCTGTTAACAGTTATGTTTAAAAGCGCTAATAGTGACGTGATAGTAACACAGCCTATCGCACCGATATGCTGCGTTGTTATTTCTTTGATCCTGGTTATATTCTGGTTCAGCACCAAGAAGAAAGTCGTAGAGTGACCCTTAGGGACTTAAGCCTTGGGACCATTAGTTAGGAGTTTTATATGATCATTAATACGGGACAAAGGACTGATATTCCCGCATTCTATCCCAAGTGGCTTGCCAACAGGTTTAAGGAGCAGGTAGTATGTGTCAGGAATCCATTTAATAAGGAGCAGGTCAGCAGGTACAGACTTAGTCCTGAAACAGTAGACGTTGTCGGATTCTGTTCCAAAAATCCGGCGCCGTTTTTTGAGTATATGGATCTTGTCAAAGAATATGGACAGTACTGGTTTGTTACTATCACTCCCTATGGAAGGGATATCGAGCCGCATGTTCCTGATAAACACAAGATTTTAGAAGATTTTAAAGTACTCTCTAACATGGTCGGTATTAACAGCATAGGTTGGAGATATGACCCGATCCTTGTCAATGAGAGGTATACAGTAGAGTATCATCTTAAGGCTTTTGAGCAGATGGCAGCAGCTCTTAGCGGCTATACGCAGACTGTAGTTATCAGCTTTATCGATCTATATGAGAAGGTTAAGCGCAATTACCCCCAGGCAAGAGCCGTATCAAGAGAAGATAAGCATTATCTTGGCAAAGAGATAATAAAGATAGCCAAGACCTATGGTATGGTTGTGAAACCATGCGGTGAAGGGCAGTTCTTATCAGAATACGGCGCTGATTGCAGCGGCTGTATGACAATTGCAACTTATGAGAAAGCTATAGGACAAAAACTTATAGTCCCTAATAAGAAGCCTGCAAGAAAAGAGTGTGCCTGCTATCTTTCAGGAGATATTGGAGCTTATGATAGCTGCGGCCATCTTTGCAGGTACTGTTATGCCAATAATGATATAGAAGCTGTAAAAAGAAATATGAAACTGAATGATCCGAATTCTCCTTTCCTGATCGGTAATTACAATGAGGCAGACGTGATTCATGATGTTGAGATGAAATCCTATATTGATAATCAGCTAAGCTTCTTTTGAGGCTTTGAAACTTCGCACTTGGATGGCACTTGGTCGGGACCATGCCCGAGAAAACCTCACCAATACAGTCAGAATATAAATCTTTGCCACGTTGTTAATTGTTTTATAAATTCATGGCATGATATCTGAACCTTTTTATTCTGGGGTCCGAAACTCGCTTCGTTCGAACATGCGGACCCCGGGCAGAATAAAAAGTTTCATCTATCACGCTCATGAATTTTATAAAACAATTAAAAAACGTGGCAAAGATTTATATTCTGCCTGCCTTGGTGAGGTTTCCTCGGGCATGGTCCTGACCAAGTGCCATCCAAGTGCGAAGTTTGAGTGAGATATTAAAAACACAGACGTAGAATTGACTTACATGTTAATTTTGTGTCTGTGTTTTTTTCTTAGGGAAAAGATAACATCTATTAATTATTAACATGCATTAACCGATATATAAGCAAAGATAGTACGGATGTATGAGTATGTTGGATATAGCGAAAAATGTAGAATCAGAATACAAGTGGATACAGTGTAAAATAGCAGATTCAGAATATAGGTGGATACAGCGAAAAACAGCAGATTCAGTATACGGGTGGAGCTATGACCTAAGAAGAGATGTTACCAAGTGAAAGTGAATGGATGATCATGGAGACGCTTTGGAGATGTGGGCATGATCTTACGTCGGCTCAGATATGCGACAAGCTTCCGAAGTCTTCGACTATGACTCAGAGAATGGTCAGGGTTTTGATCAACAGGCTTTGTAAGAAGGGGATGCTTACATATACCATAGATCCTGCTGATAGCAGGTTTTATCATTATATGCCTGTAAAAAGCCGGGAAGAATGCAGAAAGGCCAAAAGTAGCGCTTTTGCAGAAAGCTTTTTTGAAGGCAATAGATTGTCTGCTGCATTTACTTTACTTGATGCAGGGAAACTGTCGGATGATCAGATTAAAGAGCTTGAAAACATACTATCAAGAGCAAGGAAGAATAAGTAGACAGCTCAAGGATGAGCAAAGGGGTTAATATGCAGGGAACGCAATTATTCTTATCTAATCTATACTACTTTTTAGAATTTGTATGTGTCTATTTTGCGACCATACTTGGTTTTTGCGCTATTATGTCTGTATTTGTTACAGGAATCATTTTGATACTAAGAAGCACTGTTTTTTCAAAACACATTTTTGGAAGAGCAGCTCTATGGTGTCTTTTGATCCCTGTTATTTTTTGCGGAAAACTGCATATGTATTATCAGACGTATATAGGATTTAAGCTATTCTATTGGTGGTATGAACTGTGTGTTACCAGATGGATAAGCGTATTGTATTGTGCCGGTATAGCTGTTACAGGTCTTGCGTTTATTACAAAAAGAAAGAGACTTCGCAGAAGAGTTGACCATTTGTATGATTCCAAAAGATTTAGTTCCAAATATACGATCAAAGAGTATCCGGGGCAGGTGTCTTCTTTTTGCACAGGATGCATTAAGCCGGTCATTGTCATACCGGAAGATATTGATGATAGTAGGCTCTTTGTAGTTATAAGACATGAAGAGACGCATATACGGCTTGGACACTTGTGGATACTACTTGCATATGACATTCTCAGAACACTTCTGTGGCCCAATATATTACTTCATATATGTGTCAGGTTTTTTAAAAGAGATCTTGAGGATGTATGCGATGCAGTTACCATCCAGAGGGGCAGGATAAATGCATATGATTATGGAGAGGCAATTATTGGATGTGCGAAGGGTATGCTTGATATCAGGAAGAAACTTGGACTTGAAAACGGGATGTCTTTTGCTGTAGATGATAGTTTTAAGGCACTTAGAAAACGCCTTGAAAGGATCGCTTGTCACAAAGCTTATAACACAAGAACACTTACGGCCTTGATAGTGGTGACTATAATGCTGGTCGTAGCAGGAATAGGCCTTGTTAAGGCAGGTTCTTACGAAAGAATCAATTACAATGGTGAAATCAGCTCTGTATGCTTTTCGAATAATTTTAATGATATTAGTGATATCTTTGTAGACTATGACAAGTCTGTAGTAACCGGTTATGACGATGAGTACATCTATGTTGATGCAGATGCACTATTTGAAAAATATCCGGAAGCAAGAACCGGGGGCGGATATTTTTATTTTTCAGTAGGAGGATATTATAAGATTCCCGGAATCGGTGGCGGCGGAGGCTGGGGAGAAATTGATGCAGGTGATATAAGTAGCGGCACTATAACAATAATCAATCATACTGAAATCGATATCTGGAATCGCATCATCATGTGGCTGTAGCTACTGCAATGCACCCAAAGTGACCCCTAGACGGAGTCAAGGGGACCAAAACGCCCTCAAAAAGTTGGCGATTGAGAAATAAAATATAGACGCATAAGCACTCATTACCGGGATTGTATATACGATCATTGGATCAAGGAAGATCCGGCACGTACTCCCATGACAGGAGGTGGTCATATGAACGGATGGGATGTCACTGTGAGTGGCAATACAACTCATTACAGAAAAAGACTCTATGATGCATACGGCAATCATGTCGGAACCATCGGAATCTGCAGACCTACCAAGCAGACCGGTAAGAAAAAGAAACCGGCACTGTACAGTTTTAAGCAGGTTTCATCCCAGGTTTTGCAGGCCAAGACCTCCACAAAAGCCATGCAGGTATCGAACAGTATCAGGGCGAAGATAGCTCTTTTGAAAAAGCAGCTAAAGAACGGGGATGTAGATGAAGAAGAGGTACTGAGGGCAATCCTTCATGCGGAGATGGTTCAAAGAGCTTGTGATAAGAAAAAGAAGAACCTGAAAATGGAAGAAACTGCGGAGAGGAATATCAAGGCTGAGGAGGAAATGCCTGTAGAGACGGAGGAAGCGCCTGATGAAGCGGAATCCGAAGAAGAGATAAAAGAGCTTGAGCAGGCCGAGTTTGAAGCTCTTATGGAAAAGTTAGAGCTCAGCGCTGATGAGATGATGGAAATGGCGGAAGAGACGGTAGAGTTGGACGAGGAGCTTGATGAAATGGCAGAGGCGCTTTCAGGATCCATGACACCTGAGGACTTAGAGCAGCTCAAGGTCAAGCACAGATCGGATGAAGCCAGAGACATATTGAAGGCGGATCTTAAGTATCTAAAGGCACTGTTTGACCGGCTCCAGTCTGAAAAAGAGAATGCCGGAAAAAGCTCTTTTGCAGGAGCAGGGGCATACGACAGCGGAGTGACGCTATCGCTGGGAGGTGTGGACATGACAGTTATGGATGCGGGAACGACGAGCGCACCGGCAGAAACAGGTGGGACATTTGATGTAGGAGTGTGAGATATTTTTTTTGAAGAATAGATTAACAAATGTTAATGAATTTTGAGCCCTAGGGACGGAGTCAGTGGCTCATTTTTGAGCCCTGGGGACGGAGTCAAGGGATCATTTTGTGGAAGAACAAAGGAGGTAACATTTATGAGCATAGGAATCAACACAAATTATGGAACTAATGGTTATGTGGGTCTAAATGGCAGCGCAGAGCCGGCGTGGATCAAGGATGATGATAAGGAAAAAGAAAAAGCATCATCCGCAGCACAGACCGGAGTTATCTATGAAAAGCAGGATGCCAATGCGAGTGCAGCAAAGGACGAGAAGGATGATGAAAAGGCTATATACAAGAAGTCTAAAGAAGACCGGGCAGCCATAGTTCAGCAGCTCAAAGCTGCCGAGGAGCAGCAGAGGAACAACCTGATCTCAATTGTGCAGAAAACGCTGCAAGGCCAGGTGGGAGCTTACGGAACAGCCAAGGGCGATGACTTCTGGAGGCAGCTCGCCGGTGGCAACTTCAAGGTTGATGCTGCGACTAAGGCTCAGGCGCAAAAAGACATTTCGGAAGACGGCTATTATGGCGTGAAACAGACTTCCCAGAGGCTCTTTGACTTCGCATCAGCTCTTGCCGGGGACGATGTGGACAAGATGAAGGAGATGCAGAAGGCTATGGAGAAGGGCTTTAAGCAGGCGACCAAGACCTGGGGAAGAGAACTTCCGGCAATTTGTAAGGAAACAATG
>JAEEGI010023760.1_pt1 | contig 12010 bp, 7 predicted proteins | sample 8958751 | NCBI WGS metagenome assembly JAEEGI01 (sample SAMN16246545, study PRJNA631951) | gut metagenome | biome: gut microbiome; feature: rumen; material: KS-attached | host: Bos | place: Iran: Karaj | collected 2018-10 | reverse complement strand
TGTGTAGTAGTAGGAGGTGTTGTAGCTCATCGTGTTGGTGTTGAGGTAATAACCCTGAGCCGCACCCGATAAGGAGCTGCTGCCACCTCCTTGTGCACCACCGGCACTCAGGCCGATGCCGTTGCCGGTAATTTGGATATAGCTGTTGTTGTCGCAGTCAATACCTTCTTCAGGAGAACCTTTACTAGTGTAGGTCAGCACGGCTCCGTCGCCGATTGTGATGGCGCCGCTCCGGCCATAGTTGGAGTCGATGGCGTCATTGCCTGTTGACCAGCATACGGTCACACCTCCATTGAAAAGAATAGCATAGGCGGTGTTGATGCAGTCGTCATAGCATTTGAAATAATGCTTGCCGCCTTGGAATGTGATGTTCCCTTGCTTGGTCTCCAATCCTTCAGCACCATCAGTTGAGGTGCTGTAGGTGCTTTCACCACCGTATATAGTGGCGGCGCCTTGAATTTTTACGGCTTTAGCTGAAGAACCACCACTGCTCTGACCACCAGGACCCATGCCACCCCAGCCGCCACCGCTGCTGGAACTGCTGCCGAGGCTGCTGCCTGTGGTTGTGACAGAGAACACAGGACCGCTGCCGTCACTTAAACCTTGAGTGAATGTGCCTCCACTCTTGATGCCTTTACCGCCGGTACCGCTTGCTTTCAAGGTGATGGTGCCTCCGTTGAGTTTCACGCTGGTGTCTGCCTTGATGCATTTGGCTGTGTAGTTGTCGCTGCTGCCCTGCACGCCTGCTCCAGTGTTGGTGATGGTCAGTGTGCCGCCGTTGGTCGTCACATTTGTGGCGCTGATGCCACGACCGGCCTGGCCACTGGAGTTGATTGTCAGTATGCCGTTGTTCTGAATGAAATCCACACATTTGATGCCCGTGCTGTAGGAGGCGTCGCTGCCATTCAGCAACATCTCTCCGCTTGGAGTCAGCGTGATGTTGCCGCCATCTATGGTGACGGTGGATTTCGATTTGATGCTTTTGCTCATCTTGCCGCTGTTGTTCACTTTCACAGTTCCGCCAGTGATGGTCAGGGCTCCGTCTGCCTTCATGCCGACGGCATTGTATCCTTCACCACTCTCTTCTGTCACGTCGGTGCTGCCACTATAAGTGTTGGTCACGTTCGAAAGTGAGTAGGTGCGGGTCGTGCCACTCGTGGAGTAGCTGTTGCTGATGCTGTAATAGACGTCAGTACCCGATGTAGGTGCGCTGAACGTGCTGCTACGCATCGTGTAGGTGGTACCGCGGCTGGTGTAGTCGTCACCTTTGATGTAGTAGCTCACACTGGTGTCGGCGTTCTTGAAGTCGTAGTAGTAGAAGGTCAGGGATGAGTAGCCCGATGATTTGGTCACGGTGTTGGTCAGTGATGCAATCATTGTGCCGTTGCTGTTGTAGAGCACCGGGTTCTTCCAGGCTGTGGATCCGCCTCCGCCGAAACCGCCGCCACCGCCTCCGGCAGGAAGACTGATGTACACTATGTATGAGCTGGTTGATGTTTCTTCACTGCTGCCGCTCAGTTCCACCGTTCCGCCACTGCCGTTGGCTGCGATGGTCACATTGGTGGTGGCGTTGCTTTCGCTGATGTTGATTGCACCTTCAGCACTCATGCCTTTGCCGCCTTCGCCACTGTTGGTGATGTTCACAGCGCCGCCGGTGATATTGATGTCGCCGTCGGCTTTCAGACTGGTTGGATAGCTGATGTCGGTGTCGGTGGTGGTGATTTTACCGGTCTGGGTTACGGTCACACTGCCACCTTGGATGTTGATGTCCTTGTCGGCTTTGATGCCTTTCACGGCATCACCGCTCACCGTCACATTCACAGTTCCGTCAATCAAGGTGAAGCAGCCGGTGTCTTCTGCGTCTGTTCCATCGCTTTCGTATGACACTTGGATTCCGTCGTCGCTCACATTGCTTACTGTCAGGCTGCCGCTCTCAATTGTCATGTACTGATTGCAGTTCACGCCGTCTTTCGCTGCTCCGGTCACGTTCACGGTGCAGTTTTTCATCTCTATGTATTCCTTGCTCCAGATGGCGCAGGCGGCGAGACTTTTCACGTTCAGAACCCCTTTGCCTTTCAGCTCAGTGTGGCCTTTACATACAAAACAGCCTTTGTCGGCATTCTCACTGCCGTCGGTCAGTGTGTTTTCTGTGTCTTTCTTCACGCTCACACTGATGCGTTTGCCGTTCTGGATATTGATGGCGGCGCCGCTTGGGTTGGTTAGTGTCAGACCATCGAGTTCCACACTGGCTTTATAGCTGCCAGTCATGTAGAACTGACCGTCGGAACAAGAGCCAGAAAGGTGATAGGTGATCTCACCGCAGGTGTCATCGCCAACGTTCGACAGCTGGTTCACCACCACATGACCGCTCTCTTCCGTTGCATCCACGTATTGAGCGATGTTTCCTGCAATATAGACTGTGGCTGATCCACCATTGTATGCCACGTCAACCTGATTGTCTGTCACCGTGCTGAAATCCACATACATTTTTGTCAATTCGCTCAGCGTGAATGCTTTATCCATGATGGTCAGCGTCTTGCCGTCGGTGTACCACATGTCTGCAGCCTGAGCGGCTGGGAACTGATAAATCACGTTGTCTTTCTTCACGTTCAGGGTTTGGGCTGATGCGTTCAATCCCAGCAAGATGAACGCCAGCAGAATTAATCTTTGTTTCATCTTACTGTGATTTTAAGGGTTTGTGACTTGCTTTTCAAAATATACACACCATGTTTCAAAGATTCCTTGGCCTTGGTAGAATTGGTGAACTTCCCGAGAGAGATGCCTGTCAGCGTAAATACTTCAACCTCGTTCTCTGTGCTTTCTGCTTCTGTCATTGTGATTCTGCTGGCAGTGCTTTCGTCGCCTGTTGAGAAATACATCTTTGCCAGAGAAGTCAGGGTGAAGGTTTTGCTTCCGTCGCTGTTTACTGCCACGAGGTTGCCATCTTCTGTCACAGTCATCTCAAGCGACTCCACTCCCAGAGAAGTCACCGTGCCGTCGGAACCGACAAAGGTGAGGTACGGAAATTCTCCGTCAGCTTTCATGCTGGAGAAAAATGTTGCTCCCATTAAGAATAAAAACAATCTTCTCATAATAATTTTGTTTGTGTGGTTGTTAATTGTTATATTTAGTTAAGTTTCAGTTAAAACATGAATAAGATGCCGCACGGCTGTGAATGTTGGGAAATAGTGTTTTTATATATGTAAATGAATATATATGCATTATTTCAACCTTCTGTATAATTTAAACGTACAAATATACATAAATATTTCCTTTATTTGTAATATTTATGTAATATTCGTTCTTATTGCAATATTTTAATGATAAATTGCAAAATATTATATGTATATATGCATATTATATGCATACATTCTTTATGTGTTGACAAAAAAATCCGGGCAGTTTCCTGTCCGGATGTGAAATGTGCTTGTCGTTGTGAATCAGTATGTTTTCTTCCATTTGCGGAGTTCCGACTTGTCCCAGGAAGCCATCCAAGGAATACGGATGGTGCCGGTGTGGCGGTTGATTTTCAATGGGAGCCAGATGTAGCGGCTGTCGGCCAGGTCTTTCTTTTTCCACATGTCGAAGCATGCGATGAATTTTCCTTTCTTTGCATTCACGGGAATCACGAAGGTGCTCTGTCCGTAGAAAGTCTTGTCTGCATCCAAGCCAACGCATGGATTGCCCAGCACCGTCCATTCACCCATGATGCTGTCGGCCACGGCCAGTTCTGCCTCATTCGGATCCCAGCCCGTGCAGCCGGAAGACAGCATGTAGTACTTTCCTTTATACTTGAACACGGCCGGTGCTTCACGTGCCTTGTCGATGAAACGGCGGACGTATGTGCCTTCAGGGCGGAGATAATCGTCAGTCAGCTTGTTGATGTGAAGGGTCTGGTTGTTCTCTGATGAACAGAATTGGTAGCAGGTGCCGTCGTCATCAACAAACAGGGTTTGGTCGCGGCTCATCGAGTCGTTCGGACGGAATGAGCCGAGATAAGTGAACGGACCTGTAGGATTATCGCTCACCGCCACTCCAGCCGCTGCTTTGCTGTAGTCGGCACTCTCTGCATGAACCCACATCACGAACTTGCCGGTTTTTGCATTGTAAACCACCTTCGGACGCTCAATTACTTTAGAAGGATGCAGGTCGCTCTCTGGATTGTCAGGCTCAGACTTCAACACCACACCCTCAAAATGCCAGTTCAGAAGATCTTTGGAGCTGTAGCAGCTCACACCGCTCACGTCGGTGCGGTAGCATTCCCATGTGGCCCATGACGGAAGCACGGTCTTGCCCACTTTGTACTCACCATACCAATAGTAGGTGTTTTTGTATTTCATGATACCGCCGCCATGGGCGTTGATGGGGTTGCCGTCGGTGTCGTACCACACGCTTTTGGGTTTGTAAAAGTAATTACGCCCTTGGGCTATGGCGCTGAGCGACAGCATCGCCATGACTGCTACTGCTAAAATCCGTTTTGTCATTCTACTTTTGTTTCTTGGGTGAGTTATTGATTATTCTGTCTCTGGTAGCTTTTGCTGACTTCAAAAAACAAGATGTTTAATCCTACCGTAGTTCGTTGTGGTGTTATGCAACCTTACAGGGGGACGACGCATCTTGCGTCGTGCTGAGGGAAAAGCCAACCACAACTTAGTGCTAAGGCTCCTTTAAACTGATTATCTGACGACCACTTTCCTCGTCTTGCTTCCTTCTTTTAAGATATAGACTCCGGATGGAAGGGCTGTCTTATCCACCGATACCCCTTTCTGAAGCAGAACACCTCCGAGGGTGTAAAGCGCCACATCGCCTGAAAGTCCGTCTGCGATCACGCCGGTGATGGCGTCTGCCACCAGCGTCACATGAATCAGGTTGCTCCATGCGGAGGCGCCTTCCTTGCTCACGGCTTTCACTCGATAGTTGTATTCCGTGCCCGTCAGTTGGTTGAGGGTGTATTCCGTGTCTTCTATACCTTCAAAATAGGTGGAACGGATGGCTCGTGCCCTGCGGGCTGGAGCGCCAGAGGAAACGACGGCGAGTATGCTCTCTGCATCGAACGCTCCCTCGCTGATCACCAATCGGCCAAGATAGGCGCGGGTAGGGCTGGTGGTCTCAATCCTCACTTTAGGACTGGTTGTGCTGACTGCCAGCGTGACGACAGCGTATTTTCCCTGAACTTTAACTGTTTCAGAAGCATTGCCGCAGCTCACTTTGAACGTTGGCGTGTCGGATGTGCCGTAAGGAGTGGCTTCCAGATAGATGGTCAGCTTGTCGGCACTGACATTGCTCAATGCAGGAGTGGTCAGGGAGCCTGTGGCTTTTGAAGAGCCAAACTTCAATCCATAGCTGCCGCCGCTGAACAGCTTGCTGCCTTCACAGTCTTTGGTGGTCAGATAGTCGTTGAGGGTGGAGGCGATGTCGGTGCTGTTGTTCACCGAGTTGCTCTTGAAGTCATTCACGAAATTCTCATTCAGCAAGATGTTCACCTCGGCCTCGTAGGTCTCCTGAAGTTCCAGTGTGTAGCTCTCGGCACCTTCCACGGCATTCCAGCTGGCGATAAAACTGTCGGCTCCAATGCTTTGGGCTTCATTGGCCACAGGGGTGTCCAACAGCTTGCCGCCGTTGAACTTGAAGGATATCAGACCGTCTTTCTCCACAATGTCCTCTATCGGACGGCTCAGCAGTTTCTTGCCGTTGCTGTTGTTTGAGTACAGTGTGGCGGCTGGAGTGGAAGTGTCGGTCAGGCTTGTGTTCGTCTTGCTGCCAGGATAGGGGTCGCCTGTCAGGTCGGGAATGTCATATGTCTCTCCGTCGTATTCCACTTCAGTCGTGAATTCATTGTCTGCAGGAATGATCGTGCAGCGGGGATGTCCTTCTTTGGCGTTCACGCCGTTTGATTCCCAAACACTCTCATTGTAATCCACGTGCATCACGAGCATGCCGTGACCTTCGGCATATTGGTTCCATGATTTCTGCTGGATGTTGAACAGAACGTAATATTCGTTCTTGTTGCCATCGTTGTAGATGATGTAGCTATCGTCGGAATCGGTGATGGCTTTCATCCCTTCTACGTTGCAACCTTCATCGAGCACGGTTGGCTCAATCCAGCCGCAGTAGAATTTCTCGTAGGCGGTGTAGGCGCATGGCACATTGCCGTTGTAGCCGTCTGGGCCGTTATAGCAGCCATAGTCCATCAGCGACCAGCTGTCCATTCCGAAATTCATGCCATCCTCTTCGTCTGTGTCATAGAGGTCGGGAAGACCGAGGCAGTGGCTGAACTCATGGCAGGCGGTGCCGATGCCGTCCATACGGCTGCCCGATGTGCCGGCAAGCTCATTGCTGCATGCGTAGGTGTTGATGGTGACGTTGTCCAGCCTTAAACTCTTCCCATAATCCGAGGAGGTCAGCTCCCATTCGTGAGGCCAGATGGTTGTGGAAGGAGCTTGTGATGACTCACCATAACCGGCATAGACCACATAGACCTGATCCACTTCACCGTCGCCGTCCCAGTCATAGTCCTTGAAGTTGACATCGCCGTTTGCTAAACGGCAGGCTTCAGCAATCATCTCGCCAGGGCGCATGTCTTCATCATCGGAGTTGTTTTCACCATAGTACGACATGTCATTGCTCAGGTTATATGGGCCCACAATATCGAAGTCAATCGTCAGCTGTCCGTGGCTCTGGTCTGTGAAATAGTCGCGAACGGAGCCGATATGCCTGTTCTTGTTGTAGCCAACTTTGTTGAACATCTCATCGAAGTCAGCATTCGCAGTCGATGACTTCATTGTCCTGTTGGCGAAATTCACCAAGATCACCAATCCTTTCTTGGTTGTGGTGGAGGTGGCGCCCACACGTGACTTCACCGATTCCGACTCCTGCATCGCACGGAATTTGTTGTGGCGGGCCATACGGTGCTGGTTGCGGCTTTCCTTGCGGATGTTCCATAGGCGGCTCACACCGCTGCGGGTCAGAGAACCGCTGAAACGGAGGTGGCTCTGCTCGCTCACACCGCGCATCGCTGCGTCGTGGGCCAGAATGCCGCTCGACATGAGACGGCCGTTTTCCACCTTGCCGTACATATAGCCGTTGGAAGTGTTCACGATCGGATGACCGTCTGCGGTCTCCAGATAGTGGAAGGATTCGTCGCCACGGAGGCGGATTTTCAATGTGCTGCCATCGCTTTGTGCCACGGTGTGCACATTGCGGCGGGCAGGTACGGCCTGCATCACTGCAGTGATGGCGCAGAGTGCCATCGTCAGTAAGAGTTTCTTCATTTGTGTTTGTTTAGTCTATAGTTGATTGTGTGAAATCTGTTGATGAATATGCCACGAGGCAAGATAATAGTCCTGAAAACAGTTTGCTATTCAAAGGCGGTCATATTGGCGGCGTCACGTACCGCCTGGATATGGTTTTTGGTGATGGTGGCAGTGGTGATGTTCAAGATGTGCTCTATACGGGTCACGTTCAGAATCTCCACGTCGTTGTCGAGCATACGGTAGGTGCCGTCGCCAGGAACCCAGATCACCACGCTTTTCAGCGTTCCCTTCAGTTTCGAGTCCTCATAGCGCTTGATGGGCTTGATGCCGTTGCGGATGAGGGCGCGACGGGCAAGTTGGTATTCCGTGCTGTCTTCCTTGCCTACCATGATCACCTCGCGCGCAGTCTTGTATTGCAGGTGGAAGGAGCATTGCTCTGGGTCGAAATACATGCCTTCGGTCACGAAGAAATCTTCGATGCAGCCCTCTTTGCACAAGTCCTCAGGAATGCCGCTGATCAGACCTTTCTCTTCGTCGAGCAGCCAGATCTCATCACTGATCTGGAGTGCGTTCTCGATGTCGTGAGTGGAGAGAAGGATGGTCTTGTTCTTCGACTTGGCCAGGCGGTGGAGCATCAGCATCACCGACACCTTGCTTGGATAGTCGAGGAAAGCGGTGGGTTCATCAAGCAGGATGACAGGGGTTTCCTGGGCGATGGACTTGGCAATCATCACTTTCTGACGCTCGCCGTCGCTCAGGTTGCCCATCTGGCGGTCTTTCAATTCGCTTACGCCCACCCATTGCATGCATTTCTCAATGATGGCGTGGTCACTGTCTTTCAGCTGGCCCCAGAATCCTGTGTAGGGACTGCGTCCCATGGCCACCACGTCGTAAACTGTCATGCCGCTCAGCTTTGTGTTGTCGGTCAGCACCACGCTCACCACCTTCGAAAGCTCTTTAGGCTTGTAGTTGGCGAGCAGGATGTTCTGAATGATCACGTCACCGTGGATGGCGGGTTGAAGGCCGGCAAGAGTTTTCAGCAGCGTGGATTTTCCAGCGCCGTTTGGACCAAGCAGGCATACGAAATCGCCTTCGTGGAGGGCGCCGTTGAGGTGGGCGCCGATGATTTTTTCCTCTTTCTTCGTGCTGTAGCCAGTGGAGAGGTCGCGGATTTCTATGATGGTCTTTGTTTCCATAGGCGGAAGCATGCATTCATGCAATTTGCAAAGTTAGTGATTATTTCTGGGCTTTCAGGTGTTAAAGGGAAGTGATGCCAGAAAATGTTCTGATTTTGGCCAATAAATATGTCTATCGGGACAATACCGCCCACGTGTAGTAGGCTACGGCCATCAAGGTTAGGATAATGCCCTCACGGCGCGTGATGTAGTATTTTTTCTTGCCCCAGTAGCAGAAGAACCACAGCAATGCGGCAGCACCAAATTGTATCCAGATGTTCTCAGGACGGGTCTGCCCCAATGACAAGGGCGCTATTGTGGATGACATGCCAAGCACAAGGAAGACGTTCAGGATGTTGCTCCCCACCACGTTGCCGAGGGCCATGTCGGTGTCGCCTTTGCGGGCGGCTATCAAAGATGTCACCAGTTCCGGTGCACTCGTGCCGGCGGCCACGATGGTCAGGGCTATCACCGATTGGCTCACACCAAGCATTCCGGCTATGCCGCTCGCGCCGTCCACCAGCCAGTCGCCACCGAACACCAGGCAGGCGAGACCCAACAGGAAAAGGCAGATGGCTTTCCATACAGCCATTTCTTTGGGGGCGGACTCTTCACCTTGGGCAGCCTCTTCCGCGCTTCCTTTCTTGCCTAAATAGATGGAGTAGAGGATGAAAGCAATGAAACACACCAACAGGATGATGCCTTCAAAGCGAGAGATACGCGCGTCATTTAGGATGGTCATTCCCACCAGCATTCCACCAGCCAACACGCAGATGGGCACATCGACATATACATTCCGTTTGGTACAAAAAACCGGTGCCATGATGGCAGTCAGTCCCATGATGGCCAAGGCATTGAAGATGTTGCTGCCCACCACGTTGCCGATTGCGATTTCTGTCTTGCCTTCAAGGGCGGATATCAGGCTGACCACTAACTCAGGCGCGCTCGTGCCTGCTGCAACGATGGTCAAACCAATCACCAACGATGAAATGTTGAAACGGCGGGCGATGCTCGACGCTCCGTCGGTCAGCCAGTCGGCTCCTTTCACAATCAGCACCAGGCCCACAACGAAAAAGGCGGCAAATTTCAATCCTTCCATATAATTATATGATTTTTTTGATAAGTTGACGTTCTATCTATTCATGTCTCAATAGCCTCCACAATCGAAGGCAAACCAATACAAATTGCAAATTTATAACTTTTTTTTCAATAATCCTAATCCGCATTCGCCATTGTCATCATTATTTATTTTGATATATCTGGCATTATGATAGCGAATCGGAAAAAAAATAACAAATATTTTTGTTTGTATGCCTTCTTTTATTAAATTTGCAAAAACTATGTATTATTCTAAAAGTTATAAGCTATGAGAAAAATTAAGGTTTTAGTTGCAATCCTTGCTTTTGTTCTGGGGGCGAATTATGCATCAGCACAGGACAAAAACATGTTTAACCACCTCTCAGCAGGTATCTCGCTCGGTGTGCTCGATGGTATCGGATTTGAGGTGGCTGCTCCTATTGGTAATTATGTGAACGCCAGGACCGGTCTTTCTTTCCTACCGGGAATTTCTTATAAGGACGACGTGAAATATATGGACGGAGGCGTCAAGAAAGAAGTGGAAGTGGAAGGGAAAATAGGTACTTCTCCTGATTGGAAACTCCTCTTTGATATTCATCCGTTCAAGTCAAGTTCCTTCCGCTTTACAGTGGGAGCTTTCGTCGGAAAGAGCGAGATGGTGAAGGGCTACAACACAGAGCCTGTGGATGACTATGCCAATTCGTACATCAAGATTGACGACAGCCACCGCGTGGGATTCGATGAGAACGGTTTCACTAAAGCACAAATTAAGGTGAAGAGCTTTAAACCATACGCCGGCATTGGTTTCGGACGTGCCATCAGCCGCAAGCATCCGTTGGTGTTCAACTTCGACATGGGGGTGATGTTCTGGGGTAAACCTGAGGCTTGGGGACGTGACTACAGCACCGGTGAGATGGGCAAAGTGAAGAAAGAGGACTTCGATGCAGAGGAGGCTGACGAGGCATTCAAGTGGATCGAGAAGTTCCATGTGGCTCCAGTGCTCAGCATGCGACTGGTTTACAACATCTTCTAAATTTGTCTTCGGTCGGATGAGGGCTGGTAGATGCTCTCATCTGTTATTCTATGCGGACGGTCGAACTCGACATTATGTAATTCTAAAAAAATAAAACTAAATTCTAAACAATATTTAACCATTAAAAACTTGAAACAATGAAAAAGTATCTATTTTTTGCCGGACTGGCATGTGTGGCTTTCGGGTTCGTTGGATGCGGTAGTGACGACGACGGTGGCAGCTCAAAAACTCCTATTAACCTCACTGAAGGTTCCACTGCTGAAGAGTCTGTGTTTGTGACACTTACCGATGGCGGTAAGGAAGAGTTCCTCAGCTATGTGGAAGAGGAAGAGAAAGAAGGGAAGGATGCCAAAGATGTCCTTACTACTCTTATTCCGAGAGAGGTTGATGCATCGTCAGACGGAAGAGTGATGGTTCGCTTGAACGATGAGGTCGTGACCGATGAAGGCAAGGGAACAAGTATGTCTTTCTCTGAGTTGGCTTCCCGCGAAATGCAAGTGAAGACCAGAGCATACGAACCACAGAGCAAGATGGATTTCGAATACCTCTATGGTCCTTATACTTATGCAAACGGAACTTACACTATTCCTAACTACGGAACTATGAAGCTGGGTTCGTCTATGTCCACTTTCAACATCATGGGAAAAAAAGAATTCAAGATTCTTACGAAATACGTTCAGAAGTTGGCTAAGGCTGGCAACAACACCACTTATCTCTGCCGCACATGGGGCGTGAAGAAGGTGAATGTGGAAGCCACCGTTCCTAACTCTAAGACCACTATCGGTAAGGAGTGGAAGAACAGCTCTGACCTTTATACTATTGTTACTGACCTTGTGGATCTGGGATTGGATATGAGCGCAAGTGACCTGAATGCATTTAAGAAGCTCGGTTCTATCTCATTCATCACTTTCGGCCACAACAATCGCATCTCCATTGTGTTCTCGGGAACAGGGAAAGTGGTTTATGCCGGTAATTGGAGTTGGACCGACCTCGGAAAGGGCAAGCTCACTTATCAGTTTGATGACAACCGAGGCAACAAGATTATCCCGAACAAGGCTTCTGACGTGAAGGTGAACTTCGAAGACAATATCTATACCCTCGATATCAACACTTCTTACAACTACAATGGTGGAACTTATAAAGTACACGCCATCTTCACTTTGACACCGAAGAAATAAGAATCTGTTGCGCTGCAGAGCAGACAAAAATAAAAAAACGGATTGGGATAACCAATCCGTTTTTTTGATGCTGTTTGCCAATTAGGGTGTTCAGTTTGATGTTTTGAAAATCTGGCTTTAAACATAAAGTCTAATCCCCTGTCCTTTTGCCACGACGCATCTTGCGTCGTGTCTGCGGGACTTGCTCATTGTGTATTGCCAACAGCTGTAGGAACTTACTTTATGTATGTCCGATAATCTAAATTTGGAACATAGAACAAAACAGCCTAATTAAATGTCTTTATTTTCTGTGGG